>Ga0335078_10007620_pt1 | contig 16054 bp, 10 predicted proteins | sample Lox_Sample_32_FD_206711 | JGI IMG/M metagenome (GOLD analysis project Ga0335078, IMG submission 206711) | Soil microbial communities from Loxahatchee National Wildlife Refuge, Florida, United States - Lox_Sample_3.2 | ecosystem: Environmental > Terrestrial > Soil > Wetlands | place: USA...
TTTAACGGCAACGAGTGGTCCACGCGCATTGACTGGATCCATGGCAACGACCGCATCTTTGGCGAGTACTATTGGGCCCGCGGGTCCGATAGCTACGGGCCGGAGAATGCCAGCAGCAGCATTCACGGCTTCACAAATCCCACGGACTTTCACGCTCCCAATCTGCAAGTTAGTTGGGTACACACCTTTAGCCCCAATTGGATCAACGAGGCTAAGGCAGGCTACGCCCTGAACTTGGGCGATACCAATACTGCGGTACCTGGCGTACCCAGCATTGGTTTTGATGACGGTACTGCTGGCTTCGGCTCTTACAACGGCTATCCGCAGTATTTCCACGAGAACATCTATTCCTACGGCGATATGATGTCCTTCCAGAAGGGCAAGCACAGCATCAAGGTGGGCGTGGACTTTAAGAGGAATCTCGAGAACAGCGAGTTCAATATCGCGCGTCCTTCCTACTTGTTTACCGATCAACTATTTTTCGCCATGGATGCGCCGTATGGCGAAGTCGCCGGAGAGGATCCCGGCTTCGTCAGCGGCCAGCCGCAGCAGCTTTCTGACAACTATCGCCATTGGCGCAATATCGAGATGGGCGCCTACATCCAGGATGACTGGAAGGTCAGCCGGAAGCTCACACTCAACATCGGCCTGCGTTACGACCTGTACACGCGCCACGTGGAGAAGAATAATCTCGCGACAACTTTCATCCCCGGCCCAGGGTGCTTGCATCCAGCCAATGGTTACTGTACGGATTGGGTCTCCAATGCCAACATACCTGCGGGCGACCCGGGGTGTGATTCTTCCTACCAATTGACCAACAATGTTCTGGCAGGCGTGTGCGGTCCTGGAGGTTTCGCCGCTGCCAGCAGTTTGGGTGCCGGCGACCATAATAACTTTGGTCCGCGCGCAGGCTTCGCATACGATCCATTCGGAACAGGAAAGACGGCGATTCGCGGCGGTTTTGGCGTTTCTTATGAGGGCACGTTATATAACCCGCTGTCCAACTCTCGCTGGAACCCTCCGTACTACAACTTCGCGGAGAGCTTCAACGCTCTTGGCGGAGGTTCGGATGCCGTGGTTTATGGACCGACTGCCCTCTGTGCCTCAGGCGATGCAAGCTGCGGAGGGGTAGCCGGCACAGCCGACTGCATCATTGCCACCACGGCGTGCGTGCCGAGCGGCGCGGCAGTGACATATACGGGTGCCCCGGCGAACCCTGGCATTGGAACAGGCACACAAGCCACAGGCAATATCAATGGTTTTAACAGTTGGAATTCCATCTTTGCCTATCTAACCGGAATTGTGTGGCCGAATGCCGCCTTACGTGATCCCTATGTGCTTAACTACTACTTTGGAGTGCAACGCGAAATTCTTCCGAAAACCGTGTTAGAGGTAAATTACGTGGGCACGGAAGGCCACAAGCTTTTCCACGCCGAGCAAGTCAATCGCATACCGGGTAATCGCCTTCCCGTTGGTACGACGGTTGTGGACCAGTTCGGTCGGACCCTGGTAGGCGCTGGCGGCGGTCCCACCGGACATGGGTACCTCAATCCCAATTACGGCGTACTCCGGGCTTGGGAGAATACCAGCAAATCCTGGTATGACAGCTTGCAGGTGTCCGTGAAACATCAAGCCACTAGGGGGCTTGTGTTTAATGTTGACTACGCCTGGAGCCACTCGATTGACACAGGCTCCGGATGGCACAGCGGCACGACCACTGCCAACGGTGGCGCGGCCGGCGACGGCTACGGCCTTGATCCCACGATGCCAAATCTCGACCGTGGCAATTCAACCTTCGATATTCGGCATCGTCTGAGCTTCAACTACGTATATGAATTCCCGTGGTTGAAGGATCAGAAGGGCTTTGTCGGCCACACCCTCGGCGGTTGGCAATGGAACGGCCTGTGGTCGTTCCAGACGGGCGCGCACTTCACACCCTACTGCGCGTCAGGCAACGCCTGTGACTTCAACTATGACGGCGAGCGCAATGACCGGCCCGATATCCTCGTGGGAAATCACTACTCGCCCACGAAAGATCAGTGGGCCAACGGCTGGTTCTATACCGGAGGCCCCTTGAATGGCATGACCGCATGGTGCGGCGGAGGTCCTGGTTCCTGCAGCGCCAGCACGTCATTCTTCCAGACACCGTGCATGGCTTGCGACGGTAATCTGGGCCGGAATACTTTCGAGGGTCCGGGGCAGTGGAGTACGGACGAATCGCTCTTCAAGAACTTCAGGCTGACAGAGCGATTTAACTTCCAATTCCGCTTCGAGGTATTCAATGCCTTCAACCGCGCCAATTTCAAGCTTCCCAGCAGCGCGACAGGCGCAAACTACGCCAACCGCATCACCAGTTCAAACTTCGGCCAGTCGGCGGGCACCTTTAATCCGCGCCAGATCCAGTTCGGTCTGAAGTTGCTCTGGTAATTACGTCTAATTGAAACTAGGGCCCCCGGTTCAAGCCGGGGGCCCTTTCTCTTTCCTGGTAATCCGCGCCGGGAGCAATGTACTGTGGTAACCTCCGGCGAGAGGAAGGGGCGATGGCGGAAGACGGAGGGTATCGGGGAAAGGCGTTATTCAGCCTCCAACTCGCGGCGCTGCTGCTGTTCTCTGCCGGAGCCCTACAAGCCCAGCAACAAGAGGGGAGCATTTCCGGAGAAATTCGGCTCATCGGCGGCGGGTTTCCGAACGGGCGGCTGGAAGTTCATCTGGAGAGCCACGGTTCTGTTGTCAACGTAACCTACTGCGACGAGGAAGGTCTTTTTAGCTTCACGGATCTGTTGCCGAATACGTATTCAGTCGTAATCCAGGCCCAAGGCTACCAGCCAGTTAGCCAAACCGTTGCGGTGAATCCAGAGCTCGTTCAGTCTACTTTTGTTCACGTAATTCTGCGACCCATTGCAGCCGCAAATGTTCGGGCTTCGCCGAATGATTTTATTGAGGAAAACGAGGACGTCGTTAGCGCCACGCAGCTTTCCAAGAAGTATCCTCCTGAGGTCAGAAAAGAATTTGAGGCCGGCAAAAAAGCGGAAGCAAAGGACGATACCGAGACAGCCATCGAGCATTATCAGGCTGCACTGAAGTTGGCACCGGACTTTTATCAGGCGCACAACAATCTTGGTGGGCTGTATACCAAGAAAGGTGAACTAGCTCCGGCGGAGCAAGAGCTGCGCCGAGCGCTGGAGTTGAATCCGAAAAGTGCCGAGGCGGAATTCAATCTGGGGAATGTTCTCTATCTGACTGGCCGCGACGCGGAGGCAAAGAATATCCTTCAAGACGGCCTGAGCCACAGTCCTGCTTCGGCCATGGGGCGCTATTTTCTAGGGTGTGTGCTGATACGTCTTAAGGAGTTTGACCCAGCCGAAGATCAACTCAAATCAGCCCAACAACTGGATCCCAGGATGCCTCAGGTCCCGATTGCCCTGGCGACGTTGTACTTGCAAACGGGCAGGCGCAGCGATGCCCTTCACACCTTCGAGGAGTTTCTGCGGCAGTTCCCGAATGATCCGCTCGCGCCAAAAGTGCGCGACGCGGTGAAGAAACTGTCGCAAGATCCCCTGTCGGGAACTCCACCCAGCTAGCGCGAGCGGAGGTGCTGGGCGATGGGTGCGCACAGCCGCGGATCGAGACGACAGGCCTCTTTGTACTCCTGCTTGGCGTGCGCCAGGTCGTCTTTCCGTTCATAAGCGAAACCGAGATTGAGATGCCCTTGGGCAAGTTTTGGATCCTTGGCTATCGCGCTCTGGTAACTGGCAATCGCATCGTCCAGGCGGCCCAACCGGCTGTAGCAGATTCCAAGGAAGTTGAGTGTCTGAGGATCAGTGAGCCCCATGCGCACAGCCTGGGAAAGATCTTGAGCTCCACCTTCGTAGTCCTGAGCTTGTAAGCTCAGCATGCCTCGCTCGCGGAAGGCGAGGGCAAAATTCGGCTGAAGGTCAATCACACGGTCTAGCGCTTCCCGGCTCCCCTTTGGATCGTTATTTGCTTTGATTTGTGCGAGCAAAAACCAGGCGCGAAAATTCCCTTGGTTTGTCGCGAGGAGAGAGCGAAGCAGACCGCTCGCCTGCTCCGTCTTACCCTGAAAACCCAGCGCGCGAGCGAGCCCCATAGTCGCTTGCTCGAACCCCGGATTGAGTTGCAAGGACTTGCCAAAATGCTTTTCTGCTTCTCCCCACTTTTGTTGATGCTCCGCCGCTTCACCCTGAAGAAACGGGATGAGGTACAGATTCGGTTCCTTCCTCTCCAGTCCGGCAAGCGCCGACTGAGCTTCAGCGATCTTGCCGAGGTGCATGAGGTCAGTTGCCCGTAAGATTTCCTGGAAAATGGGCAGCTTATCCTTAGGATCGGCGAGCTTTGCGCCGGGCATGGTAGGCGCTTTGTAGGCAACATATCCAAGAGACCGGAGCTTCTCCAGAATCTCCGGGCTGGCACCTGATGAACTCCCGGCGGTTTGTTTCTCCGCGCTCCGGTAAAGCGCCAGCCGGTTGTTGAGCTGCTCCCGTAGTCGCTCCGCAACTGTCGAGTCCCCAGCTGCGATATTTGTTTTCTCTGAAGGGTCTTCACTCAGGTCGTAGAGTTCTTCGCGTGGCGCTTCGATGAATTGAAACTTGTCCGTCTGCATGCTGCGTAAAGGGCTCCAGCCAAAGGAGTTCTCGGGATAAACGGTTTCGCTATACGCTGGGCGTCCTGGCGCCGTGTTTGCGCCTGTCATCAGCGGTACAAGGCTCGAAGCCTGGAACTGCTTCTCAATGGGATCCTTCCGTATGCCTGCGAGATTAAGCACTGTTGGTCCAACTTGTATCGCTTCCACGGCCGTCGAGACGACATGGCCTGCCAGCTTCGAGTTGCCTTGTGCGGGTTTTACGATCAGCGGAATGCGAACCGTTGAATCGTAAACAAAAAAGCCGTGCTCCTTCTCCCCGTGCTCGCCCAACGATTCTCCGTGATCGCTCATGAACACGATGATCGTATGGTTGTAGACGTCATGCGGAGATTGCTTCATCCACGTGAACAGCCTGGCCAGTTGCGAATCCGTATAGGCGACCTCGCCGTCGTACGGCTGCCTCTTGTATTCCGTGTTGAACGGTTCAGGCGGATCGTAAGGACTGTGCGGATCGTAAAGGTGAAGCCAGAAAAAGAACGGACGCGCGGAGTGTGCCTCAAGCCACCGAATCGTATGGTCTACGCTTGCGTCGGCGCGGCGCTCCACCAGGCCCAAATCTTTTTGTGCGAATTGTTCTCCGGAGAAGGCGTCGTCATACGAATCGAATCCTCGCGCCAGTCCCCAGCTCCGGTCGAGCACAAAGGAACTGACCACAGCCCCCGTGGCGTAGCCATTTGCCTTGAAAGTCTCGGCCAAGGTGCGAAATCGCTGGGAAAGTGGTTGAGCGGTGAAATCCTGCACTCCATTGTGGAACGGATACGTCCCCGTAAATATGGCAGCATGAGAAGGGAACGTGAGCGGCACCTGAGATATCGCCTCGGTGAAAACGACACCGTCTTTGGCGAGGGAATCAATGTTGGGAGTCAAGTTCTCCCGGCTTCCCTCAACGCCAACTCGATCGGCGCGCAAGGTGTCCACGGTGATGATCAAAACATTCGGTTGTTGGCCCGTAGCCTCGTGCTTCTTGCACCCGCCACAAGTCAGTGCCAAGGCTATGAATCCGGCGAACCAAAGTCGATCCATAACGGAGCTGCTAGCGGATTTAGATGGTAACCGCATTGGTGGCCGGGAACTCCCTAGGGCTGAGGGTGCGCTTCTCCGGCTTTACGCATCTCTTCTTCAGCTTCCCCGTCTAAGCCCTTCGCTTTGAGTGCCTTGATCAGCTTTTCACGGGCCTTGGTGTTTCGCGGTTCTGCAACGAGGGCGCTACGCAGAGCGGCGATGCCGTCGTCTGTCTTTCTCTCAAAGAGCAGCACCTCTCCGAGGGCTTCGTACCCTTGAGAATAATTTGGGTTAATGGCAACGGACTTCCGGAACGCGGCTTCCGCATCGGAAATCTTATCAATCTTCAGAAAGGCCGCGCCCAAATTGAAGGCAGCGGAATAATTGGTGCCGTCGAGTTCCAGCGCTTTTTGCAGTGTTGCAATGGATTGATCCCAGTTACCAGCGTTGGCATAAGCCAAGCCCAGATAGAAAGTTGCGAGTGAATATGAGGGGCTGAGTTTGACGACCGTCTGAAATTTGTCGATGGAGGCATCGTATTTGTTCATCCGGAAGTAATTCAACCCGAGCAGATACTCGATCGGAATCGAATCTCTTTCCGTTTTCTCCGCTAGTAAGAGCTTCGCAACGGACTCGGTATAACGGCCGTGCTGGCTATCCGAGAGGGCATCCGACACCAGTTCGTAGACCTGAATTCTATCCTTCGGGTCGGGGAGACTTCTGTCGCTAATCACTTCGTCGCTGCCGTTGCCGACGGCGACGTACCCAAGTGACTTCAGTCTCTCCGTCAAAACAGGATCAAGGCCCGTCCGCTCCGATGCAGTTTTGCCGTTCTTGGCGGAGTACTGCTCAATCAAATTGGTGAGTCGCTTTCGGAGTTCGTTCGCTACCGCCCGCTTCTGCGAGTAGATATTCTTCAATTCGCGCGGATCAGCACTGGTGTCGTACAACTCCGGCTTGGGCGCGTCAATGAAGTAGTACTGCCGAAAGCGGATGCTGCGCAGTTCGCTCCAATCGAAGTGGATTCGCGGCAGATACGTTTCCGCATATTGCTCCGGGGGTGATGGGGAGGGCTTCCCCTGCATCTCAGACACGAGGCTCTTTCCTTGCACATCCTCGGGTTTCGGAATTCCCAAGGTTTCGAGCACTGTGGGCAGGAGGTCAGCGAGATTCGCCGCCTCATTTACAACCTGCTTACCCGGCGGCAGTGATCCAGGGAGCTTGAAGATGAGGGGAACCCGCAGGGTCGCGTCATAAATGAAGAAGCCGTGTGTTTTTTCTCCATGTTCACCAAGGCTTTCCCCGTGGTCCGCAGCGACCGCGATCAAAGTGTTCTCATATAGTCCTTGGGTTTGCAGGTATTTGATGACTCTTCCCACTTGAACATCAATGAATGCAATTTCGCCGTCATAAGGGCGCTCACCGTATTTTGAGAGGTAAGCTTGCGGGAGATTGTAGGGAAGGTGAGCATCGTAAAGATGTACCCAAAGCAAGAATGGCTTTTGACGATGCGCATTGAGCCAGTCCAGCGCGTGGTCAACCACCTCATTTCCCGGGCGCTCCATCTCATCGAGATTTCTTTCATCCAAACGGCTAAAATCGAAATGATCATAGTAGAAGTCAAATCCTCGATTGAGGCCGAAGCGCGAATCCAATACTGCAGAACCAATGGACGCTCCCGTTTCGTATCCCCTGTCGTGAAGAAGAGTTGCCAGGGTCGGTAGGGTGTCATTCAAGCGATTGCCACTGAAATCGTGGATCCCATTCCGCATGGGGTAAGTGCCGGTAAGAATTACCGTATGCGAGGGAAGCGTAATCGGCACGAGCGTATAAGCATAAGCAAATCGCACACCCTCCTCAGCGAGCTTGTCCAGGTTAGGAGTTTTGGCGGTCTTGTCGCCATAGCAGCCGAGGTGATCCGCTCTGAGCGTGTCCAGCGTGAAAAGGACGACATTTGGGGCGGCTTTCGTCGCCGGGGCGGCTCCTGCCAGGGCGCACCAGGATGCAAGAATCAGCACTGCTCCGACGGGCCGAAGAACGAGATTTGTCATATTCCGATAATCGAGTTGGAGGTCCCTAACACTGCTACGATGCCGGAAAACGGTTGCACTATGCTTTCCTGCAGAGAACGAGTCTATAGCGTAGCCCAAGCGGTGGTCAACTTCAGAGGAGCAAAATACGTATTTCAGACGCTAAATTGCCGAGGGTTGATTCGCCGAAACTTCAAAGTGTTGCGCTTCGCGTTCGTTTTTTGGTCAGTCTTTTGTCCCCTGAGAGGAGCGATGACGAAATTTTCTTTCCCCGCGACAGTAACTCGCGACCGTGTGGCCGTCCCCCTTCAGTTTGTACTTGTAGGTGGTTAATCCTTCCAACCCCATAGGGCCGCGCGCGTGCAATTTGCTCGTGCTGACGCCGACCTCCGAGCCGAGCCCGTAGCGGTATCCATCACCAAACCGCGTTGAGGCATTGTGATAAACGCCAGCCGCATCCACCTCTTCCAGGAATCGGCTCGCTGCAACTTCATCCTCCGTCACGATTGCTTCGGTGTGCGTGCTTCCATACTGCTGGATATGCTCGAGCGCGGCATCGAGATCGTCCACTATTTTCACCGCCAAAATCAGATCCCCGTATTCCATGCTCCAGTCCTCATCGCCCGCTGGGACAATCTGGCCCGGCGGCAATGTTGCAAGTGTCCGCGGACATCCGCGAATCTCCACGCCTTGTTCCTGAAGTTTTGTCACCAGCAGCGGCAAGACTTCAGGAGCCACTTCGGCATGAACAAGCAGCGTCTCCACTGCATTACAAGCCGCTGGATATTGAACTTTAGAATCCAGAGTTATTGTCAAGGCCTTATTGAGATCCGCCGCACGATCCACATATATGTGGCAGATGCCTTCGCCATGTCCAAGCACCGGAATTCGGCTGTTCCGGGCGATGAATTTGACAAACTCGCGTCCCCCTCGTGGGACCAGGAGATCGACGTCTCGATCAAGACGGAGGAGTTCCATGACATCCAGACGGGAATGAAGCTGCTGGATGGAGTCCATCGGCACTTCTGTGAACTCTTGAAGAGTTTCTCTCCAAAGTCCGACCAGGGTTTCGTTCGTGTACGCGGCTTCAACTCCCCCCTTCAAAAGGATCGCGTTGCCCGATTTCAAGGCCAGGGATGCTACCTGAGGTACCACGTCGGGCCGAGATTCGAACACGACGGCTACCACTCCAAGTGGGCAGGTCTCTTTGTACAAGACGAGCCTTTCATCCAGTTCGGTTGTTGCAAGGAGTCTCCCAAGAGGATCGGCGAGGGAAGCGACTTCCCTGAGACGGGCCGCCATATCGGCAACGCCTTGCTCGTTCAAACGCAGTCGGCTAAGCATTGCGGGGGACATTCTGCCCGCTCCGGCCATCTCCTCGGCCCTGTCGCAGTCCAATTTGTTTGCGCCGAGAATCGAACTCACACTCCTCTGGTAGCAATCTGCCACGGAGTGAAGAATCTGGTTTCTCGTCGAGAGATGGAGGCGCAGTAACTTCCGCGAGGCCAGTCGCGCCCGTCGCGCGACCTCAGCCACGGGGGAATTTGCGTGTGCAGCCTGTGGATTCATTTCCCAGCCTGCAACACGACAATATTTTCACGCGTAAACAGCACCTGTTTTTCGCGGGACAAGTCGCTCGAGCAGTTTGCAATTCCGCGCGCAAATTCGCGCCCATCGGGGTCCATGATGCTCACAACGTCCATCGACCCAAATTCTTTTTCAACGCGCAATACCCCAGTACTCAACAAGCTTGCTTTCCCTCGAGTGATTGCTCGTTGTGCCCCCGCATCAACAACGACGCGACCGCGAATTCCTGCAGCGTGGGCCAACCAGCGGCGTTTTCCTTTCATGCGGTTACAAGGCAGAAACATCGTTCCAACGGGCTGCCCCTCGAAGAGCCGGTCAAGAACATCCTTCTCCCCGCCATTGGCAATCACGGCCACGCCCCCACAGTCCGTTGCGATGCCTGCGGCTTCGAGCTTCGTTATCATCCCACCCCGACCGTTATGCGATGGACCTTCCGCCAACCTCTTCAATTCCGGCGTGATGGACGTTACGAAAGGAATGACTTCACCACCCTCTGCTGCACTCACGTTTGCGACTACACTGCCCTCTTTGGGGCGGAGGAGGCCATCCACACTCGTCAACAAAACCAGGGCATCGCCCTCCAGTCCGCTCATTACTAGCGCTGCGAGGCGGTCGTTATCGCTGAATGCGCGGCTGATTTTTCCTTTTGAGAAAGTCTCCAACTCCGCGGTGGAAACGGTGTCATTCTCATTCACGATGGGCAGTACTCCGAATCCGATCAGTTTTTCCATCGTCCGTCGCAAGTTCGAATAGCGTTCCCAGTTACTGAAATCCTCTTCCGTGAGCAAAATCTGCGCGATCTTCGTTCTATGCTGTTCAAATAGGCGTTTGTAAGCCTCCATCAGCAAGCTCTGGCCGGCGGCAGCACACGCTTGCTTCACGACAACATCTTTGAGGCGAGAAGGGTGCAAACCCAGCAACCCACGGCCGAGGCCAATCGCTCCTGAGGAAACAAGAACTACCTGCCTCCCTCCTTTTAGAAGCGAAGAGATGGAGCGCACGATGGGAGCAACCTTTTCAGAGCATAGCTCACCACTCGGGCCAGTGACCGTGCTCGTTCCGAGCTTGATCACGATGCGCCGCGCCAAACGCATTCTCTTTGCCGTTTCGGTTCCGTCTCTCGAAGCGCACATACAATTTCCTGCTGGAAGCCGATCTTCCCTTGCTGACCGACTTTAAGCGATGCATCATGCCAGCGATAGATATTATAGCGTTACGGTTGCTGCTGTGGAGGGCTCGGGCCCGATTCTTGAAAGATCAAAGGGATTTTCTGTGATGGCACCTTCGCCATAAATTTCGCTCCGTTAGCCAAAGCGGAAGGGTATCGTAGTGGGGGGCGATAGATCACATTGCTATGAAGACGCTGCGAATTCTTGTTTCCTTGACGACCGACGACAACGATTATCAGATTGAACAGGCGAAATCCGCCGAAGAGGCTGGCCGCCGGCTCGACGCACAGATTCGGGTCATTTATGCGGCGAACGATGCCATTCAGCAAAGCACTCAGATCCTGAAGGAAATTCAGTCTGCTCCCCAAGTCCGGCCGGATGCGATTGTTTTCGAGCCCGTGGGGGCGACGGCTCTGCCGCAGGTCGCTCGGGCGGCGGCCACCGCTGGCATCGGTTGGGCGGTCCTCAATCGCGAGGCTTCCTACATTTCTGAACTGCGGCGCCTGACCCAGGCGCCCATTTTCGCCGTGAGTTCGGACCACGTGGAAATTGGACGCATCCAAGGAAGGCAGTTTGCTGCCTTGCTTCCCAAAGGTGGCTCAATTCTTTACATTCAGGGTCCCTCGGAGAACTCAGCTGCCAAAGACCGCACCTTGGGAATGCTGGAGACCAAACCGGAGAATATTCAAATCACGACTCTCAAGGGCCAGTGGACCGAAGAGAGCGCCCTCCGCGCCACACGCTCTTGGCTGAAGCTATCCACTTCGCGCAAAGCCATCATTGACCTCATTGCCGCGCAGGACGATTCCATGGCCATTGGCGCCCGCAAGGCGTTCCAGGAACTCCCCAACGAGTCCGATCGCGATCGCTGGCTCCAGCTTCCCTTTACGGGGTGCGATGGCCTTCCGAAGACAGGCCAGGCATGGGTGCGCAGCGGCGTACTTGCCGCTACGGTGTTTGTTCCGCCGAATACGGGTCTTGCGATCGAAATGCTCGTTCAGGCATTACAGCAACACAAAGAACTGCCGGAACGGGCAGTCACGGAACCAAATTCCATTCCTCCATTGAATCAGCTGGCTCCACGCCCGATCTCATAGAGATCAACTCTGAAAGTGGCACCTTCGTTTTTCCGCGGGATGCACCGAAACAAGTCTCGCTTTGGTTAGATCCTTGTCACTCCGATCCCGAGGCGTATAATTTCGCGAGTTAGTTTTATGCCCTTATGTCTGCCATTCTCAGTAAAGCCAGGAAAGAAAAGTGGTGGCCATCCCAATGAATTCCACACTGTTTCCGATGACTGATTCTCGGTCGGTTCCATGGCGAAAGCCTCGCACGAGAGCTTCGCGGTCAAGAAATTCCGCGACGAAACTCTAGGTGGTCAATATGCGACGTCGCGAATTTGTTGGAGCCTGTGCAGGAGCCCTTGCGGCTCAGGGTCTTCCCCCTGTTGCCTTGTCGCAGGCAAATTCATCCGAAGGGAGAGTTCCGTTCTCTGTCTCCGTCATGTTGTGGACTGTTTGTCGTGATCTGCCATTTGCTGCGCGTCTTGAGAAGGTAGCCGAGGCTGGCTATCACTCGGTCGAACTCGTAGGTGAGTTCAAGAACTGGACGAAAAGCGACTTTGCGGCAGCGCGACGCAAGAAGAGCGAACTCCGGATCGAGTTTGACGGGACTGCAGGCGTCTGGCACACATTGGCTGACCAGGGTGATCGGGAAGCATTTTTGAATTCCGTACGCGATTTCGTTCCGGTCATGCAAGAGTTGGAGAGCTCGCGGCTCGTTCTGCAGACCGGTAATAAGGTGCCAGGCTTGTCGCCGGATCGGATGCGTGCGAATTGCATCGAGTCTTTGAAACGTGGAGGGGAGCTGGCCGCTGAGAACAGGATTGAACTACTGGTGGAGAACATTGACCCCGAGGAAAATCCAAAATATTTTCTCACATCCGCCGCCGAGGGTTTTGAAATCATACGTTCCGTGGGCAACCCCAGCGTCAAATTTCTGTATGATTTTTTCCACGAACAGATAGCCGAGGGGAATTTGATCGCCAAACTCACGCAAAATATCGATCTCGTGGGATTAGTGCACATTGCGGATGTTCCCGGACGTCATGAACCAGGCTCTGGCGAAATTAATTACGAAAATGTCTATCGCATCCTGGGAGCGTTGAATTATCGCCGCTATGTTGCGATGGAGTTTATGCCCACGGGCGATCCGGTCACCTTGCTTCGCTCCGCTCGAGAAATGGCTCTGAGATGCGGGGGAGAGGGCCGCTTGCAAGCTTTGAATCAATCTCCATTCGGAAGAAGCCTTCCCGCGATATGAGATTCGCCGCGGCGCGCTGGCATTCCCGATTACTCACGGGGAATTGCACACAGCGATTCCGCGGTTCTTTCCAGTTGAATTGAGATTTGAGGAGAAGCTGTCCACATGGCTCAGGTAAATCGCTCACCCAAGTCCTACGACGTTTGCATTATCGGATCAGGCGCTGGCGGCGGCATGGCTGCAAAGATACTCACAGAGGGCGGGCTTGATTGCGCTTTGCTCGAGGCGGGACCTCCTCTTGATCCTGAAAAAGATTTCAAGATGCTGATGTGGCCGTACGACCTACCTCATCGAGGAGCAGGAGTGGGGGGAAGGGCGACCGAGGATTTTGGCGAATTCCTTGCGCCAAACGGTTTCTGGCAAATTGAGGGTGAGCCATACACATCGGCTCCCGGCTCCGATTTTCACTGGTTTCGCTCGCGCATTGTCGGCGGCAGAACGAACCACTGGGGCCGCATCGCGCTCCGTTATGCCCCCATAGACTTCCGATCGAAGACACGCGACGGCATTGGCGCTGACTGGCCGATCTCATACGAAGATCTCGCACCTTTCTACGATAAGGTGGAGTCTTACATTGGCGTCTTCGGCTCCATTGAGAATGTGCCGAGTGCCCCCGATGGTGTTTTCCTTCCTCCTCCCATTCCGCGCTGCCATGAACTGCTCGTCAAGAACGCTTGTGACAAGCTAAACATCACCTGCATCCCGGCGCGGCTAGCCATCCTTACGAAATCTGTTCACGGCCGGCTCCCTTGCCACTACTGTGGACAGTGTGGCCGCGGCTGCACAACCGCATCCAATTTCAGCTCCAGTCAGGTGCTGATACCCCCTGCAATGGAGACGGGCCGCCTCACGTTAATTACCGGAGCCATGGCCCGCGAAATTGTTGTTGGCCAGGATGGCAAAGCCGAAGCGGTTCTATATATTGACAAGGCTTCACGCAGCGAGAAGAAGATCCACGCACGAGCGGTCGTGATTGCCGCGAGTGCCTGCGAATCTGCCCGCTTGTTGCTTAACTCGAAATCGTCGCTCTTTCCGGATGGTCTTGCGAACTCATCTGGTACCGTTGGCCGCTACTTGACAGACTCCGTAGGCAGCGATGGATGGGGCTATATTCCCGAGCTCGAAAAGATGCCTCCGCATAATCACGACGGAACGGGAGGGATGCACCTCTATATCCCCTGGTGGAAATACGACCGGCAAAATGACTTTCCACGCGGGTATCACGTTGAAATGTGGGGCGGGCGAGGCATGCCCGGTGTGGGAATGTTCCATCACTTGTGCCACGAAGAGGAAGGCTATGGAAATGAATTGAAGCGCCGCGCCAGACAAATCTATGGAACTTCAGTGGGCTTTTCGGGTCGTGGAGAAATGATTCCCAATCCCGATACCTATTGCGAGCTTGATCCAGACAAAGTGGACGAATGGGGCATCCCCGTCTTGCGCTTTCATTTTAAGTGGACGGACCACGAGCTTCGCCAAGCCAAGGATATGCAGGAGACCTTCAAGTCCATCGTAGAAACCATGGGTGGGACTTACAAGACACGAACAGCAATCGACGGTCCGTACCCGTTCGGAATCCTGCCCGGCGGCAAAATCATTCATGAAGTGGGGACTGCTAGAATGGGTTCGGATGCAAAGTCATCTGTTCTGAACGGTTTCTGCCAAGCTCACGATGTAAAGAATCTTTTTGTGACCGATGGCGCACCTCTGGTGACAAATCCTGACAAGAACCCGACTCTCACGATACTCGCTCTCTCGTGGCGCGCGTCCGAGTACGTGTTGGATCAAGCCAAGAAGGGAGACCTTTGATGCGATTGACTAAGAGCACTCGAATCAGAGATTGCGCTCACGATTTTGCCAGGCTCTGGAGCTGAAGAAATGAACAAAAGCGGCTTTACGCGGCGCGACGTTCTCAAATCCTTGGCCATCAGCGTTGTCGGCGGTTCCGCATTGCGGGTTATCCCTGCCGAGGCAGCCGAATATGCGCACCAAGTTGTTCGCAAGGAGCAGGCGTCTGCAGATGGTAAGTACGCGCCAAAATTCTTCAGCCCCCATCAGTACGCTACACTTATGTTGCTGTGTGATACCATCCTGCCAAAAGACGAACATTCAGGTGGAGCTGTAGAAGTCGGAGCGCCCGAATTCATTGATTTGCTCACCAGTGAAAATGAAGACTATCAACTGCAGCTCGGTGGCGGGCTGATGTGGTTAGATTCGCATTGCAGAGATCAATTTGCGAAGCCGTACCTCGAATGCACTGCAGAGCAGCAGAAGAAAACTCTGGACCTGATTGCATACAGAAAAAACGCCAAATCCAAACCGGAACTCAGTCAGGGCATCGCGTTCTTCGCCTTTCTCCGTGACATGACGTGCGATGGTTTTTACACCAGCAAAATCGGTATCGAAGATTTGCAGTATATCGGCAATCAGGTCCGGGGATCTTGGCCGGGTTGTCCGCCGCTGCCAAAGTGAGCGACGCCTGTTGTGCGACAACATCGGAAACGTCAACGGTCTATCTGTCCATTCCAGTCTCCATCCCCGAGACGATAGGTGGTTCATTCAGAATGGCCCAAAATCTTCCGACGATTTTGACGGCGTCTGTAAAATCCTTGAAGTCCACTGGCTTCACAACATACGCGTTGACTCCCAGTGCATAGGCTTGTTCGAGGTCTGGTTCCGCGCGTGAAGAAGTCATCATGACTACCGGGATGCGTTTGAATCGTTCGTCGTTTTTCATATGCCGCAAAAGCTCGAGGCCCGTCATACGAGGCATCTTGTTGTCCAAAAGCACGACCACCGGGCCATTTGCATCCAACCCATCGTAGCGGCTCTTGCTCAAAATTTCGACTGCTTCGACCCCGTCCCGCGCCACAATCACCGGATTCGCCAGGTTTCCTGACTTGAGCGCTGCCGTCACAAGCTCCACGTCGTTGACGTCATCTTCCACGAGCAGGATCGGCCGGATGTTACTTGTCATGAGTCGTATCTCCTTCTGGCAAAGAAATGTAGAATGTTGCTCCCTCATCTAGCACTCCCTCGGCCCAGACCTTCCCGCCATGGCGTTCAACGATGCGGCGCACTGTCGCGAGCCCGATCCCCGTTCCTTCAAATTCTTCGTGGCGATGTAGCCGTTGGAAAACTTGGAACAGCTTCGATACGTACTGCATTTCAAATCCGACCCCGTTGTCGCGGACAAAAACGGCCCGCGAGCCGTTCTCGGCTGTGTATCCAATCTCAATGATGGCCTCGCCGCGCGTGCGCGTAAATTTAAGCGCATTCTC
>Ga0335078_10007621_pt1 | contig 16053 bp, 14 predicted proteins | sample Lox_Sample_32_FD_206711 | JGI IMG/M metagenome (GOLD analysis project Ga0335078, IMG submission 206711) | Soil microbial communities from Loxahatchee National Wildlife Refuge, Florida, United States - Lox_Sample_3.2 | ecosystem: Environmental > Terrestrial > Soil > Wetlands | place: USA...
GCCAAGCTCGCCATCGCCGGCGTGGCGGGCGTCGCCGCCGGCGAGCTGTTCACCCTCATGGTGAACTGGTGGTCCAGCCCCATCCACAAGGCGGACGCGGGTTATACCGCGTTCACGTCCGGCAGCTTCCATTCGGGCGTCGCGCCGGCCGGGTACGCGGCGTTCGCGTTCGCCCTCGGTGTCACCGCCGGGCTCCTCATCCGCCGCACCCTGCCCGCGATGGCCGTCACCCTCGCCGTCTTTACCGCCGTCATCATCGCCTTCCCCATCTGGGTACGGCCCCACCTCATCCCGCCCGCCCGGACCACCTCGGCGCTCAGCCTGGCATCGGCCGCCGTGACGGGATCCACCGGCGACGGGCACCTGCTCCTGACAACGAACACGGCGAGGGGCAGACCCGGCGCCTGGGTCATCTCCAGCCAGGTCACCACCCCGGACGGCCGCGCCGCCTCCAGCGAGCCAGCCGGGCCCTGCGGCACCTCATCGGCCCAGGCATGCAACGACTACATCGAAAGCCTTCACCTCCGGCAGACGGTGACCTACGAGCCCGCGAGCCGCTACTGGGCCTTCCAATGGACCGAGACCGCGATCTACCTCGCCTTCTCCTTCCTCCTGACCGGACTCTGCTTCCTGCGGATCCGCCCCAGCCGCTCCGCCGAACCCGGCATCCACCGCCCCCGCGCCACCCGGCCGGTCCCCGCACTCGAAAGATCCCCGTGACCTTAGACCATCCCAAAGAACCAGCCAGCCGCCGAAGGCAGCCACGCAGCCAACCCGCACAACGGAACGGCGCGCCGGCAACCCGCCCGGCCGTGGCCAACTAGCCGAACTCTGGCCAGCTAGATCTGTTCCCTACAGCTTCCTCGCGGATATCGGGCAGGCTGATGCCACTGGCAGCCAGATCGGCCAGCAACGGCTCCGCGGCCCGCCGCAGCACAGCGCGCCGGGCGGGCGCAGGCGGCCGCGGCCGCGTCAGTGACGGCGCGGGTACGCGCGGGCGACAGCGAGGAACGCGTCGTTGGCGTCCGGGTCACCGATCGAGACCCGGACGCCCTCGGCGCCGAACGGGCGCACGCTCACCCCCGCCTGGTCGCAGGCGCCCGCGAAGTCCCCGGTGTCGGCGCCGAGCCGCAGCCAAACGAAGTTCGCCTCGGTCGGGGGCACGGCCCACCCCTGGGCGAGCAGTTCGCCGCGGACCCGGTCCCGCTCGCCGACCACGGCCTCCACCCGTTCGAGCAACTCGGGCTCGGCCTCGAGCGACGCGACCGCGGCGGCCTGCGCCAGCGCGTTCACGGTAAAGGTCAGCATGGTCTTGCGAACCGCGGCCGCCACCGGCTCGTGGCCGATCAGGAATCCGACCCGCAGGCCGGCCAGCCCGTAGGCCTTGGAGAAGGTGCGTAGCACGGCCACGTTGGGCCGGTCGCGGTACAAGGTGATCCCGTCCGGCACCCCGGCGTCCCTGACGTACTCGGCGTAGGCCTCGTCCAGGACGACCAGGCAGTCCGCGGGAACCCGGCCGAGGAACTGCTCCAGCTCGGCGCGGCGCAGCGCGGTACCGGTCGGGTTGTTGGGGTTGCAGACGAAGATCAGCCGCGTCCGCTCGGTGATCGCGTCCGCCATGGCGGCCAGGTCGTGGACCTCATCACGCAACGGCACCCGGACCGAGGTCGCGCCCGCGAGATCGGATAGGTACGGATAGGCCTCGAACGAGCGCCAGGCGTACAGGACCTCGGCCCCGGGCTCACCGACGGCCTCGAGCAGTTGCTGGGCCACACCGACCGACCCGCAGCCGACCGCCACGTGCGACGCCGGGATACCGAAGCGCGCGGCGATCGCCTCGAGCAACTCGGTTGCGCCGTTGTCCGGGTACCGGTTGACGCTGCCCGCGGCCTCGGCGATGACCTTGACCACCGACGGCAGCGGGCCGAACGGCGACTCGTTCGACGACAGCTTGAACGACCTGCCATCCGGTGCCGAAGGGGTCTTGCCCGGCTTATACGGCGCGAATTGGTCGAGAATCGGCCGAAAGCGCGGATACTGTGCGGACACCATTGTCCTCCCGGCTCAGGGAAACCGTGCTGCCCAGCATGCCACGGCCACAGCGGCCTGCCGAAACGGGCGCGGGCGCCCGCGGGCCGGGCGGCGGCACCGGCGCCGCGACAAGCTGCGGGCGGGCGTAAGCCACCCGACCATCAACACTACGGGCGGGCGCAAGGCGGCCGCTGGCCATGCCGCCGGGCCGCGCCGAGCCGGGGCAGGCCGGGAAGGTCCCGGGCGGCGGGAGAAGCGCCTGCGGCGAGGTCCCAGCCGGTCGGCCAGGCAGCGCGCCGGCGCGCCGGCCGGTCCATGCGGCTGGCCGGCCGGTCCATGCGGCTGGCCGGCCGGTCCATGCGGCTGGCCGGCCGGTCCATGCGGCTGGCCGACCGGGCCTGCCGGCCCGGCCCGCAGCAACGCGCCTGCGACATAAGCGCAGGGCACGTGCATTTGCATTTGCTAATTCACGCGCAGACGACCATGTCGCCCATTCGGGGCTGGGAAACCGCCCTGAACAGCTTCACGACGAGGTCACAGCCTACAGCCAGCGGCCGGGTTGCCATTGCGGCGTAGCACAATGAACGCCCGCATAACGGTGGACATCGGACCAAGTTTAGGCCGGGGCGGGTACCTCCAACTGCCCTGCAGCCGGGAGGGGGGGATCCGCGGTTGAGGGGTAAGGAGGGAGATGCCCGTCCCCGGTTGCTCGATAGTACAACTCAGATTCGTTTGCGCATAATGCCCTGGGCGGCACGAAGTTCTCCCGGCTTACGCCCATATACCGCGCCGCCCTGCCGCGCCGATTGCAATTTCAGGAGCGTTCCGACTTCCCCGGCCGACCGGTCGCCGACTTCCCGCACGGGGCGGTGACGTAATGGCCGGGCGCGCGTTTCCGCGGGTTGCAGCGGGACGGCCGGAATCTCCGCGGCGGCACAAATGCCGCGCCGAGACGCCGCTCGCGCCCTCCTCATGGCGGGTGCGGCGGCCGCGCTAGGGGCGGACCGGGCTGGGTACAGTAACGGTCGTGAACCGTCTCGGCGAGCTCGAACGCGCGATCATGGACATCCTCTGGGAAAGCCCGGAACCGCTCACGGTCCGGCAGGTCAGTGGTAACCTCACCGAGCGTGACCTAGCGCACACAACGGTGATGACGGTGCTGGACCGACTGGCCAAGAAGGGTTTCGCCCGGCGGGAGCGGGATGGCCGCGCCTGGCGGTACCGCGCGGCGGAGACCCGGGAAGCGTACGTGACCGAACTCATGCTGAGCGCACTCGAACAGACCGGTGACCGGCACGCGGCGCTGGCCAGGTTCGCCCGCAGCGTGTCCGAGACGGAGGCGACCGCGCTGCGCCGCGCTCTCGAGGCGCTCGGCCGCGGCGGCCGGGCCGCCGGCCGTCTGGGTGACGGCACCGCGGTCAGCGGCGACGCCGCCGCCCGAGGCGACGCCGCCGCCCGAGGCGACGGCACGGCCCGAGGCGACGGCCACGCCCTCGGTGACGGCCACGCTCTCGGTGACGGCCACGCTCTCGGTGACGGCACGGCCCGCGGCAGCGGGGACTGAACCCACGTGTCCGCCCCCGCCCCGGCCTTCGTCCTCGCCGCGTTCGCGGTCGCCTGCATCCCGGCCGGCTCGGCGCTGGCGGCGGCGCGCTGGCCGCGCCGGACCCCGGCGGCCGGGATCGTGCTATGGCAGGCGCTCGGGCTCGGCTGGGGCCTGGCCGCGGTCGGGGCCCTGACCGGGCTGGGCGTGGCTGACGCTCGCTCCGGCGTCGCGGGAGGCGCGTTCGCGCTGGTCTCCCGGGCGCTCAACGATGACCGCGCCACGCCGGGGTCGCGGCGCCTGCTGGCCGGGACGCTCGGCCTGCGGCTGCTGGCGCTGACCGCCGGCCTGGTCCTGTTGCTGCTGCTGTGCTGGATCCTCGTGGCCGCCTTCGCCGCGGTGGCGCGCGCGCGCCGCCGCCAGCGCATACTGCTGAGCCTGCTCGCGCACGGCGACCCCAAGGTGCCCGGGGCACTGGTCGTCGACCACCCGGCGGCGGCCGCGTACTGCGTGCCGGGCCTGCGCTCCCGGATCGTGATCAGCGCGGGCGCGCTGGACCTGCTGGACCAGGCCGAACTGGCGGCGGTTCTCGCGCACGAGCGCGCCCACCTGCGGGAGCGTCACGACCTGGTGCTGCTGCCGTTTGCGGCGCTGCTGCTCGTGTTCCGCTGGTCGGCGGTGGCCCGCCAGGCGCAGGCAGCGGTGGCGTTGCTGGTCGAGATGCTGGCCGACGACCGGGCGCTGCGGCACCGCCCGGCCCGGGAACTCGCCACGGCGCTGCTGCGGGTGGGCGCGGCTGGCGGGGTGCACGCGCCGACCGGGGCACTCGCGGCCGCGGACGGCGGCGACGGGCAGGTGGCGGCCCGGGTGTCCCGGCTGCTGCGGCCCGACCCGCGGCTGTCGGCCGCCGCGCTGGCGCTGGTAGCCGTGGTCGCGGTCGTGACCGTCGCGGTTCCCGCCGCGCTCCTGGCACTGCCCTTCTGAACGCCCCCGCCTCCCGACAGGCGCGGCCCGGCGCGGCCGCGCGAGGCTCGTCGGGGACTAGTCCGCGATCCGTATCCGGAGCCGGCGGAAGCCCTTGCCCTTGTTCTCGATCTTGACGACCTCGATCCGGCCGATCTGGCCGGTCGAGGCGACGTGGGTGCCGCCGTCTGCTTGCTGGTCAAGGCCGACGATGTCGACAATACGGACGTCGGGGACGTCCTCGGGGATCAGGTTGGTGGCGGTGCGGATGATGTCGGGGATGGCCAGCGCGTCCGCACGGGGCAGCACCCGCACGTCGATCCGCCGCCCCGCCGCGATCTCGGCGTTGCAGGCGGCCTCGACCGAGTCTTTGAACCCCTCGGGCACCTCGGGCAGGTCAAAGTCCATCCGGGCGGTGTACGGCTCCATGTTGCCGCCGGTGACCGGCGAGCCGTAGTCGCGGAACACCACCCCGCACAGCACGTGCAGGCCGGAGTGCGTGCGCATCAGCGCGGTGCGCCGCTCGTCCTCGATGGCGCCCCGGACCGGGGTGCCGGGCGGCGGGACCGGGTCGCCGTCGGCCGGGATCAGGTACTCCTCGTCGCCCTTCCTGACGCCCTCGATGCGCGTCTGCACCCCGCCCCACAGCAGCACGCCGTGATCGGGGGGCTGGCCGCCGCCGCCCGGATAGAACGCCGACCGGTCCAGCACGATCCCGTCGGGTCCCGCGTCAAGGACCGTCGCGTTCCACTCACGCAGGGTCTGGTCGTCAAGCTCGAGCCGGTGGGTGCGCCAGGTCACCATGGGCCGTAGGGGCCCATGTGGGTGCCGGTCCCGCCACTGCGGAAGTCCTTCACCTTGGGCCGGACGTCGGTGATGTAAATGGCCGCGGCCACGAACGCCACGACGGACAGGATGCCGATCGCCGCGAAGCTGCCTGCGGCCGCGGTACCGAGGCCGATGGCGGTGGCGACACCGGTGATGACCAGCCACAGCGGCTTGGTCTGCTTGCTGGCCGCGACGAACGCCTGGCGCGGCCGGCGGATCGCGTCGATGAACGCGAAGCCCTCGAAGATGAATGCGCCCAAGGCCAGTACCTCGAAGAACCAGTCGAGGACCGAGAGCGCGGCCGGGTGAGAGTAAATCACGCAGTCACGCTACCCGGTCGCGGCCGAGTTCGGGAACGGGCGAGACGTCCGGTCCAGGCCGGGACTGCCCGGCGGCCGGAACGCCTGGCGCGGGCCCGGCGGGCCCGTCCGCCGGCTCTTCCGGGGCCCGGTCCTCGGGTACCTGGCCGTCCGCGGGCTCCACCTGGCCGTCGCCGGGCTCCACCTGGCCGTCGCCGGGCTCCGCCTGGCGGTCGCCGGGCCCCGCCTGGCCGTCGCCGGGCTCCACCTGGCCGTCGCCGGGCTCCACTTCGCCGGCCAGCACCGTCCTGGCCGCCGCCGTCTCCTTGCGGAACGACTCGTAGACCTCGAGCAGCATCTGCTTCTGCCGCTCGGTGAGCTCCGGGTCGGTGAGCACCGCGTCACGCACGCCGGCGCCGGGCGGCCGGTCCTCCAGGAAGCCCGCCTGGACGTAGAGCGCCTCGGCCGAGATCCGCAGGCCCCGGGCTATTTGCTGCAGGATGTCGGCGCTCGGGCGGCGCAGGCCCCGCTCGATCTGGCTCAGGTACGGGTTGGATACGCCGGCGGCCTGGGCCAGCTGGCGGAGGGAGATCTTGGCCTGCTCCCGCTGCTCGCGGATATAGGACCCGATCGCTGGAACGTTTACCGGACTCATGGTTCCAGTCTCGCTCCCAGTGCTTGCATTTGCAAACTAGCTGGCGGGAGACGGAGCGTTCGGGTCACTCAAAACGCAGGCTGACCCGTAGCTCGCCAACCTCCCGGCCACCGCCGTAGACGGGCGGGCTGGCCAGGCCGTCCAGAACGGCCAGGTCGGCGCCGAGCGCGCGGAGCAACGCGGCAGCCACGGCGATCCGCGCCCGCCGGGCCCCGTCACCGTCGTCGATCTTGAATGCGGCGGCACGGCCATCGGCGAGCGCAAGCCCCTGGACCCCCTCGGCGCCGGACTTCAGCAGCAGGCCGGGGACGGCCTCGACGAGTTCGCGGTCCGGGCGGGTGCTGCCCGAAGTCCACTTCGGGTTCGCACGCATGGCGTCGGCGACCCGCCGCTCGGGCGTACCTGGCTCGGCGCGGACCAGGGCGCCGAAGGCCCGGGCCAGGCCGGCCAGCGAGATCGCGAACAGCGGCGCCCCGCAGCCGTCCACGCCGGGCGGCACGGTCACCTGCTCGCCGGCGAGGCGTTCGATCGTCCGCCTGATTTCCACCTGCAGCGGGTGGCCGGGGTCGGTGTAGCTGTCCGTGTCCCAGCCCGCCGCCACGCAGGTGGCGAGCATGGCCGCGTGCTTGCCCGAGCAGTTCATGTACAGTCGGCGCTTCTCGCCGCCGTTCAGCAAGACCGCCTTCCTGGCGTCCTCGTCGAGCGGGAGGTCAGGCGGGCACTGCAGCGCGTCCTCGGCGAGCCCGGCGCCGGCCAGGATCTTGTTCGCCCCGGTGACGTGGAAGTCCTCGCCCGCGTGGCTGGCCGCGGCGAGCGCGAGCAATTCCCCGTCCAGGTCGAGGCCGCAGGAGAGCATGGCCACGGCCTGCATGGGCTTGTTCGCCGACCGCGGGAAGACGGGCACGTCCACCGCACCAGCACGTCGCATGGTGGTGCCGTCGGCGGCCACGACCACGACCGAGCCGCGGTGCACCGATTCGGCGAAGCCGGACCTGACTACTTCGGCAAGCACCGGATTCACCTGAGTCATGGGAGGCAGAATTCCTTCTCGTGCGAGCTGTGGTCCAGCGGGCCAGCCAGGCCAGCGTCGAGGTGAACGGGGTGACGGCCGGCCGCCTGGCCGGCCCGGGCCTGGTGGTGCTGGTCGGCGTGACACATGCCGACACGGCGGCGACGGCCGCCGCCCTGGCCAGGAAGATCTATCATCTGCGGATCCTGCGCGACGAGAAGTCGTGCGCGGACACCGGCGCGCCGCTGCTGGTGATCAGCCAGTTCACCCTGTACGCGGACACCAGCAAGGGCCGGCGCCCGACCTGGCAGGCCGCGGCGCCCGGCCCGGTGGCCGAGCCGCTGGTCACCGCGTTCGCCGACGCGCTGCGCGGGCTCGGCGCGAGCGTCCAGACCGGCGTCTTCGGCGCGGACATGCAGGTGATGCTGGTCAACGACGGGCCCGTCACGCTGATCCTGGACGCGTAGCGCCCCCGGACGCGGACCCCGGCGGCCTGGCACCGGGCCGCGTGGCTGGCGCCAGAGCGCCCAGGTGCTCGCGGGTGAACGCGAGCGACTCCGCGAGGTCGGCCCGGCGCTCCTCGCCCGTCTGGGCCCGGCGCGTATTGACCTCGAGCACGACCATCCCGGCGTAGCCACGGGAGCCGAGGCTGGCCAGCAGTTCCGCGCACGGCTGGGTGCCGTGCCCGGGGACCAGGTGCTCGTCGGGCAGGCCGGGCGCGGTGCCGTCGGCCATGTGCACGTGGGCCAGCCTGCCGCCGAGGTCGTCGGCCATGATCAGCGCGTCAGAGCCGGACACCGCGGTGTGCGAGAGGTCGAGCGTGGCGTGGGGGGTGTCGATCTCCACCGGATTCCAGTGCGGCGCATACGCGGTCATCTCGGCGCCGCGGGCGCGCAGCGGGTACAGGTTCTCGACCGCGAACTTGACCTCCGTCTCCTGGGCGAGCTGGGTCAGGCCGGCCTCGAAGTCCCGCGCGTACTCGCGCTGCCAGCGGAACGGCGGATGGACCACCACGACCTTCGCGCCGAGCTTCTCCGCCACCTCCCTGGCCCGGTTGAGCTTCCCCCACGGATCGCGGCCCCAGACCCGCTGGGTGATCAGCAGGCACGGGGCGTGCACGGCCAGCACCGGGACCCCGTGATAGTCCGACAGCCTGCGCAAGACATCCAGGTCCTGGCTGATCGGGTCCATGGTGACCATGACCTCGACGCCGTCGTAACCCAGGTGCGCCGCCGCCTCGAAGGCATCCGGCGTCCGCTCGGGGAACACCGAGGCCGTGGACAGCGCCACCTGCACACCCGCGACCGGGGCGACGTGGCCCACGGCACCTCCTCTGGCTGCTGGCCGGGTCGTCCACGCGTGGCCGCCCGCGTTCATCCTGCGCTGTTCAGCTTATGCCGCCCGGTGACCACACCGGCGGCACCCGGCCGCACCCGGCCCCGCCCGGCCGCACGTGGGCCGCGCTCCGGCCCGCGTCCCCGGCCGGACCGCGCCGAATCCGGCCGACTGTCGGCACCGGCCGCTACGGTGCGGGCATGGGAAAGTCGGCCGGGGCGGCGGCGTTCTACCAGTGCTCGGAATGCGGCTGGCAGAGCATGAGGTGGGCGGGCCGGTGCGGCGAGTGCCAGCAGTGGGGCACGGTGGTCGAGGGCCGGGCGCCCGCCCGGGACCGGTTGCGCGGCCCGGCCAGGAACGGCCGCCTGGCCGGGCCCGCCACGGCCGCCGTGCCGATCGCCGAGGTGGATCCCGCCGTGGCCCGGGCCCGGCCCACGGGGCTCGGCGAGCTGGACCGGGTGCTGGGCGGCGGGCTGGTCCCCGGCGCGGTGGTGCTGCTCGCCGGGGAGCCGGGGGTCGGCAAGTCCACGCTGCTGCTCGAGGCGGGCGCGCTGGCCGCGGCTGCAGGCCCGGTCCTGTACGTGACCGGGGAGGAATCCGCGGCACAGGTACGGCTGCGCGCCGACCGGATCGGGGCGCTCAGCCAGAACCTCTTCCTCGCTGCCGAGACCGACTTCGGCGCCCTGCTCGACCACGTGGACGCGGTGAACCCGGCCCTGCTGATCGTCGACTCGGTGCAGACCGTCTCGGCCCCGGGCGTCGAGGGCGCGCCGGGCGGGGTCACGCAGGTCCGTGAGGTCACCAGCGCGCTCACGGCGCTGGCCAAGCAGCGGACGCTGACCACGGTGCTCGTCGGGCACGTCACCAAGGACGGCTCGATCGCGGGCCCGCGCTCGCTGGAGCACCTGGTGGATGTGGTGCTGCACTTCGACGGCGACCGGCATGCGCAGCTGAGGATGGTCCGCGCGCTGAAGAACCGGTTCGGGCCCACCGACGAGATCGGCTGCTTCGAGCTGGGCGAGTACGGGCTGGCCGAGCTGCCCGATCCGAGCGGGCTGTTCCTGTCCCGGCTGAGCAACCCGGTGCCAGGAACGTGCGTGACCGTCACGCTGGAGGGCCGGCGCCCGCTGCTGGCCGAGGTGCAGACCCTGGTCTGCGAGGCCGCGGCCGAGCCAGCGCGCCGCGTGACCTCGGGCCTGGATTCGTCCCGGGTGGGCATGGTCGTGGCGGTCCTGCAGCGGCGGGCCGGGGTGACGATCGGCAAGCGGGACATCTACGCGGCGACCGTGGGCGGGGTCCGGCTGACCGAGCCGTCGGTCGACCTGGCCGTCGCGCTCGCCCTGGCCAGCGCGATCAGTGACCTGAGCCTGCCGGCCGGGCTCATCGCGATCGGCGAGGTCGGCCTGGCCGGGGAGATACGCCGGGTCACCGGCGTGCAGCGCAGGCTGGCCGAGGCCGGGCGGATGGGGTTCCGGCACGCGATCGTCCCGCCGGGCTCGCCGAAGCTGCCGCCGGGCGAGGTGCCGGGGATGACCGTCACCGACGCGGGGGACATCGGGCAGGCGATCGCCGCCGCGCTGGGCGGGCGCGCGGCCGACCGCTGAGCCGCGCCAGGCGGGCCGCCCGAGCCCGCCGCCAGCGAGCGCCGGACGGGCGCCGGACCGCCGTGAAGCCGAGGGCACGCCCTGCCCCCCGCCGATACACTGACAGTAATGACCGACGTTTCCGGGGAGCGGCCCGCCGTGAGCAGAGGCCAGGATGAGCGCCGCCGGGCCGCGCTCGCGGCGCTGGCGCCCGGCACCAAGCTCCGGGACGGCCTGGAGCGGATCCTGCGCGGCAGCACCGGCGCGCTGATCGTGCTCGGGTCCGGCGAGACCGTGGACGCCATCTGCTCGGGCGGCTTCGAGCTGAACGTCGAGTTCTCCGCCACCCGGCTCCGCGAGCTCGCCAAGATGGACGGCGCGATCGTGCTCGACGGTGCCGCGCGGACGATCGTCCGGGCGGCCGTCCAGCTGGTTCCCGATCCGGGCATCCCGACCGACGAGGCGGGCACCCGGCACCGGACCGCGGAGCGGGTGGCCAGGCAGACGGGCCTTCCGGTGATCACGGTCAGCAAGTCGATGCGGATCATCGCGCTGTTCATCAACGGGACCCGGCTGGTGCTCGAGGACTCGGCGGCGATCCTGTCCCACGCCAATCAGGCCCTGGCCACGCTGGAGCGCTACAAGCGTCGGCTCGACGAGGTCTCCGGCGCGCTGTCCGCGCTGGAGATCGAGGATCTCGCCACCGTGCGCGACGTCACCGCCGTGGCCCAGCGGCTGGAGATGGTCCGGCGGATCGCCGGCGAGATCGAGGGCTACATGGTGGAACTCGGCACCGATGGCCGGCTGCTCGCGCTGCACCTGGACGAGCTCGTCGCGGGCACGGCCCTGGAGCGGGTGATGCTGGCCCAGGACTACGTGCCTGCGCCGCCGCAGGGGCGGGCGGCGGCTGCCGCCGACGTGCTGGCCGGGCTGGAGCGCCTGTCCCTGGACGAGCTCATGGACATGGCAGCCGTGGCCGCCGTGCTGGGCTTCGGCGGCCCGGACGCGCTGGACGAGCAGGTCAGCCCGCACGGGTACCGGCTGCTCGCCCGGGTCCCCCGGCTGCCCGCCCCGGTCGTGGCGAGCCTCATCGAGCATTTCGGCGGCCTGCAGAAGCTGCTGGCCGCGGGCGTGGAGGACCTGAACCAGGTGGAGGGCATCGGGCCGTCGCACGCCCGCAGCGTCCGCGAGGGCCTGTCCCGGCTGGCCGAGGCGTCCATCCTGGAGCGGTACATGTGACGTTCCGGCTCACCTCACCCGGAACGTCACCGGGTTGCTGGTTACGCCGCCGTCCGATGCGACGGCCGCGTAACGGCCAGCCGGCGCCCGGCGCGCCTCCTGCGCGCACCCGGGCGCAGACGTCTGCCGGTCCCAGGAGACCGGCACGATCTCCGGAACGCCCCGGGCCAGGCCAGCCAGCAGCGAGCCGTGGCCTGCGGCGCAGTCAGCCAAGCCCCAGACCCGCCTGCCATGCCCCGTGACGGCCAGCTTCAGGAACCTCGGGCCGACGTTGACCGCGCAGGGCCGGGCGGCGGTGGACACGAACGCCACGTCGAACGCCGGTGCCTGACGCGGGCCGTAGACGCCCCGGCCGGCGTAAAGGGTGATCACGAGGTCACCCGGCCGGCAGGCCCGCAGGCGCGCGGCCGTGCCCCCCGATCCGGTTGTGCCCCCCGGCCTCGTCGTGCCCCCCGATCTCGTCGCGGCCGCCGGCCTCGTCGTGCTCCCCGGTCCCGCGCTTCCCGCGGCGGTCGCGTTCCCCGGCGCTTCCGTGCCCGGCGATGCCGTGCCGCCGCCCGGCCCCGGCGTCGCCGCGCCCAGGGAGCCGACGCTGGCCGCCAGCGGCGTGCTCGCGCCGGTACCGGCCGCCGAGCCGCCGGCGGCGACCCCGGACAGGGCCCAGGCAATCACGGCAAGAATGGCGAGTCCGATGACAAGCGCCAGGAACCGCCGCCGCCAGTAGGTAGCGGCCAGGGAGTCATGTTCCCCCGCTTGGCAACGGAACGTATTCAAATCCATACGGTGAGTATGCAAGAGGGGTGACTCGCCCCGACGCAGACCCGCCGGACCGCGATCAGGAACCTGACGGCTGACGGGGCGTGCCAGGATCGTGTACGTCATGACCAACGGATATGCCACGCCGGTGCTGCGGTGGTACGCCGCTCACGCCCGGGACCTGCCGTGGCGCCGGCCGGATGCCACGGCCTGGTCCGTGCTGGTGAGCGAGATCATGCTGCAGCAGACGCCGGTGGCGCGGGTGCTGCCGGCGCACGGGGCCTGGCTGCGGCGGTGGCCGGCCCCGCCCGCCCTGGCCGCGGCCGCTCCGGGGGACGCCGTGCGGCAGTGGGGGCGGCTGGGCTACCCCCGCCGGGCGCTGTGGCTGCACGCCGCGGCCAGGATCGTGACCGACGAGCACGCCGGGCAGGTGCCCGCATCGGTGGAAGCGCTCCGCGGCCTGCCGGGGGTCGGCAGCTACACCGCCGCCGCCGTGGCCAGCTTCGCCTACGGGCAGCGCCACGCGGTCCTGGACACGAACGTGCGCCGCGTGCTCGCCCGCCTGGTGCGGGGCGAGGACCTGCCGCCGCGGAGCACGTCAGCGGCTGAGGTGCGACTCGCCGAGTCTCTGCTGCCCGCGGCGCCGGACCGCGCCGCGCGGTGGTCGGTCGCGGTCATGGAACTCGGTGCCCTGGTCTGCACCTCCGCCCGGCCGGCCTGCGCATGCTGCCCGGTCGCACGGCAGTGCGCATGGCGCCGCGCCGGGCATCCGGCCGGTCCCGCGCGGCCGGCCGCGCCGCGCTACGAGGGAAGCGACCGTGAGTGCCGGGGCCGGCTGCTGGCCGTGCTGCGGGCGGCGGCGGGCCCGGTGCCGCAGGCGCGGCTCGACGCGGCCTGGCCCGACCGGCCGCAGCGGGCCCGGGCGTTGCGGGCCCTGCTCGCCGACGGGCTGGCCGTGGCGCCCGGGCCCGGCACCTACGCGCTGCCGGGCCCGCTCCCGGGCGACCCGGCCGGCCAGGCACCCTGAACGCCCGCGCCCGCCATGCGCGCCGAGGCCCGCGCCCCGCCTGGGGCGCGGGCCTCGGATCGTGCTCGAAGCCGTCTGCGCGGGCTACTCGGCGCTCAGCCGTCCCTCGGTACCGCCGGCGGTGCCGCTGGTGCTGACGCCGGACGCGGCCGGCCGGGTCTCGATCTCGGGCGGGGGCGCGTCCGGAACCGCGTCGGGCTTGGGCTCGCCGCGGAAGCTGAACGTCGCCTCCGGCCCGGTGCCGCCTTCCGCGTCGACCATGATGATCTGGCCGGCCTTCAGCTCGCCGAACAGGATCTTCTCCGACAGGTTGTCCTCGATCTCCCGCTGGATCGTCCGGCGCAGCGGCCGGGCGCCGAGCACCGGGTCATAGCCACGCGCCGACAGCAGGGCCTTGGCGGCCGGCGTGAGCTCGATCCCCATGTCGCGGTCCTTCAGCCGGTCGTCGACCTTGGCGATCATCAGGTCCACGATGCTGAAGATCTCGTCCTGGCTGAGCTGGTGGAAGACGATGGTGTCGTCCACCCGGTTCAGGAACTCGGGCCGGAAGTGACCCTTGAGCTCGTCCGCGACCTTGGCCTTCATCCGGTCGTACGACCCGCGCGACTGGCCGGCCGTGCCGAAGCCCACCGAGACGCCCTTGGAGATGTCCTTGGTGCCCAGGTTGGTGGTCATGATGATCACGGTGTTCTTGAAGTCGACCACCCGGCCCTGGGCGTCGGTCAGGCGCCCGTCCTCCAGGATCTGCAGCAGCGAGTTGAAGATGTCCGGGTGCGCCTTCTCGATCTCGTCGAAGAGGACCACCGAGAACGGCCTGCGGCGCACCTTCTCGGTGAGCTGACCGCCCTCCTCGTACCCGACGTAGCCGGGCGGCGAGCCGAACAGCCGCGACACCGTGTGCTTCTCCATGTACTCGCTCATGTCCAGCTGGATCAGCGAGTCCTCGTCACCGAACAGGAACTCGGCGAGCGTCTTGGAGAGCTCGGTCTTGCCGACCCCGGAAGGCCCGGCGAAGATGAACGATCCGCCCGGCCGCTTCGGGTCCTTCAGGCCGGCCCGGGTGCGCCTGATCGCCTGCGACAGGGACTTGATCGCCTCGTTCTGGCCGATCACCCGCCGGTGCAGCTCGTCCTCCATGCGCAGCAGCCGCTGCGATTCCTCCTCGGTGAGCTTGAAGACCGGGATGCCGGTCGCCGTCGCGAGCACCTCCGCGATCAGCTCCTCGTTCACCTCGGCCACGGCGTCCATGTCGCCGGCCTTCCACTCCTTCTCCCTGGTGTCCTTCTTGTCGATCAGCTGCTTCTCCGTGTCGCGCAGCGCGGCCGCCTTCTCGAAGTCCTGGGAGTCGATGGCCGACTCCTTCTCCCGCCGCACGTCGGCGATCTTCTCGTCGAACTCGCGGAGGTCGGGCGGGGCGGTCATCCGCCGGATGCGCATCCGGGAGCCCGCCTCGTCGATCAGGTCGATCGCCTTGTCCGGCAGGAACCGGTCGCTGATGTAGCGGTCGGCCAGCTGGGCGGCCGCGACCAGCGCGTCGTCGGTGATCGAGACCCGGTGGTGCGCCTCGTAGCGGTCGCGCAGGCCCTTGAGGATCTCGATCGTGTGCGAGATTGTCGGCTCGGCGACCTGGATCGGCTGGAACCTGCGCTCCAGGGCCGCGTCCTTCTCCAGGTGCTTGCGGTACTCATCGAGCGTGGTCGCGCCGATGGTCTGCAGCTCGCCGCGGGCCAGCATCGGCTTCAGTATCGAGGCCGCGTCGATCGCGCCCTCGGCGGCGCCGGCGCCGACCAGCGTGTGGATCTCATCGATGAACAGGATGATGTCGCCGCGGGTGCGGATCTCCTTCAGGACCTTCTTCAGCCGCTCCTCGAAGTCACCGCGGTACCGCGAGCCCGCCACCAGCGCGCCCAGGTCCAGCGTGTAGAGCTGCTTGTCCTTGATGGTCTCCGGCACCTCGCTCTTGACGATCTTCTGGGCCAGGCCCTCGACGACCGCCGTCTTGCCCACGCCGGGCTCGCCGACGAGCACCGGGTTGTTCTTGGTGCGCCGGGAGAGCACCTGCATCACGCGCTCGATTTCCTTCTCCCGGCCGATCACCGGGTCGAGCTTGCCCTCACGGGCCGCGGCCGTCAGGTTCCGGCCGAACTGGTCCAGCACCAGGGAGGTGGACGGCGCGCTCTCGGACGGCGCGCCCGCGGCGGCGGGCTCCTTGCCCTGGTACCCGTGCAGCAGCTGGATCACCTGCTGGCGGACCCGGTTCAGGTCCGCGCCGAGCCGGACCAGCACCTGCGCGGCGACGCCCTCGCCCTCGCGGATCAGGCCCAGCAGGATGTGCTCGGTGCCAATGTAGTTGTGGCCGAGCTGCAGGGCCTCGCGCAGCGAGAGCTCGAGCACCTTCTTGGCCCGGGGAGTGAACGGGATGTGCCCCGACGGCGCCTGCTGCCCCTGGCCGATTATCTCCTCGACCTGCTGGCGTACGGCCTCCAGGCTGATGCCGAGCGACTCCAGTGCCTTGGCCGCGACGCCCTCGCCCTCATGGATGAGGCCGAGCAGGATATGCTCGGTGCCGATGTAGTTGTGGTTTAGCATCCGGGCTTCTTCTTGAGCCAGGACCACGACCCTTCGCGCCCGGTCGGTAAACCTCTCGAACATCTCGTTGCTCCCTCGGAGGGCGGTCGGGGAGGCACAGACGACGTTGCCCCTTACCTTCCGCATCGTAGCCGGTGCGCCGGGCGACGCCTCGCGTGCAATGTGTCACACGTGTAAAACGTTCCCCGACGGCCGG
>Ga0335078_10007622_pt1 | contig 16052 bp, 21 predicted proteins | sample Lox_Sample_32_FD_206711 | JGI IMG/M metagenome (GOLD analysis project Ga0335078, IMG submission 206711) | Soil microbial communities from Loxahatchee National Wildlife Refuge, Florida, United States - Lox_Sample_3.2 | ecosystem: Environmental > Terrestrial > Soil > Wetlands | place: USA...
TACCTGAAGGGAGCAGGGTCGATATTCAAATCGGTCAGCGGGAACATCGACCTCCGCGACACGCACTTCGCCACATGGATCGAGAAGCCAATAGGGCCCTCGTACGAGTCCTTCTACACCGACCTCGCCAGGAACCTCAGCGGGGCAAAGTCTGACCTATGGCGCAGGCAAATGGTCTTGGGCCCATCGTCGCAGTTCTGCGTCCACAGTTCGGAGGCGCTGAAGCTCCCTAACAGCCTCAGGCCGATCAGCGCAAAGATACAAATCATTTGACAGGGCTGGGAAACGCGCATGAAGTCCGCCCGCACCAAGGAGCCCGCAGACGTCGACGCCTACATCGCTGCCTTCCCCAAAGAGGTCCAGACGCTCCTGACCCAGATGCGCAGGACGATAAGGAGCGCGGCCCCCGAAGCCCGGGAGGCGATAAGCTACCGGATACCGACCTTCAAGCTCAACGGCAACCTCGTCCATTTCGCGGCCTTCAAGGACCACATCGGGTTCTTCCCGACATCGTCGGGGGTCTCGGCCTTCAGGAAGGACCTGACCCGCTACAAGACCGCCAGAGGCACAATCCAGTTCCCCCTCGACCAGCCACTCCCCCTCGACCTTGTGAAGAAGATCACCCTCTTCAGGGTCAAGGAGAACACGGGAAAGAGAAGGAGCTGAAAACGCTCTTATCGCCGACGGCCCGCAGTCCCATCGCGGGCCTGTAGCTCAGCCAGGTTAGAGCATCGGGCTTTTACTTCGAAAGAAGGGGACACCCGAGGGTCGGGGGTTCAATTCCCCCCAGGCCCGCCAATCTCTATCGCGGGCTGCATGACCACAGGCCTCCTCACGAAGAACGCGTAGAACCCAGAGAGCCCCACGGTGTAGAGAACGCTGGCGATGAAGAAGGGCGTCTGGAGAAGGCCCGCGCCAAGGACGAACCCGCCGAAGTACGTCCCGAAGCTGTTCGGGAGCCTGAACATCATGTTGCTCAGCGCGCTCACCAGCCCGCGCTGCTCCGCCGGGAAGATGCTCATCGAGAAGGAGTCGGTGAGCGGTCCCGACATGTTCATCAGCGCCGTCCTCACGATGTAGACCCCCGCCGCTATCCCGAACGTGGGGACGAAGGCCATGCTGAGCATGAACACCATCGACGACCCTGTCGTGAGAAGGATCGCCCGCAGCTGACCGAACCTCGTAGCGAGCCAGGGGCTCGCGACCGCAGACAGACCCGTCAAGATCCCGGAGAAGGCGAGTATGGGCCCGCTCAGGTCGTCGGTGACCCCGAACCTGTAGAAGAACCAAGCACCGATAAGAGGCACGACGAAGCCGGCCCCAAACCCTATCGTGGTCCAGGTCACCCCGAGCTTCAGCAGCGTCCCAGTGTTCTTCAGGCCCGACCATTTCCCGCCGGGCCTGTAGGTCTCGCGATGGCTCCTCAGAAGAAGCAAGAGCGCGGCCGGCGTGACAAAGCTCGCCGCGCCCAGAAGAGAGAGCGTCTCTCTGTGGAGCGCGTAGTTTGTCGCCCCGATCGCGGCCTGCAGCGCTGGGAAGACGCCCGGGATCACCAGTCCTACGCCAGTCGTCACGTTGATCATCACAAAGGAGAGCGAGAAGACCCTGTTCCTGTTTGTCGTGTCGGTCATGTCCGCGAGGAGCGCGTTCCACGAGGTGACACTCGCCCCCTCGGTGAGGCCCAGCACCGTGCTGATGACGAGCAGGTAGGCGTAGTCCGTGGTCTGGGAGAAGGCGAAGAGGGCAGCTGCCCCGGCTGCCGCCCCCAGCCCGAGGATGTACTTCCTGCCGTAGGCGTCGGAGACTATGCCGAGCGGTATCGCCGAGAGTATCGCCGCCCCTCCCTGGACCGAGATCAGAGTCCCCGCCTGGACAGCCGTGAACCCCACTGTGACCAGCCACGCCCCTATCACTATCTGGAGGAAGCCGATCGCCAGGAACATGGGGACGAGGGCGAGGATCAGGAAGTACGCCTTGGTGGGCGCCGGGGTGGCCTTCAATCGTGGGATCACCGGGCCCAGGACGGATAAGCTACTCGGCGGGGCCTAGAACCGCTTTTCCAGACGCATTTCTTAAAAACGACTCTTTCCGACTCGGCGGAGAATGCCTGTCTGGAAGACCTTCAGCCACAACGGGATCGCCTTCCCCGACCCGTACGTCCCGAAGGGCCTCTCGATTAGGTTCCAGGGGCAGGAGGTCAAGCTCTCTCCCCTCGCCGAAGAGATGGCGTACCAGTTCGCGAAGAAGAAGGACACGCCCTACGTCCAGGACCCGGTCTTCCGCTCCAACTTCATGAAGTACTTCACAAAGCAGCTCCCGCCGCCCGCGAACAAGGCGAAGTTCGAAGACGTGGACTTCGCCCAATTCTACAGGTTCGTCGACAAGGAGAGGGCGGACAAGGAGTCGATGACCAAGGAGGAGAAGAAGTCCCTCGCAGCGACCCGCAAGGAGGCCCGCGAGAAGCTAAAGGCGAAGTTCGGCAAGGCCATCCTCGACGGGAAGGAGATTGACCTCGCCAACTATCTCGCCGAGCCGCCCGGCCTCTTCATGGGACGGGGAGCCCATCCTCTGCGTGGGAGCTGGAAACCGCGCATCACCCCTCAGGACGTCACGCTGAACATCGACGAATCGGTCGAAGAGCTGACAACCGAGTTCGGGAAGTTCGGAGAGATAGTTCACGACCACGAGTCGATCTGGGTCGCCAGGTGGATCGACAAGCTCACGGGGAAGGAGAAGTACGTCTGGCCCCACGAGAGCTCCGACATCCAGCAGTCCCGCAACAGAGAGAAGTACGACAAGGCGAAGAAGATAGGAGAGAACCTCTCAGACCTCCAGAAGGAGATCCGGAGCAAGCTTTCTTCCAGGGACCGCAAGGAGCGGGAGGTCGCCTCTGTCTGCTACCTCATCGACGAGGTGGGGATGAGGGTCGGCGACGAAAAAGACGAGGACGAGGCCGACACCGTCGGCGCCACAACTCTGAGGGTCGAGCACATCAAGAGGCTCGACAACCAGGCGATAGACTTTGACTTCCTCGGCAAGGACAGTGTGAAGTGGGTCAAGACGCTCCCCAACCCCGACCCCATCCTCGTGAGGAACATCGGGGATTTCATGAAGAACAAGAAGCCCGGCGACCAGATCTTCGAGAACATCGGGTCTGCGCAGGTCAACGCGTTCCTGTCCGAGATCATCGACGGGATCAGCGCCAAGGTCTTCAGGACCTACCACGCCACGAGGACCGTCCAGGAGTACCTGGGCTCGAAGAACATGAAGAAGGCCTCCGACCTCGAAAAGCTCTACTTCGCAAAATACGCCAACCTCGAGGCAGCCATCTACTGCAACCACAAGAGGACCATCCCCAAGACATGGGAGGAGTCGCTGAAGAAGAAGGAGCAGAAGCTCGAGGATTACAAGGCGAAGGGGAAGGAGCAGATGGTCGCCAAGATGCAGAAGGAGATAGACCTGACGAAGAAAACCAAGGAGTACAATCTCAACACCTCGATGAAGAACTACATCGACCCGAGGATCTACAAGCAGTGGTGCGACGAGGTAGGGCTAGACTGGAACAAGCTCTACACAAAGTCACTCCAGCGCAAGTTCTCCTGGGTCGCGCCCCGACCTCCAGACGGCGAGGAAGAGGATGAGGCCCCGGCACCCGCAAAGCCCAGGGCCTAGCCCGCGAGCCGCCTGGCGACCTTCAGGTTCTCCTCGTACTGCGTCCTGTCGTCGACCGGGACCTCCATGATTATCGGTCGCCCCGCCACGTCGTCGTGGTGGAGGAACGCCCTGAACCCCTTCTCACCTATCCGGCCCTTGCCCACGTACTCGTGCCTGTCCAGGCCGCTCCCGAGCGGCCCCATCGAGTCGTTGAGGTGGACGACCTTGAGCCTCTCCTTCCCGACAATGTCGTCGAACATCCCCATCGTCCTCTCCACCGCGGGCTTGGTCGAGATGTCGAACCCGGCCGCGAATATGTGGCAACTGTCAACGCACACCCCTATCCTCTTCGACTGCTTCACTCCGTCCAGGATGAGCTTGAGCTCCTCGAACCTCGAGCCCACGCTGTGCTTCTGGCCCGCCATCGTTTCGATCGCGATGACCGTCTTCCCCGAGTCGGACTCGAGGGCCTCGTTGCACGCCCCGACGACGTTCTTCACCCCCTCCATCGTACCCTTGCCCATGTGCGACCCTATGTGGGCGACCAGGTAGTCGATGCCCAACTGGGAGCACCGCCCCACCTCCGCGGTGAGCGACTCCCTGCTCTTCTTCTGGTACCCGCTCTCAGACGCAGAAAGGTTGGGGAGGTACGGCATGTGGGCGACCACCTTCTCGTACCCCTCCTTTTTCCTCTTCGCCCTGAATGCGCCCACCTCCTCGTCCGCAAGGGGCTTGAACGCCCAGCCGCGGGGGTTCCTGGTGAATATCTGGAAGGTGGTGCACCCCATCTCCACCGCCCTGTCGACCGAGAGGTCGATCGAGCCGGCGATCGAGACGTGGAAGCCTACGAGTGGGCCTGCCCGCATCGGTGACGTCGGGTGACTGGGGAGGTGGGTTTAAGGCTCTTTTCCGGACGTCCGCTGTCCTCACGCTGGGCCGTCCAGGCTCTTCCCGGGGACCTGCACGCCTCCGGGGACCCTGGAAATCGCCCGAGTCCTCGGAGCCGCAGAGCTCCTTCGCAGCGCCCTACGAGGCCTCGGCGGCGCCGACGACCGAGGCACAAGCGGAACCGGCCGTGCAGATGGCGCGACCCTCCCCGCTGCAGGCTCGCTCGCGCCTGCGTCCGCAACCAGCGCCGTGACCGGGGCCTGGGAGATCCCTTGGAACTCCTCGACGGGAGCAACGACGACCGGCGCCGCGGTCGCCACCGGCGGAGAAGCGAAGCTCAGCGACTCTATCGGCATGGAGGGGAGGATGATCGTCTCGATCCTCTGCCTCGGCTTGACTCCGTACATGACCGCCGCGACTCCACCCGCGGTGCCCAGAAGGATGGTCAGCATCTGCTCTAAGACCATGCCTCACGAGAGCGCCGAGCCCCGTCATTTGCGCCGGAGTCAAAGGTGTTTTACAATGAAATCAATTTGCGGCGGCCCGGCGGACGATTTTGGACGGCGAGCCCAAAATTCTTATATTAAGCGATTGCCAATTCCACGTTCTCTGAATGACTTATCCACTGGACAAACTCTGTTATTGGATATTCAAGTTCGACCGCAGGGTCAGGTACGCCGGGGTCCTCGACGAGACGGGCCGCGTGATAGCCGGGGGGATGAGAAAGGGCATCATCTCCCTCGAACCTGCCAGCGAGGACCTCAGGCTGATGGCCAACCTGACCATCCAGATAGGGACCGACAAGACCTGGGACCAGTACTTCGGCAAGATCCAGTACACCTTCGTCAAGCGGGAGAAGGTCAACATGCTCATCTTCGGGGTTGGCAACAGCCTGCTCCTCATCACGACACAGCCCGACCTGGACCTGGACCAGATCGCCCAGCTCCGCGACTCTGTGATCACCATCTACACGACGGGCATGGTCCCCGAGAAAGTGAAGTAGCCCTCAGCGGACCTCGTAGGGCAGGGGCTCGCCCTTGGTGTTGTACACCTTCAGGCAGGACTCGTCCGAGTAGGGGGCCCCAGCTATCACCATTATCTTCCCCGTGACGTGTAGGACGTCCTCGTGCGAGGGGACGGCGTACCCAGACGGGTGGGAGTGCGCCACCCCGACGTAGCTCAGGTCTATCGGAAGCATCTGCCAGCCGAAGGCGGAGAACCCCGCCCCGTGGATGGCGTTGGGAGGGATGACCACGCTGTTCACCTCCACAATCCCCCCTCTAGTCTTCCCCCTGAGGAGCAGTATCCCCTCCCTCGGGTGGAACATCTTGGAGTACGAGAGGACACTGTCGAGTACCTCCCTGTGTATCACGACGCCCTTCACCTGCAAGCGAACCCTTCGCCGACGGACCGGCGCCACGATAAAAACCTCTAAAATTCGCGAGACGGCGAGAAGAACTCAAGAAGGGTTAAAAACAACCAGAAAAGGCTCCCCGCCAATCAAAGAGGAATAGTCGAACAATGTTTGCTCCTTCTGCTGGTTACGACAGGGCCATTACGATATTCTCCCCCGACGGGAGGCTCTACCAAGTAGAGTACGCGCTCGAGACGGTGAGACGCGGGAGCCTCGCCGTGGGCGTCAGGACAGACTCGGGGGTCGTACTCGCGGTCGAGGAGAAGGGACGGAAGCTCCAAAGCGGCGAGTCCGTTGTCAAGATGTTCCAGATCGACGACCACATCGGCGCCGTGGGCGCCGGCTACATCCCCGACGCCAGGATCCAGGTCGACAACGCGAGGGTCATCGCCCAGAGCAACCGCCTCGTCTACGACGAGCCGGTCGACATCGAGACGGTCGCAAAGAGGATAGCCGACCTCAACCAGCAGTACACCCAGTACGCCGGGGTGAGGCCTTTCGGCGTCTCGCTGATCATCTCAGGCGTAGACGAGAACCGCGGCCCGGTGGTCTTCCTCACCGACCCGACGGGGGCCTACCTGGGCTTCGACGCGATCGCCATCGGCGCCGGGAGCGACCAGGTGAACGAGTACCTCGAGAAGAACTACGACCCGGGGCTCACGCTGGAGCAGGGCATCACTCTCGCAATAGAGTGCATCTACCTCGTCAGCGAGGAAAAGCAGGGCGTCTACCACATCAAGACCGCAGTGGTCGACACAAAGAACAAGAAGATGACCCGCCTCACCATGGACGAGATATCAAAGTACGCCGCGGGCGCCAAGACCCGGGGCAGTGACAAGTCTCCCAACAGCAAGGGAGCCTAGCCTGATGTAGGCTCATGTCGAGCAGGTTCACGACAGTCCGGATCGTCATAGAGGGCGACCGCTACGAGATCATGGTCAACCCCGACGCCGCCCTGAGCTACAAGACAGGCAAGAAGGTCGAGCCCTCGCAGGTCATAGGCATCGACGAGGTCTTCTCCGATGCCAACAAAGGCCTCCGCGCCCCGGGCGAGAAGCTCAAGAAGCACTTCGGGACGGACGACCACGCCAAGGCCGCCATCGAGGTCCTGAAGCGTGGGGAACTCCAGCTCACGCAGGATCAGCGCCACCGCATGACCGAGGAGAAGAGGAGGCAGATCGTTGCGATGATCGCCAAGACCTACGTCGACCCCAAGACGGGCCTCCCCCACCCCCCGATGAGGATAGAGCAGGCGATGGCCGACGCGAGGGTCTCCTTCGACCCGTTCAAGGACGCCAACGAGCAGATGAAGACCATACTCGAGGAGCTGCGGAAAGTGCTCCCCCTGAAGTCCGAGAAGGTCAAGCTCCTGGTCAAGTCCCCGGCCCAGTACGCGGGCCAGACCATCGGCGTCCTGAAGGGATTCGGCGAGATACTTAAAGAGGAGTGGGGAGGGGACGGTGGACTGTCTGCGATAATCGAAGTTCCAGCGGCGACCCAGCCCGGGCTACTTGAGAGGCTGGGGTCGGCCACTAGAGGTTCGGCTCAAGTGACATTGGTGAAATAGAATTGGTTGAGATAACAAGGAAGCAGGTGATTCCCGGCGACGTCATAGTCACGGGGGACTTCCGCCCCGGTATGTTCGTCGAGAGGAGGGGGAACAGCATGGTCGCCCTAAGGGTCGGCCTCGCCGAGGTCGTCCGGAACGACGTCAAGGTCATCCCGCTCTCTGGGGCCTACATCCCCCGGGTGGAGGACCAGGTCGTGGGCAAGATAGTCAACCTCACGGGCTACGGCTGGGAGGCGGACATCAACTCTTGCTTCGTAGGCTACCTGCCCGGGCAGTTCGTCTTCGGGAGGGACTTCTCCCCGGCCACGCACGACCTCACCCAGAGGTTCAACGTCGGCGACCTCCTCCTGGCCAAGATAGAGGCCTTTGAGAGGGGCAAGGACCCCCAGCTGTCGATACGTGGCCCCGGCCTTGGCAAGATACCCGACGGAAAGATAGTCAAGATATCTCCCATGAAGGTCCCACGGCTGATCGGGAGGAAAGGCTACATGATCAACATGATCGCCGAGACGACCGCCCTGGAGATCAAGGTGGGGCAGAACGGCCTAGTGGTCCTCGACGGCCCGCCGGAAGGCGTCGCCAAGGCAGCCCAAGCGATAGAGCTGATCCAGCAAGAGGCGCACATGGCCGACCTCACTACCAAGGTCCAACAGCTCCTCGGCGCGCCCGTCCAGCCGGCGCCGACGGGCAGCGATAGCGGTGAATAGATTTTGGGAGAAGCGAAGCGAAGACTGATCGACGACAACGGGATACGCCTCGACGGCCGCAGGTGGGACGAGCTCAGGCCCCTTAGGATGGAGGTCGGGGTCGTCAAGAACGCGGACGGCTCGGCACTGATCGAGTGGGGGAAGAACAAGATCATTGCGGCGGTCTACGGGCCCAAGGAGATGCACCCGAAGCACCTCGAGCTGGCCGATAGGGCTTTCCTAAAGTGCAGGTACCACATGGCCCCGTTCTCGGTCGACGAGAGGAAGAACCCGGCCCCGTCGAGGAGGGAGATCGAGATATCCAAGGTCATCAGGGAGGCGCTCCAGCCCGCGCTCTTCCTCGAGGACTACCCTCGCACCGCGATCCAGATCTATGTCGAGGTCCTCCAGTCCGACGGGGGCTCGAGGGTCGCAGGGGTCACGGCGAGCGCCCTCGCCCTCGCAGACGCAGGGATCAACATGCGCGACCTGGTGGTGGGGTGTGCCGTTGGGAAGGTCGACGGCAAGGTCGTACTGGACCTCAACGACGCCGAAGACAAGGAGGGGTCGGGCGACATGCCCTTCACCTTCATGCCCAACCTCAACCAGGTCACCCTCCTCCAGATGGACGGCCTCTTCACCCACGACGAGTTCAAGCAGGCGATCGACCTCGCCAAGACGGGCGGGATGAAGGTCTATAGCATGCAGAGGGATGCCCTGATGAAGAGGTACTTCAGCGGGGCCAGCCCCGAGATGGCCGCGACCAGTGCGGAGATGGAGGCGTAGAGTTTGCCAAGCAAGTCGTTCGTTGTAGAGACGATAAAGAGGAACCAGATAGTCGAATCCATATCCAAGGGCAGGCGTCTGGACGGGCGCGCGCTCGACCAGCTCCGCCCCCTCGAGATCAAGACCCACGTCATCGAAAAGGCGAACGGGTCCGCTATGGTCACCCTGGGCAATACCCAGGTCCTGGCGGGCGTCAAGATAGACAAGGGCGTCCCGTTCCCGGACACCCCCGACAAGGGGCTGCTCATCGTGGGCGCCGAGGTCCTCCCCATGGCCGCGGCCTACCTCGAGGCCGGACCGCCCGACGAGGGCGCGATAGAGCTGGCGAGGGTGGTCGACAGGGGAGTGAGGGAGTCTGAGATGATCGACGTCTCGTCCCTGTGCATCAAGCCGGGCAAGTGGGTCTACTCCGTGTTCGTCGACGTCAACATCCTGAACGTGGACGGCAACCTCTTCGACGCCACGAGCTACTCGGTGGTCGCGGCCCTCCTGACGGCGAAGATGCCAAAGTTCGTCCTGGACGGAGACGTGGTCAAGGACACGGGCGAGCGCCTTCCGCTCCCTGTCCACAAGATACCCGTCTCGGTGACGATCGCCAACATCAACAACACCCTCGTCCTCGACCCGACCGAAGAGGAGGAGGCCGTCATGGACGCGAGGATAACGCTGGACACAGAGGACGGAGGCAACATCTGCGCAGGCCAAAAGGGAGAGCCGGGCTCCTTCACCCCCGAGCAGATACTGACCGCCGCCGAGTGGTCGATAGCCAAGGGAAGGGAGATCCGCCAGAAGATCAAGGAGGCCACGGGCGCGTGACGAGGTCGAAGTCGCTGAAGGGCTTGGGCGCCAGGTACGGGGGCACCCTCCGCAAGAGGTACACCAACGTCTACAGGACGCTGAAGTCGAAGAAGGAGTGCCCTTCCTGCTCGAACCTGCGCCTGAGGAGGGTCTCCTCCGGGATATGGAGGTGCGCCAGCTGCGGATACACCGTTGCGGGAGGGGCCTACGACGTCTCGCCGGCAAAGGCCCAGAGGCAGTAGGCCGAGCCCACCGCCGGAGAAGCCGCTCAAGAGCATCCGCATCGTCGTCACCCTCTCCGAAGGCGAGGAAGAGGCCGTCCGCGGCGCCCTCGCCAAGGGCCTGACCGTCGAGGACCAGGCCGGGAAGAAGGCGATAGTGATCTCGTCCACCGACCCCGACGACGCCCTCGCGAAGCTCGATGCGCTGGGCGACGCGCTGTCTTCAAAGACCTGAAGACTTTATTAGGTCTCCGGGCGTCGCGGACAAAGTCATTGAGTCAACAGGAAGTCCCACCTTGGCTGAGGGAGCAGCTCGCTCGCCTGGACCAGCTCCAGCAGAACCTTCAGGCCGTCCAGATCCAGAAGCAGCAGGTGGAGGCGGAGCTCTCGGAGACCGACAGGGCCCTGGATGAGCTGAAGAACGCGAAGGAGGAGGAGCAGATCTACAAGTACGCCGGGAACCTACTCATCAAGGTCACAAAGGAGGCGATCATGAAGGAGCTCCAGGAGAAGAAGGAGGTCTCCAACACCAGGGCGCTCGTCCTCGGGAAGCAGGAGACAAGGTTCAAGGAGAGCCTCAAGGATCTCCAGACCAAGATCGACGACATGCTAAAGGGAAGGGCAGGCGCCTCTCAGGCCGAGAGGGCCCCCTCGTCCTGATGAGCGCCGCCGACGCCTCGGCGACCACGTTCCCATTCCTCCCTCCGAGAAATATCAGGCGGGTCGGAGTGATCTGCCACAGGCACGCGGACCCTGACGCCTACATGTCGGCCTACGCCATCTCGAAGCTCCTCAACAGGATAGCCCCCGCTGCCAAGGTCGACGTGGTGCTCCCCGACGGGATGAGCCTCCTCACGCGGAGGCTCTCCGAGACATTCAAGCAGGACAGCCTGGTCGAGGGCGAGGGCGGCGCCGACGACTACGACCTCCTCGTCGCGGTCGACATGGGGCACACAGAGCTCCTCAAGGACTGGTCGGGCAAGCTCCGGTCGAGCCCGGGGGTCAAGGTACTGGTCGACCACCACCCCCTCCAGGAGGGTTCGCCCTACGACCACATGGTTGTCGACACGAGCGCCTCCTCGGCGTCCGAGGTGGTAGCGACGATCTACCGCGACCTCGACGTAAAGATGGACAGGAGCACCGCTCAGGCCCTCCTCCTCGGGATAATGTTCGACTCCCAGCACCTGCTTATCGCCAAGGAGCGAACCCTCAGGGAGGTCGTCCGCCTCCTGGACAGCGGCGCGAGCATCGACGACGCCCGCCTCCTCCTCAGGTCCCCTCCCGACTACGGCGAGGTCATAGCCAAGCTCAAGGCTGCCAAGAGGGTGAAGCTATACAGGGTCGCGGGCTGGGTCATCGTGACGACCACGGTCGGTTCCTTCCAGTCCAACGTCGCGAGGTCGCTCGTCTCCATGGGCGCCGACGCGGCCATTGTGAGCGGAGAGACCGGCGGGGAGACCCGGGGGAGCCTCCGCTCGAACCAGCGCTTCTGGGAGGCGACCAAGGTGCACCTGGGGACGGACGTCGCGACCCCGATGGCCAAAGACGGGGGGATCGGAGGAGGCCACCCTACCGCCGCCTCCTTCACATGCACCCTGCCTGAGGACAAGGCAGCGGAGGCAGCCCTCGCGCTCTTCGCATCCCTCCTCAAGGACAAGCCGGCCGAGATACGCTAGGCTAGCCGCGCCTCAGATACGAGACCACCCAGAGCGTCCTCCCCGCGGCCCTCGTCGATCGGACCTGGGGGAGGCCTACCAGGAACCCGGAGACCGCCGCCACGAACGCGAGCTGGAGGACGTTGAACACGGCGGTGAATGCGAGTATCAGGGCGAGGCCGTCAGAAGCGGTCAGGCTCACCCCTATCACCTTGAACGACCCGGCCAGGTATGGTACGAGCCCGCCGAGGGCGTACGCCCCGCCGAAGAACACTATCAGGTAGTAGTTGGCCAGGGTGAGGACGGCCACCCTGCAGACCGCGGCGAGCGCGGCCCCGACCGCCGCCCCCCTCCCGAGCTTCGGCTCGCCCGACCTGGCGACCAACCCCACACCCGCCCACATCCCCAGCAGGGACGCGAGGATCGCCAGGAGCTTCAGTATGGGCCCTATCGGGACGTTCTGACCCAGCACCATGAGCGTGAGGAACTCTATGAACGCCGCGACCAGGCTTGGGACAGGCCCGAAGATGAAGAACGCCAGGAGTATCGCGATCTCCCCGAAGTCGAACTGGAGGTAAGGGATCACCGGGAAGTTCAGGCCAAGCCCCTGCGAGAGCGTGGTCAGCACGACGGCGAGCGCCCCGAAGACGGCCATCCCGCCCAGGGAAACGCTGTCGAACCTCCCCAGCCTCTTCTGCTGCACGGTCCCCCATAGACCGCTGACTTTAATAAGAATTTGGTAAGCACCAAGAAATTGGTAAAGATGGGGGCGGAGAGAATCGGCGGGTCGGGGCGCAAGCCCATCCTGTCGGTGGAGCACCTCTCCTTCCGGTACCCCGACTCGAAGAGGCCCGCCCTGACGGATGTCAACCTGGAGGTGGGAGAGGGCGAGGTCGTCATCCTCGCCGGCCCGAGCGGGTGCGGCAAGTCGACCCTCCTGCGATGCGTCAACGGGCTCATCCCGCACATGTACCCTGGAGACTACTCTGGGAAGGTTGCCGTCGCCGGGCTCGAGGTCGCGTCGACGCAGATGAGCACCCTCGCCCAGAACGTTGGGCTCCTCTTCCAGAACCCGGAGAACCAGATCTTCATGTTCTCCGTCGAGCGGGACGTGGCCTTCGGCCTCCAGAACCTCGCGGTCCCCCGCGGGGAGATGAGGGCCAGGGTCGACGAATCCATGCGCCTCCTCGGGATAACCGACCTCGCGCACAGGGCCCCGCACGAGCTATCCGACGGGCAGAAGCAGAGAGCGGCCCTCGCCGGGGTGCTGGCCATGCGCCCGAGGCTGATCATCCTCGACGAGCCCACCTCCCTCCTCGACCCGAAGACCGCCCTGGACGTGGTCTCCCTGATCGCGAGGCTCAACGGCGAGCTGGGCATCACCTTCATAGTCGTGGAGCACAGGCTCGAGCTCCTCACCCCGATCGCCTCCAGGCTGGTAGTGATGGATGGCGGGACCAAGGTCATGGACGGCCCACCGCGTGCCGTCCTCGCGGACCCCTCGGCCGAGGCCCACGGGGTCGGCGCCCCGCCCGTCGTGAGGCTCTACAACTCCCTCGCGGCGGAGGGTCTGAGGCTCCCCAGGTTCCCCGACTCGCCAGACGAGATGGCCCAGGAGCTGAACTCCCTCTGACCCGAATCGAGTTCGCCGACGCCTCATACGTCCACCAGACCGGAGTGAAGGCCCTCGACGGGGTGACCCTCTCGATAGGGGGAGGGGAGACGGTCGCGATAGTCGGGGAGAACGGGGCGGGGAAGACCACCCTCGTCCGCCACACGAACGGCCTGCTCAAGCCGACCTCGGGGTCGGTCAAGGTCGACGGCGTCGAGACCCGCAGCACCACCACAGCGACCCTGTCCCGCAAGATAGGCATAGCCTTCCAGAACCCGGACCATCAGCTCTTCTCAGACAGCGTCGAGAACGAGGTCAGGTTCGCGATGAGGAACTTCCGCTTCCCCGAGGAGAGGATAGCCGAGAGGCTCGAATGGGCACTCTCCTTCTTCGGCCTCGAGCAGTACCGCAAGTCCTCGCCCCTGGTCCTCAGCGGCGGCGAGAAGAAGCGCCTAACCCTCGCCTCGATCCTCGCCTGGGACCCGGACGTCGTCGTGCTAGACGAGCCGACGGTAGGGCAGGACTCGCTACAAAAGGCGAAGCTCGCCCAGATCTTCTCCCTGCTCAGGTCGACCGGCAAGACGATTGTTATAGTCTCCCACGACGTGGAGTTCCTCTGGCCCCTCCAACCCCGCCTCGTAGTGATGTCCGGCGGGAAGGTCGTCGCCGACGGCGAGATGGCTAAGACGATGGCCGATAGGGGTCTCCTCGAAGGCGCGAGGGTCACCCAGCCCCAGCTCCTACGCCTCTACGCCGGCCTCAGAGACGCCCCCGCCTCGCCCTTCGTCGACGTCTCTCAGGCGAGGGACTGGGCCTCCGGCAAGAAGTCAGGCCGGAGAGGAGGGTAACGAGATGTACTGGCTGCGCGGCGGGTTCGTCTTCACCAGGGTCGTCTCGCCCTTCCACAGGCTCGACCCCAGGATCAAGCTCCTCGTCTCGCTGGAGTTCTTCCTGACCTCCCTTATCACGAAGACAGTCCCCGAGGTCCTGGCAGTCCTGCTCGCCATCCTCGGCGTCGCCGCACTCGCCAAGTCTCTGAAGAGGATAGCCAGGACGATGGCCTTCTCCGGCCTCTTCGCCCTCTTCATATTCGCGGTCAACTTTCTGTTCGGTATCGGGCTGCTCAACGCCGTGGTCTACTCGGTCCGATTCCTGGCCATAATCAGCTCCACCAGCATATTCTTCGTGACCACCTCGCCCGACGAGCTCGAGCAGATCATGACCTGGATGCACGTGCCAAGGGACGTGGTCTTCGCCTTCGTGACAGCGGTCAGGTTCATCCCGGTCGTGATGCTCGACGCTCTGCAGATAATGGACGCCCAAAAGTCGAGGGGCCTCGAGTTCGAGAGGGGGAACGTCGTGAAGCGGGTCAGGAACATGGTCCCGATAATGATACCGCTGGTCGTCAACTCGGTGATCAGGAGCGGGGAGCTTGCCGAGGCCATGGAGTCCAGGGCCTACGGCTCGACCCCGAAGCCGACCTCGCTCTACAAGATGAACCTCAGGTGGTACGACGCAGCTGTCGCAGCGGCGGGCCTCGCAGTCCTTGCCGCGGTGGCACTCTATATCTACCACTACGTGCACTTTGGAGCGTAAATGAGATGATACCCCCGCGAGTCGTCGCCGACGAAAGAGAGAGGCCTAGCGGCGTCCCCGACCTCCTCTCGAAGCTCGGCGTCAGGGTCTACTTCACAAAGCTGGCCGTCGGGGACTACGTGGTCAACCCAGAGATAGCTGCCGAGCGCAAGGCGTTGGGCGACTTTATCTCGTCGGTGTACGACGGGCGGCTCTTCAGCCAGGCTGCATCGCTCGCCGCCTCATACCGCAAGCCCTACATCATCGTCGAGGGCGACATCTCGCAGGTCGGCAAGCTGGTCAAGAACGTCTCCACGTACTACGGGGCCCTCGCGTCGGTCACGCTCGCTTACGACCTCCGCCTGATGCACACCGGGAGCGCCGAAGAGACAGCCCAGGCAATTGCCGCCCTCATCAGGAACAGCCGGTCCAAGCCGGTCCCTGCAGGCCTCTACCAGGCGCCCCCGAAGAGCAAGGACGAGGCTCAACAGCAGCTCTACTTCGTCTCGTCGCTCCCCGGGGTGGGGACCAGACTCGCGAAGAGGATGCTCGCCCGCTACGGGACACCCAGACGGGTTGTCTCCCTGACAGAGTCGCAGCTCGCGATGATCCCTGGTGTTGGCGCCAAGCGAGCCTCAAGGATAGCGAAGGTCCTGGACACGCAGTACGCCGGCTGGCAGGGGAAGGAACGCGAGGAGCAGGGCAAACTCGAGGAGCCGGAGGAAGGCGAGGACGGTGCCTAAGCAGACGAAGATCTCCGTGATAGGCGGGACCGGCAACCTCGGCTACGGCCTCGCGGTCAGGCTCGCCAAGGCCAACCAAGTCTTGATCGGCTCCCGAGACGTACCCAAGGCCAAGGCGGCCGCTGCGAAGGCGTCGAAGCTCTCGGGAGCGACGGTGGTTGGGACATCGAACGAGGCGGCGGCCGCCGGATGCGATGTGGCGATACTCGCCGTCCCCGACCTGCCCTCCCCAGACTTCCTCGCCGGCTTGGCGAAAGCCCTCGAGGGCAAGCTCGTCATCTCTCCCATAGTCCCTCTCACGTTCAAGGGGGGCATCGCCTCCGTCTCGCTCTCGGGCGAGTCCGCCGCCGAGAGGGTCGCGAAGGCGCTCCCCGGGTCCCGCGTGGCGAGCGCCTTCCAGACAGTCCCGGCCCCCGTCCTCGCCCAGCTCGAGGAGAAGATGGACTACGA
>Ga0335078_10007623_pt1 | contig 16052 bp, 13 predicted proteins | sample Lox_Sample_32_FD_206711 | JGI IMG/M metagenome (GOLD analysis project Ga0335078, IMG submission 206711) | Soil microbial communities from Loxahatchee National Wildlife Refuge, Florida, United States - Lox_Sample_3.2 | ecosystem: Environmental > Terrestrial > Soil > Wetlands | place: USA...
CAGGCGGCCGGCAAGCTGCAATGGAATCTGGGTGAGCGTTTCCGAAACCAGAATCTCATGGTCGATGGGACGGGGCGCCATGGGCGTCAAATTCGCCGCGTTGGCCACCGTCACGTATCCCGGCCGTGTCTGCACGGACTCGCCGTTCTTCGCCGCGAGCCGCGCTTTCAGCGTGTGAAACTGGCCCGCCTTTTCGCCTTCTTCGGAACGGAAAGCGATCAGGTACGCGGTCTCGGGAACCTCCACCAGTTCCGCCAGGCCGCCCGCCAGATCGTTGCTGTTGTGGAAAAACAGGCCACCGGTGCCGGACGCCAGCGCCTGCATCACGCTGTTCATTTCGCTGTCGCGGGAACCGTTGCTCGTCTCCTCGAAGAGGTAGGTGTCGGGCGGCAAGGCGCCGAAGGTCTCGGCCTCCCGCCCCGGCGCGCGCGACCACAGCCCCTTGGCGTCGAGCGCGTTGATGGTGATGGCGGAGTGGAGGGCGCGATCGACCAGGCGATCGCGGTCCTTGTCCAGCATGCCGGAGATGAAACCCGACGACACCATCACCAGGATGCGGGTGCCGGGAGTGCGCGCCAGCAGCGTGACGCAATTGCCGATGGCGTCCAGGCTGGCCAGGGAATCGGCGCGCACCTGTTGCATGGTGGCAGAAGCCTGCGCCTCGACCGACATTTTCGACATGGCGTGGGGGTCGTTGATGGGATTGAACGTGCTGGTGACCGGAGTGTACAGGCCGGCCTTGCCGACGGTTCCAGTGGGATTGGTGATATCGTCGGAGACGGAGAGGCAGGCTTCAAATTCCCGCACCGCCGCGGTAAGGGCCTGGATATCGTTGCGCTCGATCTGGAAGGCGGCGTAAGGCGTGATTCGCGGGCAGGGCTGGAGCCCGGCCTCGGAGATGTGGGGGCGCGCGTGGAGCTTCTGGATAGCGGCGGTGAGAGCGACAACATCGCCGGTGAATGGGAGGGTAAGCCCCTGCGAAGAAGTGTAGACCGCGGCCAGCGAGCCCGGCCCGAGCCCGCGCTTGAGGAAGCGCAGGGCGGCCTGCTGCATATGTTGCATTTCGGCGGGCGACGTGTGCAGGTCGTCGAAGAACAGAAGGATGGATCGCGGCGGGCCGAAATCGACCGCCAGTTTCGGCCCCTTGGCCGGCGCCGCCGGCGCGGCGCGCGTTTCCACGGAAAAGGCGGCGATGGGGCGCGGTTTGTTGTCATCGAGAATTTCGAAATCGGCGGGAGTCAGGCCGCTCACCGGCCGGCCGCGCGCGTCGCGCACCACCACCTCCATCTGCACCAGGCTGGTTTGCGCGGTAATGTGGGCTTGGGGAGGAGTATAGACGTGGGCGCTGACGCGGACCTCGTCCACCTGTTGGGCGGCGGCTATGGCCGCGGTTGTCATCAAAACCCAGGCCCCTCTCATATTGGTATGAGTATAAACGAAGGCGAGGCTAACTTTTCGCGGTCCCGAGCGTCCATGACATACTGACATAGAATGGCCAAAGTCCTCATCGCCGGAGGCGGGCTCGCCGGCCTGGCCGCGGCGGCCGCGCTAGGCGGCGCGGGTTTCGACGTCGAACTTTTCGAATCGCGGGCTTTTCTCGGCGGCCGCGCCACTTCTTACAGCATTCCCGGCGCGGGCGGCGCCGAGGGCGAAGGCGAAACGGTGGACAATTGCCAGCATATCCTGCTGCGCTGCTGCACCAACCTGTTGGATTTTTACACTCGGTTAGGCGTCCGCGACCGCATCAAATTCCATCGCGAATTCTATTTCCTCGAGCCGGGGGGGCGCATTTCGGTGCTCCGCCGCGGCCGCTTCCCCGCCCCGTTTCATTTCGCGGGCTCGTTCCTGCGCCTCCACTGCCTCAGCCGCCACGATAAGACCGGCATCGTCAAAGCCCTGCTGGCCATCCGCCGCGAACGCACGCGCCGCAAGGATCTCGACCGCATCAGCATGCTCGACTGGCTGCTCCAGAAACGCCAGACGCCGCACGCCATCGACCGTTTCTGGCGGCAGATTCTGGTGAGCGCGGTGAACGAGGATCTCGAGCGCATGGCTGCGATCCATGGCTTCCAGGTTTTCTGGCAGGGATTTCTGGCGCGCGCCGATTCCTACGAAATGGGCATCCCCGCGATTCCCCTAAGTCAGCTTTACTCCACCGACGCCTGGCGCCGCCTGGGAAAGGTTCACATGAATTTCCGCGCGCCGGTGGAGCATATCGATGCCGAAGGGTTCGCCGTCGGGGGCGAACGGCGCACGGCCGACTTTTACATTTGCGCGCTGCCGTTCGAGCGCTTGGAGGCGGTCGGATTGCCCGCGCCGAAGCTCGATCATTCGCCCATCACCGGCATCCATTTGTGGTTCGACCGCGAAATCACTACGCTGCCGCACGCCACGCTCCTCGACCGGACCATGCAGTGGATGTTCAACAAGGACAGCGGCCGCTATCTTCAGCTCGTAGTGAGCGCCTCGCGCGACCTTACGCCGCTTTCGCGCTCCGAGATCATCGATATGGCGATCGGCGACCTGCGCCTGTATTTTCCGCGCGTGCGCGATGCGCAACTGGTGAAGGCGCACGTGATCAAGGAGCAGCGCGCCACGTTTTCCGCCGCCCCGGAGACGGAGCAACTGCGCCCCACGCCGGACTGCGGCATCCCGAACGTATTTCTCGCCGGCGACTGGACGCGCACGGGCTGGCCCGCGACCATGGAGGGCGCGGTCCGCAGCGGCTACATCGCCGCCGAGTGGGTGGCGCAGTCCGCGGGGAAGGCGGCGAAGTTCGTGGTAGCGGATGTGGGGTAGGGCGGCTCTCGCAGAGGGCACAGAGATTTTTCACGCCAAACCGCCAAGGCGCAAAGAAAAAAGCCGACAATTTCGGTCCGGACCCAGAACGCTTACCATCAACTCTGCGCCTCTGCGAGAAACCCAAAAACAATCTCACGCAGAGGCGCGGAGTGCGCGGAGAAAAAAGCCAATATTTTTGCGGGAGGGCCTTCCCTACCGCGTCCCCTTCTTCACCAGCTTGATTTCGAACAGCTTCGGCCAGAGCTTTCCCGTGACGAACAGCCGGTCGTGCTCGGCATCGTAGGCGATGCCGTTCAGCACATCCGCCCGTTCTCTTTCGGCGGGGGTCAACAGGCCGGTGCAATCGATCCAGGCCACCACGTGGCCGGTCTTCGGGTCGATGCGCGCGATGCGGTCGGTCTGCCAGATGTTGGCGTATATCTCACCATTCACCCATTCGAGCTCGTTCAGGTTGACTACCGGCTGCCCTTCGTCGGTGACGCGGATGACGCCCGTTTGTTTCAAAGTCTCGGGATCCCAGATTTGAATCTCCGGGTCGCTGGCCTCGGCATTTACGTCGTGCGCGCCGTCCATGTAAATCTGCTTGCCGTCGGTGGTGAAGGCCCAGCCCTGGCCGGTGTAGTGGAATTCGCCCGTTTTGCGCAAGGTGAGGAAGTCGTAAATGAACCCGACTTCGGTCTTATACGTCATCTGGTACAGCTTGTCCTTCCATTTGACGATTCCCTCGCCGAAGTAGGCGTCGGGCAGCTCGGTGAGCTGGAGCACCTCGCCGGTTTCCAGCTTCACCTTGCGCACCGACGAGCTGCCATTCTGACCGGTGGCTTCATAGAGGAAGCCGTTCAGGTAAAACAGGCCCTCGGTGAAGGCATTGCGGTCGTGGGGATACACGTGCACGACATCATAGCCGTACTCCGGAACCCCGGCCTGCGACGCCGGTCCGCAGGCACATAGCGCCAGCGCCGCGGCTAGCATCAGATTGCGCATATTTGCCTAGAGTACCGCGAAAAGGAGGGACGATTGCGCGCGAGGCGCTCAGAATACGAATTCGCTCTTCGCCACGTGCTGGATGGTGCCGGCGTTGGCCAGATAACGGTACGGATTGACGGGGATTCCATTCACGTGCACTTCGTAGTGCAGGTGCGGGGCGGTCGTCCGGCCGGACATGCCCACCTCGCCGATCGGCTCGGCGCGCCGCACTTCCTGGCCCGTGTGCACGTACAGCTTCGACATATGGCCGTACCAGGTTTCCACTCCGCCGCCATGATCCACCACCACCAGCCGGCCGAAGCCGCTAAACATGTCGGCGAAGCGCACGATGCCATCCGCCGTCACGTGGATGGGTGTGCCGACCGCGCCGCTGATATCGACGCCCTTGTGAATCTCCGTGCCTTCGCCGGAGAACGGGTCCGTTCGCGGGCCGAAGCTGCCGATCAGGCGGCCATCGATCGGCCACAGATTGGGAACCGAGGGCTGCATGTGGAACCGGCGCGCCGGGCTGCTGAGCAGCAACATGACGTCGGCGCTGCGCAGGTAATCGTAATCCTGAACGCTCTCGGCAAAGCTGGGAACCAGTTTTCCCTGAGCGGTAATGTCGGACGGACCTTCGAGCTTCTGCTTGATGCCGTACGCCATGGATACTTCGTTGGCGTACAGTTCCAGGCTGGCCAGTTGCTTATCGGTCTGGCTGACCACCTTCTGGAGATTCTGGTAGCGAACCCGCAGCGCGTCGGCCTCGCGGCGCAACGCGTTGTAGTTCGCCACCTTCCACGCCATGCGGGCATAGCTGGCCAGGAAGCCGAACACCGACACGCTACCCAGCAGAGCGAGGGCCAGGATAATATATACGGCCTGGTGCGGAATGTGAATTCGTCGCAGACGGCCGCGCAGCGAATGAGCCAACACGACCACGAAATACTCTTGCTTCATCAGATCTCCAGCCAAGCCCTTTAAATTCGAGACAGAGCCATCTCGGGGCCCGGGGGACAGCCGCAGACTATTCGGTTTTGACGAAACTGAAACTGTAACAGCATCTACGCATTCTTGTCAACCCAAATGTTTCCTTGCAAGTCATTGATAAAATTGATATTGTTCAATTCAGCGAAAAAAATGCGGGCTCCAGGAGTTTTTTTTCTCCGCAACTTGGTAGAACGCCGCAGTCTCCTGTTCCAGTTGGTGCGGCGCGATTTCGAGCAGCGCTTCGTCGGTTCGGCGGTGGGCTGGATTTGGGGGATTATTCATCCCCTGGTGCTGCTGGTGAGCTGGTGGTTCGTGTTCGGGCGCCTGATGAATTTCAAACTCGGCCCCAATCCATTCACCAGCAATTACCCGCTGTATCTTTTCGCCGGAATGTTGCCCTGGCTGCTGTTCAGCGACACCGTGCAGCGCTCGGCCACCAGTCTCCTGGATCAATCGAATTTGATTACCAAGACCGTGTTTCCATCGGAAATCGTTCCCGTTTCGGTGTTTCTCTCCTCGCTGGTCAGCCACGGACTGGCGCTGGCGCTGCTGGTGGCCGCCACCGGCGTGATGCTCAATCAAATCAGCGTCTTTTTGATTCTGCTGCCGATTTACATGTTCACCGTGGGATTGTTGGCGGTGGGGGTCGGGTGGGTGGTGGCCAGCCTGCACGTTTTCCAGCGCGATACCGCGCAAGTGCTCAGCGTGATCCTGCAATTCTGGTTCTGGCTGACGCCGATTTTCGTGACGGAGAATCTCTATACCGGGAAGGCGCACTGGCTGCTGGTGGCGAATCCGCTGTCTCATGTCGTGCGGTCGTACCGATACCTGCTGTTAACGCACAGCTTGCCGGATTTCGGGGATTTGGGGGTAGCCGCGGTTATTGGAGCGGCGATATTTCTTCTCGGAGGCCTGTTTTTCCGCTACATGAAACGCGGATTTGCAGACGTCCTGTAGACGCGCGTTTAGCCGCCGGCGACCGTATTGGCCTGGGCCAATTGGTTGTTCGTACCCATCCAGATGCCATTCACCGCCGGACGTCCGGCGCCGAGAACGGCGGCGCAGGCGATGGCTATGAAGGTGATGAGAAGCGAATATTCGATCAGGTCCTGCCCCTGCTCGTCTTGCCAGAAGTTCTGTAGATACGCTGCCATTGGCTGACCTCCACAGTTATTACACCCGATAGCGGCGCTTACCGCAACAAAAAAACCAGTGAATTTAGTACTGAATAGCTAACTGTGGAGGAGGGTATATTAACTTTGTATAATACTTACCGTCAACTTCATCCCGTTTTCTTAACCATCGATAGTATTGACTGATAACTCAAGTAGACGGTTGCGGAACGCGGGGCACCAGCGGGGCCTGCGAGTGGGGCAGATTAATCGGGGCGAGCCCGTCTCCACAAGAGATGCAATCAGCCATGAGCGATCAGCTTTCAACTGACAAGGCACCGTTCCCTTGCGCTTGCGGCTCCGTAGTGGGGTGGGGTCGATGGGCTGCGACTGCCGAGGAGCGGCGCAGCTTCCGAGCTGATTGCCGATCGCTGCGGCTGGGGAGGAGTTTGGAGCGTACCACTCGGCCGTGCCGACCCCCGGATTGACCCACGTTTGTCAACGGGGTGGGTGTCCCCCGAGCGCCTTCAGGCTTCTCCCTTGCGGAAATCCGCCAGGAGCTTGCTCACCAGCGCATGTCGAGCAGGACCCCTATTTTGAGGTGTTGGATCAAAATAGGTGGACCAGCACCTGCATCGCAGACACGCTCCGACCTTATTTTACCCCAAGCGTTCCTGAGGGCCGCTAGTATTTTTTCCGTCCGCGAACCCAGGGGATTTTTTGCGCCGGACGGCTTGACACCCGCCACCGCTGAATGCTCCCATTAAAGACAGAGTCATCCCTTAAGGTCATGACCCGTAATTGGATCTTCCTGGGGTTATGGGCCGCGTTGCCCGCCTCAGCTCAGGTCGGGACCGCGGCCCTTTATACCGAGTTTCAACATAGCCCGCCGCCGGCCGTTTTACAGGCAATCCGCGATGAGGTGGATCGCTTGATGGCGCCGGACGGGCTTCATTTCGTATGGAGGTCTCTTCCCGAAACCGAATCCAGCGTCTGGCCCGACCTGGCGGTGCTGACATTCACCGGCCGCTGCGAGGTGCTGCCGCTCAGCTCGGTTCCGCACCGCACTCAGCGGCTGGGATGCACTCATCTCACCGATAAAGTGATCCTGCCGTTCGCCCAGATCGATTGCGACGCGATTTTCGAGTACCTTTACGCAGATCTTTGGCTCAAACCCCCGGCAAGCCGCGAGCAGTTGCTGGGCCGGGCGATCGGCCGCGTAACGGCGCACGAGTTGCTGCACGTGTTTGCTCGAACCACGGCTCACGGCAACCATGGAGTAGACCGCCCCTCGCTCGCCCCGTCGCAGTTGCTGGCCGATCGCGTGGAGTTCGATGCCAGCGATTCCGGAATGCACATCCTGCATCTCGCCGCGATGCCGCTTTCCGCGGATCAACGTCCGGCGCTGGACGGGCAAGCCAGCTATGTGCGCGGCGGATGCGCCAACTGTCACGGCTGGACGGCGGAAGGCACCCGCCGCGGACCCAGGTTGCGCGCTCTCGGCCGCCTCCTGAACCCGATCGTTCTGGCGGCCAAGCTGGCGAAGAGCGAGGACAATATGTGCCGCCGGGCGCGCGACATGAAACTGGTACCGCCTTCCCTGGACGAAAACGATATCTCGGACCTGGTGCGCTTTCTCAACGGACTGGACCCTCAGTAGGCCTTGGCGATCGCGACGCGGCGGTCCACCGGCTCGCCCGTAAGAATGCACTTTCCCGATCCATCGTACTCGTCCGCGAGGGGTATGTTGCGCACGGTCGCCTTGAATTCCTTGAGCCGCGCGTCGCACTGCGGATCGTCTTTCAGATGCGCCATGACGAATTTGCCGCCGCCCTTTTCCGCGGTCACGTGGCGCAGAATCGTTTGCACTTCCGCGATGGAATTGGCGGCCACCGTGTTCTCGCGCAGGCGCCGTTTGGCGGCGCTGTAGAGATCCTTCTGCATGGCGTCGAGCGCGGCAGCCAGGCGCGCGGCGATTTCCGCCTGCGGCGCCGTTTCCTTCGTGCCCGTATCGCGCCGCTTGATTACGATATTGCCCGACGCCAGGTCGCGCGGACCCAGTTCCATCACCACCGGAATGCCCCGCCGTTCCCAATGGAAATATTTGGCGCCCGGCGATGGACCCTCGCGGTCGTCCACCTTGGCGCCGACGTCCTTGGCGATGCGGTGCGCCGCTTCGAGCACCTTGGCCTTCTCTTCTTCCTTGCGATAAATGGGCACGAGCACGGCCTTCACGGGCGCGACGCGCGGCGGCAGCACCAGCCCCTTATCGTCGGAGTGGCTCATGATGAGGCCGCCGATTAAACGCGTACTGACGCCCCAACTCGTCTGCCAGACATAATCCAACTGCCCGTCCTTCGTCTGGTACTGGACGTTGAACGCCTTGCCGAAATTCTGGCCGAGATCGTGGCTCGTGCCCGCCTGTAGCGCGAGCCCGTTCTGCATCATCGCTTCGATGGAATAACTCTTCAGCGCCCCGGCGAATTTCTCGGCGCGCGTCTTCACGCCCTTGATTACCGGCATGGCCATGACGTCTTCGGCCACCTCGGCGTATATGTCGAGTATGCGGAGCACCTCTTCCACCGCCTCGTCATGCGAAGCGTGCGCCGTGTGCCCTTCCTGCCAGAGAAACTCGCTGGTGCGCAGAAAGAGGCGCGTCCGCAGCTCCCAGCGCACGATGTTGGCCCACTGATTGAGCAGCAGCGGCAGGTCGCGATAGCTCTGAATCCATTTCGAAAAAAAATGGCCGATGATGGTTTCCGAAGTCGGACGGATGACGTACGGCTCCTCGAGTTGTTTGCCGCCCGCCATGGTCACCACCGCCAGTTCGGGAGCGAAGCCTTCCACGTGTTCCGCCTCGCGGCGGAGGAAGCTTTCCGGAATCAGCAGCGGGAAGTAGCAGTTCTGATGATTGGTGGCTTTGAAACGCTGGTCGAGCTCGCGCTGGATGTTTTCCCAGACGGCATACCCGTTGGGTTTGATTACCATGCAGCCTTTGACGATTTCCGCGGGCTCCGCCATGTCGCCCTGGATGACAACATCCTGATACCAGGCGGCGAAATCCTGCGCGCGTGAAGTGATGGGAGATTCGGGCATAGGTTGGATGTTAAATCTCAGATTACGATATTCCGCCGGCGCCGGTCTCTGGCCGATGGACTGGGTTCGAACCGACGAATGAAATGCGGCGGGTGCCCGCGTAAACCCGCGCGATCTACGCCCGACCCCCAAATTCCCCGCTCGCGGTGGACACGCGCACCTTCTCGCCTTCCTTGATGAACAGCGGCACGCGTACTTCCAGCCCGGTCTCCAGTTCCGCCACTTTGGTCGTTCCGCCGCTTGCCGAATCGCCGCGCACGCCCGGCTCCGTTTCGCGCACCGCCAGTTCCACGAAGGCCGGCAACTCCAGGCCGATCGGATTGCCGTTGTACTTGAGCAACTCCACCATCGTCCCGTCGGTCAGGTAGTCCAGCGCGTTGCCCATCATTTCCACGGTCAGCGTGTGCGTCTCGAAACTCTCCTGGTCGAGGAAGTGCGACCCGCTGCCGTCGCTGTACAAATACGACGCCGCCACCTGCTCGACGTCCGGCTCTTTGAATTTCTCGCTCGCCTTGAAAGTGCGGTCGAACACCGCGTTGGTGATCAGATTGCGCATCTTCAGGCGCACCAGCGTCTGCCCGCCGCGCGCCGTCGGCGTATTCACCTCCACGTCGAGGCAGGAGTAGGGCGTGTTGTCCACCTCGAACAGGGTTCTCTTCCTGACGTTAATCGCGTCGATCAATGCGGCCATATAAGCACACGTTCCCGGCTCCTTCTTCTAACTTACCCCGAGATGTTTCGCCAGAAACGGCAGCCCGCGCTTGCCCCAGAAGCTGTGCGGACCGTCGAACGTCTCGTGCTCCACCGCCGCAGTCGCGTCGAACAGCGCATACACCTCGTGCACGCGCTGGAAACTTTCGCGCGCCGCCGCCACCGGGAAAATATCGTCCTTCTCGCCCGATTCCGCAAACAACGGACGCGGCGCGATGAGCCCCGCCACATCGTATTGTTCGGCCCAATTCAAGATTCCCGGCACGTAATTGTCGATGCAGTGCGAAACGCTCATGATACATTCGCGGAATGTGTTCAGGTACCCGCTCACCATGGCCGCGCGAATGCGCGTGTCGAGCGCCGCCGAAAAGAGCGTGCACGTTCCGCCGCCTGAAATCCCCATGCATCCCACGCGCGCGGCGTCGAGCTCCGGGCGCGTCGCGATCCAATCGATGGTGCGCATCACGTCGTACACGCGCCATCCGATCATGGTCTGGCCGAGCAAAAGCAGCCCGCCGGCCGCCGGCTGGCACGCCGATGTCCCCAGTCCTTTGCTCTTGGTGACGGCATCGCGCCGGCATCCGAACGCCATCGGCTCGATGGCCACCGCCGCCATCCCGTGCTCCACCGCCTGGATGGCGAAATCGAACTGATAGCCGGCGCGGGCGGTGCGATCGTGCCCGTTCTCGTCGATTCCCACGATATCGTCCACGCCGCGGCCGTGCCCCGGCACGCAGATCACCGCCGGATGCGGCGCGGTTCCCCCCTTCGGTGTGAGCAGGTAGCCCAGGACGTAAAATCCGGGCCGGCTCTGGATGACGAATTTCTCGCGCCGGTACGCCGGGAAGTCGCGCACGTCGAGCGTCTGCGGATGGAGCGGCGCGGCCGCCACTGGAAATCCGCCCACCAGTTCCGTCACCTTCGCCCGCAATTGCTTTTGCCAGCTCTCGGCCTCGCGCCGCGTGCCCGCGCGGAACGTCAGGCGCAGCGGGGCTTCGTCGTGCAGTTTCTTGGTATACGCCACCGGGTCGAAGCCAGGCATGTCTACTTTATTCTCAAACCCATCCAGAGCGCCGGTGTACTTGCCGGCATCGGAGGCCGCGGCCGGCCGGCTTTCCATCAGCACGGCGGCACCGGCCGCGAATTTTGCCAGATCGCGTCGCGTCATTGTACGATCATAACCCGCGCCATCCTTTATAATGAGGTTTTTAAATCCGCAAGAAATCCTCAATTCCTAGGAGCATTATGTCTGCGAAGCGTATCGGTATTCTCACAGGCGGCGGCGATGTGCCCGGCTTGAATTCCGTCATCAAAACGGTGGTTTATCGCGGCGCCGAGATCGGGTGCGAAGTCATCGGCATCCGCCGCGGCTGGGAGGGTCTCACCCACGTCAACCTGGAAGATCCCGCCAGCCGCGCGCGTTACGTGCTGCCACTCAACCGCGAAAACACCCGCACCATCGACCGCACCGGCGGCACTTACCTGCACAGTTCGCGCACCAATCCCTCGAAAATGAAGAAACTGCCGCCCGTGCTCGAGGGCCAGGATTTTCCCGCCAAGGAGTCCACCAAGAAGGGCGTCACCTCGGCGGTTTACGACGTGACCAAGGCCGTGCTGAAGAACATCGAGACCCTGAATCTCGATTACCTCATCGCCATCGGCGGCGACGACACGCTGAGCTACGCCGCCGAGCTCGACCGGCAGGGCTTTCAGGTGGTTGCCGTGCCGAAAACCATGGACAACGACGTGCGCAACACCGAGTACTGCATCGGATTTTCCACCGCCATCACGCGCGCCATGGATGCTATCGAGCGCCAGCGCACCACCGTCGGATCGCACGAGCGCATCGGCATTTTCCGCGTCTTCGGCCGCGACGCAGGTTACACCGCGCTCTACACCGCTTACGTTACTTCGGTCCGCTGCTGCATTCCCGAATACAAGGTCGATCTGCAAAAGCTGATCGGCATGCTCGTCGAAGACAAACAGAACAACCCCAGCAATTACTCGCTGGTGATCCTTTCCGAAGGCGCGGAGTGGGAAGGCTACACGGTCAAAGAATATGGCGAGGCCGATGCCTTCGGCCATCGCAAGAAAATGAGCGTGGCCGAAGACTTGAGTAACGAAATCAAGAATGCCACTGGCGAGGAGACTATCGTCAGCGACCTCACTTACGATCTCCGCTCCGGCAGCGCCGATTTCGTGGATCGCATGGTGGCCTCCACTTTTGCCGGCATGGCCATGGACGCCATCGAAACGGGCAAGCACGGCCAGATGTGCGCCATCAACAACGGATGCTACGCCATGGTGCCCATCCCCGATCCCAAGCTCGGGCCGCGCAAGGTGGACATTGCGACCATGTACAACACCGAGCGCTATCGTCCGTTCTACGACCACAAGGTGAGCCTGCCCATCTTCCTCACGCGGGCATAAGTGAACTGGAAACGCCTGTTTTCGAGCCGGCCGCGCGCGCCGCTAACCGCCGAGCTGCGCGCGCGCATTCAATCCTCTTTCGACCAGGCCGCCAACGACGAAGAACATTTCCCATCGACGATCGACCCGCGCATCTATCACGTCAAGCTGATCCGCGAACATCTCGGCCCGCTCGCCGGCAAGCGCGTGCTCGACGTGGGCTGCGGCAAAGGCCGCTTCGCGCGCGTCTTCCGGGAGCAGGAACCGCAAGTGGAACTCTGGGGCATCGACATCTCCGCGGCGATGCTGCGCTTCGTCCCCGAAGGCATCCACACGCGCGCCGGATCGATGACCGAGCTCCCCTTCGACGATAATTTCTTCGACGGCGCCTACGCTACCGAATCTCTCGAGCACGCCGTCGAGATCGAAAAGGCGGTCGCCGAGATCTGCCGCGTGGTCAAACCCGGAGGGCGCATCGTCATCATCGACAAGAATGCCGGCCAGTGGGGCAAACTCGCCACACCGGAGTGGGAACGATGGTTCACGCGCCGCGAGCTCGAGCGCCTGCTTGGCCGCCACTGCCGGGAAGTCTCCAGCCGTCCGATTTCCTATTGGGAGGACGTCAAGCCCGACGGACTCTTCCTGGCGTGGCTGGCCGTGAAATAGGCTGTCTGTGACGCCACCGCGATGAAGAAGAAACCCATCTCACGCAGAGCTGCAGAGTACGCAGACGCAGAGGAGAACATCAAAGCCATTCTCTGCGTTCTCTCCGCCTCTGCGTGAAAAAGCCTTTTCCGGCGGTACCATGGAACTCTCTATGCCTTTCCAGTGGCTCCAGATGCGCATTACCGAGGAAAACGACCGGCGGCGCAGGGAGGCCGACACTCTCGAACGCCTTCCCCGCGTGATGGACGAAGTGCATCGCGCCATCGCCGAGTGCATCGAGGCTTACACCGCGGCGTTCGGCAAGGAATCCATCGAGATGAGCTACTTCCTCCGCAAGCTCCGCATCACTATCCGCGAGTCGAAAGAAGGCAAGTGGGAGAAGGCCGGCAAGATCGAAGTCAGCACCATCGCCAAGCCTCCCAGCCTGCACATCGATCGCAACGGCGACGCCTTCGATATCGAGGTGGGTCTCCTGACGGAAGACAAGCTTTATTATAAGGAAGGCGATAAGTTCCTTACCATGGAGGAGCTGACGCGCCGCATTCTCGATCGCCCGCTCTTCCCCAAGCTGGGCGCGGAAACTTAATTCACCGTGAAGTCCCGGTTTGAGCTCCAGGTGGCGCCGCTGGCGATATTCTTGCCCACGATTTCCAGGCGATAAGTGCCCGGGGGCAACGGAATAGCCTTGGTGAGCGTGGCACCGCCCGCCGCGTCCTCTTCGAAACTTTCGACGATTTTTCCGCGCCCGTTCTTCAATTCACCGAAGACGTGAAAGCGGCCGTTCGACGGGGCGAGCGGCACCAGCACCAGTATCATATGGCGATTGCCGTTGAGCTCCAATACCTCGTCCGATTGTCTCTGCCTCTCCAGCCCCAGTTGCGCATTGAGTTGCGCCAGAACCGCTTCTGCTTGCTGCGTCTTCGCCTGGATCTGCGCAGCCTCCAGTTCCTTTCCCATGACTTGCCTTTCCGCGGCCTCCAATTGCTGCTTCAACTGCCGGATTGCCTCCTCGTTCCCCGCCTGGAGAGCCGCCTCATATTGCTTTTGCCGCGCGGCCAACGCTGTCATCGAAACGGTGACATCCCGCAGTTGCTTCAGTTGCGAACTGACACCCGCAATTTGATTCTCCAGATCCTGGATTTTTGCATTCGGCGCGGCGTCGATCACGCGAACCGCAATGGGCATCTCCTGCGCCGCTGCCGGATCTTTCGTCAGGCGATATTCGCCGCTGCCCCCGGAATCCTGGAAGTCCATGACAACGTTGTCTCCCACGCCTTCGATGTGCTTGTACGTCCACTCGATCTTGCGGCCGTCGTAGCTGGCGATCGAGTCCGGCTGCCCGTACAGGATATAGATCCGGCCGCGGTCGGTCCTCCATCCAGGAACGCCCGTGGCGAAGTTCTGATTGGCATAAGCGATGCGCCGATAGTGCTCGGTTTTCGCCGCCTGGCCGCCGCGCCGCTGCCAGAACTGGTCGATGAACTGGTCGCGCTCCTCATCGTTGGTGAGATTCTGGAATGCCTCGCGCTCCCAGGGCGAGATGATGTACGCCGCGTCCTCACGGAGCCACTTTCCGTAGCGCGAGGGCGTGGCGGAGGGATCGCCCGTCATGCGGTAATCGCCCGTGCCTTCCTGGTCGACGAAGTCCACCATCACATTGGTGCCGATTCCCTCGATGTACCGGTAGCGCCACTGCTGATGGGGATGGAGATTCGCAGCGCTCGTGGCCGAATGATCGTCGATCTCGTCCGGCGGCCCGTAGACGATGTACATGCGCCCGCGATCCGTTTTCCAGCCCGCGACGCTCCCGGCGAAGTGCTCGTTGGAATATGCGATCCGCCGGTAGTGCTCTTCCCGCATCTCGTTCTCTTCGGTATCGGGAGTGGGATCGCGCCGCTTCCAGAATTGCTCGATGAAATTCTCGCGCTCGGAGTCGCTCGCCAGTGCGAGAAATGCCGCGCGTTCCTCATCGGTAATGATGTAGGCGACATCTTCTGTGAGCCACTTTTTATAGGGCGTGGGCAGGGCCTGCGGCACGGGTTGCTGGGGCGTTTCGGCGGAAATCGCCATCGCCAGCCGCCCGGCCACAGCCGCGTGTGCATGCCGCGCCTTCGGCAGTTTGGCCGGCAGCGCCGTCAACGCCGCGGCGAAAATCACCAGCAGCACGGCCGCCGATGCCGCCGGCGCGCCCGGCGCCTGCGCGCCGCGCGGTTCCATGGTCAACCTGCGGATTCGCTTCATGAGATTCCCTCCGTTCGCCGCCATCGCGGCCTGGGGCGCAAGCGCACGGCGTTCTTCGAGCGCCGCCAGCGTGGCGGCATACGCGCGGGCATCGCCCATCCACTCCACCACCCGGTCGTCGCAGCAGTTTTCCCGCTCGGCGCGCACCACGCGCGACACCCACCACACCGCCGGATGGTAGAACAGCAGTCCTTCCACCAGCGATTGCAGCAGATTCACCACGTAGTCCCGCCGCGCCACGTGCGCCAGCTCATGCAGCAGGATGCATTCCACCTGCGCCACCGGGAGGCCGGTGAGGCATCCCAGCGGCAGCAGAATCGCCGGCCGCAGATGACCGATCAGCACGGGGGCGTCGGTGAAGCACGATTCCAGCAACGCCACCGGGCGCGAGACGCGCACGCGGCCGGCGAGCTCATGCAGCCGCGCCTGCCATTCCGCCGGGACGGCACAGACTCCGCGATGCCGCAGGCGCCGCACGGCGGCCCATCCGGCCAGTCCGCGCGCGTAGCAAGACGCCACACCCAGCAGCCAGACCGGCGCCAGCCACGCCAGGTGATCGAAGATCGTCGTCCAGGAGAATCGCGAGGCGGGAACCGCAATCGGACCATCGGAGAGCGGAACCGCACCCCAGTACAGCGGCGCCGCCGCCGCCACCGGCCGAAGCTTCCAGATCAAACCCAGTGTGCCCGCGAACGCCACCGGCATCGCCGCCAGAATCAAGCACGCGGCCGCGTAGCGCTTGTGCGCGGGCTCGGCGCGAAGCGCGCGCAGGATGCCGGCCAGCACCACTCCCAGCACCGCGCCTTCCCACAGGAAATGCACCAGGGTCCAGGCGAGCGCCCGCGCGAAGGGCGTCCCCACCCACGCTGCCAGTTGGCTCATGATTTTCCCTCTTCGTACTCTTTCAGGAATTTGCGCAGCTCGGCCAGTTCCCCCGGCGAGGCGCGATGCGCCGCGAGCGCGCCCAGCATGAGGCTGGCCGCCGACCCGCCGAAGGCGCGCTGCAACAGGTCGCCGGCCAGTTGCTGCTGCGTCCATTCGCGCGGGCGCGCGGCGCAA
>Ga0335078_10007624_pt1 | contig 16052 bp, 15 predicted proteins | sample Lox_Sample_32_FD_206711 | JGI IMG/M metagenome (GOLD analysis project Ga0335078, IMG submission 206711) | Soil microbial communities from Loxahatchee National Wildlife Refuge, Florida, United States - Lox_Sample_3.2 | ecosystem: Environmental > Terrestrial > Soil > Wetlands | place: USA...
CAACGCGTCGATCGCGGAGTCGACGATCCTCTCCGCGAACACCGCGCCGTCATTGGTGCGGGGAAACGGCACATCCGGCACCGGCACCTCCAGGAACGCGCAGAGCGGCTCCCACCCGTCGGCCGGTGACCAGACGAGCACGTCGCCGGACGCCTCCCTGACCTCGTCGTTGTGCCGCTCCATCGCCTCCGCGAGCGCGGTCGTCCCGGAGCCGTTCCCGTCGGCGAGCAGCCCGCTGGCGCTCAGCATCTCTTTCATGAGATCGACGAACGCGCGCCAGTGGGGATCGATCCTCGCGCGTGCCGACGACAGGTCGTGCATCATCGTGTCCCCGTAATGGAGGGCGCAGATCGTATCGTTCATGCTCCGCGCCCAACTCTCGCCCGAGCGCACGCTCAGCAGCACCTTCGCGTCGGGGTAGGTCTCGATCAGCTCGCGGTAGTGGAACGAGCCGGGCCAGTCGACCGTCGACTCGAAGCCGTCGAAGATCTCGTGCCAGTTTGCATTACCCGAGAGCGCATCCGACCACGGGCGGACACGGTCAAGGTCCGAGAGCACGTCGACCATGTGGTAGCAAGGACCGAATCCGAGCATCTCCAGCGCGACCTTCTGCGAGAGGGTCGCCGTGCGCGGCAAGCCAGCCCCGATCAGTTTCATCTGCCCGCTCCCAGTTCGTGGTGCGCTCTACAGTCTGTCGCTGATGGAACCTACCCCCCACCGCGGATTCGTCGTGTGGTTCACGGGCCTGCCCGGTGCCGGGAAGTCCACCCTGGCGCGCATCGTCGGGCACAGGCTCGAGGCCTACGGGCTGCGCGTCGACTCGCTCGACGGCGATGCAGCCCGCGCGCGGTACTCGGAGGGCCTCGGCTATTCGAAAGAGGATCGCGACACCAACATTGCGCGCCTTGCATCGGCCTCGTCACAGCTCGCACGAACGGGCACCGTTGCGATCGTCGCCGCGATCTCGCCGTACGCAGAGGCCCGGCGCCGTGCTCGCGCGCTCGTCGAGGAACACGCACCCTTCATCGAGGTCTACGTCGCGACCCCTCTCGACGAGTGCATCCGCCGCGATCCGAAGGGGCTCTACGCGCGAGCCATTGCGAACGAGATCCCGGCGTTCACGGGGATCAGCGACCCGTACGAGCCGCCCGTCGACCCCGACCTGCGACTCGACACCTGCGCCTGCCGGCCAGACGAGTCCGCAGGCCTCGTAATCCGCCATCTCGAGGAGCTCGGGCTTGTTAGTCTCGCCGCCGTGCGGAGCTCGACGTGACGAAGAGATTCGCCTTCCGGGGCGCCGCGCTGATCGCGATCGGAGTCGTGGGGGTGGGCACGGCGCTCGCAGTCTCCGGCCCGATCATCAAGTCGTCGCACAACCCGACGCTCGGGAAGATCGTCGTCGACGCGCAGGGCCGCACCCTCTACCACCTGACGAGCGAGCGCGGGACGATCAGGTGCACCGGGGCGTGCGCGACGGCCTGGCCGCCGGTGCTCGCGCCGAAGAGCGGCAAGCCCACACTCGGAGCGGGCCTCACGACGTCGAAGCTGGGGACGATCAAGCGCCCGGACGGCAAGGTGCAGGTGACCTACAACAAGCTTCCGCTCTACCGCTACTACCTCGACCGCAAGCCCGGACAGGCGAAGGGCGAGGGCGTCACGCTCCCACCGGGCGCGTGGTATGCGATCTCGCCCGCAGGCCGCATCGTGAAGCCGCACCCGACGGCGCCGCCCGCCACCGGGACGACCACAGGGTCGACCACGACCGGCGGCTACGGCTACTGACCGGCTCGGCTCAGACGGCCCGGCGGTGCTCGGTCGACGCGAACAGCGCGATCCCGATTGCAGCGAGCACGACCGCCACGAGGAACTCGATGATCGACCCGACGTCGAAGATGTTGGCCAGGATGCCGCCGAGCAGGCTGGCGGCGATGCCGACCAGCGCGGTTGCAAGCAGGCTGATGTCCTGCCTCCCCGGGAGGATCAGCCGTCCGAGGGCGCCGATGACGAGGCCCGTGAGCGCGAGCCACAGCAGCGAGAAGGCGAGGCCGACGAGCGAGCCTGCCACCAGCAGCACGACGATGACGATCAGCAGGACGACGACGACCGGCACAACCGGACGTTAGACGATCGGCTCACATACAGAGCCAGCCGCCGTCGAGCGCGAGGTTGATGCCGTTGACGCCGCCGTTCTCGAGGAGGAAGCGGCAGGCGTCCACGACCTCCGCCATCGTCACGAGCCGGCCGGTCGGCGTGCGCTGGACGAGCGCCTGGAAGCGCTCGGCCGGCATGTCCTTCCACTGAGGGCTGTCGCCGACAATCGCTGGGTGAATCGCGTTCACCCGGCGCGGGGCGAGCTCGACCACCAGCGTCCGGACGAGGCTGGTGACTGCACCGTTGACCGTCGTGACCGTCGTCGAGCCCGGATACGGCCGGTCGCGGGCGAGACCGCCGAAGATCAGGATCGCCGAGTCGTCGGCGAGCCGCGGCAGCAGCGTATGGATCACCTCCGTGTAGCCGACGAGCTTGAGCGTGGCCAGCCGGATCGCCGCCGCAACGTCGTAGTCCTTGACGGAGTTGCTGTCGCGATCGATCGCCGCGAGGACGAGGTACTCGACGTCGCCTACGCTCGCGAGCTTCTCGGCGATCGAGTGCGGGTCGGACAGGTCGAATCCGATGCCGCGCGTCGAGCCGCCGATCTCCGCGGCACACGCCTCGGCCGCGGCGCCGTCGCGGCCGGTGACCACGACGTCGCGTCCCTGGTCGGCGTAGAACTCCGCCAGCTCGCGGCCGAGACCGCGCGTCCCGCCCACGACAACGACGCTTCTGCTCGCCATTCCTCGCTTCTCCTTTCGCGGCCGGAGGGGCGGGCCTGGGCCCGTCCCTCCGGCCCGGCTCTCTCAGTGCGAGTGCGCCCCTGCCGGCTCCATGGCCCACTCGGGCAGCAGACCGCCCTGGCCAAGGATCGAGTTGCGGGACTCCTCGAGCTTGCGGACGATCGATGCCATATCGGCGTCGACGAGCTTTCCGCCCCGCTTCTTCGCGCGGCCGGCGACGAAGACCGAGTCGACGTTCGACGTGTCGGCGAAGGTGACGATCGTCCCCTTCGGGTCGAGCACCGGCGCCGTGTTGATCACGTCGGTCTTCAGCAGGACGATGTCCGCCTGCTTGCCCGGCGTGAGCGAGCCGACCTTGTCCTCGAGCATGATCGACCGTGCGCCGTCGATCGTCGCGAACTCGAGCACATCGGTGTGGGTCAGCTTCGGCGCGAACGCGACGTCCGGCGTGTCGGTGAACTCGAGGATGCGGTCGTAGGCGAGCGCGGTCCGCATCTGCGTGAACATCTCGCCCGGGACGCTCGAAACGACGTCGACGCTGAGCGACGGACGGACGCCGCGGGCGAGCATCTTGCCCGTCGGCGGCGGCCCGTGGCCCATCAGCATCTCGACGTACGGCGCGATCGACGCCTTGCCGCCGGTCTCGGCGATCCAGTCGAGCTCCTGGTCGGTCAGGTCGGTCATGTGGATGTAGCAGACGTCGGGCCCCATCAGGCCGAGGTCGTGCATGTCCTTGACGGGCGTGTAGTGCAGCGTGTGGAGCCGCATCCCGACATGGACGCTGATCAGGATCCCGAGCTCGCGGGCGAGCGCCCAGTCGTGCTTTGCCACATCGAAGTTCACGTTCCCGGGCTGGCGCGCGGCCATCGCGAGCGTGATCAAGCCGTCGTCGGACGAGAAGTACGTCTCGCGGATGCGCCGGATGTCGGCGGGGTGCTCGAGCTCGCTGAACGACCACCACTCGCCTCCCGTCGGCATGCCGTGCGCATACACGGCGCGAATCCCTGCGTCCTTCAGCCCCTGGATCGCCGCATCCGAGTGGTCGGGAGTGTTCGAGATGTGCGACCAGTCGAGCAGCGTGGTGACACCCGCGTTGAGCGCCTCGAGGGCGCCGGCGTAGTCGCCGATGTGTACGTCCTCGGGCCGGTAGAAGCCGCCGACCTGGCCGAGCATGACGGCGAAGTAGTGGTCGAGGGTGCATGAAGGAAGGACACCGCGCACCGGCGTCTGCCAGGTGTGCCGATGGGTGTCGATGAAGCCGGGCATCACGATCATTCCGGTCGCATCGATCACCTCGGCGTCCGAGACGCCGAGGTCCGTGCCGATGTCGACGATCTTGCCGTCCTCGACGAGCACCTCACCGGCGGGGATGTCGCCGACGTCGGGATCGATCGAGACGACGAAGCCGTTGCGGATCAAAAGCCGCTGCGAGCTCATGCTTACTCCTTAGCGTCTGCAGGCAGGAACACGGTGCGGTGGTACTCGCGCCGCCGCATGTACAGCGACCATAAACGCTTCCGCCCGGCGACGTCAACGGCGAACGGCGGGCCACAGAGGATTTCGCGGCGGCTTCGTCCCGTGCTGCTGTCTGAAGTCGTTAAGCCATCATTGACACTGTTCGCCGAACCTGTTGAGAATGTCGCGTGGTCGCGGCCAGTCCTCCATCGCCGCCCCCAACGGGACGGTTCGAGGCAGCGCACGTTCGACGACTCGCCACGAACGCCTCGGTCGCCGCGCGTTTCCTGCCGGTCTGGCTGGCCACAGTCGTCCTCGTGATCATCGCCGCGATCGCCGCGCCGGACGCGCTGGGGCACACGTCGTGGTCGTACATCCTCCCCTACGCGACCGTTCTCGCGATCGCGTCGCTCGGGCAGATGCTCGTGGTGATCCAGGGCGGCATCGACCTGTCGACGCCCGGCGTGATGGCCGCCGCGGGGAACCTCGTGGCGGGGATCGCGGACGGCTCGAACCACAGGCTCCCCCTCGCCATCCTGGCGGCGCTCGGGGTGGGCGTGCTCGTCGGTCTGGCCAACGGCCTCCTCGTCGGCCTGCTCAGGCTCAACCCGCTGATCGTCACGCTGGCGGTGGGCCTGATCGTGCTCGCATGGAGCAGCAAGTACTCCCGCGACGTCGTCACGAACCGGCCGAACGTGCCGGACGGGCTCTCGTCGTGGGCGACCTCGAAGCCCCTCGACATCAGCAATGTCTTCTGGACCGGGCTGGCGATCACGATCGCCGTCGCGCTGGTCCTGCGCTATACCGTGCTCGGCCGCCGCTTCCAGGCGGTCGGCGCGAATCCGAAGGGGGCGTGGATCGCAGGGCTCCACGTCCGGACGTACGTCGTGTTCGCGTACACGGCGGCAGGCACCCTCTACGCGGTCGCGGCAGTCCTGCTCGCGGGCGTGAGCTTCAGCATCGACCCCGCCTTCGGCTCGGCGTACCTGCTCGCACCGATCGCAGCGGTCGTGATCGCAGGCGCCTCGCTGTCGGGCGGACTCGCCAGCGCGACGTCGACCTGGATGGCGGCGATCGCCCTCACCCTGCTGACGCAGATGCTCCTGATCATGGGGCTCTCGTCGGCGATGCAGTACGTCGTCTTCGGCATCGCGATCATCGCCGGGATGGTCGTCTCCGGCGACCGCCTCGCCGCCGCCATCGCCTGGGGCCTGCGCATCGTCTCGCCGCCTACTCGAGCGGCCGGCGGTGGGCAGGCGACACGTACGTCATGAAGTCAAAACGATGAACGGACGGAAGGAGTACAGATGAGACGGAAGGGCCAGATGCTTGCGGTGGTGCTCCTCGCGGCCGCGGCATCGATCGCGCTCATCGCGGCCACGAGCGGCAACGCCGGCGGCAAGGCCTCCACCGGCCCCTCGGGCTACGTGGGCAAGGGCGGAAGCATGATCGGCAAGGGTGGCGGCTACGGCGAGAGCTACCAGGCGCCGTCGACCACGCTCGCACACACGCTCTTCAAGGCGAATCTGCTGCCTGCCGACCAGACCGGGCGCAACATCAGCCTCGCGGCGTTCGGACGGTCGACGAAGAACGTCAACTACACGCTCGCGCTCAAGTGCTGGAAGAACAACGGCTGCAGCACCGGAACGGGCGGCAAGCTGACGGTCGCGTACGTCGAGGGCTTCGGCGAGAACACGTACCGCCAGATGTCGAAGATGGAGTTCATCCTCCAGGCGCTCACGTATCCGAAGGTCGGGAAGATCATCTACATGAGCGCGCACTCCGATCTGAACCAGGCGATCGCGGACTTCAAGTCGGTGATCGCGCAGCACGTGAGCGCGATCGTCACCTACCCCGACTTCGGCGACGCGATGATCCCGGTGTTCCAGCAGGCGACGAAGGCCGGCATTCCCGTCTCGACCTACGCCTGGGGCTACGTCACCGGCCCGGGCACCAACTACACGACGGTCGTCGGTGAGGACACCTGCAAGCTCGGCAAGACCTTCGCGTACGTCATGAACACGCAGGTCAAGTCGGGCAACATCGCATTCCTCGGCGGCTTCCCCGGGAACCCGCTGTCGCTCGGCTGGCAGAAGTGCGAGCAAGCCGCGCTCAACTCGTCGATCCACGTCGTCGCGAACGAGCCGACGAACTGGGATCCGTCGAAGGTGCAGGGCATCGTCGCGGGCATCCTCGCGAAGTACCCGGACCTGAAGGGGATCAGCTACGAGGACGCGCTCTTCATGTCGCAGGGCGGCTACGCGGCGTACAAGGCCGCCGGCATCCCCTACGAGGGCGTGTTCACCTACCGGACCGACGAGTCGGCAATGGGCTGCCTGGCCGACAAGCTCAAGGACCCGAAGCTGAAGGTCTTCTACTACACGGCCGGCAACTCGCAGATCCGGATCGCCTTGACGGCCGACATGATGAAGCTCCAGGGGGCGAAGATCCCGCCGACGATCGTCCTCCCGATCGAGCTGCAGAACCAGGCCACCCGGGACATGTGCACGAAGGGGTATCCGCCGACGGCGTCCCCGACCTCGCTCATCCCGCTGAGCCTGCTCCACCAGATGTATCCGTAGGAGGATCGCGCACGACCAGCTGAAACCTGCAATGTCGAATCCCGGGCCCGTGACATCCGACGTCCTGTCCGTTCGCGGGCTGTCGAAGGCGTTCGGAGCGGTGCAAGCGCTCCTGGACGTCAGCATCGACTGCCGTTCGGGCGAGATCCACGCTCTCGTCGGGGAGAACGGGTCCGGGAAGTCGACATTGCTGGGAATCGCGAGCGGCTTCCTCGCCCCCGACGAGGGGACCGTGGAGATCGGCGGAAGCCGCCTCGCGCACCACTCCCCCGCCGCGGCCCGCCGCCTCGGCCTGGGAATCGCGTACCAGGACTACTCTCACGTTCTCGACCTGTCGGTGGCCGAGAACCTCTTCCTCGCAGCGCCGGCGGACGCGCGGCCCGCATACGGGCAGATGCAGAGCTGGGCGCACGAGACGCTCGCGACGTTCAATCTCGACATCCCGGTCGCGGCCCCGACCGGCTCGCTGCCGCTCGCCGACCGGCAGCTGCTCGAGGTCGCCAAGGCGCTCCTGACGAAGCCGAAGGTGCTGCTCCTCGACGAGCCCACCACGGCACTCGGGCCGCAGGACGTCGACGGGTTCCACACACTCGTGCTCGAGCAGGTGCGCCAGGGGGTCGGCGTGGTCTACGTCAGCCACCGCCTGCCGGAGGTGCTCGCGGTCGCCGGCAGGGTCACGGTTCTCCGCGACGGCGTCGGACAGGGGACCTTCGAGGCTGCGTCGGTGTCCGAGGACGAGCTGGTCGCGCTCATGATCGGCCGGCCGCTTACGGTCGCCTTCCCGGAGCGGCCTCCGCTGCCGGAACGCGCAGACGTCGTGCTCGCGGTCGCGGGCCTGCGCGGCGAGCGGTTCGGCCCCGTCGACCTGGAGGTTCGAAAGGGCGAGATCCTCGGGATCGCCGGCGCCGAAGGCAACGGCCAGGTGCCGTTCCTGCGGGCGCTCGCCGGCGTCGAGCCGGCGGTCGGCACGGCCTCGTGCGACGGCGCGAAGCTCGACACGCGCTCACCTGCAGGGCCGCTCCGCGCGGGAGTCGTGCTGCTCAGCGGCGACCGGAAGGGCGAGGCGCTGTTCCCCGTGCTGAGCGTGCGCGCCAACGCCACGATCCAGGTGCTGCGCCGGCTGGCACGCGGCGGGATCGTACTGCGCGGGCGGGAGCGGCGCGCAATCTCGGGGCTCGTCGAGCGCCTGCGCGTGCGCATGGTGTCGTCCGAGCAGCCCGTTCAGTCGCTCTCGGGAGGCAATCAGCAGAAGGTGTCGCTGATCCGCCCGTTCCTGCGCGGCGACGTCAAGGTCATCCTCGCCGAGGAGCCGACGCAGGGAGTCGATGTCGGTGCGCGCTTCGACATCTACGAGGCGTTGCGTGCGAAAGCCGACGAGGGGGTCGCGGCGGTCGTCAAGTCGAGCGACCCGATCGAGCTTGCCGGCCTCTGCGACCGCGTGATCGTGATGTCGCGCGGGCGCATCGTGCAGGAGATCCCCCGCCACGAGCTCGGCGAGCGGCGGATCGTCGAGGCGATCGTCGGCTCGCGGGAAGGGGCGCAGACGTGACGCGGGCCTGGCTGCCGCTCGTGCTGATGACGGCGCTGATCATCGCGCTCGGGATCTATGCGGATGCGCACTCGTCCGCGTTTCTGAGCAAGGAGAACCTCAGCAGCCTCCTCCTTGCGGCGCTGCCGCTGATCATCGTGTCGATGGGGCAGGCGGTCGCGCTGCTCGTCGGCGGATTCGACGTCTCCGTCGCGGCGCTGATGACGTTCTGCGTCGTCCTCGCATCGTTCACGCTGACACCGACGACGTCCGGCTTCGCCCTCGTCACCGGCTCGCTCGCGCTGATCGGCGTCGGCATCGGCGTCGGTCTCTTCAACGCGATCCTGATCCGGGTGCTGCGGCTCCCGTCGATCGTGGCGACGCTTGGCACGCTCAGCATCCTCGAGGGAGGATCGCTCTGGCTCCGCGGCTACCCGCAGGGCGCGATCAACACCGACGTGACCAGCGCCCTCACGAAGAGCGTCCTGGGCTGGCTCCCGATCGCGTTCGTCGTCGTCGTCGCGGTCGCGGCGCTCGCCGACGGCTGGCTGTACCGGACGCGCTCCGGTCTCGCGCTCCGCGCGGTCGGCACCGACGAGCGATCGGCGCGGCGGCTCGGCATGCCGACCGGCCGCATCGTGATCCTCGCGTTCGTCGTCTGCTCGGTGATGGCGTCGATTGCCGGCTTCTACCTCGCCGCCGAGGTTCAGGTCGGCTCGCCGATCATCGGCAACCAGGCGCTCGAGAGCATCGCGGCCGCCGTCCTCGGCGGCGCCAGCCTCGCCGGCGGGCGAGGGTCGTTCTTCGGGACGATGCTGGCGGCGTTCTTCCTTACCGAGATCGACAACGTCCTCCCGTTCTTCCAGCAGCCGACCGAGTATGCGGAGATGGCGATCGGCGCGCTGATCCTGCTCGCGCTCGTGCTCTACCAGGCGCCCGAGCTGATCGCGCGCTTCCGGAGCTCGCGCCAGTCGATCGACGCGGTCGACGCCCCGGCGACCGCTGCCTAGGTTCCGGCGCGCGGGTCGGCCGCGCGGCCGATGACCAGCCAGACCGCCTGCACGGGCTCGCCGCCGATCGTCCACAGCCGGTGCGGCGAGGAGGAGTCGAATGCGATCGACGAACCGGGCCCGAGCTCGAACTCGTCGAAGCCAACGCGGACCCCGAGCGTCCCGCTCGTGACGTAGCCGTACTCACGGCCGCCGTGAGTGACGAGCGCGTCCTCTGGACAGGACTCCGCTCCCACCGGGTACTCGACATGGAGAAACTCGACGTCGGGATCGCTGTGCGGGGTGAGCCGCTCCCAGCGCACGCCGGACGCAAGGTTGATCACGCGCCGCGCATCCGGGTGCGTGACGAGACCGTCGTCGTCGTCGCGGCGTGACCGCGGTGCCCGGGACACGGGCTGCGCACCGTCGCCGAAGACGTCGCTCATCGTCATCCCGAGCTCCGAGACGAGCGCGTACAGCGTGCTCACCGACGGGTTGACGCGGTCGAGCTCGATCTGCGACACCAGGCTCGGCGAGACGCCGACGCGGCGCGCGAGTTCGCGCAAGCTCATCCCGCGCCGCTCGCGCTCCTGCCGCAAACGGCTGCCGACCTTCGAGGACTCGAAGCTGCGCTCGGTGGCAGCCATCGCTCCTACCGTAGCCTCCGCTGGATCTCGGCGACGATTCGATCCGGCCCGGGCAGGAACGCATCCTCGAGTGGAGGGCTGTAGGGGATCGGCGTGTTCGGCGTGGCGATCCGCCACGCATCGTCGAGATGGCCGAGCCCCTGCTCGGTGACGCACGCGAGCACCTCGCCGGCCCAGCCGCCGGTGAGCGGGCCCTCCTCGACGACGACGATCCTGTTCGTCTTTCGAAGAGACGAGAGAATGGTCTCGACGTCGATCGGGCGCAGCGTGCGCAGGTCGATCACCTCGACCGAGATACCGTCTGCGTCGAGCCGCTCGGCGGCGTCGAGCGCGTCGTGGACGCTCTTCATCGCGGTGACGAGCGTGACGTCCCCGCCCTCGCGCACAACTGCCGCCTCGCCGAGCTTCCCGACAGCGCCGTTCACCTCTCCCTCGAGCCCGTACAGGCGCTTGTGCTCGAAGAAAAGCACGGGGTTGTCGTCGCGAACGGCGGCCTTGAGGAGCGCCTTCGCATCCGCCGGGGTCGACGGCGCGGCGATCTTCAGGCCCGGCACGCCCATGAACCAGGAGGCGGGCATCTGCGAGTGGATCGCGCCGAACCGGCCCCCTGCGCCGACGACCGAACGGAAGACGAGCGGCACGCTCACCTGCTCGCCCGTCAGGAACCAGTACTTCGTGGCCTGGTTGACGACCGTGTCCATCGCGAGCGTCAGGAAGTCGCCGAACATGATCTCGACGACCGGCCGGAGCCCCGTCACCGCCGAGCCGAACGCGGCGCCGGCGAGCGCCAGCTCCGAGATCGGCGTGTCGAAGACGCGCTGTGGGCCGTACTTCTCGTAGAGGCCCGGTGTCGCGGCGAAGACGCCACCGGCCGCGGCGATGTCCTCCCCGAAGAGGATCACGCGCTCGTCGAAGGCGAGCTCCTCGTCGAGGGCGTCGCGGATCGCGGTGCGGAACGGGATCTGGGCCATCAGAGGGCGAGCACCAGCGGCCGCGCCAGCAGCTCGCAGAGACGGGACAGGAAGCGGGCGCCGTCGGCGCCGTAGACGACGCGATGGTCGCAGCTCAGCGTCAAGGTCATCACATCGCGGAAGACGACCTGCCGCGCATCAGTCTCGACCGGTGCGCGGCGTACCGAGCCGACCGCCAGGATCGCCGTCTGCGCCGGGTCGACGATCGCGGTGAAAGCGCGCACGCCGAGCATGCCGAGGTTCGAAACCGTGAACGTCCCGCCGCGCAGGTCGTCCAGGCCGAGCGACCTGCGCCGCGCACCGTCGGCGAGCCGCCGCGTCTCGGCCGCGATCTCGGCAAGGCCCTTGCGGTCGGCATCCGAGACGACGGGGACGAGCAGCGCGTCGTCCGCCGCAACGGCAATGCCGACGTTGACCCGTGCGTAGCACTCGATCCTCCCGTCGACGTACGACGCGTTGAAGCGCGGGAGCTCGCGCAGGACGACCGCAGCCGCCTTCACCACGAAGTCGTTGAGCGAGGGCGCCTGCTGCGTCTCCTCGCGCGCGCCGCGCCGCAGCGCGACGATCTCCGAGACGTCGGCGTCGGCCGAGACGGTGAACGCCGGGATCTCCGAGGCCGACTGCACCATCCGCCGCGCGATCGTCGCCTGCGTCGGGGTCAGCTCGACGATGGCGACATCGCCGCGTGCGTCCCCGGCCGGCCGGGCGGGCGCACTCGCGACCGCGCGGCGGACGTCCTCCCTCGTGATGCGCCCGCCGGGGCCCGTGCCGGCCACGTCGCGCAGCGAGAGCCCGAGCTCGACCGCCGTCCGCCGCGCGACCGGCGTCGCGTTGGGACGCGCGTCGGGCTCGGCCGAGCCGTTGGTGGCGCCCGGCACGGGCCGGGGCTGCTCCACGACCGGAACCGGGGCCGCACTCGCGTCGCCGGCGAGCGTCGCGATCGGTTGCCCGACGGCCGCCGGCTCGCCCTCGGCGACCAGGATCGCCTCGAGCGTGCCGTCGTCCTCCGCCTCGTACACGACGGTCGCCTTGTCCGTCTCGACCTCCACCAGCGCCTCGCCGCGCCGGAAGCCCTCGCCGGGCGCCTTGAGCCAGCGGACGATCACGATGTCCGCCTCGGAGTCGGACAGCTTCGGCATCGTCAGCTCGGCAGGCACCGCGGCCCTATTCCTTGAACTCGCCGACGGAGAGCCCGGCCGGGAACGGCGCCGCGAGCCCGCGCTCGCGCATCCGCTCGAGCTCGTCGCGCACCTCGCGCTCGACGTCGTCGAGCGCGGAGGCGCCGGCGCCGTCCTCCTCGAGCTGGGCGCGAAGGACGACGATCGGGTCCCGCGTCCGCCAGTCGTCGAGCTCGCCCTCGGGGCGGTAGGCGCCGGGATCGCTGCGCGAGTGGCCGACGAAGCGGTAGGTCAGGGCCTCGACGAATGCCGGGCCTTCGCCCGCGCGGGCGCGGTCGATCGCGCGCGCCGCGGCTTCACGGACGACCCAGACGCTCATCCCGTCGATCGTCTCGGCGGGCACCTCCATCACCTCGGCGCGCGCGCGAATCTCTCCGGCGGTGACCGAGCGGTACGGCGTGTACTCGCCGTAGCCGTTGTTCTCGCACACGAGCACGAGCGGCAGCTTCTGCACCTGGGCGAAGTTGAGGCACTCGTAGACGTACCCCTGGTTCATCGCGCCGTCGCCGAAGTACGCGATCGCGACTCCGCCCGTCGTGCGCGAGAGCGCGAGGGCCGCACCGGTGGCCGCCGCGATGCTGCCGCCGACGATCCCGAACGAGCCGATCAGCCGATTGCCCGGCGCGGTCACGTTCATCGACCCGGCGCGGCCGCCGTTGATCCCGGTCGCGCGGCCGAGCATCTCGTCGAGGAGCGCCTGCGGATCGACGCCGAGCGCCAGCGCGTGGCCGTGGCCGCGGTAGGTGGCCGCGACCCGGTCGCGCTCCTCGAGCAGGCTCGCGACGCCGGTTGCAACCGCCTCCTGCCCCGAGTACAGGTGCGTCGTGCCGTAGACCTCGTTCTTCAGGAACAGCGACTGGACGAGATCCTCGAAGCCGCGGATCAGCAGCATCTGGCGATAGATGCGCGTGTACAGCCCGAGGTCGTCGAGCACGCGGGCGCCTACGCTCATACCCGCTCCCGGCGGCGGCAGAGCCGCCGCCTCCGCTCTTTGATGAGCTCCGTCGAGCCTACGCTCATACCCGCTCCCGGCGGCGGCAGAGCCGCCACCTCCGCTCTTTGATGAGCTCCGTCGAGCCTACGCTCATGCCGCACCGACCTCGGAGCCGAGCCGCTCGGCGAGGTAGTCCCAGTCGCGCTCGAACCGGTAGGAGTGCCGCGACGGCGGACCCGGCGCCGACGTCTCGAGCCAGCGGACGCGCCCGCCCTGCACCTCGTAGAACGCGTGCACGCACCCGACCGCGGTCCAGAAGACATCGCCCGGGCGGAGCGTGTACCGGTCGCCGTCCGCGACGACGTCGACCTCGCCCTCGAGCATGTAGTACGACTCCTCGAACGGATGGTCGTGCGGGTGCGCGACGGCGCCCGGCTGGTAGTCGACCATGAACATCGTGTGCAGCTGCGCGTCGAGGCGCTGGTCGACCAGCATCTTCACCGCGATGCCGCTGTAGGCGAGGACCGCCGTCGCCATGCTCGAGGAGACGGTCGGCGCGCCGACGGCTGCGCCGCGTTTGAGGACGTCGAGGTCCATCTGCCCGTCCGAGAGCAGGAACAGGTTGCGGTTGCGCGGGTCGCGGACGTCGAGTGGCTCCGCCTGCGCATCGGGCGGCGGGCCGAGGAAGAACGTGTCGCTGCCGTCGAGGCGAGGACGCGGCGCCTGCATCTCGATCCACAGCGCCGCGCCCTCGGACCGGTACGCATGCGGCATGCCGACGGGCACGGCCCCGCAGGCGCCGGGCTCGAGCTGCACGCCGCGGCCGTCGAGATAGAGCACGGGCTCCCCTTCGAGCACGTAGAAACCGGTCTCGAACGAGTGGACGTGCTCGTCGACGTGCCCGCCACGGAGCGACACCAGCGTCAGCGCCATGTGGGTCGAGCCGAGCGATCCGCCGACGAGCCGGCACGACTCGAGGTTGCTCGATCGGCCGGGCAGCCCTTCCGCGAGCTGGACGTCCCCCCGGCGGACCAGCCGGTACGACGGCATGCCGTCTGCGAGGTAGCGCGTGCCCGTCTCCGAGCTCATACTCCGGATCCGGCTCCGACCAGCGCCGAGGCGGCGACCGCGCCGGCGATTCCGTCGCCGCCCGCTGCACCGTTCGAGAGCAGGTCGGCGCCGCGAACGTACATGCGCCCCGCGACGAGCAGCTCCTCGGCCGGGAAGCGCGTGATCACCTCACAGCCGGCGGCGGTGACGACGACCTCCTCCTCGATCCTCGCCGCCGAGCGGCCGTCGGTCGCCGCGCAGTAGGTCTCCAGCGCGAAGACCATCCCCTCCTCGATCTCGACGGGATGGTCGAGCGAGTGGACGCGCGAGATCATCGGCGGCTCGTAGAGCCCGACGCCGATGCCGTGGCCGAACTGCAGCCCGAAGCACGTCTCCTCGTCTGCGAAGCCGAGCTCCTTGGCGGTCGGCCACACCTCGGCGATCCGGTCGGTCGTCATTCCCGGCCCGACGAGCGCGATCGCGGCGTCCAGCCACTCGCGGCACCGCTTGTACGCGTCGAGCTGCGCCGGGCTGACCCCGCCCACGTTGAACGTGCGGTAGTAGCACGTCCGGTAGCCCATGAACGAGTGGATGATGTCGAAGAACGCCTGGTCCCCCGGGCGCAGGAGCCGGTCCGAGAAGACGTGCGGATGCGGGTTGCAGCGGTCGCCGGAGACCGCATTGATCGCCTCGACCTGCTCCGACCCCATCTCGAAGAGCAGCTGGTGGGCGCGTGCGACGATCTGGTGCTCGTAGATTCCGGGGCGGAGCATCCGGTAGATCTCCTCGTAGACGGCGTCGACGAGCCCGGCCGACTGGTCGAGCAGCGCGATCTCCTCAGCCGTCTTGATCTTGCGCGCCTCGAGCATGACCCGCGACCCGTCCGTCACGTGAATGCCGGCGCGCTGCAGCGCCTCGATCGTCACCAGGTCGGACATGTCGACGCCGAGGGGCTCACCTGCGAGCCCGCGCTCGCGCAGCTCGTGCGCGATCCGCTCCCCGAGCCGGTCGGGCACGCCCGTCTCGACCGGCATCGCGCCGCGCATCGGCGCGACGCCCGCCCGGAAGTTCTCGGGCGGCAGCCACGGAGCAAAGAGCTGGTGATGGCGGGCGGCGGAGCCGAAGTCCCAGAGGATCGGGTCGTCACCGCGCGGAAGCAGCACGAAGCGGGCGTTCTTGTCGCGCGCCCACTCGCCGATGTGCGTGCTCGTGACGTAGCGGATGTTGTTGGGATCGAAGAGGAGCAGCCCGCCGAGGTCGGAAGCGTCGAGCGACCGCTTCGCGCGCTCCAGGCGTTCGCGACGGAGCTTCGGGAAATCGATCCGCTGCTCCCAGTCCACCGCCCGCGTTGCATCGGGCGAGCCGACCGACCTGTTTCGCATCGTCATCGCAGCACCTCCTGATCGGACTCGCTCCGCAGATTGAGGAAAAGCGCCATGAAGTCGTCGTCCCCGTAGCCGGCCTCGATCGCGGAGCGCAGGAGCAGCTTGAGCTCTCCCGCCAACGGAAGCCTGACACCGGCGGCTTCGGCCGCGTCGAGGACGAGATCGACGTCCTTTTCCATGAGGGTGGTGGTGAAGGTCGCCGAGTAGTCGTCGCGAAGCAGCGGCTCCGTCTTGTACTTGACGAACGGCGCGCCGGCGGCCGAATTGCCCATCGTCTCGAGCAGCGCGGCCCGGCTGACACCCGAAGCCTCGCCGAGCACGACCGCCTCGGACATCAGCTCGGCCAGACCGGCGACGACGAGATTGATAGCGAGCTTCACGACGCGCGCCTGGTCGGTGTCGCCGACCACATGGACGTTCGGGCCGATCGCGAGCAGTACCGGCCGGGCACGCTCGAGGGCCTCCGGCGGCCCCGAGACGATGAACGCCAGGTTGCCGG
>Ga0335078_10007625_pt1 | contig 16052 bp, 12 predicted proteins | sample Lox_Sample_32_FD_206711 | JGI IMG/M metagenome (GOLD analysis project Ga0335078, IMG submission 206711) | Soil microbial communities from Loxahatchee National Wildlife Refuge, Florida, United States - Lox_Sample_3.2 | ecosystem: Environmental > Terrestrial > Soil > Wetlands | place: USA...
TTGACGATCGTGATCACGTCGGCCGACCCGGATCCGACAAGCCGCCCGCCTGCGTAAACATCCCGGTACTCGAGCAACCGCGGCCCCTTACCAAGCCCAGCAGAAACCCAACCCGGCCAAACCCGGCCTAGCTGCGCACACCGCACGAACTAAAGTGTTTGCTAATTTCCACGCCTGACGCGCCACTTGTCAAGTGTCAACCCCGTGACCGGCTTGATTGTGGCGAGTCGCCGCAGGTGGACAAGCATTCGCGTTCGTAGTTTGTGCTTCGCCACAACGACCAGGCGACCCCCAAGACGTATGATCCCGAACATGGCGGTACCCAACTGGTCGCCGACCCGCGCCGACGAGCACCCGCGCCCTCACCTGGACCGTGAGAACGCGGCACTGCGCGAGCTCGTCACCGTATACAGGTACCTGTCCGGCCTTGCGCTGCAGGATGCCGACCTGGCCGGCGTGGTTCGCCTCATCTCCGACCGGACCTCCGCTACCGTCGCGGTGATCAGCCAGCTGATGGACGTGCTGACCGCCGCGGCCCCCGGCGTGCCCGCCGAGAAGGCCGCCGCCGATGTCCGCGAGCACGTGGTCCACCCAAGGCTCGGCCAGGTGCTGCGCGCCTCGAGGCTGAGCCAGCGCGCGCTAAGGCTGCCGAAGGTCGGCGGCATGCCCGCGATCATCGTCGCCCCGGTCCTAGTCGGCGACGAGGTGCCGAACTATCTCATCACCATCGACCCCGCGGAGAACCTCTTCGGCGAGGACATGAGCCTGCTCGTCACCGAGCACGCGGCCACGATCTGCGGCGTCATCCTCGGCCGCGAGCGCGTCGTCGCCGCCGCGGCCCGCCGGGTCCGCGACGACCTGGTCGAGGGCCTGCTGCTCGGCCGCGGCAGGGACAACGCGGATGCGGGCCGCTGGGCCGCGCACCTCGGCTACGACCCGGCCCGCGACCACAACGTGCTGGCGATCGCGTTCGACCTGCCCACCACCCAGGACGCCGCCGCGCAACGGCAGCGGATCTGGGAGAGCATCGAGCACTTCGTCGCCACCCGCGCCCCCGAGGCGATCATCTCCGCCCGCGAGTCCGAGGTGGTCGTGGTGACCGCGTCCCCGGCCGCATCCGCCGTCACGACAGCGGGCCTGGACGCGCGCCAGCTTGCCGCCGCCTGCCTGGCCCGCCTGGGCGAGCTGTTCCCCGCCGCGAAGGTCGTCATCGGCATCGGCGGCACCTGCCGGGATCCACGCGACGTCGCCCGCTCCTACGCCCAGGCGCAGCGCACCACCCAGACCCTGCGCCGCCTCGGCCGGGCCGGCACCGCCGCGGCGTTCGGCGACCTGGGCATCCTCCGTCTGCTCCTGCAGGTCCCCGACCTGGCCGAGCTCCGGTCCTTCGCCGCGGACGTGCTCGGCAAGCTCAGCATGCACGAGCACGAGCACAAGTCGGAGTACCTGACGACGCTGGCCTGCTACTTCAGGGAGAACAACAGCCCGCAGCGGGCCTCGCGCATCCTGCACGTCCACCCGAACACGGTCGCCTACCGGGTCAAGCGCATCGAGGAGATCACCGGGCTTCGCCTGGACAACTACACCGACCGGCTCATCGCCCAGGTGGCGCTTGAGATCCTCGACGCCCTCGGAGACGAGCCGTGACCGCCCTGGACGGCCGAAACGAGAAAACCAGGCTCCTTGGCCAGCGCATCCTGGTCTGCGACGGCGCGATGGGCACCATGCTGCACGCCGCGGGCGCCGCCCTGGACCGCGCCCTGCCCGAGCTCAACCTGTCCGACCCCGGCCTGGTCAGCACGATCCACGAGAGCTACCTGTCCGCCGGGGCCGACATCATCCAGACCAACACGTTCGGCGCGAACCGCCTGTGGCTCGGCGATCACGGCTTCCCCGACAAGGTGGAGGAGATCAACCGGGCCGGCGTCCGGATAGCGAGAGCGGCGCAAGAGCAATGCGACCGCGAGGTCCTCGTCGCCGGGTCCGTCTCGCCCGCCGTCACCGCCCTGCAGCGCCGCCGCACCGGTGCCGCGGAACGCATGGATGTGATCCGCGAGCAGATCCGCGCCCTGGACGGCGTCGACGTCATCATCCTGGAGACGTTCGGCTTCCTCGACGAGCTAGTCGAGGCGGTAAGCGTCGCCAGCGAGGCGACGAACGTGCCGATCATCGCGCAGGCAACGTTCGCCGACGACGCGCACACCCTGGGCGGCGAGACCCCGCGCGAGGTCGCCGGCGTGCTGTCCGGAATGCCGGTAGCGATGCTCGGCACCAACTGCACGATCGGCCCGCAGCGGATGCTCACCGTGGCCGAGGACCTGGTCAGGTACGCGTCCGTGCCGGTCAGCGCGCAGCCGAACGCGGGCCAGCCCAGGCGCACCGGCCCGAGAAGCTTCGAGTTCAGCATCGACGGCGGCTACTTCGCCAGGTACCTGAGAAGGTTCACCGAGGCCGGGGTTTCCGTGGTCGGCGGCTGCTGCGGTACCACGCCCACCCACATCCGCGCCGCCGTCGGCGCCGTGCGCCCCGAGGACGGCCCGCGCAGGCGCCGCCAGCCAAAACACCAGGGAGCCGCCACCCCCGCCCGCCCGGTGGCCGGTACCCTGGCCGACCAGCTGGCCAGCCGCCGCTTCGTCGTCGCCGCCGCGATCGCCGCCCCGTCAGGCGGCCGCGCCGGCGAGGCCGTCCAGGCCGCCGCGGTCCTCCAGGGCCACGGCATCGGCATCTTCGCCGTGCAGCCCCCGGAAAGCCTCCGGACCCACATGGACTCCCTCGACATGGCCCTGCACCTGCAGCAGCAGTCCGGCGTGGAGGCCATCGCCACCGTCACGACGTGGGACAAGACGATCATGATGCTGCAGGCAGACCTGCTGGGCGCGCACGCCCTGGGCATCCGCTCGGTGATCTGCACGACAGGCAGCCCCCCTGTCCTCGGCGACTACCCGGCGGTCGACGGCATCTGGGAGGTCGACTCGGTGGGCCTGACCGCCCTGCTGACCGGCCTGAACGCCGGCCGCGACTCCAACGGCCTCGCGCTGACCACGAGAACCAGCTTCTGCGTCGGCGCCCGCGTCAACCCCGGCGCCCGCGACCCCGACGCCGAGATCGCCAGGGCCAGGGCAAAGGTCGCCGCCGGCGCCCACTTCCTGGTCAGCCGCCCCGTCTACGAACTGGACTCCCTGCTCCGAGTCGTCGCGGCCCTGGAGGACGAAGACATCCCCCTCCTGCTGTCCGTCACCCCCCTGCGCAGCTTCGAGGAGGCCGACTACCTCGCCCACGAGGTCCCCGGCGTCACCATCCCCCCCGACACCCTCCGCCAGATGGAACGAGCCGGCCGGGGCGCCGCCCGCGCCACGGGTATCGACCTCGCCGCCGACCTCCTCCGCCAGGCCCGCAAACTGGTCAGCGGCGTAATCCTGACCGCCCCCGACGACGACCCCGCCCCCCTAACCCCCCTGATCGCCGCCGCCACCTAGCGGTACCCGCTCCGAGTCCTACCGCCATTCCGGCAAGGTGCTGCGGCCAGGTATTCCCGCAGCGCCTCAAGACCGGGACCGTTGGCGCGTACCAGCATTTTCCGCTGATCGCCTGTCAAGCTGGCAAGGTAATTCTCGGACATGGCCCTGGCCCTCCCAACAGCCACGAAACGGCTCTATGCAATGCCGCTCCGCTACCGCCGCTCAAGGGTAAAGGTACCCACCTCCAGCCGTTCAGCGCGCTCTCTCGCTTGACCGGAGGTCAGCGGAACAGCCGGTCGATGTAATCGGCGCCGATCCCGTTCTGCTCGTAGTGGTTACGGCACAGCGCGATGTAGTCGAACACGTCGAAGGTGCCGTTGGCCTCGCCGTTCTCGTCCAGCCAGATCAGCGGCCCGGTGACGTTGAAGGTGACCCGCATCGGCTCGGGGGACTCGTACGCGACCAGCGTGTGCGACTCCCCGGGCGCTTCGTACACCCAGTCGCCCGCGGTGGCCACCCAGTCGTGCTCCAGGTACCCCCACTTGCCGGAGATCGTGTACGCGAACACCTGCTGCGGGTGGTAGTGCCGGTTCACCAGCCCGGCGCCGCGGCACATCAGCACGTCACACCACCGGTTCTGGCTGGGCGAGATCCACAGCGGCCGGGTACCTACCGTCTCCGACAGCGGCGCGTAGTAGCGCTCGTCCTCCGTCGGGGCGTCATGGATATAGGCCTCTGGCAGCGCGCCAGGCCGGAACTTCTGCTCGATCGGCTTGAGTTCCCGCCAGAATTCGCTGTTCGCCGTCTCCGCCATGGTTCCTCCTAAGGCCCGCACGCACAACGCCAGCATCAGCGTCCCGCGCCATGCCGGCGTGCGGCAAGCCCGCATTGCGCCGCCCGTGACCTGACCACAAGGCGTGATGGCCGGGAATGTCGCCAGGGACAATCCGCCCATCCGGCCGGCCGAACGCCTTGCCGCGGGCCGCCAGGGGCAGGAGTCTGAGGACTGTGCCAGGCCATGTGGAAGCGCGAACACAGGAGGTCCCGGCCCCGGAACCCGACCTGACCCAGGAGGCGATCATAGCCCGCGCGCGGGCGATGGTCCCGGCGATCCGCGATCAGCAGGACGAGGCGGAGGAACTCGGCCACCACACGGCGGACCTGGACCGGCAGTTTGTCGCGGCGGGCTTCTACCGGATCCTCCAGCCGCGCAGGTTCGGCGGCTACGAGTTCGACCTGCCCACATTCTGGCGGGTGATGCTGGCCATCTCGGCCGGCGATCCGGGCACCGGCTGGGCCACCACCCTGGGCTCACACCACGCGCTTGTCGTCGGCGCCTGGTTCCCCGAGGCCGGCCAGCGGGAGATCTTCGGCCCGACCGGAGACTTCCGCGGCCCGCACCGCGCCCCGCCGATGGGCACCGCCACCCCTGTCGACGGCGGCTACCTTGTCAGCGGCACCTGGGACTACTGCTCGGGCGCCGCCCACGCCACGCATTTCATCGGCAACTGCCTCGTCGCGGGGAGTGATGGGGGACGGGGTGGCGGGCGGGGGATCGCCGCCGTCTTCCCCAGGGACAAGATCACGATCCTCGACGACTGGGGCGGCGGTGCGACCCTCGGCATGAACTCGAGCTCGTCCAACAGCGTCCGGGTCGACGAGGCGTTCGTGCCCGCGCACTGGACCGCCCCCGCGGACATGACCCACGGCGCGGACCCCGCCCCCGGCGCTCGGCTGCACGGCAACCCGATGTACTGCGGCCGGATCTACGCGGTGTACCACGCGGGCCTCGTCATCCCGGTGATCGGCGCCGCCCGCGCGGCGCTCGAGGACTACGAGCAGATCATCAAGACCAGGCTCACCTACTTCCCGCCGCAGATCCCCAGGTACGCCCATCCGGACTACCAGCGGGCCTATGGTCAGGCCGTCGGGCTCACCGACGCGGCGGAGGCGATCGTATTGCGGGTAGGAGAGCAGTACATGGAACTGGCCCGGCGCTGGTACCAAGGCGGCGAGCCATTCAGCCGCGAGGACGACGTGCGCATGTTCGCGATGATCCAGCACGCGGGCCAGCTTGCCGCCAAGGCCGTCGAGATCATCTTCGCCGCCGCGGGCTCCTCCTCGGCCAAGCGCGGCACCCGCCTGCAGCGCTACCACCGCGACGTGTCCATGTACTACGGCCACATCGCCGCCCAGCACCTGACCACCGCCGCCGAACTCGCCCGAGTCCACTTCGAACTCCCCGACACCCTGTTCTGAGCAGCCATGACGCCTCGCACTACCCCGCCGTTCCGCGCCGATCACGTCGGCAGCCTGCTCCGCCCGCCAGATCTCATTCGCGCCCGCGCCGACCATGCTGCAGGCATCATCACAACGGAGCAACTGCGGTCAGCCGAGGACGACGCGATCAGGGACGCGGTCCGGATGCAGGAGGAGACCGGCCTGCGCTCGGCGACCGACGGCGAGTTCCGCCGTACCGAGTGGCACACCGACTTCATCAAGCGCCTCGGCGGCATCCGCGAGGGCGCGGCGGCCACCCCCGTCCCGGTGCTAGGCGGTGACCAGCCGACCACTTACCGGGCCTACGGCACCGAGGTCACCGGCAAGGTGCACCTGGCCGAGACCATCTTCGGCGACCACTTCAGCTTCCTAGCGTCCGCGGTGACCACCGCCGTCCCCAAGCTCACCATCCCCAGCCCGAGCATGGCGCACTTCCGCGCCGACATCTCCGCCAGCGGCTACGCCGACAAAGACGAGTTCCGCGCCGACCTAGCCGCCGCCTACGCCGCCGAGATCGCCGCGCTGTACGCCCTGGGCTGCCGCTACCTCCAGCTCGACGACACCCTGTTCGCGTTCATGAACGACCCGGCCTGGCGCGACCGCGCCGCCGCCTCCGGCGTCGACCCCGGCAGCCAGCACGAGATCAACGTCGCCGTCATCAACCAGGCCCTGGCCGGCCGCCCGCCCGGCCTGACCGTGACAGTGCACATGTGCCGCGGAAACTACCGCTCGCTGTGGTTCAGTTCCGGCGGCTACGACTTCGTCGCCGAGGCCGTCTTCTCGGGCCTGCAGGTCGACGGCTTCTTCCTCGAATACGACGACGACCGCTCGGGCACCTTCGAGCCCCTCCGCTTCGTCCCCGCCGACAAGCTGGTCGTTCTGGGCCTGGTCACCACCAAAACGCCGGCCCTTGAGCCCAAGGACACCCTCAAGCGCCGCGTCGACGGGGCCGCCCGCTACGTGGACGCCGACCGGCTGTGCCTCTCTCCCCAATGCGGCTTCGCCTCCACCGTCGACGGCAACGCCCTCACCCAGGCCCAGCAACGCGCCAAGCTCACCCTGGTAGTCGAAACCGCCGCCGAACTCTGGGGCACGGTCTAGCCGCCGGCCCGCGACGTGCATAGCCTGGCCCCGTGGACGCGCGTGCCTTCGGCCTCAGGAACACCTACAGCGTCGCCTGCCCGGACGAGGCGGAACGCCGCCTGTTCGGCTCCCTCGTGGCCAGCGGCGTGCTGCTCAGAAACGGTGGCCGATTGCGCCTGGACACGGTCAACCAACCCGAATACGAGACGCCGGACTGCGACAGCATCCCCGGCCTCGTCGTCCACGACAAGGCCGGCGAGCGGATCCTCGAGAGCGTGCTAGCGGATGCCAACCGGCGGCTACGCGAGGAGAGCATCGCCGCCGAGATCTCGGTGTTCAAGAGCGGCGCCTCATCCGGCTGCCAGGAGAGCTACTTGATCAGCCGCCATGCCAGCTTCGGCCGGCTGGCGGACATCCTGATCCCGTTCCTGGTCACCAGGCAGCTCATCTGCGGTGCGGGCTCGGTGGTCCAGACGCCGCGCGGCGCCGCTTACTGCCTCAGTCGGCAGTCCGAGCGCATCAGCGGCGGCATATCGTCCGTGGCCACCCGGTCAAGGCCGCTCATCAACACCCGCGACGACTCACGCGCCACTCCTGGCCTGCGGCGGCTGCACGTGACGGTCGGCGACCCCACCATGAGCGAGACCACCACGCTGCTCAAGGCGGGCGCCACCGACCTGGTGCTGCGCATGGCCGAGACGGCCACAGCGCTTCGCGACCTGACCCTGGACAACCCACTCCAGGCCATCGCCGAGATCAGCCGCGACATCACCGGCCGCAGCCGGGTCCGCCTGGCGAACGGCCGCGTGATGACCGCGCTCGACATCCAGCGCGAGTACCTGGCCAGGGCGCGGGACTACGCGGACACCCAAGGCCCGGACGCGACCAGCGCCCATGTCCTGGGACTGTGGGAGCGAGCACTGGAAGCGATCGGCACAGGCAACCTCGACACCGTCGCGCGCGAGATCGACTGGGTCACCAAGTACCGGCTCATCGAGCGCTACCGGGCAGCCAGCAACCTGCCCCTATCGGCGCCCCAGGTCGCCCAGACCGACCTGGCCTACCACGACATAAACCGCGACCGCGGCCTGTACTACCGGCTACAGCGCACCGGCGCAGTCGCCCGCGCCACCCGAGACATCGACATCTTCGAGGCCAAGACCACCCCGCCGCCCTCAGGCCGGTACCGGCAGGCGGGCTGATCCCGCTCCAGCCGAACGCTGGTGCTCCCAACGCGCAGTGCGAAGGGGTTGCGGAACCATCGTGAGCTGGCTGCAAAATGTAAACTTCGGTCATGGACGCCCGCTGACCGAGGCCGGCGCGCACCTCGGCGAGCTAGCCGACGAGGCTCGTCGCCGGCATCGCCCCGTCGCCATTAGCGAGCATGGGAGGCCGGTCGCCGTCATCATCGGCGTGGAAGACCTAGCCGACTTGGAGGACTCCCTGGCGGTTGCCAGGCACGAGGCCGATAAGGCCGTCGGCCGCGTCACCGGGGTCACGGACGCCGACCTGGACGCGGCGCTTGACCGGTACGATGCAGGCGGACCATGGGCTTGACCGTCGTCTATCGCGAGACGGCAGCCCCGGCGTTAAGGCGCCTGCGGGACAGCGATAAGGCCACGTTCGCCCGCGTCCGCGGCATAATTCCGCGCTTGCCGACCACCCGTATCCGGACAGCGCGGTTCCCTGGGGCCACTCAGGCTACTACCGGCTACACGCAGCCGACCTGCGCGTTCTCTACGAGGTGGACGAAGAGGCACAGGCTATCTACATCCTCAGCGTGGGTCGGATCATCTGAACCCGAGCCACGGGGCCGCCCTCACCAGCTTCTGGGAAGTGCCGCGCTACCCCGCTGCGACCAGACTGCTACCTCCTCAGGCAAGTCTGGTGTGCGCGGAGGCAATCCGCAGTCGGCCTCGGCGCAGTCGTTATTTCGTGGTGGCGGGCTTATTGGATCAGTGGAGTGGATTACTTATGCAGCAGTCAGCGTCAGCGACGGTTCTCGAGGCGTCGCCGTCAGGGTATTCGTTTGCTGATCCCGTCTTCGTTTTGTGCAACGGCCGGTCGGGGTCCACGTTGCTGCGGTTCCTGCTTGACGCGCATCCGGAACTTGCTTGCCCACCGGAGACGAACTTGCCGTCGTTGTGCGCGCAGCTGGCGACGGTGTGGTCGCTGATCGAAGGGGCGCCTTTGTCGCCGAACCGGGGGGACGAGCCGCCCGAGATCCCGGATGCCGCGATCGCGGGGATCCGGGCGACAATGGACCGCATGGTGGGCTCCTATCTGGAGCGGCGCGGGAAGAAGCGGTACTGCGACAAGAGCCTCGGCACGGCGCAATTCGCCGAGCTGCTGTTGCGTGTGTATCCCGAGGCGCGGTTCATCTGCTTGTACCGGCATCCGATGGACGTAATTGCGTCGGGGATGGAGGCGTGCCCATGGGGTCTGAACGGTTACGGGTTCGATCCGTATATCGCGACCACGCCCGGGAACGCGGTGCTTGCGCTGGCTCGGTTCTGGGCTGATAACGCTGCCGCCACAATGGCGGCGGAGGAGCGGTTCGCCGACCACTGCCTGCGGGTGCGGTACGAGGATCTGGTGACCGATCCGGAAGGTGCGGCCGCGGGCATCTTCTCGTTCCTTGAAGCCGCACAGGCGCCGGGGATCAGCGAAGCCTGCTTCTCATCCGAGCGGGAGCGGTTCGGCCCGGCGGATTACAAGATCTGGTGCACCTCGAAGATATCGTCCGATTCGATCGGCCGGGGCTGGTCGGTACCCGCGGGATTGATCGCGCCGCAGGTAATCGGCGCGATCAACGAACTGGCCGGCAAGCTCGGTTACCTGCCGGTGGATGCCGGGTGGGGGACGTCGGCACCGCCAGCGGACCTGCGCGTTCCGGTAACCGCGTCGAATGACGCCGATGTCGAAGGGCAGCGGCCAGAGCAAGAGGCTGTCATGGGCGCAGCCGCCGCGGACGGCGGCCAGCCGGGGCCGGTGGGTTCGCAGTTGCTTGGCAACCGGCTCAGGGCTGGGCTGGCGGGCATCCGCCCGGATGCGATCAGCGGGCGGGAGACATGGGGCGATGAGAAGTTCGTGGCCATCTGGGTTCCCGAGGATCCTCGTGAGCCTGCCGAGCACTGGCTCGTGCGCCTGGACGAGCGGACGGCGAGCTTCGTGAGCGCAGCGGCGCAGGAGGGCTCGGACTGGGACGTCATCGGCTCGGCCGATGCGTGGGAGCAGGTGCTGGCCGGGAAGCTGAACCTTTCCGTGGCCCTACGTGCCTGCCAGCTGCGCTACTGCGGTGGCGATGAGTCCGGCCCGCTAGCCGCCGACACCCGGATCCGTGTCCTGGCTGACCTGATGGCCCTGACGAACTGGGGAGCGGGAAACGCTGATGAATGAGGGACCGGTGCATGCCCTGATGGAGAGTCAGGCCGCCGATGCCCGATTCCCAGTGAGCGAGGATCGGCTAGCATCGCGCGATCCGATCGTCGTGCTGACCTATGCGCACGCAGGAGCCGAGGTACTCGCCGGGGCATTGTCGGCAAGCCAATCCCTGACGTGCACTTCAGGGACGGGGCTTCTGCCGCTGTGCCACGCCGCGGCAATGGCGTGGCAGAACGCCGAAGGTCCAGGCTGGCCGTCACCGCTGGCGATCAAATCCATCCGTGCCATGGCGGCCACGATGGTTACGGTCATCCAGGCCAGGGCCGGCGCCACGCGGTGGTGCGAGACCGCCCTCGCACCACCGGCGGCAGCCGGAACATTCCTCCGGGTCTTCCCGGAAACGATCTTCGTATGCCTGCATCGCAGCATTGCAGGAGTACTCGCCGACGGGACTGCCGCCTATCCGTGGGGCCTGGGCAGTAGCCCGTTCTGGCCCTACTCCGCGGGACACCCCGGCAACAATGTCGCCACGATCGCGGCCTACTGGGCCGCGTGCACCGAGGCACTGCTCGATTTCGAGGATCAGCACCCCCGGTCCTGTATGCGAGTCAGGCACGAGGACCTCACCGCGGAGCTTGACCTGCAGACCAGGGCCATCTATACGCGCCTCGGGCTTTGCGCCCGTGATCTGGCCGTCCCGCCGCGGCCAGCGCCGACCTCGAGCCGCGCGGACCGCTGCGATATCGGTTTTGCGGTGCCGGCGCACCAGATACCGGCTCCTTTGCGGCCAAAGATCAATGAACTTTATTCCAGGCTGGATTATTCTCTTCCATTCTGAGCGAATCCTGGATCCTGTGGTTTAACGGCACGATCGAACAAATGGAGGATCGATGAAACGAGTCCACTACCTAGCCGGTGCCGTCGGCCTCGCGCCGATGGCGCTCGCCGCCGCGACGCCTGGCATCGCGCACGCCGCCGAGGCCTCCGCGGTCCACACCAAGTCCGTCACCCTTCACCCCATCCGCGGCAACGTGCCCGGAACCGCGAGGCTGGACGCATTCGCCGCCGCCTCAAGCAGCCCCGCGAGCCCGGACGCGAACCCGAGCCCGAACGGCTGCATCGGACACCATTACTCGCGGGTCGCGGGCCACTCGCACAGCCTTAAGACGTGGTGGACCGACTACGGCTATAGAATATGCTTCGGCACGGTGGAGGAGCACACGAGCGCCTTCGGCGGCACGAAGGGTCACGACGTCAGGGTCCGGGTGTGGTCGGTTTCCACGAGAGGCAATCAGCGCATGGGGTTCTCAAATGTCTACGGGGCCACAATTAAGGGAAACGCCATAGACTTTACCCTCGGCCTGCACACCGAATTCGGCTCGCAAGGCTGGTCTCGCGCCTATCTGTGTACTGCATGGGTGAGCAATGGCAAGGCGCACAACTCGCAGCTCGCGCCGATATGCACCGCGACGCATTAGCCCGCTACGTGCGTTGCGGACGCTAGCGTGCCCTGACCGGTCTTGGATCGCCTGAGGGTCGGTCAGGGCAGCTTGCCTATTTTCCTGCGGACCTGCTCGGCATCGGGGTGCTGCAGTTCATCGAGGATCTCGGCGGCCTCGCTCCACACTTTGCGGGCGGAGTCGTCGCCGATCGCGTGGCGGCTGTCCCCGAGTCGGGTGAGGGTTCTGGCCAGGTCGAAGCGCTCGCCCAGGCCCCGCCGTATCTCCGCGGCACGCGCAAGCTCGTCATCCGATTCGCCGTAGCGGCCAAGGCGCTGGTGGATGTATCCGAGACTGTCCAGGGCGGCGGCCTCGCAGGACGTGTCGCCGAGAGCACGTGCGAGTCCGAGGGCCTGCTGGCACAGGGCCAGAGCTTTCTCGTTCTGGCCGAGGCCCGCGTGAAACCAGCCGTGGGCGTTGAGTATGTGGGCCTGCCGGTGGCGGTCGCCCGGCGGGCACAGCCGGGCTGCCCGCTGAATATGGTCGAGGGCCTCGGAGAACCGCTGTTCCAGCCCGAAAGTGATAGCGATGGATAGCTCGATGTTGCCTTCGCGCACCGTGTCGCCGAGCCTGCTCATCAGGGCACGCGCCGTATCCAGATGGGTGTGAGCCTGCGAATAAGAGCCGCGGGTGGCGAGGAGCTTGCCGAGTCCGGTATGGGCGCTCGCCTCGCCGCGCAGGTCGCCCGAGCGGCGGGCGGACTCCAGCGCGGTCTGCTGGGTCCATTCCCAGGCCGGCCATTCCTTGGTCAGCTCAAGGAACGCGCCGAGGGCACTGGCGATCCCCATGACATGCCGGTCCAGCCCCGCGTTATCGGCCGCTGCGATGACGGCCAGAAGCACCGCTTTCTCCGCCTGATACCACTGATGTGCGTGCTGCTGGTTCCGCACCGTTTCCGGGGTCACCCCGTCGTGCGGCGTGGCCGATTCGTGGCCTCGGTAGCCGGGGCGCAGCAACGCGGCGGCGCTGTCAGCAGAGAGCTGATAGTGGTCCATCACCCGGCGCAGCGCATGCTGGCGCTCGATGCCGCTGTCATGGGACCGTTCGGTCGCGTAGGTGCGGAGCAGGTCATGGAATGTGTAGCGATCCAGGAGGTACTCGGTCAGCAGGTGCGCGCCGGTCAACTCCTCCAGGAGGTTGCGGGCCTGATCACGGCCGAGTGCCATCAGGCTGGCGCTGGCCGCGACGGTGATGTCGGGGCCAGGGTGCGCCCCAAGGAGCCGGAACATGCGTGCCGCTTCGGCGCTCAGCCAGCGGTAAGACCAGGAGAACACCGCCCGCACGTCCGCGGCGCTGTCTGCGCTGGCCAGGACATCGAGCCGTCGCCGGGTGTCACGCAGCTCGCTGACCAGAGCGCCGAGCGGGCGTTGCGGGTGCAACTCCACGTGCGCGGCGGCGATGTTCAGGGCCAGCGGCAGGCGGGCACACAGGTTAATCAGCTCCTCGGCAGTCTCCGGCTCAGCTGCGACCCGCGCGGCGCCGAGGCGGCGGACAAGCAGCTCGCGGGATTCCTCGTGTCCCAGCAGGTCCAGGGTCAGCGGGCGGGCACCCTCGAGGGCGATCAGGCCGGCCAGCCGGTCACGGCTGGTGACCAGGACCATGCCGCCGAACGTGCCAGGCAGCAGCGGCCGCACCTGCCCGGCGTCGCGGGCATTGTCGAGCAGTACCAGCAGCCGCTTGCCGGCCATCTGGCTGCGGTACAGGTCGATCTGCGCATCCACGCTGGCGGGGATGCGGGCAGCGGATACCCCGAGGGCGTCAAGGAACCTGCGCAGTGCCGAGGCCGCGTCCACCGGGGGACCCACGGGGTCGAAACCACGCAGGTCGATGTACAGCTGCCCATCAGGGAATAGATCGGCGACCTGGTGTGCCCAGTGCACTGCCAGGGCGGTCTTGCCGACTCCCGCGGTTCCGCTGACCGCCGCGATCACGACCGTGCCTTCCGACCGGGAAGCCAGGTCCAGCATCCCGGTCAGCGCCGTGAGCTGATCGGCCCGCCCGGCAAAGTGCGGCGCCGCGGCGGGCAACTGGCGCGGCGCCGCCGGGCTGACATGTTGGTCGGCCGGCGATCGCGCTGGCCCGGAAGGATCGCCGGCCGCCTCGGGGCGGGCCGGGGCCGCCAGCGCCGGGTCGGCGACCAGGATCTGGCGCTGCAGTTCCCGCAGTCCCGGTCCCGGCTCGGTACCTAGTTCGTCGACGAGCGACCGGCGTGCCTGCTGGTAGACCGCAAGCGCCTCGCCCTGCCGCCCGTTGCGGTACAGGGCGAGCATCAGCAGGGCGTGCAGCCGTTCTCGCAGCGGATGCACGGCGGCCAGGCGCCGCAGTTCGATGACCACATCGTCATGGCGCCCAAGGTGCAAGTCGGCCGCGGCGCATGCCTCGATCGCGCTGAGCCGCATTTCCGCCAGACGTGGCAGTTCCCGTCCGACCAGCGTGTCGGACGGCACGTCGGCCAATGGCTCACCGTGCCACAGATCCAGGGCCGACCGCAGCATGGCAGCCGCGTCAGCCCATGAACCAGCGCGTTCGGCCGTTCGCGCCGCGGCTACGAGCGTTTCAAACCGGTCCACGTCCAGCTCGCCGCGCCCGACTGTGATCAGGTAGCCGCCAGGCCGGGTGCTGATGAGAGGCTGGGCGATGTCGGCCAGGGTCTTGCGAAGCCGCATCACGTAGGTCTTCAAGGCCGACCGCGCCGACGGTGGCGGCGACGACCCCCACAGCACCTCGACTAGGTCATCGACGGTGACCAGACGCCCGGCATTCAGCAGCAGTGCGGCCAGCAGGGCCCGTTGCTTACCATGCGGAACCGCTATCGCGATCCCCCTGTAGCGCACCATGAGGGATCCCAGCAGGCAGAACTCTGTCTCCGGCGCTACAGACTGTATCCCGCCACTCAGTTGAGCTACCCGACCAGCGCACGGGCGGCCCTCCCGGAGCTTTCACGCGTCCCGCTCGGCGAGCACTCTACCGTGTCGGGATTGCCAGGGCTGTCAGGAGTCGTGGATGAGGAGGCCGCGGACGTTGCGGCCGTCCAGCATGTCCCGGTAGCCCTGGTTGACCTCGTCCAGCGTGTACCGGGTGGTGACAAGCTCGTCCAGCTTGAGCCGCCCGGCCTTGTAGAGCTCGAGCAGCCGCGGGATCTCGTCGAACGGGTTCCCGCCGCCGAACAGCGCGCCCTGGATCCGCTTCTCGAACAGCGTCAGCTCGAAGCTTGGTATCTGGATGGTCTTCTTGCCGGGCCCGGCCAGCCCGGTGACCACCACGGTGCCGCGCTTGCGGATCGCCGCGAACGCCGCCGAGACGACCTCCTCGGTGACGACGCCCACGGTGATCAGCGCCTCGTCCGCGCCGACGCCCCTGGTGACCTCGGTGATGATCTCTTGCGCCGTCTCTGCGTCGGCCGCGGTGTGGGTGGCGCCCAGGCGAGTGGCCATCTCCCGCTTCATGGCCACCGGATCCACCGCGATGACGTTGCGAGCGCCGGCGAACGCCGCGCCCTGCACCGCGTTGATGCCCACGCCGCCGATCCCGTAGATCACGGTCGTGTCGCCGGGCCGGACGCCGCCCGCGTTCACCGCGGTGCCCCATCCGGTCGGCACCCCGCAGCCGACCAGCGCCACCGTCTCGAGCGGCAGGTCGTCGTCGATCTTGACGACGGAGTGCTCGGCCACCACAGACCGCTGCGAGAACGTGCCGAGCAGGCACATCTGGCCGAAGTCCTCGCCGTCGGAGTGGAACCGGAACGTCCCGTCGGGCAGGCAGTTGTCGACGAACAGCGCGCCGAGATCGCACAGGTTGGTCATGCCGCGGGCGCAGAACCGGCAGTGCCCGCAGGTCGGCAGGAACGAGACGACCACGTGGTCGCCAGGCTTGAACCGGCTGACCCCGCTGCCGACCTCCTCGATGATCCCGGCTCCCTCGTGCCCGCCGACGATCGGGTATCTGACCGGGATGTCCCCGGTGCGCAGGTGGTCGTCGGAGTGGCACAGCCCGGACGCGACGAACCTGACCAGCACCTCGCCCTCCTTGGGCGGGTCCAGTTCCAGCTCCACGACCTCGAAGTCCTTGCCCACGTCCCTGAGCACCGCTGCCCGAGTCTTCATGCCGCCTCCCGAGTATCCGCAAGCCATCATGCGCCCGCGAAGTCCGGCGGTCCAGTGTGCCCGGCCCCAAGCCCGCCACCGGCATCTTGGCCCTCCCGGCCAATCAGCGAGCAGCGCGGGCCTGGCAGCATAGACCGCGGGAGACACGGCCTTCTTCTCGCAGGGATCATTCCGGCTCCTGATGGCCAGCCAGCGAGCGGAGGCGCGGACCACGGCGGCTGCGACTGGCTTCCAGGTTTCTAGCC
>Ga0335078_10007626_pt1 | contig 16051 bp, 13 predicted proteins | sample Lox_Sample_32_FD_206711 | JGI IMG/M metagenome (GOLD analysis project Ga0335078, IMG submission 206711) | Soil microbial communities from Loxahatchee National Wildlife Refuge, Florida, United States - Lox_Sample_3.2 | ecosystem: Environmental > Terrestrial > Soil > Wetlands | place: USA...
CGTCCTGTCGCCGCTGGCGGCACCTCGCACCGCCGGGAGGAGCTGGTCTCATCATGGCCCTCTCACGGGCAAGCTACCTCGGCTCTCTCCCGACGGTGGTCGAGGTATTCAGAGGATGACCTATGAGTTACCTCGGCCTCGTCCCGTCGGAGTCAAGCTCGGGCGAGACGCGTCGACAGGGGAAGATCACCAAGACCGGCTCAAAGCACGCCCGCCGGCTCTTGGTCGAAGCGAGCTGGCACTACAAGAAGACCCCCGCCCGCGGCGTCACCCTGCAACGCCGCCAGGAAGGGCAGACCGCGCAAGTCGTGACGATCAGCAGGCAGGCGCAGCAGCGGCTGCACCGCGTCTGGACCCGGCTGGTCGATCAGCGCGGCAAGCGCTCCACGATCGTCGCGGTCGCTGTCGCCCGCGAACTCGCCGGGTTCTGCTGGGCACTCGCCCACGCCGACTGACCTAAGCCCCACCGATCAACGCCACGTCGGTCGAGGAGGGCGGCGAGAACCCGCCAACGCGCGAGAGCATCAGCGATCTAACTATGAGCAGCCAGCAGCCCCCCCCCCGTGCCGCTGGTCACGCCCGATCTTAGACAGCACGGCTCTCACGACGAAACCCGGTCCTGCGGCGAGACGAACCGCGCATAAGAGTTAGCGATGGGATGGCGGCCAGTGGTCTCTACAAACGGCCGCTCGGTCTGCCAGCGCGAGTTTTTGAGACCTTCCCCCTGCCACGTGGTGCGACTTCGATTGTCGGGGTCGACAGCGTCTCTTGTACGTCTGGGTCGGCCTGTACTGCGGTCGGTTCTGCCAGCAGTGCCAACCAAGCCGCAAACGGCAGCGCGGCAAACCCCTTGGTGACGCCAATGGCTCCGCCACGTGACCACGGGTTGCGAAGCCCACCCACATCCCGATGCTTGCGTCCACCGTCCGTAGGTGCAGCCCGGCGGCCGGATAGCTCTGCGTAATCTCCCGCAATCCAATAGGCCGCTCGGCGAACCTTTCGACAAGGCGGCGAGACTGCAGCCTTGATCGGCAACGACCACTCTCAGCCGTGGTGCCGGAAATGAGCCGTCTTCTCGGCTCGCGTCGCATGCGGCCACACTTCCGCTCCCACGAACAGCGGGGTCTGACGGCAGACGGCTGTCGCGACCGACGCGCCGCACCTGGCGCCGATCCCACTGCTGTTGGTCGCGGTCATCGTGCTGACCATCGGATCGCGAGTCGTCACCTGACGCGTGGGAGGGCATAGAGTCCCCGTTCGCCGCACGCGGAGGGTTGTGTTCAACAACGGAGGGAGACCAGAAGTGCACGCTTTGTGCATCCGTATCTGGCGATCGCGCTGGACGCCGGTCGCGGGGGCTGCTGTATTGGCCAGCATCGTTCCGATCGGACTGGCATCGGCCGCGCCGGGACCGCGCCACCCCGGGCATCACATCGGCGATCAGCCGGGTTTCGGGGGCCACGGGCAGTGGGTTTCGACGTGGGCCGCCAGCCCGCAGACCGCCATTCCGGGGACTACGGACGCGACCGGCTTCAACAACCAGACGATTCGCAACATCGTGTTCAGCAGCGTGAGCGGCAACGTGGTCCGCGTCCGCTTCACCAACACGTTCGGCACCCAGTCGAACCAGCCCGACCCGATGCTTCAGATCAAAGCGGCTTCGATCGCCGTGGCCGGAACCGGCGCGGCGACCGCCGGGCCGAACGTCCCCTTGACCTTCGGCGGCAACACCTCCGTCGAGATCCCCGCCGGCGGGGAGGCGTTGAGCGATCCCGTCCACTTCCATGTTCCGGCCTTGACTGACCTCGCGGTCAGCGTTTACCTGCCGGCGGCGACCGGACCGGCCACGCTTCACTCGCTTGGCCGGCAGGACACCTACGTCGCTTCCGGTGACCACACCGCTGACAGCAACGCGAGCGCCTACAGCATGCTGGACCAGTCGTGGTACTTCATCGACTCGGTCGACGTGATCAGCCAGCCCCAGGTTCACGGAACCCTGGTGGCGTTCGGCGACTCGATCACCGACGGCTTCAATTCGACCGTCAACGCCAACGCGCGATGGCCGAACGACCTGGCGCGGCGGCTCGACTCACGCCACGACACGCTGGCCGTGGCCGACGAGGGGATCAGCGGCGACCGCGTCCTGACCTCCGACCTGTGCTGCGGGGAGAACGCCCTGGCCCGGTTCGATCGCGACGTGGTCGACCGCGCCGGCGCCAGGGAGGTCATCCTGCTCATGGGAATCAACGACTTCGGCTTCAGCGTAACGTCGCCGAACGCGGTGACCAACCCGCTCCCCGACGTGTCCGCCGCTCAGGTCGAAGCCGGTTACGGGCAGATCATCGCCCAGGCCCACGCGGCCGGGCTGAAGATCTTCGGCGCCACCCTGACCCCGTTCAAGGGGGCCAGCTACTACTCGGCCGCCGGAGAGGCGAAACGCGAGGCCGTGAACCAGTGGATCCGGACCAGCGGCGCGTTCGACGGCGTGATCGACTTCGACGCGGTGGTGCGGGATCCGAGCGACCCGCTGATGATCAATCCGGCATTCGACAGCGGCGACGATCTGCACCCCAACGATGCGGGCTATCAGGCGATGGCCAACGCAATCCCCCTGAGGCTGCTCCTCAACGGGGCGCGATAACCACACGAGACCGAGTCACACCGGCCGGCCCGCGGGAAGCCAACACGCTGCCCGCGGGCCGCCTCAGCGGGATCGCCGGCCCGAACGTCGAGAGAGCCACTCGGGCGACGGCGGAAGCGAGCAACCCCCGCCTCGTCGGACGAGTTGCAAGCAGCGCCCCCCACCGCCGACCATTTGCTGTGGCGCGCTGCCGCTTCGTGGCCGACCGAGCTATCGAGCAGCGACTCCCGCTTCAGGCCCGTAAGAGGCGAAGCAGCAGCGAGATGTCGAGCCCGACCGCCGGGCGATGCGCCAGCCCGTTCGTGATGCAGCTCTCTCGCCGCTCCGCTTCTCTGGCGCCGACCAGCGGCGGCGCACCTCGTACTGGCGACATGCGCGTCGGGCAGGGCCCCGCAAGTCAAAGCCGGCACGTGCGAGGTGGCTCACCAGGTCCAGATCGGGACCTCGCGGATCGGGTGCAGCTCGGATTCCGACTCGGCATGGGAGTTCTGCTGGGCGACGTGGGTGCCGAATTCGACGTGCTCCCGCACCGCTTTCCGGAAGCGCTCGTCCGTGGGGAGGCCCGCTTCATCCAGCGACTCCAGGTAGCCGGCGATAAACCGGTCGCGCTGCTCGTCGGTGATATTCAGGTGTCGGTGCTTGTCGATCAGGTACCGGAATCCGAGCTCACGGCTGAACCGGTCCGGCCCCCCGAACGACTCAGCCGTAAACCAGGTCAGATGGTCCACGTGAGTGGGCACGCGCGTGGTAAAGACGTGTTTGAGGACGGGATCTGCAAGCGCCTTCGCGTAGAAGATCTCCTCTAGGCGGTGCAGACCTTCATCACCCCCCGCATGCTCGTACAGCGTCTCGTTTGTCGTGCCCATCAAACCCTCCGATCGTGTCGCTTCACGGGAATCCCGGCTTCATTGTGCCTATCGGCTTTTGTGGCGCCAGCCCGCGCGCGTCCAGCGACGCGGAACCTGCGTTGCGCCGAACACAAGACCGCGAGAAACCACCAGCCGAGAGTCCCGGTTTGTCGCCATTCGAGCCGTCGACTCCCGGCTACTCCTTCAACGACTCGCTGACTCGAAGCAGCAGCGGAAACCCGACGTGAGGCCGCCGACCAGGCCGCCGTCCTTCGTCGAGGGGGCAGTCTCGGTCCGTTCCGGCGCGCTCGCCGTTTCCGAAAGGGAACGAGTCGTGGTCTCGACCTTCTCCTAAGACCTGTGGTCAGGGCTTATCCGAGCGGCGCCGTGTCCAACTCGCGGATAATCGTCTCGCCGAGACTGCGAAGAAACAAGACGTCCCGCTCGCACAGCGCCGGCCGCTGCTCGTGAGCGAGACAGCAGAGGATGAAGACCCGCGCATCCAGCGTGGTTAGCGGAACGCCGAGGTACGCCCCGATCCCCGCGGCGCTGGTGACCTCGAGATCGCGAACGCGCTCGTCACCGATCGCGTCGCGGACCACGTTGCCGAGCCTGCCTTCCAACAGACGCTGGCAGAACGTCTGCTCCACCGGGAGCGACGACCCGACCGCCAGGCCAAACGATTCGGCCTCACCAGCCAGGACGCGGACGACTTCATGGCCATCGGCGATCTCGCCCAGCACAGCAACATCCATCGACGTCTCCGTTCGAGCCAGCTCGAGCGCGGAGACAACCACCTCACGGCTGTGCGTGGAGCGAAGACCGCCGTCGCCCGCGGCGCCAGGACCAGCGACGAGATTCCACCCAGCCCGCGGTACTTGCGCCGCAGACACTCGTCGCTGCTGCTCGCCCCACGCCAGCAGCCACAACGCGGCCCGCTCCTCCTCGCTCAATCCGCCGATACGGCGAAGGTCACAATCGATCTGCCCAAGCGAATCGCCCCGCTCAAGACGCTCGAGTAGATGATTGCGCCACTGCGTCTTCAACGCCGACTTGCCCAGCTCGCTGGGATCACCCGCTCGTCGCTCCCATTCGCCATCTCGAAACTCGCTCATGACGCGCCTGACGAGATCCCCTTGTGAAGCGCCGATTCGGCGCGTGCGTTTCCTGCCCGCGGAGTCGTCGCCGTCGGCCATCCAGACGCCAACGCTACGCATCGGCCAATCCGATGTCAAAGCAGACCCGCTGCATCCCGTCGCCCATCCACGTCTGCGGTTCGGACTTCCGCTCCGCTCGCCGTCAGAGCCCAAGCGGAGGTCCGCCGGCGGCACCGACGCGCTGGTCAGGTAGCCCCGGCTTCGTGGATGCTGAAGCCGGCGGGCGGAGCTGCCCTGCCTGCGAGCGGAGCGGATGCGAGACTGTCCGCGGGCCCTGAGAGGGTGATCCAGCGTCCGTGAGACCAGGTGCTCGGCCCGGCAACGGACCGCCGACCGGGCCGTGGGTCAGCCTTTCCTCCCAATCCGGCGTCAGCACGAACCGTTGGCCTCACGCGCGCGTAGGGGTCGGTGTGAACGTCCCACGACGAGGAGCGAGATATGGCTGGCGCAGTAGCCGAGCAAGGTGAGCGCTACATCCTGGATGGCAGCGACGCGGATCTGAGACGTCTGCTCGACATCGCGCAGATCACCGAGAGCGCGACACGGGCCGCATTGGCCAAGGTGGAGGTGCAGGAGGGCTGGCGTGCGCTCGAGTGTGGTTGCGGACCGCTCGGTGCGCTACCGGTGATCGCCGATATGGTCGGACCTCGCGGCCAGGTCGTCGGCGTCGACTTCGTCAACTCGACGGTCGAGCGCGCTCGATCCGTGATCACCGCGCTGGGACTGGACAACGCCGACGTGCGGTTGGGTGACGTCAACGCCCGGGACTTCCCGACGATCGTCGGTGACCCGGTCGATTTGGCGTTCACGCGCTGCTTCCTGATGCACCAAGTAGATCCGACGGAGACGATCAGCCGGATCGCTGAGATCGTTCGCCCCGGAGGCTGGATCGTTGCGCAGGAACCGATGCGCACCCCAGCGCCACGGTCCCATCCGGAGCTCGATGCGCTTGCCATCTACTGGGAGCTGATCCACAAGCTGATGCAGTCCGCCGGATCTGCGCCCCACACCGTCGATGAGCTTCCCAACGCGGCTGCCGCGGCCGGTCTGGAGGTGGTCCGCCTGAACGGCTTCTTCCTCCCGAACGAGCCGGTGCGCGGGTTCGAGCTCCACGCCGCCACCGCCGCGGCCGCGAAGGACCGGGCGGTCAGCGCCGGGATCGCAACAGCGGCGCAGATCGATCAGCTTGTGGGAGACCTCCGTGCGGCGGTACACGGAAACTACGAATGGGTTTCGACACCCTTCTTCCTCGAGCTCACCGCCCGAAAAAAGCTCAACTAGCGCGCTGCAACGAGAGCAGACAAGTCCACGAAGCCGGCTGCACCTCCTCGCTGCCAGCCGTGGGACGAGTTGGAGTTGTCCAGTTCGGCACGCCCGCTGGAGTGCTGACCGCTGGCAGAGCACGAGCCTCAGCGCCGTGATCGCGCCCTCCCGGCGCGCTTCTGCTCCAGGCGCCCACCGACCCCGAGCAGAAGCCTCACGTCGACTGGTGCCACCGTCGTGGCTCCGGACGATGTACTGCCAAGCCCACCCACGGTTCGCCGAGAGGCGTGCACCGGTGCCATCAGGCGTGCTCGACGGCGAAGGAAGGCGCGCTCAGTGCATGGCAGGGATCCGGCGGCGCAGCGACCGCGGCACCGGGGATCAGACAACCCAGGCCCCGGGTCGAGATTGCTCGTCGGGCGACCGCCTACAGGCTGCATTAGGGCGCCCTAATTAGGGCACCCTAATTGTGGTACGGTGCGCGCCCGAAATGCTCGCCACGTACGTCATCGGCCTCCGCGAAGGCCTCGAGGCGGCGTTGATCGTCGGGATCATCGCGGCGTTTCTTCGCCAGCGCGGACAAGGCCATGCGCTCCGTTACGTCTGGGTGGGCGTGCTCGTCGCCGTGCTGCTCTGCGGCGGCGTCGGCGTGGCTCTCCAGGTTGTCAATCAGGAACTGCCTCAGCGCCGGCAGGAGATGCTGGAGACGGTTGTCGGCATATGCGCGGTCGGGATCGTGACGTTCATGATCGTCTGGATGCGCCGGCACGCCCGGGGCGTGAAGGCCGAGCTCGAGGCCCACACAGCGGCAGCGCTGGTCCGGGGATCCGTGTTCGCCCTCGTCGCGATGGCGTTCTTCGCGGTTCTCCGCGAGGGGCTGGAGACCCTGGTCTTCCTGCTCGCTGCCTTTCAGGCCGCCGAGAACGAGCTCGCCGCCGGGCTCGGTGCGCTGCTCGGGATCCTGACCGCGGTCGTCATCGGCGCCGGTCTGTATCGCGGCGGGATCAGGATCAACCTGGGTCGCTTCTTCCGGATCACCTCCGTGGTGCTGGTGATCGTCGCGGGCGGTCTGCTGGCGACCGCGGCACACACCGCCCATGAGGCAGCGTGGTTGAACGGCTTCCAGGGTCAGGCGCTCGATCTGAGCTGGCTGGTGGTTCCCGGCACCGTCACGTCCTCGCTGTTGACCGGGATGCTCGGGCTGCAGCCGCTCCCCACGTACGCCGAAGCCGGCATCTGGCTGATGTACGTCGTCCCGATGCTCGTTTACGTCCTCTGGCCCGAGGGCCGGAGGCTGACGGTCCCAGGTTCTCGTTCGGTCTCGTCCCAATCGGAGGTCAGTTGAAGATGCATGTGCCCTCGAGCGCCGCGGCACTGGCGACCTGCGCCGTCGCGGCTGTGTCTCTCGCCGCCTGCGGCTCGAGCTCGACCGCGCCCAAGGGGTCGCACAGGGTCGCCGTCACCCTGGTCGACGCCGGCTGCACGCCAGCCTCGATCCATCTGCCCGCGGGCCCGGTGACGTTCGACGTCACCAACGGTGGCACCTCGAAGGTGTCCGAGATGGAGCTCAAGAACAAATCGGGAATCATCCTCGGCGAGTCCGAGAACGTCGTCGAGGGCATCCCTGGCCGCTTCTCGCTGAACCTCGAGCCGGGCACGTACATCCTCAACTGCCCCACGGGCGACAAGGAGGACCAGGGGACGCTCGTGGCCACGGGCAAGGCGACCCGACAGCCGACCGGCGCCTCCGCGACGCTGCTGTCGACTGCGACCAGCGGCTACAAGGCCTACGTGATCGCCCAGACGGCGCAGCTCCAAGCCGGAACCCGAAGGTTCGTCGCGGCACTGCGTGCCGGCCACGTGAGCGAGGCCAAGGCTCTGTTCGGGCCGACGCGGCTGCACTACGAGTCGATCGAGCCCGTGGCCGAGAGCTTCGGCAACCTCGATCCCGATATCGACGCCCGCATCAACGACGTCGCGAGCGTCGCGCAGTGGACGGGCTTTCACCGCATCGAGCGGACGCTGTGGGAGCAGAACACCACGCGCGGCACCGAGGCGTACGCCACCAAGCTGATGGACGACGTCAACACGCTCGCGCACGGGGTGCAGACGATCGAGCTTCAGCCCGCCCAGCTCGCCAACGGGGCGGTGGAGCTGATGAACGAGGTCGCCAACTCCAAGATCACCGGCGAGGAGGACCGCTACTCACACACCGACCTGTCGGACTTCCAGGGCAACCTGTCCGGATCCGAGAAGGCGTTTCACCTGCTCGTTCCCGCGCTCCGGCAGACCGGCAACGCGACACTGGCGGCGTCGATCGCCGCCCGATTCGCGGCCGTGCAACGGAGCCTGGACCGGTACAAGCGGCGCACCACACTCGGGTACGCGCCCTATACGCAGCTGACTCTGGCCGACCGCAAGACGTTCGCCGTCGAGATCGACGCGCTCGACGAGCCGCTCTCGACGGTCGCGGCGAAGGTCAGCAGCGCGTGAACCGGCTCGCGCCGCTGGCGGTGGCGATCGCGCTCGGCATGGCGACACTTGCCGGAGCCGTTGCGCCCCGGGCCGCCGCCCGCGCGCTGCCCGCAAATTCATCCTGGCAAGGCGCGCTGGCGGTGCTCGATCTGATCCCCGAGCAGTTCGCGACCGCCGATCTCACTCACAACGCCGCGACGGCCGGCCGCTTACGCACGCTGGCCGGGATCGTGTCCGTGGCGGCCGGCGACAGCACCGATCCGGCGCTGCGAGCGGCGGCCGTGGCCACCGCCCGGCTGCGGCGCGATCTGCGTTCCAGTCAGGTGCGATTGCAGCCCTGGCCGCTGCCGCTGACGATCCGCGCCGACAGCCGTGACGCTTCCGACGCGCTGCGTGCCGGTGGTCTCGTGCCGGACAGGACGGTGCGGCCGTACGACCGCATTCGCGAGCTGCTGTCGGCCGCCTCGCTCGCGCGCCGTGACTCCGCGGCGGCTCGGCTCGACGCTGCCGGTGCCTATGCCCTGTTCGCGCTCGGCCCCGAGTCACGATTGAGAAACGTCAACGGTGCGCTCGCGTCGCAGACCGATGCGTCGCTTTGGCATGTCATCACCTCCGCCGAGTCGGGCGGCGGGCTCGACCATGCCCGCGCTGTCGCCGAAGCCGACCTGGAGACCGCGGCGACCGCGCTCGGCGACGCCACCTTCAGCCGAGCGACCGTGATCGCGGACGCCGGCGTGATCGTGTTTCGCGAGGGCCTCGAGGCAGTTCTGATCCTCGCGGCGATCACCGCGTCGTTCACCGGCGCCCGGCGAGCGCTCCGACGGCCCGTGCTGATCGGCGGATTGTTGGGGTTGGTCGCGACCGCAGTCACCTACGCGCTGGCGCAGACGATCCTCGACGCGCTGGGCGACGGCGGCCTGCGGCTGCAGGCGATCACCGGACTGCTGGCAATTGCCGTCCTGCTGCTCGTCACGAACTGGTTCTTTCACAGGGTCTACTGGAGCGAATGGATCGGCCGCTTCAACCGCCGGCGTAGAGCGCTTGAACGGGTTGACCGGCTCGGCTTCGTCTCCGGACAGGTCCTCGGCTTCGTGTTGCTCGGCGTCACCGCCGTCTACCGCGAAGGGTTCGAGACCGTCCTGTTCCTCCAGAACCTGCAGGTGAGCGCCGGAACCTCAGCCACGATCTTCGGGGTCGGACTTGGGCTAGCCGCCACCGCCGTCGTCGGCCTGGCCACGTTCGCCCTCGAGCGCAAGCTCCCGTACAAGAGGATGCTGATCGCGACAGGAGTGCTGGTCGGCCTCGTGCTCGCCATCATGACCGGTGTCACCGTGCAGAACCTGCAGGGGCTCGGCTGGGTGCCAACCACGCCCATCGGGATCCACCTCAGCCTGACCTGGGGCCGGTGGCTCGGCCTCTACCCCAACTGGGAGGGCATCGGCGCGCAGGTTGCCGCGATGCTCGTCGTGTACGGCTCCTACGCCGTGGCGCGCGGGTTGCAATCCAGGCGCCGCCGCCGCGCGATCGCCCGTGCCGCCGCGGATGGCTCGGCGCCCGAAGCACGCCACGGACGCCTGGTCGAACCGGCGTGATGGGTGTACACCAGCCACGCCGCACGCTCAACGGCCCGACGTGCAGTGCGCGAGCTGCGCACGCGTCGACGAGCGCGAACACAGCGTCAGACGAGCTGCGAGTCGCGCCCCGGGGCCCGTCTTGCCGCCGGCAGCGGGCATCCGCTGGCCCAGCCGGTCGTGTATGCCAGCCATCACGGGGTCTTGAACGTCACCCTTGTGGCATCTGATCTGAGAAGCGGGTCGAGGTCGCCAGGCAGATGGTGCTCGCGAAGGTCTACAACGGCTCCTTCGTGGCGCCGACGTTGATGATCCGCCCCGGCGACATGGTGCGCCTGAAGCTCGTCAACTGTCTCGATGAGCCCACCAACCTGCACTTCCACGGACTCGAGATCTCCCCTTCGGGGCATGCGGACAACATCTTTCTCTCGATCAATCCGGGGCAGTCGTTCCGGTACTACTTTCGGCTGCCACGGAACGCCCCTACCGGGACTTTCTGGTACCACTCGCACGAGATAGTCCCGGCCTCTCAGATGGCTCGGTACCCCAACACGAGCTCCGAGGAGCAGGTGTTCGACGGGCTATCGGGGCTGATCGAGGTGCAAGGACTCACCAACGACCTCCCAGTCTCGCTGCAGCGACTGCCGGAGCGTTACCTGGCGCTCCGCGACGTCCAGATATCGAATGGCGCGATCGTCTCCCAAGACATCGACAGCAACGCGCCGACGACGCGGCTGGTCAACGGCCAGGTCCACCCCCGAATCACGATCGCGCCCGGGCAGACCCAGCTATGGCACATCGCCAACATCGGGGCGGACATCTTCTACCACCTCTCGCTGCCAGGTCACACATTCGACGTGATCGCGCAGGATGGGCACCCTCTTCTTCACGCCCAGCCGGCGACGACGCTGATATTGCCGCCGGGCAAACCGTATGACGTTCTAGTCCGCGGGGGCAGGCGCGGGCCGACAGCGCTGCGAACGCTCTCCTTCAACGAAGGTGACGACCATTATCCCGCGCGCACGCTGGCAACGCTCGTGACCACGGGGCGCCGCAGATACCGCAGCGGCTGCCGCACGCGATCTTCCACGGGACGCTCAACCTCGCGCGCATGCCCATCGTCCGCGAACGCATCGTGACCCTATCGGAGGACTCCGACGGGAGCATGTTCTTCATCAACGAGGAGTTCTACGATCCGTCCAAGATCAACTTCTACGCACGGCTCAACACCGTCGAGCAGTGGGTCATAGTCAACTCAACCGACGAGCTCCACGTATTCCACATGCACACCTACCCGATGCAGGTGATATCCACGAACGGCGTCCCGACCCCATTCAACGGCTATCAGGACGAGGTCGATCTTCCGCCACATGGGCTCGACTCGCGTCGAAGTAGCTGGAGCATCTCGATCATTTCGTGGGCCTGCGGCCCTCGTCGCGCTCGTGTTCGGCATCAAGCCAGAGCGGGGCGCTCGTGCGGTCGATCGTCGCCCGCCCTTGCCGCCGCCATGCTCGGCCCGGCACGATCCCCAACTGGCGGCTAGTACGTCCAGGAATGCAGCTCCCGACAAGCTTACCGTTGTACGTCAGCTTTTCATGGTCGTCGACGGCCGAACCGCGTCATGCAAATAGGCCGCGGGCGTACCAGTCGCCGCTGTCCCTCACGCCCGGCACGGCGAAGAAGTACCCGCCTCCGATCGGTGAGATGTAGTCGACCATCGGCTCGCCGACCAGTCTGGTTTGGGTGGCGATGAACTGGCGAGCGAGGTTTTGCTGGAAGCAATTGAAGATCAAGCCCATGTCGAGGTTGCCGGCCAGGTCGACGCCGTTGTCGTAGTTGTAGCCGCGGCGGAAGATGCGGCTGTCATCGGTGTCCGTGGTGCGCGGATTCGCGAGCCGGATGTGCGCGTTGAGCGGAATGACCTTGCCCGTCGGATCGGCGGCGAAGTCGGGCTGCGCGGTCAGGCTGCCCGTGCCGAGCACGTTCCCGCTGGCGCGGTAGCGGCCGATCATGGTCTGCTGCTCGTTCAGCGACACGCGGTCCCAGAACTCGATGAGCTGCCGGATGATCCGACAGACGTGGTAGGTGCCACCGATCGCCCAGTCGGGTTCACCGATTGCCGGGACCACCCACATCAACCGGTTGCCCACCTCCGGATCCGTGACGTTCGGGTTGGCGATGCCGTCCATGAAGCCGAAGTGGTTCCGGGGGACGCCCGCGGGCCGCGGAGGCGAGACGAAGCCGTCCATCCGCCACAGCATCTGCATCCCACCGCGGGTGTGCTTGGCGATGTCCCGTAGCGCGTGGATCGCCGTGTCCTGGCTGCCGGCGCAGATCTGCAACAGCAGATCGCCGCCACACAGATCCGTCTGGAGGTTGTCGTTCGGGAACGAGGTCATCTCTGTCAGATGGATCGGCCTGCGATCCGCGATCGCAAAGCGGTCGTCGAACAGGGTCGAGCCGAACCCCACCGTGATCGTCAGCCCGTCGGCAACGATCTCCGGGCCTAGCGTGCCGCTGTCTGATGGGGGGACGACCGGGCCGAGATCGGCCGGGACCCCGCCCTGGGTGAGGAAGCGTGCGCGCGCGGTCAGCGTCTTCAACAGGTCGATCAACTCACCACGACTGGTCGCCGTTACGTTGAACGAGACGAAGCAGGCGGCGGGCGGCGGCGGGTCGACGATTCCGGCCTGCCAGGGGCCGTGGAAGGGAACCGCCGGCAGCTGTGCCGCCGGGTCGGGCGCGATCACATACTGTGGCGGACCGTCGGCCTGAAGCGGGTCCTGCACCCGAGCGCGGCGCCCGGCTTCCGCTTTGGACAGATTGGCGCCGGCAACCGCGCCGGCGGCGATCGCGGCGGCACCGGAACGGGTGAGGAACTGGCGACGGTCAAGCATCACGCCACAGCCTGGATCGACAGCGCGCACGCAGAGGTCGAACGGATTCTCGCATGCGCCGGCGCCCGGCGAGGCCGAACGCGGAGAGGAAGCCAGACGGCAACGGCCTCGCGGGTGCCAGACTTCGTGCCGTGCCGACATCCAGGCGTGCAACCTCGCTTGCGGTCGCCGCCGCGGGGCTCATCATCGGCGTGGCCGTCGCCCTTCTCGTTGTGGTCGGGCCTCTCAGGGCATCGGCCGGCGATCCGCCGTGCTCGTCGTACCCGACTCCTGGCGCGCCCGCGACGGCCGGCACCAAGGTGCCGGCGGGCCTCGCGTCCAGGTACTCCCTCCTAGGCGGGCCCCAGCGACCCATCGATCGCCTCACGTCCGCGCAGGTCGCGTCGCTGAAGGCGTCCGGTGTGATCATGTCGGGAACCCGGTTCCTGGGCGACGCCGCCTTCGGCGGGCGCATCTACCTGGTTCCGGCCGAGCACGTGCTCTCGCTTCGCCTCGCGCCCCCACGATGCCTCACGCCTGTTCAGCGCTTGATCGAGCAGGAGTCACTGCCCGTGCTGCGGAGCGAGTACCGCGAGAACGCGCTGTGCATCGTCGTGCTCTATCACAGAGGCCGCTTTCAGGAGTGCGCCCCCGCCACCGGCAACCCCTACTCCCTGCTCTCCACGAACGGCACGCCGGGATTCGGACTGGTGCCGGACGGCGTCCGTGACGTCACCGTCACCTACTGGGCAGCGCCTCCCCGAACCATCGCGGTTCATCGCAACTTCTTCGACATTGTCGCGCCGTCCCAGACGGCGCCGCCGTGCGGCGTGCAGTGGCTCGACCGTACCGGCAACGTCAAGCATGTCGTGTCCGGCTGCTCTTATCTCACGACCGAGGTACCGGAGCTGTCCGAGTATCGGAGCTACGTCGCCAGGAAGCTCTCGACGCTCCGGTCACAGATCGCGGCCCTGTCCGCGGCGATCGGCTCGGGCGACCGCGCCGAGGCGCGGTCCGCCTGGTTGACCGCGCACCTGACGTGGCTCGAGATCGGCCAAGACGACGGAGCGTACGGTGCCTTCGGTGCGATCGGCGGCGAGATCGACGGCCCCGCGGCCGGCGATCCGCTGGGGACGGCCGACCCCGGCTTCACCGGCTTTCACAAGATCGAGTTCGACCTCTGGACGAAACACGACCTAAGGGCTGCGACCAGCGACACCGTCATCCTCCAGCACCTACTCGCGCGTTTGACCAAGGTTCCGCTGTCAACCTACCTGCCGGCCACCGCCACCGGCATCGGCAACTGGCTGCTGCGACCACATGAGGTGCTCGAGGACGCGCTCCGCGACTCGCTGACGGCCAACGACGACTACGGCAGCGGCACCGACCTCGCGTCGATCACCGCGGACGTCACCGCGGTGCGGCAGCTCCTGAGTGAGCTCGCGCCGACGGTCGACCTGGTCGCGCCGCATCTCCTCGCCAACGCGCGGGCCGAGCTCGACGCGCTGATCGGCACGATCGACGCGAACCGAGTCAACGGTGCCTGGGTGTCCGTCCAGAACCTTCCGGTCCGACAGCGCCAGCAGGTCGATGCCGACGTCGGGGCGGCACTCGAGACGCTCGCGCCACTCCCCGACCTGACGACAAGCACCGGCTCGAACGCGCCCAGCGACTGACGGCGGTCCAGCCATCACGGACGTGTGGGCTCCGTCGCCCGGGCTAGCCGAGGAGGACGGATGATCACGACCGAGTTCCAACCATCGAAGGTCGCGCGGGCGCGTGAGAACTTGCTCGCCGGCGGACTCGCCGATCTGATCGGGCTCCGCGAGGGTGACGCCCTACACACTCTCGCGCACGATCTCCCCGACCACATCTACCTCGAGCTGCTCGACGGCGCCAATCTATGGGTCGCTGTCGTAGATCGGGCGCCGGGTGAACACGGCGCACGGAGACTGCGCGAGGCGTGGTACGTGGTATTGACATGGGTGCCCTGGTCGAACCAGTGGCACCCATGTGGTTGAGCTTCTAGACGAGCTGACAGTCGGCGAGTTCGGAGGTCGATCCGAGCGTCAGTGGTGACGTGCTCAGGACCTGCGTCGCCGTTGCGGTGACGATCTGCCCGGGAGCGACCGCAAACGGAACGGTTGTCGTCACGGGGCCCGGGTTGCGGTTGGCATCGGTGGTGTTGCCGTTGGCATTGGTGGTAACCGTTACCGTGCCCAGGGGGGCATCAGCGTTGCGTACGGGAGCCGGAACCGCCCGGGGGCGCCGGGCACGCGGCGGCGGAGAAGAACTCGACCTGGAAGGTCGTGTTCGGCAGTCCGCCCTCGATCTGCCAGGTGATGGCAGTCTGACCGCCGTTCGCGGTGCCATTGTCGACGACGGGGAAGTTGACCAGGTTGTTGGCGCCGGTGTCGCCATCGCCGCTGTCGTTGGCCGTGATGCCGGCAGGATCGAGGTCGATGCCGAGCCCGGTGTTCGCGAACGTGCTGTTGCTGACGAGCGCGTTGCCGGTGCCGCCTGCGACCTCGATCCCCGCGCGCCCGTTGTTCGTAGCGACGTTGGCGAGGACCTGATTGTTGTTGCCGAACAGCGAGATGCCGGCATCGCCGTTACCGGTGCCGGGCCCGTCGCCGACCCGGTTGCCCTGGACGGTGTCACCATCGGCGTTGATGCTCACGCCGTTGTCCCGATTGGAGAGCACGCGGTTCGCGTCGCCTGCCGCAGCGCCTCCGATCGTGGTCTGTGTCGAGTTCACAATGATCCCGTTGCCGCCGTTCGCGAGGCCGGGAGCGCCGATGACGTTGGCAGCGACGACGTGCCCTTGGCCGCCGGAGAGGTCAACGCCATCCATGCCGTTGGCCGCGATCACATTGCCGTGTCCGGCACCACCGATCCGTGCGTCATCGATACCGAAGTCGACCAGGACCCCCTCCGAGTTGGGCAACGCTGCGAGGCCGGCCGGGGTCTCCTTGACGCCGATCCGGTTGTCCTCGAGCGTCGCGTGATCCGCCCGCACCCAGACGCCCTGCGAAGCATTGCCGGCAATCACGTTCCCCGTGATCGTGGTGTGATCGCCAAGCGTCTCGACGCCCGGGCCGTTGTTGCCGAGATCGAGCGGAGCTCCCGGGGCCGTGCCGATCTGGTTCCGGAGGACCATGGTGCGCGAGCCGGACGCGATCTTGATCCCTGGGCCGTTATCGCCGATCTCGCTGTCACT
>Ga0335078_10007628_pt1 | contig 16050 bp, 17 predicted proteins | sample Lox_Sample_32_FD_206711 | JGI IMG/M metagenome (GOLD analysis project Ga0335078, IMG submission 206711) | Soil microbial communities from Loxahatchee National Wildlife Refuge, Florida, United States - Lox_Sample_3.2 | ecosystem: Environmental > Terrestrial > Soil > Wetlands | place: USA...
GCCATGACTTGCATCGGCTGGTCTGGAACAATCAGAATCTGGCCGCCCACGTCAAAAATCTGTTCGACCGGGAAGACCGGAGGATCTTCGGGCCGGCCGATGAGGTTCGGGTCGTCCACACGGAACATTCCGGTGCTGTGGTCTTCGCGCAGCCAATACGGCTGGCTCAGGGGCGTGTCGGCCGGAAGTGTTTCGGTCGAGTCGCGGCTGACAGCTTGATGGGTGGAGAGGTCAGCGCCAATTGCAAATTCAGCCTTGATGGTCGGATACCGCGCCGCCACCCAACGGACCGGCACAATGGACGATTGGATCGCAGCAGTCGAATGCATCTTGAGCGGTTCGCCGGGCACAACTTCGGCGTCAGGAATCGTCGTCTCCACAGTCAGCCCAAAACATTTTTGAATGATGCGATCCAATTGCCCGCGCTTTTCATCCACCACCGGGTCAGCGTCAGCCAGTGGAGCCAGACGTTTTTTGATTTCCAGCAACGCCGGCACACTGGCGGCGGGGTCTTGCGGATTGAATTGTGCAATGACCGTATCCGCCAGTTGACCCATTACTGCGCCGCCCGGCACGCGGTTCCACGTTGTGTCCACACCGTCAAGGATGTCATTCGTCGCCGGTTCGCCATCGAGCAGGGCGAATGATTCGTATCTTGGCCCGTTGCCTCCGCCGAAACCCCGAAAATTGTCAAAGCCCTGGGTCTTGTGCATCGAGCGGCTGCGCGCGGCAATCTCGCTGAACGATTCCCCGGATACGAGGTCTTTGCCGCCAGCATCAATGCGAATCACGTTGGTCACATTCCCGCTCCGCTGAAACCCGCCCATGTTCCAGAGAATGCGTTTGGGTTGCCACGGCGTCAGCGTGTCGAGCTGTTCGGGAAACGCCTTCGGATCACCGGCGAGCTTGAAGGCTTCCATGGCCAGCACGGTCGAGGCCGTGTGATGACCATGCGTGCCGCCCGGTACCGGCGAAAACCGCGTGATGATTACATCGGGCCGAAACTCGCGAATGACGCGCACGAGGTCGGACAATACCTGTTGCCGGTCCCAGATTCTCAGGGTCTCGCGGTAATCCTTGGAAAAACCGAAATCCACCGCGCGCGAAAAAAATTGCCGGCCACCGTCAATGCGCCGCGCCGCGAGGAGTTCCTCGGTGCGGATGACGCCCAATTCATCGCCGAACTCCGGCCCGAGCACGTTCTGGCCGCCATCGCCGCGCGTGAGCGAGAGATAAGCGGTGCGGTAATGGCGGCCGCGAGAGAGATAGGCAATCAACTCCGTGTTCTCGTCGTCGGGATGCGCCGCGACGTACAGCACGCTGCCCATCGTGTCGAAACTGTGCAAGTCCTGCAAAATGACGGGGGCCGGCGGTGGTTCGGCGATCTGGCCGGCGCACAGAAAACCGGCCAGCAAAATCGCGCCCGTGGCCGTGAACGAAAGGAACCAATTCACGCGGCAACCGGCTTGTGGAAACGGAACCGTCGTCCTCATATTACTTTTACGAAATAACCGTCACGTTCGCAAATCGGAGCGCGGACAGCTTTGTCCGCGAGGCGCTGAAAGCCGGATGGCGCGGACAAGGCTGTCCGCGCTCCGTGGATCGCTTTCTTGCATTACTTTTGGACGGTAAACGGCACCGAAAATTGCGTGTTCTCCCACATCAATTTCAGCACGCCGCCGCCGGCTGAATTTTTCTCAACGGCCATGGTGAACTGGTCCACCGGCTTATCCAGCGACTCCTTCTTCAAGTCCACTCGCGCCAAATCCTGTTTCTCGTCATATGACCCCGGCCCGACGCCCCACTGCCCGATTTGCTTGTTGATGATCAACTGGGCCGTGCCGTCCTCCTGCGGTAGCGTCCACAGCGTGTAAGCGCCCGCCGGAATTTCCGTCGCGCCAATCATCAGCGGTTTTTGCGTGATGAGCAGCGTGGCCTCGTCCGCGCCCGTGCGCCAGACTTTGCCGTAGGGCACCAGCCCGCCCCAAATTTTGCGGACCTCACCGGTTCGGGGATGCTTGGTGTAAGGCCGTCCATAAGTAATGGTGACGCGGTTGCCGTCAATGACCCGGCTGGTCGTCTCATGCGGGCTGACGCCTCCGGTGGAAGCGACACGGTTTAGCTGGGCCATGACCGGCAGCGTACTGACCAGTGCGATAGCAGTGATGACCAATGGGGATATGAGTTTTTTCATTTTACCTCCGACAGTGATGGGCGATTTTTGTTGAATTTTAGTTTACAAACCAAATTGTCATTGCTGCTGGCCGGCAATTAAATCCTGGTTCATCTTCACGAAGGAACTGCCAGGGCCTTCGGCCTTGATGGCCAGTTCGATGGATTGCTTGGCGGCGGCAATCGCACCCGCCTTGTCGCCTTGCTTTGCCAGAATTTGCGCCTTCAGGTGCAGCAACTCATAGGCAATCCGGGGATTATCCGCGAGCCCGGCGTTGACCCAGTCGAGGGCCTTCTTCTGGTCCAGGTCGTGGTTGTAATAAAACGTGGCCGCCTGAAAATAAAAGCCGTCCGATTTTTTGCCCGGCGCTGCCATGGCTGCCTCGATTTGCGGCACGAGTTTGCCGGTGACTTCGACTTCCAGATGGATTGGAACCACCGTCTTGTCCCAGACCAGATTGAGCACCGCCGATTCGTCGCGGATGTGATTGAATTCAATGGTGAACGTCTCGAGGGTTGTGCCGGTCAGCGTAATGGGTGTCACTTTGAACCGCACGACATCATCCTTCGAGTTGTATTGGAACGCCCCGAATTGCGCCGCGTCCTTGTTGATAATGATCGTCCATTCCTTTTCGTCGGGGATGGTAAAAAGCGCATAGGTGCCGGCGGGGATGTCATTGCCTTCGAGTTTGACCGGCGTGCTGAAGGTGATTTTGGTGGCCTGATTGGCGCCGGTGCGCCACACCTGGCCGTAAGGAACAATGCCGCCGAAGATCGTGCGGTTCTTCACGCCAGGCCGGGAATAAACAATTTCAATGTCCGTGAGACCGACGCGTTGTTTGAGAGTACAGGCGGGGCTGGCGGCGGGGAAATTGACCGCGGGGGTCTGGGCGGCCAGCCGCGACACGGCAACCAGCCCGCCGGCGAATACGAGAGCGAATAGTAGTGTTTTTGAGTTCATAGTTGCCGCAAACTAATAGCAATCAAATCGAAACAAAAGCGGAAAATGTTCAGCAAACGGGCCTGCCCGTACGCTGCCTTCTCTGTAAGCCATCACCCGGCGACAGGATTTTTCGCCGCCAATTATTGGGCTTTCTCAGCCGGTTTGACGGATTTTAAAATTCCATGTTCATCTATCACTCCCAGGAAATCGCCCAGGGTTTTCGGGTCCACGATGCCGTCAGCCACCACCACTTTCTGGCCATTGGTCGAGGTCGTGGTGGTGGTTTTGGCAAAAAGCACGGAGACAAACTTGATGGTGATTTGATTGGCGCGCGCACCGGAGGACGACGCGCTGATTTTTCCGCCGATGTTTCCGCTGACAGGCGATTGCGGCGCCGTCGCGCTCAGATCAACGGACAATTGGTTGGCATTGGCGGCGCTGGCGGTGACGTTGAACGTTATGTCCACTTCGGACGGGAACAGCCCGGTCACAAAGTCCGTTTTCCCGTATTGTTCACTCAAGGCGCTGTTGGTCCGCATGGTTTCGAGTTCGGCGGCCTTCATTTCCGCCAGACCTTGTCCCACATCGTGCAACGCCTGGACAAAGGTAATGCTTTTGGACGAGTCAACGACACGATCGGTGCAGCATCCGCTGAACATCAGGACGGCGAGCACCGGCATAACGACGAGTTCGAGTGGTTTTTTCATAATTTTTCCACGGATGACTGATTACACGCCATGGTTTGACAAAGGCCAAAAGATTTCAACGATTTATTACCTTGTAATTTGACTCAAAGGCAAGTTATCGCAGTGGGGAATCAATTGGGATGATACTCTTTTGAGTAACTTGGCCCATCCCCGGCCGCTCCTTCGGTAACACCGATTTTTGAGCTGATTCGGGCCAGCAATCAGCGCACTGCCTGGTGACTGGACAACCACCGCCGACCCCGTGGCCGGCGAAATCAGCCGGAAACGAGGATCATTTGCTCTTCCCGAAAAAGGTCCGTGATTCCTCGGCGTGTTGTTTGACCTTGAGCTGGCCGAGGATGGAGTGCCAGCCAATGTAGATTTTGTGCCATTGGGTCTCGATGCCGCGCAGGGCGCCTTCGCTCATTTCGCTGAGGTAACGCAGCGACGGCGCGTTGCCAATCAACCCATGGACTTCGTCACGCGTGGGCGAGGCGACCTCGACCGCCGCGTAAATCAATTCCAATTCCTGCACGATGATGCTTTTGATTTCGAGGAAATGGTTCTCCTCCGTCGGCCCGAATTTTTTGTTGCGGGCGATGGAGACGAAGTGGTTGAACTGTTTCCAGCACTCAATATGAGTTTCAATTTGAGTGACCAATTGGTTGAGTTCTTTGGCGGTCATAGGCTGATCAGTTTGGCAACGGTGAAAGTGCAGATTGCGGGAAAAGGAAAATGACGGCGCCGCCGCGCAGCTCCCGGGCGGTGATGCGCAGGCTGACGAAATGAATGTTGATCTCGGCGAGCGGCGTTTGGGCCTCGCGCGCTTCGCGGAACAGGGTCAGGACATCCCGCCCGATGGCGCGCAACAGGTCTTTGGAATAGGCCGAGGAAACGGTGGAGGTGACGACGTTGCCGTCGCGGTCCACGGCAATGCTGCCGCTCGGCAGTTGCTGGACCGCTGCGCGGGAGCGGAAGCGGAACAGCCTTTGGAACAGGTCTTTTAAGAATCCCATGATGCGACAATTTTTTTGCTTTTTTCCAACAACGGTCCGGCTTCAACATTCGGCGGCCAGCCGACGAGAAACGATTTGTCCTCGCGGGGTAAAACGAGCAACTGGCGTTCCAGATTATGCCCGGCGAGGTGTGACAGCGGTCCGGCTTCAATATGTTCGCCGAGCCTCCGGGCGACTTCCACGGCGCGGCGCGTCCAATGGGCGAGGGGCTGGACGGCTTGGGCGCCCAAAGCTTCGATTTCGCCGTGGCCTTCAGGCGGTACGACGACAACGGATTCGGCGTTTTCGCGCGTGAGCAGCGCCAGTTTCCAGATCGTTTTGCGGTGGGCGGCCTGTTCGACGGATTCGGGCGCGACGGGGTTGGCCCGCTCGTCCATGGCTTGCGCTGATTCGAGCAGCAGGGCATTAACGGATTTGGTAATCGTGTGTTCGCGGTTGGGTTCGGCGGGCAGGTTTTCAAACGTGCCGGATTTCCAGGCCAGGATTCGGCTGAAGGCCGTCTCGCCACGCGCGCCCTCGGCCTCGGCATCAATCAACTCGCCGTCCTGAATCCACAATTTTGCCACCAGCGCGCCGCGGGTGAGGCGGAGCACGGTGGAACTGCGCGAGAGACATTCCATCTGGATGATGTCCATGAGGCTTTTGCTTTGAATCCCGCGGAAGCCGCCATCGCTTTCGCGCCCCAGCAGCGATTCGAGACAGTCCAGATACATCTGCATGTTGCGCTGCATCTCGGTTTTGAGCCAGAACAAGTCCACGCCCAATGCGTAAGCGCGGGAACGAAATTCCTCGTCTTCCAGCGCGCTCAAGACGACCGTGCGCAGTTCGGGGAAACGGCGGCGGACGATGGCGAGCACTTGCAGCCCGTCAATGCGCGGCATTTTCAAATCGCAGATCAACAGCCGGAACGGCTCGGTTTCCATCAGCGCCAGGGCGCGCGCGCCGGACGTGACGGTGCGGATTTCCGGCTTGCTGGGAAGATGTGTCAGCATCTCGCTGCTCAACTTGAGCCAGTCCGTGTCGTCGTCCAAAACCAGGATTTTATGCCTTGTCTCCATTCCGATGGCCACAATCGCTAACGCCGTTGCTGCACAAATACAAGCGCGAAAATGCGCGAACAGCATTATTTTTTGGCAGAAGCAATCGCCGTTCCCGCCGGGCGGAAAACATTTAAGGCCGCATTGTGGACAAACAACGGACAAACCAGTCCAACGGTGGGACAATCTTTCCGCCGCCTGACTCAAAATCGGAACTGCGCATAAGAATCAAAGTCCCAAAAGGTCATGGCGCGCTTCCTGCTAAAATTCGTGGCAAACCTATCTGGTTGATAGGCAGCGGAACATGCGTGTTGTACCAAAGATCATGAAAACGAAGTTTGCCGGGTTGCTCCGAGGCCTGCTCCACCGCTTCGATGAGAGTGAAGTGAACGCGGTGGAGTCGCCGCGACCCATCACTGCCGCAGCGCCAGCAGAAGCCTCCCCCGCCGTGGCGACGCAACCGCAGCCAGCTTTTAATCCGCCGCCAACACCTGTCGAAAACCAGTGTGAGGCGGATGAGTTGGAATTGCCATTGCAAACGGTGCTCGCCGCGTTGCCCATGGATTTGCGCGCCAAAATCATGCAGATGCCGCCAGCGGGCGCAACGATGATCATCGCCATTGAAAAAGTCCTTTCGCAACTCGCGCACGGCTCGGTGAAAATCAGTTTCGGGGAATTGCGCCTGGCTGCGCCCAGCCTGTTCGCGAACTCCGGCGGCGAAAATGATTCCCGGCCGGTGACCCTGCCGTTGAACGAAATTCTGGCGCGGCTCAATCCGGCTTTGTTGGCGCGTCACACCACGCAGAAGAAAATCGAGGTGGCGGATGAAGTCACCGGGCCATTCGATGGACGCGGTCAGGGCATCTTTTTTTCCACTACACCGGTCAAGCCGGCGGCGGCGCCAATACCCACACCCGCGCCGCGGACAAATGCGCCGGTTTCGTGGCCCGCCGTGCCGCCCCATCCGGTCGTGCCGCGGCCGTCGTTTGCCTCACGCGCCATTACTCCGATGCCGGCGGCCGCCCCGGCGGCGTCAGCCACTGGCAACCCGGCTCCGCGCAATGGCGCACCCCGGGCTAATTCCGTTGCGCCTGTTCCACCGATGATGCCCGCCGCGCACCCGACCGTTCTGCCGGAACACCCACAGTCAACCATCTCCGCGCCGCTGGCCGCGCTTTCAGAAGAATGGCCGGAGGCACTGCGGCTGGAAATCGCGCAAACAAATTTGACGAACGCCCAGGTCGCTTTGCCGGTGCATCTGGTGGAACCGGCGCTGAAACGCGGGCGCGTGATTTTCTCGTGGCGCTACGTGCGCACTTGGATCCGGCCGGTGCCGCCGGGGGTTTCTGTCCATGACGGGATTGAACTCGAACTGCCGTTAAAAGTCATCGCGCCGCTGTTCTTCGGACAACAAAAAACCGTGGCCAGACTGCAGCGGAAAATCACTCTCGCCCCCGAAATCCCGGATCTCTTTTTCGGCTTTCCGCAGCCCCAATCGCCGTCGGAAACCAGCGTGCTGCAACCGGAGGCGATTGCGCCGAAGCCGGAAACCGCCCGTTTCGTGCCCAGGGCGGCGGACATTAAACCGACCGACACGAATTATTATATTTGGGGTGACAACGGCGAGGCACCAAAGATTGACGAAAGCGAATTTAAGCGCCCGTCCACGCCCCCGACCGATTTTACCAGCCGTCGGTCCATGCCGAAGGATGTCGTCGCCCGCGCCTTGGAATTACCCGGCGTGGCAGGCGCGCTCGTGGCGCTGCAGGACGGATTGAAAGTGGCGAGCCAGGTGCCGTCCGATTTGAACGCCGACACGCTCGCGGCGTTTTTGCCGCAGATTTTCGACCGATTGGGCCAGAGCACCCGGGAGTTGCGCATGGGCCCACTGAACAACGTGAATTTCACCGTCGGTAACGTGCCGTGGAAAATTTACCGGGTGAACTCGGTCTATTTCGCCGCGTTCGGTCGCGTGGGCGAAGCGTTGCCCACCGCGCAACTGGCCCTGCTGGCCGCCGAACTCGACCGCAAAAAACACTGATTATTTTATGGCCATCATCAATCAAGCTACCAAAGAGTTGCAAGTCAAAATCGTCTATTACGGCCCGGCAATGGGCGGCAAGACGACCAACCTCGTCCAGGTCCACGACCATGTCCAGACCGCCGCCGGCAACAAGGGCAAACTCGTCTCCCTGGCGACCAGCTCGGACCGCACGTTGTTCTTCGATTTCCTGCCGATCGAGGCCATGACCATCAAGGGCTTCAAGACGAAGTTCCAGCTTTACACCGTGCCCGGCCAGGTGATTTACAACACGACGCGGCAACTGGTGTTGCGCGGCGTGGACGGCATCGTGTTCGTCGCCGATTCGCAGTACGAAAAAATGCCGGAAAACGTGGAAAGCTTCCAAAACCTGATGGATAATCTGAACACGCTCAAGCTCAACCTCGCAGACATTCCCTACGTGCTGCAGTACAACAAGCGCGATTTGCCGAACACCGCGCCGGTCGAATACATGGAATTTCTGCTGAACAACCGCGAGTTGCAGGTGCCGTCGTTCGCCGCCACGGCGCACAAATGCGAGGGCGTGTTCGAGTCATTGAACATGATCACGCGCCTGCTGCTGCAAAAATTCATCAACCAAAGCGTTCCGCAATACGCATGACATGGCCACTCTGCCCCAACTCGTCGAGCGCGATATTCAGCTGTTGGACGAAACGCTTCGCGAATTCATCGCTCACACCGAAGCGACGACGGCGCTGATTATTGACAAGGGCGGTTTTCTCATCACGCACCAGGGCGATGCGGTGCAATTTGATTTGACCACCATCGGCGCGCTCGCCTCCGGCGCGTTCATGGCCAACCAGACCATTGCCGGCCTCGTCAACGAGGCGAACTTCAACAGCACTTACCAGCAAGGCGAAAAATTCAGCATGTTCGTCGTGAACGTGGATGAACAATGCATGCTGGTCGTCATTTTCAAAGCCGAAGTGGGGGTGGGGGTGGTGAAATATTACGCGGCCCAGACGGTGAAGCGCCTCGCGCGCCGGCTCAAAACCGCGCGGGAGCGCAATCCCGACGGCGGCCTCGACCTGTCCGTGCTCAACGTGGCCGACCCGCAGCGTCTCTTCCGCAAAAAAGAGGCGTGATGTCCGATCCTGGTTCCCCTCCCGATTTTGATCGTAATCCGCCTGCCGCATCAGGTTGAGATCAGGATTTAATTCACGGCAGCCGTGTGTGGCTGCCGTCACAGAACGGCGCATTCTTTGTGTGCTTGCAACCGCACCACGCCACGGTCCGGGCCTCGGTAATTTCCGCCTGCCTGGGCGTGAATCCCGTGCCCTTGTGCGACCCGTCGCAAAACGGCTGCGATTTTGACCGGCCGCACGCGCACCACCAATAGTTGTCAGGCTCGACTTGTTGAACAAAAGGAGATTTTTGGGCAATGACTGGTTCTGGCATAATTTTTTTCCTTTCTGGACGATGAAATAAAGCAAGGACCGGAAAGAAGCAACCCTCAAAATCTTTCCCTATAATAATCACTGCCCGGCGGCTTCGCGGCGGCGATATTCGTCCAGGATTGCGGCGGTGGCCGATACCCCGCATCGGTTGGCGCCTAGATCGCGCACGCGGATCAAGCCGTCCAGGTCCCGCACACCGCCGGCCGCTTTCACCTGGACCTTCGGTGAACAAGCTGCCCGCATCAGTGCCAAATCATGCCCGGTTGCGCCCTGATAATTGTAACTGCCGTCCGATTGCTTTACGAAGCCAAAGCCCGTGGACGTTTTCACCCAGTCGGCTCCCGCGCGTTCGCAAATCTGGCAGAGCTTGCGCTTGAAACTGTCGCTGTCCAGGCCGGCGCCGCCTTGGGTGAGATAATCGTTCTCAAAAATGACCTTTACTTTTGCCCCATGCCGATGGGCCTCGTCAACCACCGCTTTCACGTCGCGCTCGACGTAGTCCCAATCCCCACTCAGGGCCTTGCCGACGTTAATGACCATGTCAATTTCCACGGCGCCGTCCCGGCAGGCCAGTTCGGTCTCGTACCGCTTTGATTCCGTGCAGGAGTTGCCGTGGGGAAATCCGATGACACCACCGACGAGCACGTCGCTGCCGGCCAACAGTTCGGCGGCGCGCTTGACGGCGTAAGGCTTGATGCAAACGGTCGCGACGCCGTATTTCACGGCGAGTCTGCAACCATCCTCCAGTTCCTGGTCCGTCAGGAACGGTCGCAGCAGCGAATGGTCAATCATTTTAGCCAGTTGTTCGTAGGTGTATTTCATTATGCGCCAACCCTATTCCAATCCGGCTGAAACGTAAATCGCCTTGTAGCGTCGTGCCTGTGGCTCGATTCCATCGGCGCACCCGTCCTCTCCACCCTCCGTAGCAGAGCTACTGCGGAGGACGGGCGTAGCAGTACTGCGGAGGGTGGACAGCGCCGACTACAGAACTAAAGCACAACGTTCCGCACTTTCCATTGGCAACACGCTTTCCCGGGATTAACTTGCCCCGTTATTATGCCCATCACCTACCGTCAGTGGGGCACTGATTTGGACGCCAACGCGCTCCAACAGATGGAGAACGCCTGCCAATTGCCCGTCTCCGTCGCCGCAGCGCTCATGCCGGACGCTCACGTCGGCTATGGCCTGCCCATCGGCGGCGTGCTCGCCACCGACAACGCGGTCATTCCCTATGCCGTGGGTGTGGACATCGCCTGCCGGGTCAAACTCACCGTGCTCGATTTGCCGTCCGACTGGTTGCGTCGCCACGAAACCGATTTGATCCGCGCCATTGAAGCCGAGACGCGCTTTGGCATCGGCTCCGAATTCAAACACCGCCGCACCCATCCGGTCATGGACGAAGATTGGTCGGTCAGTCCCGTCACGCAGCGTTTCCGCGATAAGGCCGCTGCGCAACTTGGCACCAGCGGCAGCGGAAATCATTTCGTCGAGTTCGGCGAATTCACGGTCGAGCACAAGCAACTCGGTCTCGAACCGGGCACGTATCTCGCCTTGTTGAGCCACAGCGGCAGCCGCGGCACCGGCGCGCAGGTTTGCGACCATTACAGCCGCATCGCGCGCGCGAAACACAAGGATTTGCCGAAGGAACTCAACTACCTCGCATGGCTCGACCTCGATTCCGCCGACGGGCGGGAATATTGGGCGGCGATGGGATTGATGGGCCAATACGCCTCGGCTAATCATCACCTCATTCACAAACACATTGCGCGGCATCTCGGCGCAGGCGTGTTGTTGGACATCGAGAACCATCACAACTTCGCGTGGAAGGAACGCCACGGCGGGCGCGACCTCATCGTCCACCGCAAAGGCGCGACGCCGGCGGGCGCGGGCGTGCTGGGCGTGATACCCGGCTCGATGGCCAGCCCCACGTTTGTGGCGCGCGGCAAGGGCAATGCCGACTCGCTCAACTCCGCCTCGCACGGCGCGGGCCGCGTAATGAGCCGCCACCAGGCCAAAGAGAGCTTCAACTGGAAAATGGTGAAACCTTATTTGGATGAACGCGGCGTGAAACTGATTTCCGCTGGTCTGGATGAAGTACCGATGGTTTATAAAAACATCGAGGAAGTCATGGCTGCGCAAACCGATTTGGTTGAACCTCTGGCGAGGTTTTTCCCGCGCCTCGTCAAAATGGCTCCCGCCGGTGAACGGGCGGAGGATTGAAGATGCCGCCTCGGACGGAACTTGAAAATCGTTTCTCCGAATTTCTACAAAGATGCCGCGCCGATGCCTCTGGCATGGAATGCAAACCGATAATCACTCGCTAAATCCGTCTTATCGGTTGTTCAAATCCCATCTTCCCACCGTAATGAATCCTCTCCTGCCGATCTTGAGCAAACGAAGGAGTTATATTCAGCGGCGGCTTTTTGAAATGCTGCCATGCAAGTTTCATCTGAAATCCCACTTCAATTCCAGACACGCCGCCGGTGCCAGACCCAAATGCAGGACAAACCAGCCTTTCAATCTTTCGCTTCGCCGAACGATTATGTTGTCCGACTGCGATAAGCACGGCCCACGTTGCTGGATAAACGTGATCCGTTCCGGCGATGTTCATCGGCACTCTCATCGTGGGAACATGCGCGACAAACGGATGATCCAAACGGTTTGTCTCTACGATGAACGCAGTGCCAACTGGCTGTTCACCATAGAATTCTTCGAGGATTTTCTTCTGAATCAAACTTTGTAGTTCGGGTCCGAAGAATTTCAAAACGGCCAAGTCCATTCCTGCGTCCATCAAGCCAAACGAATTTCCAGCCGTTGCAACACAGTCAAAAGACGGCACAGATTCGAACGACCCTAAATACACTTCCATGTCAGGTGTATCCTTCGCAGCCCAGCGGATTTCATCTGCCGTATCCTTGCTTCGTGTGGCAACGATAAAACGCATTTTGGTAGTTAATTTACAGACGATTCATTGCGGCAAAATTTCCAGTTTCAGGCTGTAATCCTTGTAGCCCATCGCCCGCCAGAAGGCAATCGCCGCCCCGTTGTGAACCCAAACCTCCACCGTCAGCCGCTTGTTCGCTGGCCAGATTCGGGACCGGAGAATTTCAAACGCCTTCCGGCCAATCCCCTGCCGCCGTCGGTTGCGCAACACGAACAATTGCCGCAAATAAATTTCCTCCGGCTGCTCGCGATACAAGGCGTAGGCGGCCACTTGTCCGTTATCTTCAAAAAGCACCGCCGCGTATTCAGACGCCAGCCAGTTCCGCATACGCTGTTCCAGCCCGGGAACCGCCATCGGGTTCCGATGCTGCTCGTCGCGGATCAACTGATGATTCAACTCCGCCAACAGGGCGCAGCCGTTTAATGTGGCGCGCCGGAATTCCATTTGGATTTAAGAATTAATTTTCAGTTTCTTCCAATCCGGTGCCTTGGACATTGGTCTGCATAAGGAACGGACCGGCATAGCCGGTAACATGAATGTCGCGCAATTGCACGTGCGTCATATTGGCGAGCGCAATGGCTTTTTTGCATGTGCCGCTGATGTCCATCAGCAAGAATCCATTGATGGGCTTCACCGGCGAAATCGCGGCAGCATCCACCAGCATTCCGCAGTCTGTTTTCACACCGATAAAACTGAAGTTTTTGGCCGAGGGAATGCCTTCGTCGCCGGGCACCGGTTCCGGGTCTTTGATGCCGCTGCTGATGAGATTGATGCGCAAGAACCCGCCAGGCGCCGTGTTGACTTCCAGCGCGCGCGCGGCGATGTCCTCGATGAACGCGCCACGGCCGGAGTTGCTCTTGATGTAAATGGCGCAACTCCGCGCGTGAACGAACTTGCAGTGCTCAATCCGCACGTTGCGGATGCCGCCGGAGGTCTCGCTCCCGATGCCGATGTCGGCAAAAATGCTGTCCGCGAGCGTGCAATCGCTGATCAACACGTCCTCGGTCGGTTTGGCGATGCGATAGCCTTCCATGCCCCGCCCGGATTTGAGGGCGATGCAATCGTCGCCGGTGGCAATGTCACAACCTTCAATGCGGACGTGCCGGCACGAGTCCACGTCAATGCCGTCGCCGTTGCCGCCGGTGCTGCGGATGGTGAGATTTCTGGCGATGACATTTTCGCAGCAAGTCGGATGAATTGACCACATGCTCCGATGTTCGGTGGCAAAGCCTTCAAACTGAACGTTGGTGCAATTAATCGATTCGATGATGACCGGGCGGCGTGGCATTTGCCGTCCGCCCAGCGCAGGGTTGCCGGAAATTTTCCCCGGCCCGACGACGGCGATGTCGTCCGCGTCGTGCGCCGCAATGAGCGCGCGATGGCCGTCAATCCATTTTCCCTCCCAACGGACTTTTATCACCGGATAATCATCCAGGTCAGGACTGCCGAGCAGGTTCGCGCCTTTTTCCAGACGCAAAGTTGTGTGCGATTTCAGTTCGATGCTGCCGAGGAGATAATTCCCGGCAGGCACGACTACCACGCCGCCGCCCGCGGCAACGCAGGCATCAAGCGCTTTTTGAAATGCGGCGGTGTCCTTTGTCTTTCCGTCTCCCGCAACGCCATACGCCTTAACATTCAGCGGCGCGCGCGTGAGACCGACGCATCCGGCCTGCACCATCAGGGCGAGAGAAATTGCGACGAGGCAAATCCGTTTCATGGCGCAACCGTAAGGTTCGTTTTGGCTGTGTCCGGCGTTTGCGCGACTGGTTCTGGCGGGAACTGGTCGAACTGGCGATGATGGTCAATGCCGCGCAGTTGCTGGTCGGCGAAATCCAGCGCCGCCGTCCAATCGCCCGCCGTCAGCGCATGACGATGCGGTTCGTAATTCACGCCCACGCGATTTGTGCTCACGCCTAAAAACGCATAGACTGGCTTGGCCGCGAGGACGGATTGTTTGACGGCATTAGGCACGCAATTCTGGTCCTCCGTGCCTTCGATCGAAATCCACGGACGCGGCGCAGTCAACGCGATGAACCAATACGCATCAAACGGCAGTTTCTCCATCTGGCCGGTGAACTCCTTGAGTCGGGGCACAAAATAATATGGAAATTTTCGCGTCATGTCTTCGATGCCTTCCTTGCCGCCGCGACCGGGACCGCAGAACCGATACGCGCCCGTGCCGGCGCCGCTCGACCCGGCCGGTGCGCCGAGCGAGATGCGTTCGTCGAACGCCGTCGCCACCATCACCAGTTTGCCGAGCCGCGAATGGCCCAGCGCGATGAGTTTGTTCGTGTCCACAAAGGGTTGCGTTTCCAGATAATCCACCACACGCGACAATCCCCACGCCCAGCCGAGCAGCACACCCCAGTCGTAATTGGGATAGGCAGGATAAAAGGATGAATTGCGGAAATTAGCATTGTCCTCGCCGCATTGCGTGTAGCGATACGTCACCATCGCATAACCGCGGTTGAGCTGGTTCGAAAACCCGGCAGCCGCTCGTTCCGGCGTGACGGGCGCGTTGAAATTAAACCGGGGACCGGCTGATGAATTGGTGGTTGCGGCGAGCGGGTTGGTGACGGTCGCGCCCGGTGTGTTGAAGAACGACGGATTGATGATGGTCGGAAACGGGCCGGCGCTCTTCGCCGGTGTGAAAATTGCGATGTCAAACCCCGGTTTTTCTTCCGGCCCGAACTTCAAATGTACCAGCCGGTATTTCACCGTCCCGTCGAGCAGGATGTCGGACTTGATGTCCTGTCCGCTCACGTTGCCCGGCGGCGGTGGCGCGTGGCCGAGTTCGTAATGCTCGAGAATCGCCTTCATTTGCTCGCGGCGCGCGCGCCACTGCGCGACCGTTGTCACCTTCGTGCCGTCGTCCAGTGTCATCGCGTCCGGCATTTCCTTGCGCACGGGCAAATCCTTCACGTCCGGAAGTGTTCCCGCCGCAGCTCCGGTCGCGGGAACGGCCGCCATCATCACGGCAACGGAACAAATAATTGAGCGCCAACATTTCATGCGAATTCGGTAATCATGATGGACGCGCAGGGTTGTAGCAGAAAAAATCGAAGTAAAGAAAATTTGGGGAAGTGGGTGAATACGAGTGACATATCTTCCGCGAGCATGGCCCAACGTTCGTGATCCTTCCAACGTCCACCAACCTTCAAATAACGACGGGAGAATCCTTCCCGCACAAACCCGCAACTCCGCACCAATCTGAGGGAGGCGTGGTTTCCCGGCTGAATGTTGGCTTCAATGCGGTGGAGCTTGAGTTTCTGAAAGGCGTGGTTCAGAACCAGAAGCATCCCCTCGCTCATCAATCCCTTTCTGGCGTGAGGAACAAAGGCGTAATAACCCACAAAGGCGCTCCGTAACGGTCCGTGAATGATATGGCCCAGGTTGATGGACCCGACCAGATCGCCCGATTCACGAAGGACAACCAGAAATGCCCGGTGCGAATCAGAAGTCATGCGCTTCAAACAGGCTTCAAATTTTTTGCGCGTGTTCGGCGGCAAAACCCACCGGCGATGAAGAAGACGGCTCCGCCGAACGGCCGCCTGAAATGCCGGCCAGTCACGAAGGGTTGGCGGCCTGATGATTACACGTGCCTGCAAAAAATGGTTCGCCTTCGCCATGTTCCATCCCGGCACGCCGCGCGTTGAGTCGGCCGAATTTATTGTTTTGTCAGCTTGAGCAGGGTATCCACTTCGTTGCCGATGTTCATTCCCGCCGGATGTCCGGCCTGGGTGATTTTGCCCTGGCCATCAATGATGTAGGTGGTCGGCACCCCGGTCACCCG
>Ga0335078_10007629_pt1 | contig 16050 bp, 16 predicted proteins | sample Lox_Sample_32_FD_206711 | JGI IMG/M metagenome (GOLD analysis project Ga0335078, IMG submission 206711) | Soil microbial communities from Loxahatchee National Wildlife Refuge, Florida, United States - Lox_Sample_3.2 | ecosystem: Environmental > Terrestrial > Soil > Wetlands | place: USA...
GTTTCATCCGTGGTTCGCGACGCGCGTGATGCTTCCATCTCTTCGCGCGATCGGAGCAGGGTGCTGAAATGCAAACGCCGCAGACCATCGACGCGTGGCTGAGCCTGGCGCTTTGGCTGGCTGGTGCAGGACACTTCTGCGTTTTGATCGCGAGCTTCCAGGTGCCTCATCAGCTGCGCTGGAAAACCGAGCTTGCCACGCTCAGCGGGCTGAACCGGAAGATGATGTGGGTCTATGGCGGATTCACGCTCTACACAATCATCTCCTTCGGATTGATGACGCTGCTCCTTCACGCCGAAATGCTGCAAGGAGATCGCGCGACAATCGCTCTCGCGCTTTTCATCGCCACCTATTGGCTCCTTCGGATCATCGTGGACTTTGCCTACTATTCCCATTCCGATTGGCCAAAAGGGCGGCGATTTGTGATTGGTCACATTTTGCTCACATCACTTTTCGTGTTTCTTTTTGCCACTTATTTCTCCGTAGCACTGCGAGATGGATGGAGGTAGAGCGATGGGAGGCTTAATGAAAATCCGATGGCGGGATTTGTGGACGTGGGAAGGCACGCTCGGCCGCGGTGCTTATGCACTGATTGGAATTATTCTCTTCGCCGTCAAATACAACATTGACCGACTCATCGCTTCTCTGGCTTTCAACCGCCAGTGGGACATCACTAACTATTGGATCCCGCTCAAACAGGCCGTCGGGCCGTGGCATCTATCGCCAGCCGATAAAACATTCCTCTTCACAATGCTCGCTGTCGCGATTCCGTTCATCTGGGCGGGGGTAACATGTACGGTGCGTCGCCTGCGGGACGCCGCGCTTTCACCCTCTTGGGTTCTCATGTTCTTTGTTCCTTACCTGAACCTCTTTTTTCTTTTGACTCTTTGCGTTTTTCCGGGCCGGTCGGAAAAAGTCGCCGCAGGCGGTGCCGCACAGACTCGCCCGGATCGATTCGGCAAATGGATTCCCGAAAGCCGTCTCGGCAGCGCAGCGTTGGCCGTGCTGCTTACCGGCCTGATCGGAGTTGGCTTCGGATATCTAGGCATTGTCTCTTTCAAGGATTACGGTTGGGGATTGTTCGTCGCCGTGCCATTTTGCATGGGTTTCATCTCCGTTCTTCTTTATGGCTATCACGCTCCGCGATCGTACGGCAGTGCGATGCTGGTTTCTTTGACGTCCGTGTTCATCACGGCGGCACTTTTCTTTGCCCTGGCGTGGGAAGGCGCGATTTGTATCGTCATGGCCGCGCCCATCGGAGCCGTGCTGGCCATGGCCGGCGGCTCGCTGGCGTGGCTGGTTCGCGCGGGTGGAACCTCGCACCGGCACGCACCGGCGGTGTTCTCAATTGTTCTGCTCGTCGCACCGGTAGTGATGACCATCGAGCACGCCGTAAACCCGCAGCCGCCGATCTTTGTCGTTCGGACTGCAATCGAAGTGAACGCTCCTCCCGAGGCGGTTTGGAAGAACGTCATTGCGTTTACGCAGCTCCCGCCAGCGACTGAATTCTTGTTTCGCGCCGGCATAGCCTATCCCATTCGCGCCGAATTAACCGGCCACGGCGTCGGTGCGGAACGCCACTGCATATTCTCCACTGGCGCGTTCGTCGAGCCGATCACCGTGTGGGACGAGCCACACCTGCTGAAGTTCAGCGTCACTTCAAATCCGGCACCGATGGAGGAATGGACGCCATACAAACACATCGATCCGCCTCATCTGCATGGATTTCTGGTTTCGCAGGGCGGCCAGTTCCTGCTCACTCCGCTACCCGGCGGACGGACGCGATTGGAAGGCACCACCTGGTATCGCCACACGATGTGGCCGGCGGCCTACTGGCAACTGTGGTCGGACCACATCATTCACGAGATTCATCTTCGCGTTCTGCGGCACATCAAGAGCGAAAGCGAATCAGGGATGGTCGCTGGTAATCCGAATGAGAGGGACAGAACCACGCCTACGAATTGAAGCGCCACTACTAGCCACTACTAGCGGTGGTCTGAGCCGCGTTGCGCGAATACCCTACGCCCTCGCCGCTGCGGTTCCTTTGGCGAGCACCTTCTCGTAGTAGGCCTCGTACATCGGAATGATATCGTTCGCGCAATATTTCTTACGGGCGTTTATGCGTGCCAACTGACCCATCGCGCGGCCTCGGTCAGCGCGCGATAGAATTTCCAGCGCGTATTTCGCGGCGCCGGCCACATCTCCCGGCTCGACAAGGTATCCATCCACTCCATGCTCAACAACTTCCGGCAGGCCGCCGACCTTTGTCGCGATGACCGGCACTTCACAGGCCATCGCCTCCAGCGCCGCTAGCCCGAACGACTCCAGAGTGGACGGCAGCAAAAACAGATCGGCCAGCCCTAGTTTTTCGTAAATCTGATCCTGCTTTCCCAGAAACAGCACATCATTTTCAACGTTTCGCTGCCGCGCAAGCCATTCTGCCGCGCCGCGGTCCGGCCCATCGCCGATCATCACGAGCTTCGCGGGCATTTTGGCGCGCACTAACGCGAAAATCTCAACCGCGTCCGTCACTCGCTTCACCGGACGGAAATTGGAAAGGTGCATCAGAATCGGCTCGCCGTTCGGCGCCCAGAGGGCGCGCGCTTCCGGGTCTGTTTTGCGGAAATAAAAATCGCAGTTCACAAAATTCGGAATCACTTCGATGGAATTCCGCGTTCCAAATTCCTCGATAGTCCGTTGTTTCAGGTAATTGGAAATCGCCGTCACGCCGTCGCTTTCCTCGATGGAAAACTTTGTGATCGGCAGATAGCTGCGGTTCCCTCCAACCAGCGTGATGTCCGTGCCGTGAAGAGTGGTGATGAACGGCAGCCGCCGCGGCAGAGACATGTTCCGCGCGAGATAGGCGCTCACCGAATGCGGAATCGCGTAGTGCACGTGCAGCAGGTCCAATCGGGCAGATTCGGCGACCTCGCTCATCTTGGAAGCCAGCGCCAGTGTGTACGGCGGATGGTCGAACAATGGATACGTTGCGACTTCGACCTCGTGAAAATATATTCGCTCGGCGTGCAGCGGCAGGCGAATCGGAGGCGCATAGCTTATGAAATGGACCTCGTGGCCGCGCGCGGCGAGCTCGATGCCCAGCTCGGTGGCCACCACGCCCGAACCGCCATATGTGGGATAGCATGTGATGCCGATGCGCATATTTCTCCGCCGCGCAGGTTAGAAACCCCCTGGGTTGCGCGGCCGTAAACGCAATGATAACGTCCCGGTCTGCCGGGCGTCCATTAGACGCCTCGCGGGGGTTTTAGGTGACACGCTTGGCGGGCAAAATCGCGCTGGTTACCGGCGGCGGCACGGGCATCGGCCGCGCCTGCGCGGTCGAATTTGCGTCGCAGGGTGCGAAGGTCGCCGTCATCGGCCGCCGCGCGGCGTTGCTTGCCGCGACCGTCGAAGTGATTAGCAAATCAGGTGGCGATGCACTGGCTTTGGAATGCGACGTGACGCGCTCGGCCGATGTTGCAAAAGCTATCCAAGCCGTGTCGGCCCGGCTGGGCTCGTTGAATATCGTCGTGAATAACGCCGGTGCGATGCTCGCTGCGACCGCTGAAAACACATCCGAAGCGGACTGGGATCGGCTCATCGCAATCAATCTAAAGGGGACATTCCTGGTTTCCCGCGCGGCGCTGCCGGAAATGCGCAAGGCTGGCGGCGGCTCGATCATCAACATTGGTTCCGTTTATGGACTTGTCGGCGCGAAAAACCGCGCGGCTTACGCTGCCTCCAAGGGCGGAGTCACTATGCTGACGCGAGCGATGGCCCTGGATCACGCGCAAGAAAAAATCCGCGTGAATTGCATTTGCCCATCGCTGGTCGAAACCGAAATTGCGCGCGAGCTTTTTGCAAGGCAGCCCGATCCCGAAGCCGCGCGCAAGCAACGCATCAGCATGATCCCCATGGGCCGCGCCGCCACGCCGGAGGAAATCGCGCATCTGGCCGTGTACCTCGCTTCGGATGAATCCGCCTGGGTCACCGGTGCAATGTTTCCCATTGATGGCGGACAATCGGCCGGATGAGCCGACTTATCGTGCCTCGCATACGCCAATCCGGTCGCCGCCAGCAAGCGCAGGATACCGTCGGCGCCACCTGGACGAAGGCCGACCTCGCCGTGCGGCTGAAAAATAGCGCTCCCGGACGCATGTTCGGCTACGAACTGGATTCGCTGGGTGACGGCACTGCGGTAATGTCCATGCGCGTGCAGAAGCGGCACAAGCAAATCCACGGCGTCGTGCATGGCGGTATCCTCGCTTCGCTGGCGGACACCGCGGGAGCGATGGCTGCTTATCCGCTGGTGCCGCGCGGAACCCGGCTTGCGACCGTTGAAATGAAGATTAATTACCTGGAGTCGGTGGATCGCGGACTTATTACAGCGCGGTCGCGCGTCTTGCGGCTGGGCCGCACGTTAGTGATTACGGAATGCGAGATCTTGGATGCGAATGGAAATCTTGCGGCAAAAGCTTTGATGACATTCGCTAGGATGCCTGCGACCGGCAAACATGCCGGGCGCTGAATTTTGCCCTGACAAAGTTCCCGCACGGCTATGCGATTGACGCGTTAGTGTCCGTTCGTTCCGCCCATCGCGGCATCTTCGCCGTCTTTGTACAAATACTTTATGCACTGTTTGTAAATCAGAAGGTTCGGGCTGCCGAAACGCGTCAGCTTGATGCAATCGCGGTCATACCACTCCACAACTCCGCGCAACACTTCGCCATCCATCAACACGACGGCGACCGGCGTGCGTGACTGCATCTGCTTGACCCAGTAGAAGTTTTCCGCGTGCGTCTGTTCGGGGGGCGTGGGCTTTTTGTGTTGTGACGAAGCGGCAACGTGCGGTCGAGGAGCGGGCTCTTTCACTTCCGTCATAGATGAACGGATAAGTCTGCGGTTAACCATGACTCCCACCCCCATATAATTTGGAATCCCCCACAAGAATGGATCCTTGCCCTATACGATGCGCGCCGGAGGATTTGCGTTTCAACGATGTGAAACAGCCGGGCTGATTGTAAGCAGGCGCTAACTACGGGCCAGGGAAAGGCTCAGGGAGTCCAGCGCAAGTTGGCGGTTGACGTTGCGGCGCTGCCTCGAAGAGATGATATCCAGGCCGCGCACGGCCCGCGCAACCCAGTCTGAATCCGCGCGCGCGCTTAGGGCTTCCAGCTCCTTTTTCATGCTCGGATTGCGCAGTTCCGGAGCGTTTGCGCGGTTGGCCAGCTCGAGCAAATCCGCCAGGAGGCTGTAGCCGGCCTCCAGAAGGGCATCAAACGGCACCGCCTGCTGTTTGGTAAGTTGGTTTGTGTGTGCGAACAGGGCGGAAGGTTTGCCACCGGCTGCCAAATCGAGCAGCTTCAGAGCCTGTCTCCGCACATCGTTTGCTTTTTCCACGTCCATTGCGAGGGCCGCGCCGGGGCTGCCGTCCGCCAGCTCGGCCGCAAGCTTTCGCTGTGCCGGAGTGAGTTTCGTGCGCGCGCGCAGAATGCTTTCCATCTCTTCGGGTTGGGCGGGCGCGAAATAAAATTGCAGGCAACGCGAAACGATCGTCGGCAACAGTTGATAGGGGCTGGGCGCGAGCAGGATCAGCGTGGAAGTCTCGGGCGGCTCTTCCAGAATCTTCAGGAACACACTGGCCAGGTCCCAGCGCATGGTTTCCGCGCCGTCCAGAATGAAAACGCGCCGCCGGGCGTGCGGCCGGAACTGAGCGGCGCGCTGGATCGCGCGGAGTTGCCCGATGTGAATCACCGGGCGCGCGACCTGCGTTTTCAGACGCACGGGATCAGGCACCACGGCCCACACGTCCGGATGCGTTTGCAGGATTAGCGGCACACGTTCGACGGTTGCGGAATCAGGACTTTCGCCGCGCTCGGTCAGGCCCTGTTCAATCAGTGGAGCCGTGTCTGCGAGCAGAGCGATGCGCCGGCAGGTGTCACATTCGCCGCAAAAATCGTTACGCATGCGTTCGCAGTTCGAAGCTTGCGCGAACATTCGTGCCAGTGTGTAGCGGCCCACGCCGCGCGCGCCTAAAAAGAGCATCGCGCTTGGCACACGCTCCGCTGCCAGCATTCCGCGCAGCGAGGTGACGATACGTTCATTGCCGAGAAATTCGGAGAAACCCATCAGCGCGTACCTTTTGCGCCGAGGCCGAGCTCCGGAAGGCGCGCGTTCACCGCTGCCAGCACGGCCTCGTGAATCGCGTCGCGCGAGAGCAGCGAATCGTCGCTGCCTACGCAGCTCACCGTCAACCAATTCGGCGCTTCTGCCAGGACGTCGTAGACGCTCGCGGCGGATTTCAGATGTCGCTGATCTGCTTCCTGAATGTCTCGCCGCAAATTCGTGTACTCGCGCGGCTTTTTCAGCCCCACTAGACGATCCGCCTCACTCAGCGGCACGCTCAAATAAATCACCAGATCCTCTTCCGGCAAGCCGTACAACTCATATTCCACGTGCTTCAGCCAGCGAATGAATTCCGCGCGTTTTTCTGGCGCCACTCGCGCCGTCTGGTGCGCAAGATTGGAAGCTACATAGCGGTCCGAAAGTAGAGTTTTGCCGCTTGCAAGCGCTGCTTCCAGTTCCGGCTTCGCTTCAAAACGGTCGCCCGCATAGAGCAGAGCCGAAAGATGAGCGTCCACCGCGGAAAGCGGCCCGAACTCTCCGTTCAAATACGCGGCGACCAATTTGCCGAACGACGATTCGTAGCGCGGGAAACTGAATTTCGCGCACGCGACGCCGCGTGATTCCAGCGCGCGCCCCAGCAAATCCAGCTGCGTGCTCTTGCCCGAGCCGTCAATGCCTTCAATCGCGATGAATTTCCCGCGCGCCGTCATCGCCGCAGTCTAACATACCGCCATGCTACACTCGCCGCATGTCCGCGTCCGCTGCAGACATCGCGTCCAACCTCCGCGAAGTTCGCGCGCGCATCGCCCGCGCCGCTGCCGCCTCGGGTCGCAAACCGCAAGACGTCACGCTCATTGGCGTTTCCAAAACTCAGTCCGCTGAAGCAATCCGGGTGGCCTATGAGACCGGCCTGCGCGACTTCGGCGAAAATCGCGTGCAGGAATGGGAAGGGAAGCAGCGGCAGCTCGCCGATCTCGATGCGCGCTGGCATCTCGTCGGCCATTTGCAAAGCAATAAGGCCGCGCGCGCGTCGAAACTCTTTCACTATATTGATTCAGTGGATTCGCTCGACCTGGCCGAAAAACTGAATCGCTGTGGCTCGGCGTTGGCTCCCACGCCGATTCTGCTGGAAGTGAAACTCGATCCCACTCCCGCAAAGTCCGGCCTCACACCGGAACAATTGTCAGTCGTCGCAGAGTCCATAGTCGCGCTGCCGAATTTAAAACTGCGCGGCCTGATGTGCGTCCCGCCGTTCGCGGAAAACCCGGAGCAGGCGCGCCCATTTTTTCGCCAGCTTCGCGAACTTCGCGACGCGCTCGCGCAACAATTGGGAATCGCGCTGCCGGCGCTTTCGATGGGCATGTCCCACGATTTTGAAGTTGCCATTCAGGAAGGCGCCACGGAGATCCGCGTCGGCACCGCAATTTTCGGCCAGCGGATCCGGACGTAGGCCACTAGGCTCAATTCTGTCCAGACTGGTGCGCGGCGAAGGTCAGGTCCGCGCTGGCCGCCCGTGGTATCGGCACGCCGTAAGGCGATTTCGCCTCGTTGGATGCGAGAGTTAAGTAAGCGAATGCGGTTTGCATCGTCGTGCTAGGCGACGTTGGTGATTGATCCCACAGTGAGAAAACCAGGCGCGGGTTTGTTTCGTTTGCAGCGGGGCCTACGAGAAGCGTGTCCGTAAGCCCCGGAACTTGCGCGTGAAACCCTCGCTTATCATCCGGAATCACCTTCGCCGCCGGAAACGAATAATTGAGGGTGGCCGTTCCCGGCAATGTGACAAGTCCCGAAAAATTTATTTCGACCTGATACTTGCGTCCCGCAAGCACATCTGAAGAAGTGATGTGTCCGGTCAAATCAACGGGCATCGCGACCTGGCAATGGTAATCGGCGGATCGCGACGAGTCTGCTAAAGACGGCACGACGATCGTCATGATCTGGCAACCGGGCGAATAGACGGCGGCGAGCAGGATTTCTGCGGGCCTGCCGTCATAGTCGGACGGAATGACATATTCGTGCGGCCCCGCTGACGGGGCTCGCGAGTGGCCAGGGCTGGCGAAAGGATGCCCATAGGAGGAGTTCTGGTCCGGCATGATCAGTTTGTACTGCACGGCCAAAGTCGAGCTACTGACATCATTCGCCAGGTGAATAACGAAATTTGTGGGCTTCGGCGGGACAGCACTCGCCGTCGCAGCATTCGCTCCCGGAATTTGGGGTATGGAATAGAATAGCTGCTGGCGCAAATTCATCAGCTCGTCTGAGACAAACTCGATGTGCGGCGCGAGATCCCACTGATCGTCGGCGGGTGAATTTTTCGGCGGCGCTAGATTCGATGCCAATGCTCTGTAGATGTCGAAGTGACCGAACAAGCTCGCATCGCGCGCAGTACGCGCTCGCGCCCGCCTCAAGGCCGTCGCTTTATCGTTAAGTTCGTTTATCAACTGCCCGATCGGAACCGTACCGGCTTTTGCTTTTTCGATGTAAGCGAGGGCTCCGTTGGCGTCTTCCCACAACCACTCACGCGACTGGACAACTGCACTGACCCACTTCGCGTCGCCAACAGAAGAGCCATCCGCGAATAAAATCGCCGCCACCGCGAAGCCTGGATTTACTGGATCGTTCCCAGGCGTTTGTGGACAGGGCGTCGTGCCAGGAAATGAATATTTGCCAAAAGGGGCTATTGGACCGCTGCGAGTAGCGACGCCCTCAAGACCGTCGAAGGTCCACCCGTTTGACGAAACGACACCGTAACTGCCGGAAGCCCGCAACGGCTGAATAACCATTGCGGTGATCGGAATCTGGGACAGATTCGTGACGGTGAAGTGGGCGTGGCCGTCTGGCCGCGACTCGCATTCGGCCTTGAATCGCGGATCGCTCGGTTCAGTTTGCGGCTGCGCTGCCTGGTCAAAAGCGGGAATCGCAATAATCGCGGAAAACGCGGAAATTGCAACAAGAAGGGCTGGCCGCCTCATGCGGAACCTCGCTTTGCAGGCTGCTTAGGATTCAACTGTACTATTCCTTAACGAATAGCTCAATATGTGTCGGGGTTACGGACGGCGGATGGCGATTCAAGTCACGCAACTAGGCACGGCGGTCACCTTCCACGTTCGAGTGCAGCCGCGCGCAAGTCGGGACGCCGTCGGCGGCGAATGGGATGGCGCGCTTAGAGTGCGGCTCACTGCTCCGCCGCTCGACGGCCGCGCCAATGACGCGCTTTGCCGACTACTCGCTGCGGAATTGAACGTGCCGCCGCGCGCTGTTAAGATTCTGAGCGGCGAACGCAGCCGCACCAAACGCGTGGAAGTCACTGGCGCAACCGCAGCTCAGATTCAAGCTCTCGCCGCCGGTCCGAAATAGCCGGAAAGGCGCGCGCAAACTCAGTTGACGAAACGGAAAAAGTCAAATGCCCGATATCAAAGCGATTCAGCAGGCGCTCCGCGAAGAAAAACTAGACGGTTGGCTTTTCTACGACATTCTCCACCGCGACCCGATCGGCTATCACGTCCTCGGTTTGCATGACGTGCTTGCGAAGCGCCGCTGGTTTTACTGGATCCCTGCAAAAGGCTCGCCGCGAAAGTTGGTGCATCGCATCGAATCGTTCACGCTCGATTCGCTGCCAGGCGAAAAGCTCCAATATGCGGCGCGCGTTGAATTGGAAAAAAATCTGCCGAAATTGCTCGGCAGCGCGAAAACGATTGCCATGCAGTACTCGCCGAAGAATGCGATTCCGCAGATTTCCCTCGTTGATGCGGGCACGGTGGACCTGTTGCGGTCTTTCAAGCGAAAGGTCGTTAGTTCCGCGAACCTGGTGCAACGATTTGAGGCGGCCTGGACGCCAGAGCAGCACACTTCACACGTGGAAGCCGGCCGCCGCATTGACAAGATTACGCGGGCCGCGTTTCAGCACGCGGCAAAACTCGTCCGCGAAAAGGTCGCATTCACCGAATACGATTTGCAGCAATGGATGGCGGGCGAATTTCGCGCCAATGGATTGACCGCAGACAGCGCGCCCATTGTCGCCGTCGGCCCGCACAGCGGCGATCCGCACTATGAGCCGCACGCGCAGGGTTCTTCGCCGATTCGCGAAGGCGATCTGCTCTTGCTCGATGTGTGGGGCAAGCTCGATCAGCCGGCCAGCGTCTACTACGACATCACCTGGATGGGCTATCTCGGCGCGGAGGTGCCCGAAAAATATGTGAAGGTCTTCAGCGTTGCGAAGGCCGCTCGCGAAGCGGCTGTGAAATTTGCCAAAGAAAACATCGCCGCTGGCCGGGAAATTCAGGGTTGGCAAGTCGACCGCGCAGCCCGCGACGTCATCACAAAGGCCGGCTACGGAAAGTATTTTATTCATCGCACCGGACACAACATCGGCCAGGAAGTTCACGGAGCTGGCGCGAACATGGACGACCTGGAAAGCCACGACGTCCGCCGCATCATTCCGCGCACGTGCTTTTCGATTGAACCGGGCATCTACACGCCCGAATTTGGCGTTCGCACCGAAGTGGATGTTTACGTCGGCGAAAAACAGGCCGGCGTCACCGGCGCGGTGCAGCAGGAAATCCTGCCCCTATTGGCCTGAGGATTGATGCCAGAAAATTTTCGCGACGGCGAACCTGATCCCACCCAGCCGGTTGAGACTAGACCGATGGAGTCGTCGACAACTGAAAGCCAGCCGCCGGATCTTTCCGCCGGTCAGCAAGCGTCGGTCGAAGCGCCCATCGCGGACCAGCCCGCGGCATCGGATTTTCCCCCTCCAATCGAACCGGATCGCACGCGCTTCGCAGGTTCCATCCGCACTTTCTTCATCGCAGTGGCCGCGTGGATTGTGCCCGGATCCGGCCATCTGGCGCAGGGCCGATTTGTGCGCGCCCTCGCCGCGTTTCTGGCTGTCGGCGTGATGAGCGTTGTGGGTCTTCGCATGCACGGGAACGTCTACCCGCCGCATGGCGATGACGCATTTTCCGTGCTGGGTTTTCTCGCCGACGCAAGTTCTGGAATGTTCTATTTTCTGGCACACACAATCGATAAATTGCCGCCCGACGTTTCCCGCGCGGCAGGGGACTACGGCACGCGGCTGATTGCCACTGCCGGTGTATTAAATCTGTTGTTTGTGCTGGACGCCATGGAAATTTCTCGCGGACGAAAATCCTAATGGCGCTCACACACTTTCAGACGATGTCGCTTTTCGCGCTGATCGTGTCGCTGGTTTTTGCCATCCTCAGCCGGCGCCGGTTTGGCGACATCGTGCGTTACACACTGTGGGCATTTGTTGCATTTTTACTGGTGGCTCTCGTCATCGGCTGGATTATGTATCCCGCGTCGCACTGATTCTAGCCGTCACGCCTCGTCCAACCGTCAGCTTCAAGCCACCGTCCAAATAGGAGCTCGTTTGACGCTCCCGCGCTCCGATGTTAAATTTCTTGTCTGTCCATTGTTTGCGCTCCGCTACGGAGTTTCACCCGGGCCGAGGTAGCTCAGTTGGTAGAGCAGTCGATTCGTAATCGACAGGTCGCGAGTTCAAGTCTCGCCCTCGGCTCCATCTTTCCTATCCTTTCGTTGGCGTCAGCTGACCTAGTCGCGTTTCGATAACGCTTCCAAAACACGCTAATGCATGCGCAAAGGCGAACGTGCGCAACGATATTGTTTTGCTGGCATCGGCCTAAAGCTGGAATCGCGGGTGTGGTTCGGGCTGGCTGGTGCGCCGGCGAAGGAGCGGCTTACGCGGTGATCTTCTTACGCACCAGACTCAGACTGAGGATGCCGACTAGACCCGCGAGGAGGCAGGGCAACGTCGGCGGCTCGGGTACAGGAGCGCCGTCCGCTCCCGCAGCCGCATTCACGTCAGGGAGTGAGTTGCCGTTGGGGCCCCCGGTTGGGAATTGCGAATCTGGTCCGTATCCGAGCGCGATAACAAAGTTCGATGCTCCACAAACTTCGGGAGCTGTGCACGAAGAGACAAGCGGATTGTCGTACGGCGCGTTGGGGTAGTTCTCGATGCTGTTAAAGAAACAGCCAATATCGGCGTTGATCGCGATCGAGTTTGTATACTCATCGTCGTAGCAACCGATTCCGGTTCCCGTGCCCTGAGTGAAATCTACGAGCACGGTCTGCGGGTTGTTGCTGGTAACCAGGCCGAGTGAACTGCAGTTGTTGATGGAAAAGAATGTTCCGCCGCTGCAGCTGAGCGATTCCGTGCCTGTATTCCAAGTCGGGACAGTCAACGCGACCGCGAGGGTATTCCACGCCACGCCGGTGTCATTTACTCCGCCAAATAGCTCCTGTGGCGCAACGCCGCCATTTTCGGATGCGATCAGTGCGCAATCCGCCGAGACGCTGGGGTCGCTGCAAGGCAAAAATGTGATCCCGAAGCTTAGCGACGTAATCTGCGTGCTGTTTGATCCACCCAATACTCCGAGGTCGCCGTCCGGAGGCGTGATATTGTCCGCGTGCGCCAGTCCTGCGCACAAGAGCAGGAAGCACGCTGCAAAAATTAATTTGGCGGATCGCATAATCAGTTTCTTACCAGCCTGCATTCCAAGACCTGGAGACCGAGTCGCCGGTGAGGACGCACACGCAGCTCAGTGCAATGACGCGTTGTGAGTGTATCCCGAAATATGTGAACGTCAAGTGAAAATCCGAGTACCAGCAGTACTAATTTTGTGGAAAATTTCTGTGAACCTGCGCGACCAAAGCAGTGAACCGCGGGTCGCCGTGCAAAGATTTCAGGTCGGAGTCCTTCTCCATATGCAGCGAAGTGCCGCGCGAAAGTCCGTGGTTCAAAGCGGCACTCAAATAGGAGATAGCTTCGGTACTTTTGCCGGCCAGCGCCGCATTGCACGCCAGATTGTATTCGGTTCCCGCGACCTTGGGGCTATCCGGTCCCGACGTGCGGCGCTGAATTTCCAAAGTTTGCTCCAGGAGCTTTTCAGCTTCTGGAAATCGGCCTTCCACGCTCAACGTATTGGCCAGCTCGCTCATGGTGAAGAGCGTCCAGGGATGCTCCGGCCCCAGCACTCGCTGCTCGGCTACCAGCGTCTGGCGGCGCAGCGTTTCAGAGTCAGACAGCCGCTTTTCAGCCAGCAGGATATTGGCGAGATTATCCATGGTAGCCAGCGTATCCGCGTGATTTAGCCCCAGGACGCGCTGTCGCATCTCGAGCGTATCCCTCTGCATCGCTTCCGCGTCGGCCAAATGCCCTTCGTAGGCCAGATCGGCGGCAATATTGAACGAGGTGCGCATCGTATCCGGATGATCCACGCCGAGCGTGCGCTTCTGTACATCCAGCACCTGTCGCCACAACTGTTCCGCATCGGCATACTTGCCTTCCGCCCTCAGCGTGTCCGCCAGATTGTTCATCGTTTTCAACGTATCGGCATTTTCCGGTCCCATCACCCGGCGCTGCTTTTCGAGCGCGTCGCGCAGCAAAGATTCTTGCTCCGGGCGATGACCTTCCTCGCCCAGCGTGGTGGCAAGCTGCACCATCGTCGTAAGTGTGGCTGGATTATTGGGCCCCATCGTGACGCGTTGAGCTTCCAACGCCTGGCGCTGGAGTTTTTCGGCGGCGGGATACTGACCCAGGTGGCGCAAGTCGGTGGCCAAATCAGATTCGGAAGCCAGTGTGTCTGGGTTCTGAGGGCCGAGCACATGGTTGCGCGTGTCCAGCGACTTTTGGAATAAGTCTTGCGCCGGCGCGTAAAGGCCCAGGCCCTCGTAAACCGTGCCCAGCGTGTCCAGCATTTGTGCCTGCGCTTTGGGCTGTCCGCCAAGACTGGATTCGACCAGGTTGGGAGCCTTATCGAGAATTTCTCGCACTGTGATCGAATTGCCGCGCGCTTCGCTGGGATCGGAAACCTTGAAAAGGCCGGTCATCACATTCAGCGCGCTGGCTGCCTCCGCGGCTTTCTCGTTGGCGCGGTCGCGCTCGCGCGCGATGCGTATGGCCTGCACCGTCATTGCGCCGGCCAGAACTACAATCATAAGTGCCACCGCTGCCGCGGCCGCGACGCCCACGCGATGCCGGCGCACAAATTTTTGCGCGCGATAGGTCGCCGAAGGCGGCGATGCCAGCACCGGCTCATCGTGCAGGTATCGCTCGATATCCGCGGCCAGCGCAATCGGCGAATCGTAGCGGCGTGCGCGGTCTTTCTCCAGCGCCTTCATGGTGATCCAGTCAAGATCACCGCTGATTTGATGGATCAGCTGCTTCGGTTCCACGCTGCGCTCGCGCGCCGCCGTCTCCAGCGTGGCAGGATCTGTTTTTAACTTCGCGCTGGGCCGCGCCGGATCGTCTTCGCGAATCTGCCGCAGAATTTCGTGAAGGCCCTTGCCCTGCCACGTCTTCACGTCGAAAGTCAGGCAGCCGGTCAGCAATTCATAAAGGATCACGCCCAGCGCGTACACGTCCGTCCGCGTGTCGATATCCTGAACATCCGAATTCGCCTGCTCCGGGCTCATGTACCCCGGCGTGCCGACAAAAGATCCCACCTGCGTCAGCAGCGTTTGCTCGGCGCCCGGTGTGGTGGCTTTTGCGATGCCGAAATCAATGATGTGCGGCGCGGGCTTGCCGTCAATTTCGGAAATCAAAATATTCGTGGGCTTCAGATCGCGGTGGATGACGGCTTTTTGGTGCGCGTGCTGCACGCCTTCGCAAATCTTGATGAAAAGTTTCAGCCGTTCGCGCGGCGTCAATTTCCTTTCATCGCAAAATTGCGTGACCGGCTTTCCGGGCACGTATTCCATCACGAAGTACGGATGGCCGTCGGCCGTGCCCGCGTCAAACACCTTCGCGATGGCCGGATGATCCATGATGGCCAGCGATTGGCGCTCGGCCTCGAACCGCTGGATCACCGCTTCGTCGTACAGCCCGCCCTTGATGATTTTCAGCGCCACCTGGCGGCGAACCGGCTTGGTTTGCTCGGCCAGCCATACCTGCCCCATGCCGCCTTCGCCCAGAGTTTTGATCAGCTTGTATGGTCCGATTGTTTCTGGACCGGACGCTCTTCGCACGGGCTCCGCGGCGCGCGCGGAAGGGGAATTGCCGTCAACAAACGTTGCGCCGGGATCTTCGGGATGAGAAACGTGGTCAGCGCCGATCGTTGCGCCAAGATCTTCCGGCGGCGCTGCAATCGCACCGAGAGTTGCGTCCACGTCGCGTGGAGCGGGCGGCGGAGTCAGCGCGGCGACGGCGGCGCCGGGATCAAGCGTCGACAATTCGGGCGCGGCAGGCTGAGCGTCGAGCGGAGTTGCAAACGCGTCAGCCGCGGGCTTCTTTGCGAGATGGTCCCGTTCGTTCACTTAAATCCCGCCGAAAACATGGGAGGAGATGGGGGCAGTCTACCACTCCGCGGCGGAAAAAGAAGCGGTCTTGTTCGCCATACTGCCGGGTTTTTGCCTCTGTCTCTACGTTGTCATTCCGAAGCCTGATGCAGTGCATCGGGCGAGGAATCTGCTTTTGCCGTTCGTTTTTCTTTTACGGGCCCTCCTCTCTACCCTGGACTGCAGGGGGTATCCCGACCGAAAGCGTCGGGACGCAACGTGCCTTTACTTAGGCCCGCGGGGCTGCAGCGCATCGCGCCCCGTCGGGCAGCGCCCACGCTATGTGGGCGAAGAGGGGGAGTACCCCCTATGTTTTTTGTAACTGCAGATTCTAATCGGGTTTAAGTCCTTTAGATTTGTAAGTGCGGAATCCAAAGAAGTTAAAACGCTAAAATCCGGAAGTGCGGATTGTAAAGGACTTAGCGGAATCGAGTTGGGAGTTCAGAGTTTAGAGTTCAAAGTTGGTCCTCCCGATACCACTGCCGTGTCATTCCGAGTCCGCCGCGGCGGACGAGGCGCCGCCCTCTGGTCACCGGCGCTCTACCGGTGAATCCCGGTGTCGCCGTTCGTAGGGGCGCTGGTTGGTGCGCCCAGGGTGTGTTGAAACAG
>Ga0335078_10007630_pt1 | contig 16048 bp, 13 predicted proteins | sample Lox_Sample_32_FD_206711 | JGI IMG/M metagenome (GOLD analysis project Ga0335078, IMG submission 206711) | Soil microbial communities from Loxahatchee National Wildlife Refuge, Florida, United States - Lox_Sample_3.2 | ecosystem: Environmental > Terrestrial > Soil > Wetlands | place: USA...
AAACGAGGAGACCCGCAGCAGCAGCAGGTCGGTGTCCCGCACCGCGTGCACCGTGGCCGCCCGCGGCCGGTCGGTGAGCAGCGCCATCTCGCCGACGATCGCGCCACGGCCCAGGTCGTACAGCGTGCGCTCGGCGCCCTCGGCTGCCACGGTGAGCCGCACCCTGCCGCTGAGCACGAGGAAGAGGCCCTCACCCGCGTCGCCCTGCCGGAAGATCACCTCGCCGGCCGCCACGTGCACGTGCTCAAGCTGGCCGGCCAGGTCGCGCCTGCTCGCCTCGTCGAGAGCGGCGAACAGCGGGATGCCGTCAAGGAAGGAGCTGAGCTCCCGCAGGTCGTGCTCGTCGCTCACCGGCGGGCGCCCCTCAGGAGGCCGGGGCGTACTGACGGTCGGCGAGCACGCGCGCAAGGCCGAACAGCACCTCGGCCGCGCAGCCGGGGTCATTCCTCATCAGCTCGTCGATGAAGTGGCGGCGCAGCACGAGCACCTGCCCGTCGGCCGCCGCGGTCACCGACGCGGTGCGCCGCCCCGACGTGCCGAAGAAGCCGACCTCGCCGATCACGTCCCCCGGGCCGAGCACGCAGATCCGGCGCTCGCCGTCGTGCACCTCGAACGCACCGTCGAGTATGACGAAGATCTCCCGTTGGGTCAGCCCCTTCTCTGTCAGCAGGTGCCCGGCGGGCAGCGTCATCAGGAAGCCCTTCTCGCTAAGCTTCCCGATCGTCTCCTCGCTGAGTGACTCGAGCATCGACGGTTGCTCACCGGACGTCTGCCTGAGCCTGCTGACGCCCTCCCTGACGGCGGCCGCGTCGAACCTGACCGGTGCGGAGTCGGCGTCGAGCAGCCGGGCCCAGCGCGCGACGTCCACCGGCGGGCGCTTCCCCGGCCCGTAGAACAGGTCGGCGAACGGCGCGATCAGGGCGCCGGCCTGCTCAAGGAAGGCACGGTCGCTCGGGATCAGCAGCAGCGGCACCTCGATCCCGTCCACGGTCGGCACCAGGCGGCCGGCGTAGCTGCGGAAGCCGAGCAGCCGGTAGTGGCGCACCAGGCCGGTGGCGCAGTTGATGAACGCGGCGTCCACGCCGCCCGCAGCACAGAGCTGGTAGACGGCGCACGCCATGGAGAGCAGGCCGAGCTGCCCGCGGTGACCGCGCCCGATCATCAGCCGCCCGATCTCCGCCGTGCCAAGCTCGGCGAGGCCGTCGAAGCGCTCCATGGAGAACGCTTCCCAATCCTTCTCCGGTACCTCGCCGGGCCCCCACCGCCGGATGCGGAGCGTCCCGGTCAGCCGGCCCGCGCCGTCGTCGGTATACAGCAAGGTGGTGTACGGCTTGTCGTCCTCCTCGTCGTGCACCACCTGCCTGCCGTGGTCGGGGTTGCCGAGCTTGCGGGCGAGCTCGGCGGCGTACACCGTGTACCTGAAGGAGAAGACCGCCGCGCGCTCCGCCTCGGTCTGCGCGACGTGCACCGGCTCGAGCGCGCCTGCCAGCTCCGGCGCGACGGCGCGCATCTCGGGCGACGGCGCGAGCACCCGGCTCATGACCCGGCTCCGGAAGTCTCGTCCGCTCCGTCCGGTGCGGCCGTGGCCGGCTGCGTTCGCGCGCGGCGTTTGCTCGCCTCGAGCAGGAACTTGACGCGGGCCAGCTGTACGACGCGCGCCGCCTCGTTGGCGACCCGCCGTCCGGGCGGCATGACCAGGTCGGGTATGGCCACCTTGACCCGCCGCCGCACGGGCCTGCCCGCCGCGAAGTCGAGCACCAGCCACGCGGCGAGCACGCCGAACTGGTCGGCCGTCGGGGCGAGCTGCGGCGGGGAGCCTGCCTGGCCACGGATCACCGCCTCCGTGTAGGAAAGCAGCTCGCGCGGCAGGTCGAGCGGGCTGATCAGCCGGGAGAGGAAGTCGAGCGCGCCGACGTCGTCCGGCACGCCGGACATCCGCCCGTTGAGCGGCCTGGTGCGGCCGTCGCGGTAGTCGAAGGCGTACACCAGCTGGGTGCCGCCCAGGTCGAGTCCGGAGATGACCAGCCGGCGCTGTCGCCATGCCTCCTGATGCAGCGCCCGCTTGGCCCGGATGCCGGCCAGCTCCGTCACGTCCACCCCGTCGATGACCACGTCGGTGGCGCCCACCAGCCAGTCGACGTTCCGCTCGGTCACGCCGTCCGGCTCGACCAGCAGGTCGGCCGACGGGTTGATCGCCCGCGCCCGCGCCGCCTGCACTTCGGCCTTGTTCCTGCCGATGTCGCCGAGGTCGGCGGTCTGCCTGTTGAGGTTGTTGAGCTCGTACTCGCCCGGCTCGCACAGGATGAAGCGCTCCGCGCCAAGCCGGACGAGCGGCACCACCGTCGCGCCGCCTATGCTGCCGCAGCCGGCCACCAGGATCCGCGTGCCGCGCAGCGCCTCCTGGTCCGCCTCGCTGAGCGACGGCTGGTTGCGCCTGGTCATCTCCCGGTAGTGCGCGGTGGCCGGCGGCGGCTCCTGCGGCCTGCGCCGCAGGCTGCGCCGCTCGGGTTCCCTGGTCGGCGTGCCGAGGCGGAAGAACGCGACAGGCACCGCTTCCTGCCCGGCGCCGAAGCCGGCAAGCAGCTCGCGGCGCACCTTGGCGATGGCGGCGTGCCAGTCCGCGGGCACCGACGGGTCGGGCGGCGCGGGATGTGACAGGCCGACCTCAACGGGCGCGCTGTGCAGCGCCATGGCGAGGCCCGCGGCGGTGACGTCGAGCGCGATCTCCTCGAAGCAGGCGCCACCGCGCAGGTACGTCTCGGCGTCGAGCGAGTCGGCGTGCAGCAGGCACAGGGCAGGCGCGCTCCGCAACGGCGCCTCGTCGGTGTCGCGGGCGATCGTGTCGGCAAGCCGCAGCGGTGCGGCCGCGCTCAGCACGCGCGGGTGCGTCGCGGCGGCGGCTGCCCTGGCGGTGACCGCCGGCGTGAAGAACAGCTCGAGGTCCAGGCCGTCCCTGTGCCTGGCGGCAGCACGCGGGGTGAACCGCATCAGCGAGTAGAGCTCGGCCTGGGTGGCCTGGTGCGCCAGCTTCATCGTCGCGGCACGGGCGGCGAGGCTGGCCACCGCGGCGATACCCTCCGGTTCTGTGAGCACAGAGAGGGTGAAGCCGAGCCGCTTCGCTATACCCGCGAGCGCGTCGACCACGGCACCAGGCACCGGGTCGGGCCGGTACGGCGAGCGGTTCATCGCGCGGCGGCGCAGCACGTCAAGCCTGGCGCTAGCCGCCTCATCCGGTGGGGCCGCGCCGGGCACCGCGGTCACCTCGGCCGCGACGCCGGCGGCGGGACGCCACCGCACCTCGGTAGCGAAGCCGAGTGCCCGGGCGGCCACGCACAGGTTGGTGACCACGGCGCCAATGGCCAGGTCGGTTTCCTTACCGTCCGGGTCGAGTTCCCTGAGCACCTGCCGCGCGGGATCGCGGCTAATGCGGAATCGCGGACCGTCCACCGCGATAAGCCAGCCTTGCGCGTTATGAGGCGACGGCGCGCGCCACGCGTAATAGAGCAGCCGGTCGCGTATCTCCGGGGTCAGTGCGCCCCCCATGTCCCCCACCATGCGGTGATCATATTCCCGAAACTCACGGATATCACCGGCGAAAGAGTTAAATGTCTAGTTAAGAGTTAGTGTAAATGATGATATTTCCTCGATGTCCCGAGTAAATGAGATCGATAATTCCCGTTCTCTTTCGACATTGGGGATAGCCGGACGCCGGGCCGTGGGCCGGACGCCGGGCCGTGGGCCGGACGCCGGGCCGTGGGCCGGACGCCGGGCCGGGGGCCGGACGCCGGGCCGTGGGCCGGACGCCGGGCCGTGGGCCGGACGCCGGGCCGTGGGCCGGACGCCGGGCCGTGGGCCGGACGCCGGGCCGTGGGCCGGACGGCGAAGCATGGCGCGGGACGGGGCGCGGCGCCGCGATGAGACTGGCGCCGCGGCGACGTCCACCCTGTGGGGAGTGTCACAGGCGTCGATCCTGTGGGGAGTGTCACATCGGGCCGCCGGACTTCGTCAGAAATTCGGGAGGAGGACAGGAATAGGTTGAGTAGCTCAACTGTTTAGCTAGTCATGAGCATTGAGATCGAGGGACCGGACGCGGTGCGGGCCGAAGTCACAGCGCAGGCTGAGGACTCGGCACCGGCGCTCGACCGGGACATACTCGACGCGCTCACCACGCTGGTCAAGCGCGCCGGGACGATCGGGCACTCGATCGCAGGCGGCTTCGGCATCGCACCGCACGACCTGCTCGCCCTGTTCAAGCTCGAGGGCGGGCTCGCGATGAAGGAGCTGGCGCAGCGGATGGGGTGCGATGCCTCGTTCGTCACCGCGATCGCCGACACGCTCGAACGGCGCGGCTTCCTCCGGAGGGAGCCGGGCCAGCGTGACAGGCGGGTGAAGAACCTGCTGCTCACACCGGAAGGCATCGCCGCGAAGGAGCGGATGATGGCACAGCTCGCGGCGAAGATGCCGTGGAGCTACGCGCTCGACGACAGCGAGCGGGCCTGCCTGCTCACGTTGCTGCGCAAGATGCTCGACACGCCGTGCCCCGGCACGGGCACTGACGCCGGCGCGGGGGAGCCAGCCCACGACGGTGACTAGCGACAAGGCCCGCGCACGTGCCCGCACGCCGGGGCAGCCAGCGGCCGGCGTGGGCGAAGCACGCACTCGTTCCGCATGACCTTCTAAAGCTCTTGTGTTTCAGCGAAGTCGAACAAGAGGGGATATCTCTGTGTCTGCAACCTCGGGACAGGCGGAAACCACGGCACCAGCCGCGGCCGCCGTCCGGACGCCCGTCGGGGAGGCGGCGCCGCGGCGGCGGCTCGGGCTCGCGCTCGCGGTGATCGCCACCGCGCAGCTGATGGTGGTGCTCGACGCCACGATCGTCAACGTGGCGCTGCCGCACATCCAGGACGCGCTGCATTTTTCCGGCACCAACCTGGAGTGGGTCGTCAACGCATACGCGCTCGCCTTCGGCGGGCTGCTGCTGCTCGGCGGGCGGTCCGGTGACCTGCTCGGACGGCGGCGGATCTTCATCGCGGGCATCGCGCTTTTCGCGCTCGCCTCGCTGGCCGGCGGGTTCGCCACCGACCAGTCCTGGCTGCTCGTCGCCCGGGTGATCCAGGGCATCGGCGGCGCGCTCGCCGCGCCGACCTCGCTGTCGCTGATCGCGGTGACGTTCCCCGAGGGGCGGGAGCGGAACCGGGCGATGGGCGTGTACGCGGCGATGTCCATCTCCGGCGCGGCCGTCGGCCTCATCGCCGGCGGGCTGCTGACCTCCTACGCCGACTGGCGCTGGGTGTTCTTCGTGAACGTGCCGATCGGCCTGGCCGTGGTGCTGCTCGCGCCGCGGGTGCTCGGCGAGTCCGAGCGGCAGCCTGGCCGGTTCGACCTGCCTGGCGCGATCACCGGGTCGCTCGGCCTCGGCGCGCTTGTGTACGGGCTGTCCGAGGCGGCGACCACGTTCAGCAACGGCCAGGCGGTCTCCCACTGGGGCAGCACCAAGGTCATCGTGTCGCTGGTCGCGGCGGTGGCGCTGCTCGGCGCGTTCGCGCTGATCGAGGCGCGGTCGAGGCACGCGCTCGTGCCGCCACGGGTGCTCGCCTCACGCAACAGGACCGGCGCCTACCTGATCTCGCTGTGCATCGGCACCGCGATGTTCGGCATGTTCTTCTTCATGACCCTGTTCGTGCAGCAGGTCTGGGGGTACTCGCCGGTCCGCTCCGGCGTGGCCTACCTGCCGATGGTGGCCGCGATCCTGGTCGCCGCCGGGCTCTCCTCCAACCTGGTGGCGCGGATCGGCGCGCGGCCGCTGATGCTCATCGGGCCGGCGTTCGCGGCGGGCGGCATGTTCTGGCTGTCGCGGATCACCGAGACCTCTTCGTACGCGGGCGGGCTGCTCGGGCCGATGATGATGACCGGGTTCGGCATGGGGCTCACCTTCGTGCCGCTGTCGCTCGTCGCACTGGCCAAGGTGCAGAACAAGGACGCGGGCGTCGCGTCCTCGCTGCTGAACACCGGGCAGCAGGTCGGCGGGTCCATCGGGCTTGCCATCCTCGGCACGGTGGCCTGGTCGGCGGTCGCGTCGAACCTTCGCTCGGCGACGGCGGCGGCGGGTTCCGCGCACCTGTCGCAGGCCGCGCAGGTGGCGATCTCCAACCACGCGATGGCCTACGGGTTCGGCCGCGGTTACCTGGTGTCCGCGGGGATCGCGCTGCTCGCCCTTGTCGTGTCGCTGATCTTCATCCGGGTCAAGCGGTCCGACCTGGCGGGCGTCAACCCGATGGCGGCGCCGACGCACTGACCGCGTGGATGTCGGGGCTGAGCGCCCGGCGCTGGTTCTCGTGACCAGTGCCGGGCGCTTTTGTTTTCTTCCGAACGGATGCTGGCTTCGCCTGTCCGGGCACGGCCCGCCTTCGGCGGGCATCGAGGCAGGCAAGATCGTTTCGTGATGATAATGGAGCCATGGCTAACGACCTGCTGCTCGTGTACTCCTCGCCCGGTGCCGTGGACCTGGCCGAGTTCACCGACTGGTATGACAACGAGCACGTGCCCGCGCGGCTCGCGACGCCCGGCTTCGGGGCGGTGGCGCGGTACCGGGCCGTCGACGGGATGAAGCCGGACTGGCTGGCGACCTACGAGATCAGGCCGGGCACCCTCGACACGCCCGCGTACCAGGCGCTGTGGGAGAACGCGTCGGAGCGGGAGAAGCGGATCATGTCGACCGCGTCGACGCTGGACCGGCGGGTGTACTCACTGCTCAGCGACTCGTGGGCGGACGGCGTCGGGCCGGATCGCGGCCCCGCTCCTGTCGTGATGGCGGTGTCCATGTCGGTGCCGCCCGCCGTCGAGCCGGAACTCGCCGACCACTATGCGCAGGAGCACTTCCCGCTGCTGCTCGCCGTGCCCGGCTGGCGGCGCGCCAGGCGGTACGTGCTGACCGCGGGCACCGCGGCCAAGTTCCTGTCACTGCACGAGCTCGACTCGGAGGCGGTATTCGACGAGCCCGGGTACAAGGCGGCGATGTCCACGCCTTGGCGTAACCGGATCGCCGCGGCGGCGAGCGGGCGGGAGAAGCGGGTGTTCGCGCTGCACAAGTCGTTCGGCTGAGGGTTTCCCGCCGGGGCGTGCCGTGCCGTCGCGGCGTCAGACCGAGTTGTGGGATTATCCTGCACGGCTCCCCCAGGCAGGAAATGATCAAGTAAGCAGCCAATGACGGTAGGCACGCATTAGCGGCATTCCGGTGGACGGTCTAGCGGGCGGCCCGTCTGGCCGTAGGGACTTTACGCCTTCCAGACGGTGGCGCCCTTGGCGAAGGTGCCGTCCGGCTCGGTCAGCGTCAGCAGGCAGCTCTCCACCGACAGCTCGAACAAGGTGAGGCTTTCGTAGTCGGGCCACAGCTCGCCGAAGTCGGCGATCACCTGGTCGCGGACGGTTTCCCAGGTCTGCTGCCTGCCGGCTATCTCGGTCGCCCGGCCGGACACGGCGAAGCCGTCGTCCTGGTGCGGCGGCGCGACCATCTCGCTGTGCAGCGAGTACCGGCCGTCACGGCGCAGGTCGCCCAGCTTGGGGCCGGGCAGGATGAGCACGTGCAGCCCCGCGGTGCTGATGACCGGGCACACCGGGTGCACCCGGGGCCCGCCGTCGCGGCGGACGGTGGCGAGGAAGCCAAGGCCGAGGCCGTGCTGGTAGATCTGGCCGCGCCCGGCCGCGGCCAGGGCGGGCTGCTGCTTCGCGAACTGCGTCCAGGTGATCACGGATCGCACGATACAACGGGGCACCGACATTCGGCCGGCCCCGGTACGCTCGGCCGGCGCCAGGCGGCGTTCCGGGAGGGGGTACCGTGGCCGGCGAGGGCAGTGAGTCGCCTGGTATTCGCCGCATTAGCCATTTTCGGGCGTTTTCATGAAGGTTTTTGGTGTTATGAAGGGTTTTAGGCGTGATCGCACTATTAATCCTTCATGATCACGGGCACGGGTTGCGGCGCTGGCGCTCCTGAGGCTAGTGGGGTCAATGATGTTGGTTACGCGGCCGTCCTCGCCACCCGCGCCCCGCCCGCCTTTTGGTACCCGCGCCCCCTTCCTTCGGCACTCGGGCCCTCTTGTTGGAAATTACTCGTTAATGAGGAATTACTTGCCAGGATGTGGAACATCACGTGCGGCTTGAGCGGGCTGCCGTCTGGGACGCCGGGGTGCTCGAAGCGCTCGGCCTCGGTCAGCCCGATGCGGCGCATCACGGCCTGGGACGGCGTGTTGAGCACGGCGGTCATGGACCATAGTTCCGGCAGGCCGATGCCGTCGAAGGCGACATCGCGCGCCGCACGCGCCGCCTCTGTGGCGTAGCCCTGATGCCAGGCGTGCCTGGCCAGCCGCCAGCCGATCTCCATGCCGCCGCCGTGGGGCACGTCCTGACGCAGCGGCGCGAGGCCGGTGAAGCCGATGAACTCCCCCGTCCGCCTGACCTCGAGAGCCCACAGCCCGTAGCCGAGCTTCTCGAACCGCGCTTCGATCCTGTCGATGAACGCGTCGCTCTCCTGCCTGGTCAGCGTGGCTGGGAAGAACACCAGCGTTCCCGGGTCCGCGTTCAGTGCTGCGAACGGCGCCCTGTCCTCGTCCTTCCACCGCCGTAGCGTCAGCCTGCCGGTGGTGATGCGGTCGAACCGTCCCATGACTCAACAACTACCACTACGGCTCGGCGGCGACTGTGCGGGGCAGCGGCCAACCCGAGGCTGGAGGCGAGGGCGAAGGCGAGGGCGAAGGCGAAGGCGGGGGCGAAGGCGAAGCCGGGCGCGGGGGCGAAGCCGGGCGCGGGGGCGAAGCCGGGCGCGGGGGCGGGGCGGGGCGGGGGCGGGGCGGGGACGAAGCCGAGCGGGGCGAGGGCGGGGGCGGGGCGGCGATGTTGATGATGGTTGAACCCATCAGGTCGGTGACTCTTTTTCGTTATGCCCAGCTCACTGGGGCGTGCGATTATGCGATTACCGGTAAGAATCGGGTAGCTGTGCGGCATGCGGTCGAGCGGAGAGGTCCCGGTGACGAGCGATCAGCCCGGCACGGGCCGCGACGGCGCGGACGGCCACGGCGCGGACGGCCACGGCGCGGACGGCCACCGCGCGGACGGCCACCGCGCGGACGGCGGCTGGCGGCGTTGGCTGCCCCGGCTGGTCAAGCCCGCGAGGCGCGGCGCGGTCCTGCTGATCCTTGTGCTCGTCATCGAGTACCTGGTGGTTCCCGAGTTGGTGGGCGCGAGCAAGGACCTGTACCTGCTCGGCCGGATCAACGCCGGCTGGGTCGTCGCGGGCACCGCGCTCGAGGCGGTGTCGCTGTTCTGCTACGCGGTGCTGACACGGGTGCTGCTGCCGCGGGAAGGCGCCAGGCCGAGCCTGTCCACCCTGTTCAAGATCGACCTGTCCGCCGCCGCGGTCGCGCACGTCATCCCGGCCGGGACGCTTGGCACCGCGGCGCTCGGCTACAAGCTGTTCACCAGCGAGGGCATCTCCGGCAACGACGCCACGGTGATGATGGCGGCCAAGGGGATCGGCTCCACCGTAGTGCTGAACGTGCTGCTGTGGGTTTCCCTGATCATCTCCATCCCGCTGGCGGGGTTCCAGCCCATCTACGCGACGGTCGCCATCATCGGGACGGTCGTGCTCGCGCTGGCCGGCCTGCTGGTGTTCGGTGTCCTGCGCGGGGCCGGGCTGGCCTCCCGGGTGCTGCGCGCCGTCGGCGACAGGATCCCCGGCCTCAGCGGTGAGCGGATCGAGGCGGCCGTGCTTTCCGCGGCGCAGTCGTTCTCCCTGCTGGCCCGTGACAAGCGAGTGATGGCATGGTCGCTGCTGTGGGCCTCGCTGAACTGGCTGCTCGACGCCGCCTCGCTGTGGTGCTTCGTGGCCGCGTTCGGGCATCTCGCCAACCCGGTCGAGTTGTTCGCCGCCTACGGCATCGCCAACGTGGCGGGCGCCCTGCCGGTGACGCCCGGTGGGCTCGGCGTGGTGGACTCGATCGCCCCGCTGCTGCTCGTGGGGTTCGGCGTCACCAGGAGTGTGGCCACCCTGGGGGTACTCGGCTGGCGGATGGTGAACTTCTGGCTGCCCATCCCCACCGGCGCCGCCGCCTTCGTCTCGCTCAAGGTGAAACCGAGCAACGGCGGCATCAAGGGGGCATTCTCCGGCCTGCTGGCGTTCGGGAAGCCGCAGCACGAGGCTGACGCGGCCACCTCTGATGCCTTTGCCGGGCGGACACCGCCGGGTGAGCCAAGGCCGGGTGAGCGCGGGGTGAGTGAGCCTGAGGAGCGGCGGACATAGTCTGCACGGTACCCGCGACAGGCGTGACACACCCCTCACACCCGCCACTTCCGTCGCTCACGGATGGGGGTTAGAGTTACCAGTGCTGTACGTTAAGTGAAGAGCAGCCGGCGCGGCACGGTCGCGTCAGGCGCGGGGGGACGTTACGCCCAATGGCGACTACTTTCAGTGACTCTTTGATTACAGTTCCGCTCCTACCGCCCCGGCACGTGTCACGCCCGCGCCTGCTCGCCGACCTTGACCGGGCCGCGGACCTTCCCTTCACGCTGCTCTGCGCCGGCCCGGGGGCCGGCAAGACCGTGCTGCTCACCGAGTGGGCGCAGAACTCCAAGGCCCAGGTCGCGTGGATCACCCCGGGGACGGCGGACGTAGCGCCCCGCCGCTTCTGGAACCTGCTCGAGTCGGCACTGCCCGACCTGGAGGGCAAGGACCGCGACGGCACGGCCACCGTGCCCGACGCGGTGCGCGACGCGGTGCGCGACGCGGTGCGCGACGCGGTGCCCGACGCGGTGCCTGATGCGGTGCCCGACGCGGTGCCCGACGCGGTGCCCGACCCGGTGCAGCTGCTGCTCGGCCAGGTGCCCGACCCGGCGACCCCGCTTGTCGTCATCATCGACGACGCGCACCTGCTCACCCATCCCGACATCCTTGACGGCCTGGACCGGCTGGCCCGCGGCTGGCACCAGGGGCCGCGGCTGATCCTCGCGGCGCGCAGCGACCCGCTGCTGCCGCTGCACAAGTACCGGCTCGCGGGGCAGATGGCCGAGCTGCGCGCGGCCGACCTGGCCATGACGCCGGCCGAGATCAGGGAGGTGCTCGCCGTGCACGGGGTCAGCCTGCCCAAGCGGGAGGTTGACGTGCTCGCGGCGCGCACCGAGGGCTGGGCGGCAGGCGTCCGGCTGTCCGCCATGCGGATGGAGGGCACGGAACGCCCGGCCGACTTCGTCTCGCAGCTCGCGCTCGACGCGGGCAGCATCGGCGAGTACCTGGTCGACGAGGTACTGCGGCGGCTGCCTGACGATCACCGCCGCCTGCTTGTCGAGACGAGCTTCCTTGACGAGGTGACCGGGCCGCTCGCCGGCGCGGTCACCGGGATGGCCGGCTGCGAGGACATGCTCGCGGGCCTCACCAGGGACAACTCCTTCGTCATTCCGCTCGACCCGATGCGCACCAGGTACCGCTACCACCAGCTGTTCGGTGAGATCCTCCGCTACCTGCTGCAGCGGCGCGAGGGGCAGGCGGTGTGCCAGCTCAAGGAGCGGGCGGCCGCCTGGTTCGAACGCGAGGGCGACCTGGGCAGCGCCATGTACTGGGCGGTGCAGGCGGACGACGGGCCGCGGGTGGCCAGCCTGCTTGCCAGGGGCGGGCTGGCGCATGCGCTCGTGCACCGGCAGGACCTGTCCGGGCTGCGGCTGCGCGAGCTGGTCCCGCCGGATGAGCCGACCCATCCAGGGTCGGCCGAGCCGGCGGAGTCGGCCGAGCCGGCGGTGGCCGCCTTCGCGGTCGAGGCCGTTGCGGCGGCCCCCGAGGCGGCGGCGGCGGAGCTTGACCGGCTGCGGGCCTGGCAGTCCTGCCAGTCGCTGACCGACAGGGACCTGGTCGTCACCTGCGACCTGGTGGAGCTGCTGCTCGGCCAGAAGGCCTGCGACGACCGCGCGGTCGATGCCGCGGCCACCCGCCTGCTCGGCGCACCGAGCGACCCGAAGCCGCCCGTCACTCCGGGATTGCGCGCCGCCGTTCTGCTGACTCAGGCCAGCGCGCACCTGTGGCACGGCAGGCACGAGGATGTCGGTGCGCTGCTCGAGGAGGCGATGGCCGAGGCGGCAAGCGACGGCCATGACGGTCTCGAGCTCGAGGCGCTCAGCATGATGGCCTGCCTGGACAGCCTGTGGTCGCGGGCGAACCGTGCGGACAGGGCGATCCAGCGGGCGCAGGCGATGCGGAAGGCGAAGGGGCTCGGCGCGCCGCCCGCCCTTGAGCTCGCGACCGCGGTGAGCGCCCTGTTCTCCGGCAACCTTGGCGGTCAGGCCCGGGCAGTGCAGCGGATCGTGCGCAGCGGCGCGGCCGGCGCGGACCCGGCGCTGGAAACCGCCGCCGCGCTGGTGCTCGCCGCCGGCCTGCTTGCCCGCGACCAGCGCACAGAGCCGCGGGCGATCCTGCAGGAGCAAGCCGACCGCGTCCTTCCCCCGGCGCTCGCCGCCTACCGCGACGTCATGCTCGCCGACCTGGAGACCTCGTACGGCAGGCCGCGTTCCGCGCTCGCCCGGCTGGAACGCAGCCGCAAGACCAAGTTCGCACCGGTCATCGCGCCGCCGGCGGCCCGTGCCTACCTGGCGCTCGGTGACCTGCGCAGCGCGCGGGACTGCGTCCGCGACGTGCTCGCCTCGCCGAGCCCCCAGATCAGCCGGTTCACCTTCGTCGAGGCGCTGCTGTGCGACGCGCGGATCGCGGAGGCCGGCGGGGATGCGGGGCAGGCCCTGGAGATCCTGGTGCACGCCTTCGACGCGGCGCGGGGCGAGGTGGTCCTGCCCTTCCACTGCGCGAGCGCCAGCTTCGCCGGCCTGCTCGCCCGGCATCCCGGCATGGCGAGCCGGTGGCCCGCTGGCGCGGTCGCCGAGGCCCGGGTGACACCAGTCCCGGTCCCGGCGCAGCGCATCACCCGCGAGCTGCCCGACCCGCTTACCCCTCGGGAGCTGACCATCTTGCGCCTGCTCGCGACGACCCTGTCAACCGGGGAAATCGCCGACGAGCTGTGCCTGTCGGTGAACACGGTCAAGACCCACCTGGCGGCCATCTACCGCAAGCTGCCGGCCAGCCGCCGCAGGGAGGCCGTGCTGCGGGCGCGTGACCTTGAGCTGATCTGACGCAGGACTGACGCCAGGACTGACGCCAGGCCGCGCGCGGGCGCGGTTACCCTCACCCGTCTTCACCCGTCGCGAGTGACGACTCCGGGATGTCCTTGCCCGCAGGATTGAAGTGCCAGGACTGAAGAACTGTAGAGAATCCGGAGGATGATCTTGTGCCCGCGCCCTATGAGATCCGCGTCGCGGGTCGGCTCGATGAGAAGGCGGCCGGGACGCTCGCCGGACTCGACATCTCGACTCGCGGCACGGTCACGGTCATCACTGGCGAGTTCGATCAGGCGGCCCTGCACGGCCTGCTAGAACGGATCAGAACACTCGGCCTGGACCTTGTCGAGGCCCGTCGGCTCCACGGGCTGCGCCGAGCCTTAGGCTGACCCGGAAGGAGTCCTGGTGACCACGTGCAACTATGAGATCAGGGTGGTTGGCTCCATCGGCCCGGCCGCCCGTGAGGCCTTCTCTGGCATGGGCGTGGACGTGGAGCCGACAAGCACGGTCCTGTCCGGCACGCTCGATCAGGGCAGCCTGCATCAGATGCTTGACCGGGTGCGCGCACTGGGCCTTGAGCTCGTCGAGGTGCGACAGGTGCCGCCGGACGCGGACCGCGGTAACTACCCGGAGTGATTCACCCGTGGCAGGTGATGATGACGGCGGCCTGCCCTGCGCATTCCGCGGGACGCTGACGGCGTGCTCGCGGAGGCCGCGGGATTCGCGTTCCTCGCCGCCATCTCGCCGACGGCGCTGCTTGTCATGGCGGTCTTCCTCAGCTCCGCCGAGCCGAGGCGCAACGCGCTGATGTACTCCGCCGGCGCGGTGGTGATGACGGTGACCGCGGCCGTGGCCGCCTTTGTCATCCTCCGAACGGCGGCGCTCAATCTGCCATCACGGCACGACGCGCGGTACGACCTGCGGCTAGCCCTCGGGGTGCTGGCGCTGGCCGCCGCCGTGGTGCTCAGCTGGCGCAGGCGGCGGCCCGCGGCCGAGGGCGTGGCCACCGCCGCGGCCGAGGTAGCGGCCGAGGTAGCGGCCGAGGTCGAGGTCCCGGCCGGACGGAACCTGGTCTCCCGGCTCACCGCCCGGCCGAGCCCGCGGACGGCCTTCACCGCCGGCCTGGTACTGTTCGCGCCGTCGGTGACGTTCCTCGCGGCGGTGCAGGTGATAGCGACGGCCAGCACCCGCCCGCTGGTGACGTTCGTCGCGCTGCTTGTCGTCATCGTCGTGTGCCTGCTGCTCGTCTGGGTGCCGCTGCTCGGGTACCTCGCCGCGCCGTCCGCCACTACCGGCCTGCTGAAGTCGTGCAACGGCTGGCTGCGCGCCCACGGCTGGGAGGTGACCGTGTGGGCGCTGGTCATCGCCGGGCTCGCCCTGGTGGTCAACGGCGCGCTCGGGCTCGCTGGCGTGCTATGAGCCCGGGCATGCGACGGGCACCCCCCGGCGTGCGCTACGCTTGTGCCCAGCACAGCAACGGGCTCGGTTAGCAGTCCGCCGTGCTGACGGTCCCGCGTAGCTCAATCGGCAGAGCGTCCGGCTGTTAACCGGCAGGTTCCAAGTTCGAGTCTTGGCGCGGGAGCTTAGGAAGTTTTCATAGTCGGCCCTCTCACCTGCGAAAACGCAGGAAGAGAGGGATCTGTCATGGCGCAGGCAGCAGCCGCGCGGACGAAGATCAACGCAGAAGTAACACAACCGGCTCCCAGGCGGACGTCACGGCGCCCGGTTGAGGCGGGGCTGGGGATCGTGGTGTACCCGCCGGTAGCGGCCGGGGAGCCGTGGCGGGCAGTGTTCACCGAGAACGGGCGGCGGCGGTTCCGGCAGGACGTGACAGAGGCAGGGCTGGCCGCCGAGATGGAGAAGGTCCGCGAGCGGCTCTCGGCCGGGCAGCGGGCATGGAGCGGCCCGGCGCAGGAAGCCGAGCTGGGACGGCGGTACGGTCAGGCCACGGGGCTCGCAGCCGTCACGGACGGCGCGCCGGAACCGCTGGACCGGACGGACCAGCGCCCTAAGCCGGACCTGGGCCACACGGACCACCCGGACCAGGCGACGGACCATCCGGGCGCGGCGGCGGGCCAGGTCCCGGCAGCCGGGGGCCCGTCGCGTACCGACACCGGCGGCGACATAGCCGCAGCGGTCGCCGCCTACCGCGGCAGCGCCCGGCAGGGCGCGCTGCTGTCGGAGCGCAAGCTCGGGGGCATGTTCGGCAAGTCCCGGCGCTGGGCGCGCAGCCGGATGGCCGAAGCCAGGCAGAGCCCGGTGCCGGCCTGAGCACGCACGGTAGCAGGGCGGGCTGCCGCCGCGCGGACAGCGTGGCCTCATCCCGCCCTGCCCGGCTGCCCCGGCCGGGTGCGCGGTCAGGACCATCACGAGCGGCCACCTGCTGCGGACATGCGGCGTCCCGACACGCGAGCGATGCGGGCTTGCCGTATCGCTCACGATCACAGGCAACCGGGCGCGGTACTCTGCGGAAGCGGTTACCGGGGACAGATTCCCGATGGCCGTTGACACCCGCCCGTTGTGTCGCGCTTGCGCAGGTACCAGACCCTTGCCGCGGCGGCCCAAGTCGACGCATGGCCGCCCGGCCCGCGTCACGGATGGTGGCGGTAGAGCGGGGACATGGCGCGAAATACCCGCCTATGCGCGGAAGTAGGCGCATGACAGGGCCGTCTGAGAACCGCGCAGAACTGTCCGGCCCGGGCGGCGCCGGCAGGCGCCGGATAGCGCCGTAAAAGGCGCCAAGAAACGTTGCGCGATGAATATCATTAACACCATCGGCCTCGTGAATACCTTCTCAGCCGGTCGGGCACATGATCGTGAAGGCTTTTTAGTGCGGAAGCACTAAAAAGCCTTCAGAACACCGAAATCCTCCATGAAAATCGTTCTGCCAGGGAAGATGCGGAGAATT
>Ga0335078_10007631_pt1 | contig 16048 bp, 14 predicted proteins | sample Lox_Sample_32_FD_206711 | JGI IMG/M metagenome (GOLD analysis project Ga0335078, IMG submission 206711) | Soil microbial communities from Loxahatchee National Wildlife Refuge, Florida, United States - Lox_Sample_3.2 | ecosystem: Environmental > Terrestrial > Soil > Wetlands | place: USA...
CCGGCCCGATCGTCTACTACGTGTGGGGAGGACGGGACAGCGACATGGGCGCCCTGATCCGCTCCCAGCCCGACGAGCGGCAGAACCTGCTCAAGATGCGAGCCCAGGCGTTCACCGCAAGGATAATGACCGTCGCCGCCGTGGCCGGCACACTGGTGGCCGTCGCGCTCCGGGGTCCCGTCTGGCCGTTCGCGCTCTTCGTCGGCATCGCCACCGTCTCCTCCATCACCGGCCTGTTGATCTACCGTGACCGCGGCCCCAGGGACTCAGAACCTCCCGTGTGATCACCCCACCGCATTGCAGCCATCCTGTCCGGACGACGCCACGACGCCACGACGCTGCCCGCCGCATCGCCGGCCTGCGTGACCATCTGCTGGCCGCACTCCGCGACACCGCAGCCAGCGGCTCACGGGCCCAGCGGCTGCCCGGCAACCTCACTACCTGCGGTACCGACGTCGGCAAGCTCACCGAGCGGCTACCCGCCCTGGCCACCTCTACCGGCCCGGCCTGCAGCACCAGGCAGTCCGGCCCCTGCCCGCGGGGCCGCAAGAGCATTCCCCGATTGGGTCCCGGAACTCCTCGACTATGCAGAGCTTGCAGCAAAGCCAGACATGACCCGAGATCGCCTGACACGGCTCTCGGCAGCCCCGCAGCTGAGGTATTCGGACACTTCTGATAACCGACTGTGCCGTTATCGGTGGCCGAGGAACTGGCCGAGTCGGCTGCGTCAGCCATCGCCGCCTACGTCCCTCGCAAGGCAAGGTCCGCCCAGGCAAGTGCCAGCATTGTGCCAGCATAGGGCGGGAATGAGCGCTGAGACGAAAGCCGACACAACGCCAAATTAAGCGAAGTGCCTGCTCAGGAAGCGGAGGATCGGGAATTTGAACCCCGGATGGAATCACTCCCAAACCGCATTAGCAGTGCTCTTCTTCGCGTGCCGGCCTCGTCCGGGCATGTTCGCGATTGCGCTGGAACGCAGGTCACAACGGCTTTCACGGGCCGCGCCGTGCCAGGATTGACCGGGACTGCGCGGCCCGTTTAGAGGCGGAGCGCCCGTGAAAGGCATCAAGACATGGAGCGTCCGAGTCATCCCGCGCCAGGGCTGGCCGGCTCTGTCCTGGAGGAGGGGTTTCGCGTGACCGATGGCTCCATCCGGTTCCTGGCCGGTCTGTCGCTCGCCGCGCTGGCCGCGATCATCGGGATTGTCAGCTACAGGCAGCGCGGGCCTGGTGGCCTACCTCATCCCGTTCGTGGCTGACCTAATCCGAAGTTACGGCCAGTTCGGCAGGTGATTCCGGGTTTGATCTGTGGTTTTGCTGGTTTGGCGGGGTTGTGTTGTGGCTACTTCAAGGTGAGCGGGATGGGGTCGCCGATCAGGTCGAAGGCCTGGCGCTGGGCGCCGGTGGGCTCGGCGAGCATCAGGATCTCGGCGGTGGTGCCGGCGAAGCGGACCTGGTTGCGGGTCAAGGTGGCCAGGTGCTCCAGCAGGCCGCGGAAGCTGTAATAGGGCTGCCCGGCCTGGTCGTGCTGGCAGGAGGCTTTGGCCTGGGCATGGGCGGAGCGGCGGGCTGGGGTGACCGGGTTCGCCGGGGCGGGCGGGTTCTGGTCGGTATAGGTCAGCGGGGCCCACGCCCGGCGCAGGTGCCAGGTCAGGTAGCAGGCGAGCATGCAGATCAGCACGTGGGCTTTGACGCGTTCCTCCAGCCGGTGGAAGACCGGGCGCAGGTCCAGGTCGTCGGATTTGATCGACCGGAAGTCCCGTTCGACGTACTTGAGGTCCTTGTAGGCGCTCACCACGGCGGGAGCGTCCAGCTCGGCGGCCGGGACGGCGGTGCGCAGCACGTAGAACCCGTCCAGGGCGGCCTCGACGTCGATCTGGTCCTGCTTGCGGGCCACGGTCAGGCTGTTGTCGGTGATCGTGACGTCGAAGTGCTTGGCGGTCTTGTACCGGGCGATCACCTTGCCGACCTCGACCCCGATCGGCCCGGCGCCGGTGAGCCGTCCGGCCGCCACCCGGGCGATGATGGGGGCCAGCAGCTTCTCGGTTGAGACGAGCAGGTCCTCGCGCTTGCGGGCCCCGCCCGGCGGCCAGCACCGGGTTGCGGCAGGCGATCAGCCGCTCGCCGGGGAAATCCGGGGAGGTGATCTCGGCCAGGTCCTGCTCATCGAAGAGGCTGAGCTGCAGCGGGCCGTCGTCGGCCATCAGCTTGCGGATGGCCGGGGCGCGCAGCGCGGTGATCCACCGGTAGGGATCCGGCCGGGCCGTCCCGTCCTCCAGTTGGTTCAAGGCGGCGATCCGGGCGGAGGTGATCATCCCCCGGTCGCCGACCATGACCATGTCCCGCAGCCCGAACTTGTCCCGCATCACGTCCACGATGCCGGTGAAGGCGGCCGGGTCGCCGATGCCGCCAGGGAAGACCCGGACCGCGACCGGCCGGCCCGCCGGGTCGGTGAGCAGCCCGTACTCGATCTGCAGCTTGCCTTTCTTGCCGTCCCGGGAATAGCCGCGGGCGGCCAGCGGGCAGCACGAGCCTTCCAGCCACGAGGAGGACAGGTCGAACAGCGCCATCCGGGACGGGCTGGCATCTGGGGCCAGGTGGCGGCGGGCCAGCCCGGCCTCGATGGCGTCCTGCTGGCCGGCCAGCCAGTCCATCGCGGCGTAGATGTCATCGGTGCTGGCATCGGCGACGCCCAGGTCGGCACCCAGGGTCACATTCGGCCCACCAGGTCAGGGTGGACAGCTTGGAGGCGGGCCTGGCCACCCGGGAGATGATCAGCGCCAGGGCCAGGTCCCGCGCCCGGCCTGCCGGGCCCAGCATGGCGGGCAGGCCCAGCGTGGCGGCCATCGCCGCCACGGCGGCGAGATGGCCGTGCGGCACCGACCGGGTAATCGTGACCGCCTGCCCGGCCGGGACCAGCCGGTGACCTTTCAGGGTCGCCTCGACCGCGGCGGCGGCCTCGGCCGGCAGCGCGGACAGGTTCGCCAGCGTCTCGGGGTGCTGGACCGCCAAGTACTTGGCTCTGCCCGCGAGCACCAGTGTCTTGCCGCTCCCCGGCGGGCCCGACAACATGAGCACGTCTTCGACAGGAAGCGTGGCAGCTACGGCCTGCTGAGCGTCGAGGGCTAGCTGGTACTCACGCCGCGCCGCACGACCATGGTCGCTGACGCCCTGGCGTGCCTGGAAGGTAAAGACAAGGGCCGGGGTCAGTGCCGACCGCAACGCCTCAAAGTCGGCTGGCTCAAGCTTTCGAACCTCAAGCTGTTCAAACCAGTCTACCTGGACCACGTCACCCAGGCTGGGAGGCGGTGCCGCTGGCATCACCGTGGCAGACCGGTGGTATCCCGCCGCGCTGCTGATCGATGCACGTGCGGTCAGGCCCGTCTGCGTCGCCGACGATAGCCTCTGGGCCGGTCGCCGATCTCCCCTCCTGCCTGCAGTCGCTCGACGTTCCACGCCAGCTGCGTCACGGCCGCTGCGGGGACGCCCGGCGGGACTGTCACGTGATCAAGAGCCCTGGCGAAGTCGGCCAGGGTCGCGGTGACGATCTGCTCCGGTTCGCCGGCGCCGAGCGCGTTCCAGTGCCCGGCTTCGCGGATGAGGTGCGCGGCGCTGATCCGCCGGTGGTCGAAGCTGCCGTCGATGGCGAGCGCGAGGTTGCAGTCGATCCGGCCGTCCTGGAAGAGGTTCGGGACGGCGTCGTAGACGTCGGCGAGCACGCTGCGGCCGGGAAGGTGCAAGATAGCCAGGTTCTTCGCATGCGCGTCGTTGTCGCCCAGGAGCACGGTGAACGTGAGCCTGCGCAAGAAGCCGGCAACCGGCCGCCCCTCCCCCTGAAGCGAGCCGAGGAGCTCGGCGATCCGGTACGCGCTCGGACGGTGAGAGTCACGCGGCGCACCAGGGTCCTGGAACTTCGCGTGGTCATCGACCCAGTCCAGGCCCAGCGCCTGAGCGGCGTCCTCCTGATGAATCAAGGTGACCGCCTGGCCGTCGACAGCCCGGTCGTAGCGCTCGATGACCAGGTACTGGCGGGCGCCCTTGCCGACAAGCTCGGTGCGGTAGCGCGCGAGCCCGAGCTCGGCCGCCAGCGCATGGCCGTAGTGCTCCCTGGCCAGCCCGTCCGGGCGTGCCGGGAGCCTCGGCTTGAGGATATGGGTGGAATGCGCGCGGCCGCGGGGAAGATACCAGTCCCCGTCGAACCGGGCGAGCAGCAGCTTGGGCTGCAGGCCGGCGAGCATCGAGCGGCTCTGGTCATCGGAGCCGAGATCGCCGTCATCCGCGGCCCGCCGCAGGCGCCTGATGATCTCGCCGTCACTGACCGGTTCATACGCCGGCTGCGTCCGGCTCGCCGCGTCCGGGTCGCCGACCGTCACCGCGCCGGCGATCGAACTGCCGAACTCGCGCAGCATCGCGTACAGATCAGCCGGGCTGCTGATGCCACGGCGCTGGGTGAGCCGCTCACGCTGGCGGCCCTCCAGCGCGTACCCCCCGAAGAAACTGCTCGCCGCACCCGGCGGCGCCTTCGGCAGGACAGACCCGAACGACTCCGTCAGCGTGACAGGCCCCGGGGTGTACCCCTCAGCCCACTCAAACTCGATGCGCTCCCGCCGCGAGCCGCGGGCAACCCAGCCGATCTGCTCGCCGTGCAGGCGCACCTCCAGCCTGTCAGCCATCACGGCGGCCATCCCCGGCGGCAGGGTCACCGGCATCGAACGTCACGCTCAGAGTGATGCCGAGCGATTTCAGCGTGCGCAGCAGACGGGTGATGTACACCGTGCTCCGGCCAGCCTCCAGCCGGTAGAGGTAGAACCGGTCGTAGGCGTTCGCCTGCGCGAGATCCTCCTGCGAGATGCCGCGCGCCTCGCGCACGGCGCGGATCGCGTCGCCGATGTCGCGCGGCTTGCGCACCTCGATCGTCCTGCGGGCCATGACCACCCCAAAGTCTACGTGAGGAAATCCCCACATCGCATGACGTGAGGATATCACCACATCCCGTGCCGTGCGGAAATCACCACACCACAGCCCCAAGATGAAGTCAGCCTGGCTGCGCGACCGTATCCCAGACGTGTGCTCCGCCGAGTCGCCGTACCAAGCTGGACAGATGTCCGCAGCGCGGGACCTCATACTCATGGTGACGGAACGTCACGCTTGATTAGGCGACCTTCAAAGCATTGATTATTTTTCGCTGACCAGGATGGTCAGCCGGATGGTTGAGATACGCGCAGATCGCCGAGGACGCGATCGTCACCGCCTGCCTGCACGCGCGTGACCGCCTCGGCGAGCCCGTGTCGCAGCGCCAGCTGTCGGCCACCTTCGGCGTGCCGCGGCCCAAGGTGGCCACGCTGGTCGGAACCCCCAACGGGACGCGGCCAAACGACGCGGAAGCAGACGTTACGGAACGAGTGTCGCCGAGGTACACAGTCGAGGGCTTCCTGCGGGGTGCCGACCAGGTAGCCACTAGGCCAGAAGGGCTTCTCGGAAACGTGTATGCGGGCTGGCCCGACCTTTATCTGCACAGTGAAACGATGCCACGACTTGCGGTTGCTCACTCGCTAACGCTGCCTCACGCTCACCACGAACGTCTGCCATGCCTCAGCCGTGACCGTCAGCACCGGTCCCCGCCGGTCGGCGCTGTCGCGGACCGCGATCGCGTCACCCGACGCGACCTCTACGCACTGTCCCCCGTCACCCGTCGAGTAGGACGATGTACGCCAGTTGCCCATTGACTTTCCAGCCTCTCAATCAGTTCCAGTGACTCACTGGCACGGTAACACTCGGCCCGCAGGGTATCGAAGCGCAGCGTCATGGCACCAACGGTTTCCGGGTCCGTGTATGTCCCCGCGGTTATCACGTTCTCGCACCACACGGCGTCGTCCGCTATCAGATAGCGGGCGCGGCCATCTTCGCTCACGTGGCCGCCCGCCTCCGGGACATGGCGGGGAGCTTCGGCGGCAGCGTGGTGCTGTTGTTCGACGTCGATGAGCACACCGGGGGGTTCGGCAGGCGATGACGGCGTGGTCGTCTGCTACGAGGCCGACGACCTGGACCCGGTCCGGCACACCGGGTGGAGCGTGATCGCCACCGGGATGGCCTGGCTGGTCCGCGATCCGGACGCGATCACCCGCTACCAGCAGCTGCTGGAGCCGTGGGTGGCCGGCCAGATGGACTACGTGCTCGCCATAAGGCCACAGATCATCACCGGGATCCGGCTGGTCGGCTGGTGCCGCTGAGCGTCTTCTGTCCGCCGGCGGCTGGGTCAACTTGTCGAGGCCCGCAGATCGTCCAGCAGCTCGGCCTGGCCCGACAGCACCCCGGTCAGGATCAGCCGGGCCACGGCCAGCAGCTCGGCCACGTGCGGGCTGGTCAGCGAGTACCGGACGCTGGAGCCTTCCTTACGGGAGGTGACCAGGTTCGCGCGGCGCAGCACGGCGAGCTGCTGGGACAGGTGGGCGGGCTCGATGCCCACTTCCGGGAGCATCTCGGCCACCGTGTACTCTCGCTCACTGAGCAGCTCCAGCACCCGGATCCGGGCGGGGTGGCCGAGGGTCTTGAAGAACTCCGCCTTCAGCTGGTACAGCGGCGTACTCATCCAGCCTCCCTAGCCCCGGCGTCCGCGCGGTCCGCCTGCGCCGGACGCCGCTTCGTGCGCCCGCCCCCCACGCTGATATAAGACTCGGCAATTGATAATGTCAGCAATTCACGATAACGCAAGGAACGGGCAACGCCGAAGTGGGCTGGCCCGCGTTCCGGGTCAGAGCCCGGCGCAAGGCACCATGACTTGTCCGCCGGTCATAGGCTAGGCCGCCGACCACACTGGCCACCGGGTATTTCGCCGTACCTAAGTATACGGTGAACGGCGGCAACGTCCCCACAAGGCCGGGACGGACGCGCCGCTGGCGGCCTGCGTAATAAGCAGCCTGGTGAACGCCGCCGTTCAACCGCCGGTGCGTATTGCCTGGCGGCGTTTCCGTGAGGCCAGGACCGGGTGTCCGTGGTTCGCTCACGCGTCCCCGGCTGTGCTGGCAGGCGGCGATCCGGCATCCCGGGCTTGTGCCGCGGCCTGATCGTCCTGCCCGGGCGGCATGTCCGCGTGCGCAGGTGCCGCGCCCGCGCCGCGCGGATCGGCCTGCCGCCCCGCGCCATGTGCGGCGCCCTGCCTTCCAGGGTGCGCGGGACCGCTTGCTGGCTGGCGCGCCGCGCGGAAGACGGCTATCAGCCACGCTCCCAGCAGAGACCAGGACAACCACGGCCATGAGGAGTGCCGCCGCAGGCGACATGGACGAACCCGGGTCAGGCAAGAGATACCCTCCTTCGCCGCCAAGCCGCAGGTGCCGCTCACTGCCCCCGGGTATCGGTGGCAGGGGCCGCGGCAGCCCGGCGGCCTAGCTGAGCGCTTCGCGTGTTGCGAGAGTCACGGACCGAGCTGACTCAAGAGGGTCGCGCCGTGCCGCAGACTTGCATAAGTTCTTAATTTAGTAGTTCGTAAGCTTGCTAGCCGCCTACTGTAGCCGACGTCCGCCGGCCCGGCAGCGGCGTGCGGGTCCCGTGACGACTTGCGTGAGGCACGAGATGAGGCAGCGATGACTCTGAGGGATGGCACAGGCACCGTCCGGCACGCCGATGCTGACCGGCCTGCGCGTTATGCCAACTGCCGGCGGCGCGCTGTCAGGCCCAAGAATCTTCATTAACCGGACGGGGCAGTGGTTATGAGCGATGACGTCAGGCGTTTCTCCTACGACGTGGTGGTGATCGGCGCGGGCGGCTCGGGGCTGCGCGCGGCGATCGAGGCCCGGCTGCGCGGCAAGAAGACCGCGGTCATCTCCAAATCGCTGTTCGGCAAGGCGCACACGGTGATGGCCGAGGGCGGCTGTGCCGCGGCGATGGGCAACGTCAACCCCCGCGACAGCTGGCAGGTGCATTTCCGCGACACGATGCGCGGCGGCAAGTTCCTGAACAACCCGCGGATGGCCGAATTGCACGCCCAGGAGGCGCCGGACCGGGTGTGGGAGCTAGAGGCGTGGGGCGCGCTGTTCGACCGGACCCCGGACGGCAAGATCAGCCAGCGAAACTTCGGCGGGCACGAGTACCCACGGCTGGCGCATATCGGCGACCGGACCGGCCTGGAGATGATCCGCACCCTGCAGCAGAAGGTCGTGGCGCTGCAGCAGGCCGACGCGGCCGAGTACGGCGACCCGGAGGCGATGATCAGGGTCTTCGCGGAGACCACAGTCACGAGGCTGGTCACCAGCGGCGGCCGGGTCGCAGGCGCCTTCGGGTACCTGCGGGACACCGGCCGGTTCGTCTTCTTCGAGGCGTCGGCCGTGGTGCTGGCCACCGGCGGCATCGGCAGGACGTTCAAGGTGACGTCGAACTCGTGGGAGTACACCGGGGACGGGCACGCGTTGGCGCTGCGGGCCGGGGCGACACTGCTGAACATGGAGTTCGTCCAGTTCCACCCCACCCACATGGTGTGGCCGCTGTCGGTGGCCGGGCTGCTGGTCACCGAGTCGGTGCGCGGCGACGGCGGGGTGCTGCGTAACTCCGAGGGCCGGCGGTTCATGTTCAACTACGTGCCGGACGTCTTCCGCCCGATGTACGCCGAGACCGAGGAGGAAGCCGACCGCTGGTACGCCGACCAGGCTAACAACCGCCGCCCGCCGGAGCTGCTGCCGCGCGATGAGGTGGCCCGGTCGATCAGGGCCGAGGTCAAGGCGGGCCGCGGGTCCCCGCACGGCGGGGTGTTCCTCGACATCGCCTCCCGGCTGCCCGCCGCGGAGATCTTGCGCAAGCTGCCGTCGATGTATCACCAGTTCAAAGAGCTGGCCGACGTGGACATTACCAAGGAGCCGATGGAGGTCGGACCGGCCCAGCACTACGTGATGGGCGGCGTGGAGGTGGACCCGGATACCGCCGCGGCGCGGGCGCCGGGCCTGTTCGCGGCGGGCGAGGTATCCGGCGGCATGCACGGCTCGAACCGGCTGGGCGGCAATTCGCTGTCGGACCTGCTGGTGTTCGGCCGCCGGTCCGGCGCTGGCGCCGCGGACTACCACGACGCCGCAGGTCCCCCGCCGACCGTGCCCGATGCGGCGCTGGAGGGCGCGCGGGACGAGGCGCTGGCCCCGCTGGGGCGAGACGGCGGCGAGAACCCCTACGCGGTGCACGCCGAGGTGCAGCAGACGATGAGCGACCTGGTCGGCATCATCCGCCGCGAGGAGGAGATCAAGACCGCCCTGGCGCGACTGGACACGCTGCGCGAGCGCGCGGCGAAGGTCGCCGCACCAGGCGGCACCGCCTACAACCCGGGCTGGCACCTGGCCCTGGACCTGCGCAACATCCTGCTCATCGCCGAGTGCGTGGCACTGGCAGCGCTGGAACGCACCGAATCCCGGGGCGGGCACACCCGCGATGACTACCCGGCCATGTCGCCGGAATGGCGCAAGGTCAACCTGATCTGCTCCCTGGACGAGGGCGGCCGGGTGCTGCTGCGCCGGCAGCCCATCCCGCCGATCCGGCCGGAGCTGCTGGCCCTCTTCGACGTGGCAGAGCTGAAAAAGTACATGACCGGCGACGAACTGGCCGGGCTGCCCGGGCTGCCCGGCACCGCCGAGACGTCCGCGGAGGGGACTCGCTGACCGGCCACCTGGCTGCGCTACGGGTCGCGGTGCGCGTCCGGCCGGGTGCCGCGCGCACGGCGGTGGGCGGCCGCCACGGTGACGCCCTGGTCGTCTGCGTGACCGCCCGGCCGGCCGGGGGCGCGGCGACCCAGGCTGTTCTGCGGGCGGTGGCAGAGGCGTTCGGCGTGCCGCGGCGGGATGTCACGCTGGTGACCGGCGTGACCAGCCGGGACAAGGTCATCGAGGTAGCGGGGCCTCCGGTAGCGCTGGTCCGGCGGCTCGGCGAGCTGCTCGGCGCCTGACATCGCGCCGCCCCGGGTGCGTCAGCTGCGGGCCGGGCCGTGCCATCTGTTGCGAGATTTGTTAATTGCATAGATAATAGTTCCGATAGGTCCCCGGGCCGGACTGGCCCCTGGGTCCGGCCCAGGCGGAAGAGGCCGTAATGAGAGTGTTCGCAGCCGGGCTGGCGGCGGACAGGTATCGCTGGGGCGACAGGTAAGACGGCCGGGTCGCAGCGTGCCGGTCATGTGTGCCGCGGCGGCCTGCTGCGGGCCGAGTCGGCTGTGGCGAGGCACGCCCGGCCATGGCGCCTGGTGGCCCCCTCAGGCCCGGTCGGCGGTCGCCAGGGAGGCAGCGGAAGGAGACGACGTGGCGGAGGAGATCCCGGGTCTGGATCAGGCGCCGACTCGGCATGGCGGGCTGATCGCGTGGGTGGCGGAGATCGCCGCGCTGACCCGGCCCGCGGCCGTGCGCTGGTGCGACGGGTCACAAAGGGAGTGGCGAGAGCTGACCGGCCTGCTGGTCGAGCGGGGCACGCTGACCCGGCTGAACCCGGAGTTGCGGCCGGGCAGTTTCGCCGCGTCGTCTGATCCCTCCGATGTGGCCCGGGTGGAGGATCGCACGTTCATCTGCTCGGAGACCGAGGAGGACGCGGGCCCGACCAACAACTGGATCGCCCCGGCGCGGATGCGCACCATCTTCGGGGACCTGTTCGCCGGCTGCATGGCCGGGCGGGTCATGTACGTGGTGCCGTTCTGCATGGGGCCGATCGGCTCGCCGATCTCCCAGCTGGGCGTGGAGATCACCGACTCTGCGTACGTGGCAGCCTCGATGCAGGTCATGACCCGGACCGGCACGCCGGTACTGGAGCAGCTAGGGACGGACGGGTTCTTCGTCCGCGCCGTCCACTCGGTCGGCGCGCCGCTGGCCCCAGGCCAGGCCGACGTGCCCTGGCCGTGCAACCCGGTCAAGTACATCTCGCACTTCCCGGAAACGCGGGAGATCTGGTCCTACGGGTCCGGGTACGGGGGGAACGCGCTGCTGGGCAAGAAGTGCTACGCGCTGCGGATCGCCTCGGTGATGGCCCGGGACGAGGGCTGGCTGGCCGAGCACATGCTCATCCTCAAGATCACCCCGCCCCGCAACGGCGGCACCCGGCCGCGGTACATCGCGGCGGCGTTCCCGTCCGGGTGCGGGAAGACCAACCTGGCCATGATGGTGCCCGCGCTGCCCGGGTGGCGGGTGGAGACGATCGGCGACGACATCGCCTGGATGCGGTTCGGGCCGGACGGGCGGCTGCGGGCGATCAACCCCGAGGCCGGGTTCTTCGGCATCGCGCCGGGCACCAGCATGGCCACCAACCCCAACGCGATCACGATGCTGCGCAGTGACACCATCTTCACCAACGTGGCCCGCACCCGCGACGGCGACGTGTGGTGGGAGGGGCTGACCGACGAGCCCCCGGCGGGCCTGACCGACTGGCAGGGCCGGGACTGGGACCCGGCCTGCGGGCAGCCCGCGGCCCACCCCAACGCCCGGTTCTGCGTGCCGATCGCCCGGTGCCCCTCAGCCGCCCCGGAGTGGGAAGACCCGGACGGGGTGCCGATCTCGGCGATCTTGTTCGGCGGCCGCCGGGCGAGCGCGGCGCCGCTGGTGACCGAGGCCAGCTCGTGGCAGCACGGCGTGTTCCTGGGCGCCTGCATCGCGTCGGAGAAGACAGCCGCCGCCGACGGGACGGTCGGGGAGCTGCGCCGCGACCCGTTCGCGATGCTGCCGTTCTGCGGGTACAACATGGGCGACTACTTCGCGCACTGGCTGTCGGTCGGCGCGATGACCGACCCGGCCAGGCTGCCGCGGATCTACCACGTCAACTGGTTCCGCAGGAATGCGGCCGACCAGTTCGCCTGGCCCGGCTACGGCGAGAACAGCCGGGTGCTGAAGTGGATCTGCCAGCGGCTGTCTGGGCAGGCCGCAGCCAAGCCCACCGCCATCGGAAACCTGCCTGCCGACGGCGCCCTGGACACCAGCGGCCTGCCGATCAGCCAGGCCGACCTGGAGGTGCTGCTGTCGGTCGACCTGGCCATCTGGCAGCAGGAGGCCGAGCTGATCGGCGAGCACCTGGCCAGCTTCGGCCGGCGGCTGCCCGCGCAGCTGTGGGAGGAACACGACGAACTGCTGGCGCGGCTGAAGATCGCCCGCTGAGCGCCGAACCACGGGCAGGAGGAGCGGCCGTGCTGGCCGTCGAGGGCGTGGTCGGGGTCGGCGAGCGGCCCGGCTTCGATATCGATGACCGCTACCCTGCCGTCCCGGTCACCTTCTGACCGCGGGTCGCGAGTACGTGACCGAGCTGGGCGCACCACGGACCGTTCGGCCGGAAAAGGCGGGTACCGGTGCGGCGGGCCACCGGGAAGAACGGCGGCCCGCCCCCGGAAACAGGGTTCAGCTCTCGGCGCCGAAGGCCTTGATCTCGGCCTCCTCGGCCTCGGTGAGCTCGCGCGGCACCTCGCCGTGGGCGAGCTTTTCCGCCTGCACGTGGTGCCGGATCTGCTCCACCACCTCGGGGTTGGCCAGCGTGGTGACGTCGCCGACGTCGGCGAAATTGGACACCGACGCGATGACCCGGCGCATGATCTTTCCCGACCGGGTCTTGGGCATGTCGGCGACGATCCAGACGTTCCTCGGCCGGGCGATCTTGCCGATCACGTCCTCGATCGTCTTGCTGACCTTGGCCGCCACCTCCTGGCTGCCCTCGAAGCCGGGCTTGAGCGAGACGTACAGCTCGACGACCCGGCCGCGGATGTCGTCAATGACCGGCACCGCGGCCGCCTCGGCGACCTCGGGAACCGTCAGCGCCGCCGACTCGATCTCCTTGGTGCCCAGGCGGTGCCCGGCCACGTTGATCACGTCGTCGACCCGGCCCAGGATCCGGAAGTACCCGTCGGCCGCCTGCATCGCGCCGTCGTTGCAGAAGTACGGCCAGTCGTGCCAGTCCGTACTGTCCGGGTTCTTGTTGTACTTGCGGTAGTAGGTGGACAGATACCGTTCGGGGTCACCCCACACCGTCTGGAACATGCCGGGCCAGGGGTTTCGGATGCAGATGTTGCCCGCCTTGCCGCTGCCCTTCGGCACCTCGTTGCCGTCCTCGTCGTAGATCACCGGGTAGATGCCGAGCACGCCGGGACCGCAGCTGCCCGGCTTCATCGGCTGCAGGCCGGGCAGGGTGCTGCCCAGGAACCCGCCGTTCTCGGTCTGCCACCAGGTGTCGGTGATCGCCGCGGCGCCCTTGCCGACCTCGGTGAAATACCACCGCCACACCTCGGGCTCGATCGGCTCGCCCACAGTCGTCATCGTCTTGAAGCGGTAGCCGTACTTGGCCGGCTCGGTCGGGCCGACCTTGCGCAGCATCCGGATCGCGGTCGGAGAGGTGTGGAAGATCGTCACCCCGAGCTGCTCCGCGATACGCCACGGCCGGCCGCCGTCGGGGTAGTTGGGCACGCCCTCGTAGATCACTGTCGTGGTGCCGAGGGCCAGCGGGCCGTAGACGATGTAAGAGTGGCCGGTGATCCAGCCGATGTCGGCCATGCACCAGTACACGTCGTCGGGGTGGATGTCCTGGTAGTACTTCGAGGTGCCGGCCACGTAGGCCAGGTACCCGCCGGTGGAGTGCTGGCAGCCCTTCGGGCGGCCGGTCGTCCCGCTGGTGTACATCAAGAACAGCGGCGCCTCTGCCGGCATCGACACCGGCTCGACGGTCTTCCCGCTATGCTCGGCGAGCAGCTCGTCGACGAAGACATCCCGGCCGTCGGTCATCGGGATCTTCGAGGCGTACTGGCCCGGATGCCGCCGCCAGACCAGCACCTTGTCGACCTCCTGCCCTTGCTTGGCCGCCTCCTCCACCGCCTCGTCTGCCTTGACCTTGTGATCGGTCAGCTGCCCGGCGCGGTAGTAGCCGTCCATGGTGATCAGTACCCGGCTGCCCGAGTCGGCGATGCGCGCCCCGCAGGCCCGGCCGGAAAAGCCGCCGAACACCTCGGAGTGGATCACCCCGAGCCGGGCGCAGGCCAGCATGGTGACCGGCAGTTCGGCGACCATCGGCAGGTGCAGCGTCACCCGGTCGCCGGCCTTGAGGCCCAGGTCATCGCGCAGCAGCGCGGCGAACTCGTTCACCTGCCGGAGCAACTCCGCGTAGCTGAGGTGCACGGGCTCGTCGGACTCGAGCTCGGGCACGAAGACGATCGCGGTCTTATACGGCTGCGCTATGGCGTGCCGGTCGACGCAGTTGTACGAAGCGTTCAGCCTGCCGCCGACAAACCACCTGAAGAACGGCGCGTTGCTGGTGTCCAGCGTGGTGTCCCAGGTCTGGTCCCACGCCAGCAGGTCGGCATATTCCTTGAAGCAGCCGGGGAACTTGTCCTCGGCGAACCGCTCCAGGATGGCCGGGTCATTCGCGTTGGCCTGCGCGACGAAACTGGCGGGCGGCGGGTAGTACTCCTCCTCGCGCCAGTGCACGGCGATCTGGGCTTCGGAGACCTGCGCCTCGGCACCTTCCGGTCCGGTATCTTGTGCCACTGGGTGGCCCTCCCATCAGACGATAACTACTACGGTGGCGGCAGGCCCGCCCTATGTGTCCCTCAGCAGGCCGGAGCAGACACCGAACTCGCGCAGCACGGCGCCGGCCGCCGCCTGGCGGCTGAACGCCCCGATATCGCCCCGATGCAGCGAGTCCCAGCACAACCGGTCGGTCAAGGCCAGCGCCCGCACGGTCACGCAGCTCAGCCTCTCGATCGGGCCCGTCTCAGCGGCGACTCGCAGCGACCAGGCCTCCCGGCCTTCCGCCTCTGTCGTGGTGACCGCCTGCACCCGCCCCAGCAGCACCGACAGCTCCCCGGCCAGGTACTGCTGCGTCATCCCTATCGCCGCCCTGCGCGGTGAGGCGGTAGCGCGAGGACTCCTGCCGTCAGCCGTCGTGAACACGCGCGCGGCGGGCTGATTTCCAGACCCGCAGATGCGCTCGTTCGTATCAGGTACCGCGATCGCATGGGCCATCACCTCAATGGCGCCGCACGTGCCGGAACGGCCCGGCAGATATCAGCAGTTCAGCAATTGCCGATCTTAACAATTAGTTGAACGGGTGGCTAGTTGGAAATTCCCGGATCCCGTCGGCCAGGGCCCGGGTCCTCCGCGGCGGACGGCGCGGGGGCCGCATGCCAGGGACGGGTTCGAGGTCGGTGAGCCAGGCGGCATGGGTGCTGAAGGCCGCGAAGAACGGCGCGCCGGCCAGGGACGGATCACGGGCCTGCAGGTAGCGGAGCACGAACAGCTTCTGCCCGCCGACCTCGGCGGTCCGGTCGAGGCAAACAATGCCGTGCTCATCGTGCATCGCCGGCCCCCGGACGGTCCGGGCCAGCCCGGACACGCCGGAGTAGGCGCCGCCGAAGATCTGCTGCGCCCGGGCGATGCCGGCCGCCATGTCGAGCGTGTCCTCCGCGGGGAACACGAGCCGGTAGATCGGGTCATCAGGTCCGGCCGGCCAGTCGATCAGCTCATCAGCCACATAGCTGGTCACCCGGAAACCCAGGACGGACCCGGCCAACCGGATGTTCCGCCGCCGCCCGGGTGCCTGTCCGAGCCGTCAGCTGGTCCAGGTCAGCCGCAGTGAACACGCGAAGGCCGCATCCGCCATCGTGGCCGGAGGGCGAGTCAGGTGCGGGCTGCGGCATGAGGCTCCTTCCCGGGGTGGGTACGACCCGAGCTCGAAGCCCCGGCCCGCGGCCCGCCCCCAGATGCGCTCGCTAGCGCGGGGGCCGTCTTCGATCCAGGCGGCGGCCGGGGATCGCAGGCCGGCTGGTCTTGAGTGATACGGCAGGTGGCGATAGCGAGCAGCTGGCGATGAGGGCCTGGTAGCCGGCGAGGTCGATGACCGTGCTGGCGAGGAGGGGATGCACCACCGGACCGACCCGGCCGGAAGGAGATGCCTCATGACCGCTGTGCGTGCCGAGCGCCTCCGGACACGAAAACAGGGGCCTCCCGGCAGCGACGAATCCGGAGAACCCCTGGCCACCCGCCCGCGGAGGATCGGGGATTTGAACCCCGGAGGGTGGTTACACCCAACCGCATTAGCAGTGCGGCGCCATAGACCGGACTAGGCGAATCCTC
>Ga0335078_10007632_pt1 | contig 16047 bp, 20 predicted proteins | sample Lox_Sample_32_FD_206711 | JGI IMG/M metagenome (GOLD analysis project Ga0335078, IMG submission 206711) | Soil microbial communities from Loxahatchee National Wildlife Refuge, Florida, United States - Lox_Sample_3.2 | ecosystem: Environmental > Terrestrial > Soil > Wetlands | place: USA...
AAACGGGTCGGTGATAAACGGGTGATAAACGGGTCAGCCTGAACTGCGTCATTTAGCCGAGATGAATTGGCGTATCGATGTCAACCACGCTCCGTCGAAAGCACTTCGTAAATCGCTCGGTTCAGGCTGACCCGATTTTCCCACGTCGAAAGCACTTCGTAAATCGCTCAGTTCAGGCTGACCCGATTTTCGATTTTCCCCCGATTTTCCCCCCGAATTTCCCCGATTTTCCGCGTGATTTTCCGCACGATTATCCCCATGGTGCGACGGGCACTCCGGCGGAATGGGAAAAGAGGGGTTACAGTAGACGGAGCATCTCAGTTACGTTTGGTAGAGAAAATCGAGGCAGGTCAGAAGTGTTTTTGAAGAAGACCGGCGCGCAGTTGTGGATCCAGCATGACTTCCTCGGCAACGCGAAGCTGAATAAAGCCCCAGTCTTTAACGAGTAGCCGCGCGCCTATCGCGCGAGATTCATGCGGCGCAGCAGATTCGCAAAGCGGGAGTCGGAACGCAGACTGTCCAACCGGGGATCAATCGCCAGGTAATCCATCCAGGCGTCACGCTCGTCATATGCCTTCTCGAGCTGCGCCAGCGCCTTTTCTTTCTCGCCCAAAGCGGCGTAGATCGTCGCCACGGGATAGGGCGGCACGTACTTTTCCTTCGACGCCGCGGTCAGTTGCTGCAGGATCGTGCGAGCCTCGGCCGTCCTGCCTGCCGCGGCATACGTATGGCCGAGCAATGCCAGCATGTTGGGCCTGCCCGCGGTAATCCGGACCGCATTCTGAAACTGCGTGATCGCCGGCGGGAAGTCGCGGAGTTGCTCGTAGACGAGCCCCAGATACCACTGCGCGACAGAAAAGTTGGGGTCCATGTCGATTGTCTTTCGCAGCGGTGCGATGCCGCGGTCATATTCGCGCGTCCACAGGTAATACCAGCCCTGGTGCGAACTGATCGCAAGATCCACCGGATCCAGTTCCTCGGCCCGTTGGCCCACGCGAATGGAATCCTGGGTGCGCCCCATCGACATCAGGTAATGCGAATACCAGTGGTTGGTGGAGGGCGGGCTCGGTTCGTAGGTGGATGATGAGCCGGGGTCGAGTTCCAGGGCGCGCTTGAATTCTTTCTCCGCGCCGGCCCAGTCCCATTCCCATTGATAGGCGATCAACGCGAGCGAAGCGTGGGCGGGCGCCAGCGTATCGTCAATCTGAATCGCTTTGGCGGCCGCCGACTTCGCCTTGGCCCACGCTTCCTTCGGCGGAATCAGCGCGAAATTGTAGTTCGCCATGTTGTAGTACAGGTTGGCGAGCGCCGCGTAGGCAGGCGCGTAATTCGGGTCTTCGTGAATCGCCTTCTGAAAATACTCGATCCCCTTGTTGAATCCGGCGGGCGTTTTCTTGTTCCAGTAATAGCGGCCTTGCAAATACAGTTGATACGCCTCGGTGTTCTGGGTATACGCTTTGGCGATCTTCTTTTTCTCCTCACCGCTCAGCTTGGGTCGTAGGTTACTGGAGATTTCCGTCGAGATCTGCTGCTGGACCGTCAGAATATCCGCGAGCTTCCGGTCGTACTGCTCGCCCCAAATATGGCGGTTGTTGCGCACGTCGACCAATTCCGCGCTGATCGAAAGATCGTCACCCCGTTTCGCCACCGTGCCCGTCAGAACCGTCTGAACCTGCAGAGCCCGCCCGGCTGCCTGCGCGTCCGTCTCCCGGCCTTTGTAGCGGAAGACCGCGTTGCGCGACATCACCGCCAGATTCGGCACTTGAGATAGCGTGTTGATGAGGCTTTCCGTGATTCCGTCGCCGAGGTATTCGAGATCCGGATTCCCGCTGGCATTGACGAACGGCAGGACCGCAATCGAGTCCAGCGGGCGATTCGCGCTGCGAAAGCGGAGGCCGGCGGCCACGAGCACGACGGCCAGCGCGGCAGCCATCGAATGAGCCACACGTGGCCGGAACCGGAAGCGCGCTCTGGGAGTCTGCATCGCCGGCGCACCGGTCAATAAACCCGTCAGCGCGAACTGCAAGTCGCGCGCGGACTGAGCGCGAAGGGCCGGGTTCTTTTCGAGGCAACGGGCAACGACGCGGTCCAGCTCGTGCGGGAGGGACTTGGCGATTTCCCCCAAAGGAGCAGGGCGCGCCTCCAGGATCGCCGTCATGGTCTGGGCTGCGGTCTCGCGCGCGAACGCGCGCCGGCCTGCGATCATCTCATAAAGCACGCATCCCAGCGAGAAAAGGTCGCTCGGCGGTTCCGCGGATTCGCCTCTCACTTGTTCGGGCGACATGTAGCCCGCGGTTCCCATCACCGTGCCTGCTTCCGTTTCGGTGGGAATCGAACTGGCGTCAGGCGGCGGCGCCGCCGGTCTCCAGCGCGCCAGTCCGAAGTCGAGAATCTTGACTCGGCCGTCGGCCGTCAGGAAGAGGTTCTCCGGTTTCAAATCGCGGTGGACGACTCCCTTGAGATGGGCGGCCGACAGGCCGCCGGCGATGGCAGCGCCGATCTCGACGGCCAAGCGCCACGGGAGGGCCCCGCTGCGGAGACGGCTGCGCAGCGTTTCGCCTTCGAGCAACTCAGTGACAATGTACGTGGCGCCGCCCTCGTTCCCCACGTCGTGAATGCCCAGAATGTTGGGGTGCGAGATGGCTGCCACGGCTTTCGCCTCGCGCTCGAAACGGGCGAGCGCCTGCGGATCTTGCGACAGCCGCTCCGGCAGAACCTTGATGGCCACCTCTCGATGCAGCCGCGGATCGCGCGCGCGGTAGACTTCCCCCATCCCGCCCGCGCCGAGCGGCGCAACGATCTCATAGGGACCGAGCCGCGTGCCGGGGTTGAGAGACATGCGATGCGAATGATTGTACCGTAGGCCCGCGGCTAAATAATCTCCCACGGCTCCAACTTCCCCCGCCACGATACGATAAACGGGTCAGCCTGAACTGCGTCATTTGCCGAGATGAATTGGCGTATCGATGTCAACCACGCTCCGTCGAAAGCACTTCGTAAATCGCTCAGTTCAGGCTGACCCGATTTTCCCCGATTTTCCCCGATTTTCCCCAGCTGGACGTGAGGCCAGCGGCGCGACTGCGCCGCTCCGCTCGCCCCGCGGGATATTGCTGAGGCTACTGTGGTTCCCGTATGGGAACTTACTGGAGATCGGTTGAGCTGCCCTTATCGCGAAGCTTGTACTTGATCGTGAGGCGTCCGCACCCCGCTTTGGGAGCGCCGCTCGATATCACGGGCTTGAACGTCCACTTCGGCATCGCCTCCATCGCGGCGGCAATTGCTATGGGATGCCCTGATTTTGCGCGAGAGCATTGAACCTTGCCGTCTGCCCCAAAGCGGATTTCGACGACAACAGTGCCCGCCAGGTTGAGCCCCTTCCCGAGGCCGGATGGCTGGAGGGGCTCGATGTGATCGATATGGCTGCGCATTTCTTTGGCGCTCAGACAGACCACCTCTCCGGTCTGTCCGGGACCGGTATGCTCACACTTACAGCAGGCATCCGGGCCGGGCTGCGCCCAACCGGCGCCAGCAATCAGGAGCAGAACCACGAAAGCGGCGGCTTTCATCACTTCACCTTCGGGGGGTAAATGGGGGGTAAATGGGTCAGCCTGAACTGCGCGATTTCCGAAAAGCGCTTCGCGCTCCTCGCAGTCCGCCATTGCACCCGATTCCCTGGTAGGCCCGGCTGGACTCGAACCAGCGACCCCCTGCTTAGAAGACGGTTCGCACTTTCTGCGAAGCCTACCACAAGCCATTGAAATTCCATGAATTATGGCCCAATCGTCTACAGCTAAGCATTCGTATGTAGCGGATCTTGTAGTGCGAGAAATCCGCACGAATCAACGCCGATCCAGAATAGGCCGGAATTCGTTTTTTTCAAGCACCACCGTTCCCTCAGGACCGGGTAGAATGAACGCGTATGACTCGCCACGTCGAAGCCGTTTACGAACACGGGGTCCTGCGGCCCTTGGAGCCGGTTTCCCCCAGCGAATCGCAGCGGGTCAAGCTGACCATCACGGACGCCTCCAGGGGCCGAAGCTTCCTGGACGTGAGCCTGACGGAACGCGCACGGGCCGAAACCGCGGCGCAGCGTCAAGCACCTACGCTCGAAGAAGTGCGCGCTGCCCTTGCCGCGATTCCCGGTTCGCTTTCCGAGGACGTCATCGAAGAGCGTGGGGACTACTGATTGGCGCAGTATTTTCTCGATACCAGCGCCGCCGTCAAATATTGTCACGTCGAAGTGGGCACGCCGCGCATCTCCGCACTGTTCGCGGAACCTGGACGCAAGATCCGTATCTCCGCCCTCGGGTTCATCGAGATCCAATCGGCATTTGCCATGAAGGTCCGCTCGGGCATCCTCGACCCGAAAGCGGCCGGGATGCAGCGGAGCCGCTTCCTGCTGGACATTGCGGCTGGTGAAATCGAGGTATACAGCGTGACCGAGGATCACTTCACGACTGCGGAGCGCCTGATCATGCACCTCGGTTTCCAGCATCGCCTGCGAACGCTGGACGCGCTGCAGCTTGCCGTGGCTTTGGATCTGGCGCAGCAGGGGTTGCTCGATCAATTCGTCACTGCCGATCAGGTGCTTGCGGAAGTAGCTTCGCTTGAGCACCTTCAGGTTCTCAATCCGGAAAAGCCATAGCTGCGGGCACGACTCGATTGCAGAATCGTGCTTGCCAGTCCACCTTCGATTGATGTTCCTTTCCGGTTGTAGTGCGAGAAATCCTCGATCATCCACGATCTAGAGATTGGCCCCCCGCCTCAGCAGTTCCTTTCCACCTACAGTACAATAGCTCTGGGAGAGGCGCCTCGGAGCCGCGGAACTCACGCTCGCCTCTCCGGACGGCAACATGGAACAGAATCTCGATCAAGAACGCCGCGAGGCACATGCCCTGCTGGATCTGCTCCCGGCCGAAAAGCTGACCGCCGTCCGCAATCTGCTCGATGTGCTGGTGGAACCCCTGGAGCGGTCGCTGGCTCTGGCTGAAGTGGAAACGGAAGAAGTCACGCCCGACACGGCAGCGGCGCTGGAACGAGGGCGCACCTCGCTGTCTGGGGGCGAGGGTATCCCTCATGACGAAATCCTGCGCGAGTTCGGCCTGAAACAGTGAGCGAGGAAACCGCTCCCGAACGGATCGCGGTCATCTGGTCGCCTGAGGCCCGCGCCGACCTTCGGGCGATCGATCGAATCACAGCCATTCAGATTCTGCATTGCATCGACGCTTATCTGCTCAACCGCGCGGGCGAGGTGAAGAAACTGAAGCCCCCCTTGACCGGGCATCGGCTTCGTTGCGGGGACTACCGCGTCTTCTTCGATCACACGGCCGCGAACACGATCGAGATCACAGCGGTGCGGCATCGGCGCGAGGCGTACCGCTGAGCGACTGCCTCTCGCCTCCACCCCGGTACAATTCGGATTGCTGCGATTCGTCCGGATTCTATTCGCAAGGCGCGCCACTCTCATTGCGGAGAACCTTTTCCTCCGCAAGCAGCTTGCTCTGTTCCAGGAGCGCAAGGTCAAGCCCCGCCGCACCACCGCGTCGGCGCGGCTCATTCTGATCACCTTGGGCCGATGGTTCGATTGGCGCGACGCGCTGGTCATCGTCAAACCAAACACATTCCTCAAATGGCACCGGATCGGCTTCCGGATGTTCTGGCGGTGGAAGTCGCGGCGTCGGGGCCGTCCGCCCCTGCCGAAGAATCTGCGCCCCACCTGGGGCGAAGAGCGCATCGCCAATGAACTACTGCTCAAACTCGGCATTCGCATCTCGCCTCGGACCGTACGCAAGTCTCTGGACCGAGATCGGCCGCGCGGCAGAACGGGAACTCAGCGCTGGTCTACCTTCGTCCGGAACCACGCGAAGGCGATCGTCGCCTGTGACTTCCTTATTTCCGTTACGGCGTCGTTCCGCATCCTCTATGTGTTCGTCGCCATGGAAGTCGGCTCGCGACGCGTTCTGCATTGCAACGTGACCGATCATCCGACCGCCGAATGGACCATTCAACAGTTCCGGGAGTTCCTCGCGTTCGAGCATCCGTACCGCTTTGTGATCCATGATCGCGACTCAATCTTTTCGACAGCGCTGGATGGCGAGCTCAGAAAGTGCTCAGGACTCCAGTGCGAGCGCCGAAGGCGAATACATTTTGCGAATGCATGATTGGAACATTCCGGCGAGAATGTCTCGATTTTCTGATTCCGATCCACGAGCAGCACCTTCGGCGCATTACCGCCGAATTCACGCGGCATTACAATCGAGGCCGGCCTCATTCTGCATTAGGGCCTGGCATCCCGGAGCCGCCCCAGGCCAAGGTTCCGGCCAGTGTCCATCGACATCAACTGCCCGCTGGATACCGAGTCGCATCAAGATCGGTTCTCGGCGGTTTACATCATGAATATCGCCTGGAAAAGGAGGCAGCTTAGCAGCTTAGCGGCGGACCGAATTTTTGCGGAGCACAGGCGCCGTTTCAAAGCCGTTTCCCGAATGGGCGTAGATGCTGACCGTGAGGCCGACTGCCAGACCAACCAGTGCTGCCATAACCGTAAGCCTAACCATGCAGCCTCACCGGATCGGCGACGGCGGTTTTTGGAGATCCTCGATTTTATGCTCAGGAATCTCTTTCACCGTCTGGAGTAAATGGGTCAGCCCGAACTGCGCGATTTCCGAAAAGCGCTTCGTGCTCCTCGCAGTCCGCCATCGCACCCGATTCCCTGGTAGGCCCGGCTGGACTCGAACCAGCGACCCCCTGCTTAGAAGACGGTTCGCACTGTTCGCGAAGCCTCCCACAAGCCATTGAAATTCCGAGAATTATGGCCCTATCGTCTCCAGCCCAGCATTCGAGTGTAGCGGATTTTGTAGCCGTGAGGATCCACCAATTTCAACAAGGTTCTGCCGAACGCGTATAAACTGTGTATATGGCGAGCGCAACCTTCTGTTTCTGCGGTTCTCTCGGCCTTTCCTGCAGGAACGCTGCTTGGGGAGAACGTAATGGCGACTGACAAACAGCACGCCCACCACCTGCTGGACCAGCTCGGCCCCGGCCAACTCGCCGCCGTGGTTCATCTGCTGGAGACCATGCTCTCGCCGGAAGAGGACGGCGACACCCTCAGCCCCGCCGAAGCCAAGGCGATTGCCGAGGCGGATGAATGGAGCAAGCACAACGAACCGATCCCGCATGAGCAGGTCCTCGCCGAGGTTGGTCTCACCATGGCCGACTGGGAGAAGATGAGCCGCGAACCGTAACCGATGGCCAAGCGCATCGTCTGGACCGATCAGGCCAAAGCCGACGTCCGCGCCATCGAGCAGCCCATCGCGATCCAGATTCTCAAGACCCTGGGCCGCTACGTCCTCACCGGCGACGGCGCGACCAAGCAACTCAAGGGTGTCTCGCCGCCGCTGATCCGGCTGCGGGCGCAGAATCACCGCATCTTCTTCCGCGATCACGGCGACTACTTCAAGATCGAGCGCGTGCTCGATCGCAAGGAAGCGTATCGCTGAGCTAAACGCCTCCTGTCTCGCCCGGATACAATTCGGATTGCTTCGGATTCTCTTCGCAACGCGCGCCGCTCTCATCGCTGAGAACCTCTTCCTCCGCAAGCAGCTGGCTCTGTTCCAGGAGCGCAAGGTCAAGCCCCGCCACACCACTGCATCGGCGCGGCTCATACTGATCACCTTGGGCCGATGGTTCGATTGGCGCGACGCACTGGTCATAGTCAAGCCGGAGACCTTCCTCAAATGGCACCGGATCGGATTCCGGATGTTCTGGCGTTGGAAGTCGCGGCGTCGCGGCCGTCCGCCCCTGCCCAAGAATCTGCGCGAGCTGATTCGGGAAATGCATGGCGCGAATCCGACCTGGGGCGAAGAGCGAATCGCCCATGAATTGCTGGTGAAACTCGGAATTCGCGTCTCTCCTCGAACCGTTCGCAAGTATCTGGATCGGGATCGGCCGCGCCGCAGAACGGGAACTCAGCGCTGGTCCACGTTCGTCCGGAACCACGCGAAGGCGATGGTGGCCTGTGATTTCCTCGTTTCGGTGACCGCATCGTTTCGCATCGTGTATGTGTTCGTCGCGATGGAAATCGGCTCGCGGCGCGTTCTGCATTGCAACGTGACCGAGCATCCGACCGCCGAATGGACCCTTCAGCAATTCCGGGAGTTTCTCGCATTCGAGCATCCCTACCGGTTCGTGATCCATGATCGCGACTCAATCTTCTCGGCGGCGCTGGATGGCGAGCTGAGGAACTTCGGCGTCCGCGCTCTCAAGACTCCAGTCCGGGCTCCGAAGGCAAACGCTTTCTGCGAACGCTTGGTTGGAACATTCCGGCGAGAATGTCTCGATTTTCTGATCCCGATCAACGAGCAACATCTCCGGCGCATCACCGCTGAATTCGTCCGGCACTACAATCGCGGCCGGCCCCATTCTGCATTAGGACCTGGCATCCCGGAGCCGCCCCAGGCCAAGGTTCCGGCCAGTGTCCATCGACATCAACTGCCTGCCTGTCATCGCATCGTCTCGAAAGCGGTTCTCGGCGGTTTACATCATGAATATCGCCTGGAAAAGGAGGCAGCTTAGCGGCGGACCGAATTTTTGCGGACCACACCGGTCACGTAGGTCAGCAGGCGGACCCAACTATTCTGTTTCATGGCGAGGGACCATAATAGCCTGCATTTTCAGATGCTTCGAGTTTTTTGACCTTACGCGGATCAGGACAGATTGGCGACCACAGTGCGGAAGCCTCCGGGCTTCGCGAGCCGCACCAGAGTGAGGAGGAAATGAACCAAAAGCACGAGGAAATCGCTCACTCCGACAATCGTCGCCCAGCAGACGTGTTCGAACTACATCCCTGAAGTTAAGCGGTGCCTATTATCGTTCAGTAAAGATGAAAGCGTACCAGAAAAGCGAGCTTAGTCAAGATACATTTTGAACAAAAGTTCGTCGCAAGGACCTTCCCGAGAAGGCGTGAGATCATGAGTACGCTTCGTGATTTTTTCACTATCGCGACCCATCTTCGAAAACGAATTCTGGCTCAGAAGCCAGACTCATGTACACGAACGCGTCACCTCGGTCGCAATTGCGCGTGCGGCGTTGAGCCAGAATTCGCGTATGGTCAAAGAATGTGATGCGCTGAAAATCCAGGCTCCAGAGAGCGAGGATCTCCAGAGCGGTGTCGGTCCGCGAACGCAGGAAACAACGGAAGGCGCCCATCACGGCGAGGAAGAGTTGGACCATGCAGTCACGGCTTTAGCACGGGGCGTTCGGTGAAACTGGACCGGAAAGATACCTGTGCAGACTATTGATTTATCGATTAGATGGAGTATTGTCTACATACAGGGGTAATTCGAAGGCCGATATCGACGCAATTGATAATGCAGGTGTCCGGTATCAGATCAAAGGCCGCCGCATCACACCGTGGAACCGGTCTCGTCAACTGTCTGCCATCCGCGATCTTGGCGGCGCACACTTCGATTTTCTCGCAGTTACCTCTGGTGCGGTTTGTCGGCCTATCGGCGATCCCTTGCAGGTTTATACAGATCCATTTTTCGGACATTACGGGTTAGGGCGATTTGCCTGGAAATGCGATTCCCTGTGTGCCATAATTCTGGGAGAGAAGAAACGCTTACGCCGCGGAGGGCATTTTTCGCTGGTAAGATTCCGCGTTCCCTAGGAACTGTTCCGGTGTTCTAGTCGGAGTGACTCCGTTGGGAGGAGTGGTATGGATCAAGGTCTCACGTTGTCGCATCGTGATAAGCAGGTCGCAACAGAGCGTGCCATAGCTCCCGGAGCAGTGACAGCACCGAATGGCACTGCAGTTTGCGGTGCACTCTGCACCCGGACGAGGCGGCTGAACCAGCGTCAGCAACAAGTGCTTCGCCTCATCGGTAAAGGCTTAACTAATTCTGAAATTGGTCACGCATTAGGAATCTGTAGCCGAACCGTCAAGGCATATGTCAGTCAGCTATTCCTTATTTACAACGTCAGTAACCGAACCGAATTGGTTGGTTTGTTTGCACAAGACTCCCTTGAATAGGCCGTGAATCGACACATCATGTTGGGGTGGAAGCGGTTGAAGATGTGTAGGCCATCTAAGCACTTCTCCGCGGACGACCTTGAGGGCGGGGCTCCCACGTCTCCGAACAGACGAATGCAAAGTTGGAAATGACCTCCCATTGTGGTGAATCCCTGTCAGGGTTGCGCTTACCATCGCTCCGGGGGAATGTTTCGGCAGCGGCGAAGCGGTGTTCAACAACCGATGGAGGGCGGTCGTGGGTGCGTAGAGTAGCTTTTCGCGGACGTGGAGAATTCAAGTTCAAGGAATCTCGCAAATTACAGTCCAAAAACTGCTAGCGCTAACAGAAAGGGGAGAGAAGTTCAGCGGTCGTTTCTGAGTTCAGCGGGATTGAGCTTCCCTATCGACGGATCGTCTGGCGGCGGAGTTGGATCGGGCCTCCAATCCCGGTCGTGCCTGACGTAGACGATGTAAGTGTCGTCTTCACGCGTAATTGGGCCGGCACACCGGACGGCTATGGTGTCCTCCCCCGACTTTATGACGAGGGCTCGACCTTTCACTTTACCAGCCTGCTCGAAACCGCGCCTTGGAACAAGCGAGAAAATGAAGCGCCCCCGTTCGGGTAGATAAAGCCAGGGGAGCGGACCTCGGAGGTCTACCGGGAGGCTACGGCCTCGCAGGACATCGTTGAAGTAGACGGCGGGAAACACAAGCTCGAGCTCTGCGTCGTCGGCAGATAGTTCGCGCGCCACTCCCGAAACTCTAGGGGCGGGTGCCGAGGGCGGCCGGGGCGGGAGGAGAGTCGAGCGAATTTGGCGCGCAATCTCCTGTAGTGTTTCGTTCCACTTCCCATTCAGTTCCTGGTCCGCCTGAACGAGACGGGCGTACAGTGCTAGCAACTCGATCGTGGTGACGTTCTTGAGCTGTGCCTCGACGGCTGCGCGGGATGTTACCAGTTCTGACATTTCCAGATAGCCGACGAGTCGTTTTCCTTCGCCGATGAGCCTTCGCTCCTCCTTCCCTGCTGGAGTTAGATCAATGGCGAGCGTTTCCCCCGCAGCTACGACTTGCGAAAGAGGGTAAACAGCTGGAGGGCCATAGGTCCAACTGGAAGGATCCCCCATACCCGAATGGTGAAAGTTCTTGGCAAGATCTGGGCCGCGACGGTTGAGAGGCTGGAAGGTTACAAAGTAAGATCCGTCCGCGCTGCGCGGCTGAAACACCGCGTCACATCCAAAATATGCCCCCTTTACACTGACCCAAAGATGAAGAATGAATTCGCCTTTACCGGCGGAGCGGATGACGCCAAAAGCGCCAGGCGAGATGAGCCCGAGCTCCGATGGTTCCGTCTGAGCGTAGAAAACGGTGTTGAACGGAGGAGGGGTTCTGGCCTCCTGCGCCAGGATAGGAAGTGTGCAAAGGAGAAGGCTAGCGCGCCTCATTTAGCGCGCTCCTTGCGAAGAGATGCGATCTCCTCGGGCCCGACTGAGCCGGCCCATGGCTTGCCCCGTTGGGATGAGGCCGTGGGCTCCCATTCGGGATCGTGCAAGGCGTAGACGACACAGGGGACGCTTTCCGATGCAATGGAAGCACCCGATGTGAGGACAAACGAGTCGCCGTCTATCTGGAGGCTGAGGTAGCCGCCTCGCGCTTCGCCGGCTTTGGCAAACCCTAGCTCAGGTCGCGGGGTAAGGGAGAGAATGTATCGGCCGCGCCCAGGCAGAGAGAACCAGATGAGCCTTCCGTGAGCGGACCGAAGGTCGACTTCGGGATCGCCATTAACGCTGAGGCGGAAAAAGAGTTGCGTTTTGAACTCGGCGTCGGCAGCGGCGAATTGGTGCGGCATGCCGGTGATGGCGAGGCTTGGAGGTGGGCTTGCCTCTTGGTTGGCGAGCGGAGCGGGCTCAATGCCGCGCCTGCGCAATTCCATGGTCAACAGCAGCCGTGACATAGCGAGAGCTACCCAGCCATGCAACGGACTCTCTTCGGCTCGCCGCGGTGTCTTGTCTACGATGATCTCGTCGATGAGCGTGGCGCTTGACCCAGCAGCGACTCCGAGTGGGATTTCGACCGAGTCACCTAAATGGATTACGTGTTGCGGTGGAAATGCTGCTGGCCTCCGACTTCCCGGCTGTGCGAGGTCTGGTCCGAAGTTGGCTGGATCCAGCGACCGAAAGCTTGTAAGGAACGAGTCCGGTTGTCCCGCTGGCTCGAAAACCACTTGATATCCAAAATTGACGTCGCCCTCCGCGTCCCTTACAATCCTGCGCGCAACAACGGAACCGTCGGCTGAACGATGGAGCGCAACGCTCGATCCCAGATCCGGGATCGCCGCCGATGAAGGCTCCGCCCGAATATGAAACGATGGAAGTATTCGAAATTGAGCCTGATCGCCGAGAAGAAGGGGGAGGCTCTGGCCTGAGGCGATCATGCTCGCGCAGCATCCCGCCGCCACCCCAAGAACGAAGGACTTCATCGATCGTCGCCCCAACTGTAATAGTAGCACCCGCCGAGCTTACGAGTACTCAGACGCAGTTTCGGCGCCTCCGTAGTCGTAGTTGTCGACGTCCGCTGTGGAACCCGTGTCATTCCCGTCACAGTCGGCGTTACCGTATGAACTCTCGTAAAAGCCGTAGGTGAAGCCGTAGACCGAAGCGCCGCTCCCGACTGACACGTCATCTACATATGTTGAGGCATTCACATAGTAGTATTCTATTGCCCACATTCCAGCGGCTACTGCGGACGACGAAACGGCACCAGAGATGGTACATCGGGAAGCAATCGCCGCCGAGGCACCGACGTTCCCATTGCCTTCGCGGCTGCTATTACATGGTTCGCAAGTGGTGTAGTCCGGGTCGATGAACCCATCTGCCCTGGCTAGCGGTGCCGCAAGGAGCGACAAGAATGTGACGGACAATGCCCACGACACCAGGCACGGTAGTGTTGATAGCTTTGTCATAGTGGTTTCTCCTTATTGACGGTGAATGTCCGGGTAATCTCTCGTGACGAGCAACCGCTGCGCAAAAGCAGCGACGACTCCAGGGTCGGTCGACGCTTTCTTCAGAAGGCCGGTCGCGTGTTCGCGCTCGACGTCGGAAAAAACCATTGCGTATGCGAGGGACGGGGTCCGGGCTTTGACCGCTGCCATGTCGCCATGCTGAAGCGGTGCAGCAGTGATTACTCCTTGGAGGTATTCAGTCAGAGCGCTGGCTCCTCCCTGTTGCCACGCGGCTGAGATGCTGGCGAGCACGTGCTTCTCTGCATCCAGGCGCGCTTGTACGCGTGGGATGGTATTATTTGCATCCGGACCGAGCGCGGTTCCATCGCTTAGGATGACGGCCTCGAGTGAAGGCGTGATGGTGAGCATGCCTTGAAATCGCTCCAGTTCCTTCGCGAGTTTGGCAGGAGTAAGGCTCGTGCCCACGGATAAAATCGGGGTCACCAACCGGTCGGCGCCCGCGGAAACCGTTCCACCGTTTCCTGCCGTGGTGTGGTTAATCCACATTCGATCATGAGTTTGGGTCTTGCCGGCCGCATTGGTACACGTCCACCTCACGCCGAGCGCAATAATGGCCTTTCCGGTTCCGTTCCTCAGAACGAAGGAATAGGGCAGAGCGGGAGTCAGGTCCGGTGCGGAAGGCGGGGTGAGATGGGATGCTAATCCGGCAAATTCCGGATCGGACGAGGAAACCAGGGAAATGCCGATCTGTCGCCAATTCGCCGCGCCGACTGTTATGTCTTGCGCAGCAAGCATGCCGTTCAGAATTATGGGTAGCACAATTAATCGTTTCATTGCGATTTACCTCCGAGAAAGCTTAAGCGGTGGTGGAGTCTTTCGCAACGTCCGAAGGTACAGTACTGACGTACACGCCGGCACACCGGGAGACTTGCCGGGTTTTTTCCGATAGCTATAAACTCGGATTTGGACCATGGTTGGGAGTGGCACACCCATGGCAGCGCCAAGTGTCTCGATTTCTAGCAAGTCGTATCAATGGAGCTTGGACATACAGCGCAAGATTCTCCGGAACTTCTGGCGAAGCGTACCAAGAAGGCGGACGATCCACTGAAACTGGTCATCGTCTGCGATATGTGGCTGACGGGCTTCGATGCGCCATGCATGCACACGATGTATCGACAAACCAATGAAGGGTCACCCAGTATGCGCCTTTTTTGGAACGGAAATGTTGATGCAATCCACAACTTCGAAACGATGACCTGAGCCAAAAATCCAGTTGAACACCCACAGAGCTCTGCGTGGCGCGACAACCCGGGATCAACGCACATCTCCACAAGTCTCGCCTCCAGGATAGATCCGTAATTCGGGAGGCGGCCTGCTCCGAACTGCATGGCATGGCCTCAGAGGTTTCAGTTCCGCAGCAGACTCGATCAGCAGGTTTTCGCCTTAGCATCTTTTCCTTATTCAGTCCGACATCCTTTATTGAAAAGCGCTGCCGGTTCAAGTTGCCGGGCTCCACGATATTGCAGTCAAGGACCGCAACCTTCCCGATCCCTTCCGGGAGAGCGTGGGCGATATGGGAGGCAATCCCGCCCGCACCGATGCAGGGAACCGTATAGACCCGAAGAGGCGGTCTGACCTGTTGGCCTCATAATCCGTGCCCGTGAAATCGGATCAAGACGCCGTTGTCCCCGCGATATCCACAGCCCGCTCGGAAAGTTGAGCCCGCCGGAAAGTATTCCCTCCTGGTAGAAAACACGGGATCTGCTATGCTTCCCGCACTATGACTGTGCAAGACGCATATCCTCTGTTCCTGGCCCACGGCCGGGCAGAGCGCCAATACGCAAGAGAGACTTTAACGAAACTTCAGGATTGTTTCCGGTCTTGGATTTTACCGCATCTCGGCGAGCGGCCGGTCACGGATATTTCACGACTCGACATCCTCACGTTTCGGGGTAGGATGACCGATGCACAACTCGGGACGAACCGTCAATACAGCATCCTCATGATGTTGAAGCTCTTTTTGAAATTCTGTCGACAGGTCTTGGCGCTGAACTGCCTCGATCCCAATGAAATCCGGCTGCCGCAACGCCCAAAACCGCACGTCCACTATTTGACAGGTGAAGAAGTCGCCCAGGTCCGGGACGCTATCCCCATCACGACCTTCACTGGCCTCCGTCTGCGCCTCCTGATCGAAGTGCTCTTGAACACGGGCCTACGGATCTCAGAAGCGTTAGCGCTCGACCGCACACCGTTCGAGGAAGGCAAGGTGGAGTTGGACGTCGTGGGGAAGGGCGGCAAAACCCGGAGGGTGTTCTTCCCGAATGAAACGCTGGCGTGGATCAAGAAATTTCTCTACTACCGGACGGACAGTTGCCCGGCGCTGTTCGTCACCACGGGCTTGCCCCGCCGACTGGATCGCAGCGACATCTCGAAATTCTTTAAGGCGCTCCGTCAGAAAGCCGGAATCGGCAAGCCGCTGACACCACACATTCTCCGGCACACTTACTGCACGAACCTACTGCAAAACGGAGCTGACATCACATACATAAAAGAGCTGGCCGGTCACTCTGATATTCAGACGACGGCGAAATATTACCTCGGAGTTGACCGAGGTGCGCTCAGAAACGTCGTCGATAAATATCTAAATTACAGCTTGCCCAAATCTCCTTCCGTTCCTTGACAGCCTGCAGCTTCCCAGTTAGACTTCCCTCAGGAAATATTCATCATTCAAACGATTCAGAACAACTTTTCCTCGCTGGAAGTTCCTGCGCAGCACCCTGAAACTTCGGCTCACAACCACCTCCTTTCTAAGGAGAAAGCGACAGATTAGGTCATAACTGACAGAGTCTGTCAATAGGTCGGTGCCTCGGCCAGCAGTCAGCAGTTGGGCTGCAAGCCTGGAGGCCAAAGAGACGACGTAACAGCGGTTTTGTACTTTCTTGTCACTACAGTGCTGTCAAAGGCAAAAGACCTTCTTCGAGAAGATTCGTTCTGATTCGGGGAAGGTCTTTTTGTATGTTCGATGCAAATCTGGGACGACTACCGAAGCTCTCGGAAGTCGCTCCGAAGTTTCTGCTTT
>Ga0335078_10007633_pt1 | contig 16045 bp, 11 predicted proteins | sample Lox_Sample_32_FD_206711 | JGI IMG/M metagenome (GOLD analysis project Ga0335078, IMG submission 206711) | Soil microbial communities from Loxahatchee National Wildlife Refuge, Florida, United States - Lox_Sample_3.2 | ecosystem: Environmental > Terrestrial > Soil > Wetlands | place: USA...
CCAGCGCAACTACTCGACTGGCGAGGTAGACGTCTCCGGCGGCGTCATTTACCACACCACCGAATACCGTGAGCGGCGCAATCACGTCGCCTACTTCGCCTGTTCCGAGCCGCTGGCCGGGTTCGATACGCAGCGGGAGGAGTTCCTCGGCGCGTACCGCGGCTGGGACCGGCCGGCCGCGGTGGAACGAGGTGAGTCCGGCGACTCGATCGCGCACGGCTGGGCGCCGGTGGGCAGTCACCACGTACGGCTGACCCTGGCCCCGGGCGAGACCCGGGAAATGATCTTCGTTCTCGGCTACCAGGAGAACCCGCCGGAGGGCAAGTTCGACCCGCCCGGCAGTGGCGTTGTGCAGAAAAACGGGGCTGAGCAGGTGCTCAGCCGGTGGCTACGGCCGGCCACCGTCGCGGACGGGTTCGAGCAGTTGCGGGAGTCGTGGACGGCGCTGCTGGGCACGCTGCGGGTGGACACCCCGGACGCCGACACCAACCGGATGGTGAACATCTGGAACCCGTACCAGTGCGTGGTCACGTTCCTGATGAGCCGGTCGGTGTCGCTGTTCGAATCCGGCGTGGACCGGGGCATGGGGTTTCGCGACTCCAACCAGGACCTGCTCGGGTTCGCGGCGCTCGCGCCGGCCCGGGCCCGGGCCCGGCTGCTCGATCTGGCCAGCACCCAGCTGCCCACCGGCGGGGCCTACCACCAGTTCCAGCCGCTGACCAAGCGGGGCAACAACGACATCGGATCGGGGTTCAACGACGACCCGCTGTGGCTGGTGCTGGCGGCCGGGGCCTACGTGAAGGAGTCCGGAGACGCGGGCATCCTCGATGAGCTGGTGCCGTACGACAACGAGCCGGCCAGCGCCACGCCGCTGTACGAGCACCTGGAGCGGGCCGTGCAGTACACGCTGGACCGGCTGGGCCCGCACTCGCTGCCGCTGATCGGCCGGGCCGACTGGAACGACTGCCTGAACCTGAACTGCTTCTCCGACACGCCGGGGGAGTCGTTCCAGACCACCGTCAACCGGGCCGACGGCAGCGCCGAGTCGGTGTTCATCGCCGGGCTGTTCATCCTGGCCGCCCGGGAACTGGCCGGCCTGGCCCAGTTGCGCGGCGGGTCGGGGGACGGGTACCTGGCCGCGGCGGACAAGATGGCCGCCGCGGTGGTCGAGCACGGCTGGGACGGCGCCTGGTTCCGCCGTGCCTACGACTACTTCGGCAACGTGGTCGGGTCCAGCGAGAACGACGAGGGGCAGATCTTCGTCGAGCCGCAGGGCATCTGCGTGCTGGCCGGAGTCGGCGTGGACAACGGCATCGCCACCCAGGCGCTGGACAGCGTGCGGGAGCGGCTGGCCACCGAGCACGGCATCGTGCTGGTGCACCCGGCGTACCGCCGGTACCACGTGGAGCTGGGCGAGATCTCCTCCTACCCGCCCGGGTACAAGGAGAACGCTAGCGTGTTCTGCCACACCAACCCGTGGGTGATGATCGCCGAGGCGATGGTGGGCCGGGGCGACGCGGCGTTCGACTACTACCGGCGGATCAACCCGTCGGCCCGTGAGGGCCTCAGCGAGCTGCACCGCTGCGAGCCGTACGTGTACGCGCAGATGATCGCCGGGAAGGAGGCGGCCACCCACGGCGAGGCCAAGAACTCCTGGCTGACCGGGACGGCCGCGTGGAACCTGGTCGCGATCACCCAGTGGATCCTGGGCATCCGGGCCGAGCTGGACGGGCTGCGCATCGACCCGGTGCTGCCCGCGGCCTGGCCCGGGTTCACGGCCACCCGGCGGTTCCGCGGCGCCACCTACGAGATCAGCGTGCGCAAGCCGGCCGGGCTGGCCGGCCGGGTCAGCCTGGTCAGCGTGGACGGCCAGCCCATCGAGGGCACCCTGGTGCCGCCCGCCGCGCCGGGCAGCACCGTCATCGTCGAGGCGATCGTCCGGTAAGGAGCCGACCATGCGTATCCGGATCAGCGCCGCGCTGACCGTCCTGCTGACGGCGGCGGCCGTGGTCACGTTCAGCGCCACCGGGGCGCCGGCCGATACCGGCGCGGCGTGCGCGGGCGCGTACAGCGTGGGCTGGCAGACCCCGTCCAACAGCCCGCCCGACTTCGGCGCCACCGTCACCGTGACCAACAATTCCTCCTACACCATCAGCACCTGGACCATCACGCTCACGTTCAGCGCGGGCCAGACGCTGGTGGCCGGATCCGCGTACAGCGCCAACGTGACGGCCAGCGGCGCGACGCTGACCGCGACGCCGGCCGGCACGTACGACGCGGTGCTCACCCCCGGGCAGAGCACCACCTGGGGTTTTGACGGCGACTACAACGGCACGTCCAACCCGGCCCCGGTGGTCAGCTGCACCGGGCCGACCCAGGGCGCGGGCAGCGCCACGCTGTCCGGGCCGCTGGACCCGCTCGGCGTGAACACCGCGTCCTGGGACTCCAACTTCCCCGACCCGTCGGTGGCCAGCGAGCTGTCCGCCGCGGGCACCGGGCTGATCCGCTACCCGGGCGGCTCGTACGCGGACGGGTACCTGTGGCAGCCCAACACCTACCAGGGCACCGCCGACCCGGTCGACTTCGCCCAGTACTCCAGCCAGGTGGACGCGATCACCGGCGGCCAGAAGTTCGTCACCGTCAACTACGGCTCGGACACGCCGGCCGACGCGGCCGCCTGGGTGACCCAGTCGGCCACCGCCGGGCAGGGCGTCGCGCTGTGGGAGATCGGCAACGAGGAGTACGGCTCGTGGGAGATCGACGACCACGCCAGCCCGCACACCGCCGCGTCCTACGCCAGCAACGGGCTGGCCTACATGCAGGCCATGAAGGCGGCCAACCCGAACGCGCAGATCTGTTACGACTACGGCATGGACGGCAACCTGGCGCCCGGCTCCGGGGTGACCGACTACCAGGACTGGAACTCGACCATCCTGCAGGCCGACAGTGCCGACATCAATTGCGCCGACGTGCACTGGTACCCGATCAACGGCACCCCCTCGGAGAGCGTCCAGTCGATCATGGAACTGATCGACAACATCCCGCCCGCCGCGGCCGAGGTCAAGTCGGCGCTGTCCACCTACGACCCCAGCGCCTACTTCGTGGTGGGCGAGACGAACATGTCGCAGACCGCCAACGAGTGGAACGAGGAGCCGGTCGGCGCGCTGTTCGCGGCGGCCAACGCGATGGAGTGGCTGTCGTTCGGCGCGCAGAGCGTGGACTGGTGGGACGTGCACAACTACGGCACCTCGACCGCGGACTTCGGCATGCTGTCCTCGGCCACCGGAGGCGAGCCCGCCGTGGACACCCCGGCGCCGCCGTACTACGGGTACGAGCTGGCGTCGAAGCTGGCCGTCAAGGGGGCCAAGGTCGGCACGCTGGCCGTGGCCACGCCGAACATCTACGGCTACTATTCCGACCTGCCCGGCGGCTCGTACGCGGTCATGCTGGTCAACGCCGACCCGTCCAATGGATACTCGGTGGCCGCGTCCAGCCTGGGGCTGTCCAGCTCGTCCGAGACCGAGTACAGCTACTCGGCGGCCAGCCCGTCGCTGACCCAGAGCAGCTTCTCCGGCAGTTCGGTGTCGGTGCCCGCCGAGTCGGTGGTGGTGCTGACCAACGGCAGTGGCGCCGCACCCACGCCCACCCCGACGCCGACGCCGACCAGGACCAGCGCATCGCCGAGCCCGTCGCCGACCAGCGCGTCGCCCAGCCCGTCACCCAGCCCCACGGCGACCAGTACCGCCGCGCCCGGCAGCTGCCAGGTGACCTGGTCGGTGGTGAACTCGTGGAGCGGCGGCTTCCAGCTCGGCTTCACCGTGACCAACCCGGGCGCGGCCGCCACGTCGGGCTGGAACGTCAGCTTCTCCTGGCCCGGCACCCAGGCCATCACCCAGATCTGGAGCGCCACCGCGACCCAGTCCGGGGCCGCGGTCAGCGTGACCAACGCCAGCTACGACGGGTCGCTGGCGGCCGGCGGGTCGGCCACGTTCGGCCTGCTCGGTTCCGGGACCGCGCCCGCCTCGCTGGGGTCGGTGCAATGCACAGCGCACTGAGCGGGGGCCGCGGCCGGCCCGGGTGACATGCTGGGTGAATGAGCGATGACCTGGTTATCCGCGACGTGGCGGTGCGGCAGGTGGTGGTGCCGCTGCGGCGGCCGCTGGCCACCCGGGTCGGGGACTTCCCGCGCTGGCCGCTGCTGCTCATCGACATCCACACCGAGCAGGGCATCACCGGCCGCGGCTACCTGGGGCCGTACCTGGACACCGCCGCGTCCGGAGTGCGCACCATGGTGGCCGAGCTGGGCGACGCGCTGTGCGGGCATTTGGCCGCCCCGGCCGCCGCCTACCGGGCCGCGCGCGGCTGGCTCAGCCTGGCCGGCTACCAGGGGCTGGCCCTGGCCGCGGTGGCCGGTCTCGACATCGCGCTGTGGGACGCGCTGGCCCAGGCGGCCGGGCTGCCACTGGCCCGCCTGCTCGGCGGGACCGGGGAGCCGGTGCCGGCCTACAACAGCAACGGGCTCGGCCTGATCGAGCCGGCCGCGGCCGGCGACGAGGCCCGTGAGCTGCTGGCCGAAGGCGGGTTCACGGCGCTGAAGATCCGGGTCGGCCGGGCCAGCGCGGCCGACGACCTGGCCGCAGTCCGCCGGGTCCGGGACGCGGTCGGCGACGGCATCACGCTGGTGGCCGACTACAACCAGGGCCTGGACCTGGGCGAGGCGCTGCTGCGCTGCCGCGGGCTGGACGGCGAGGGCCTGGCCTGGATCGAGGAGCCGCTGCGCTACGACGACCTGGCCGGGCATGCCCGGCTGGCCCGCGCCATCGCCACCCCGATCATGCTGGGGGAGAACTTCTACGGCCCGCGGGCCATGCTGGCCGCCATCCAGGCCGGCGCGTGTGACCTGGTCATGCCGGACCTGATGCGGATCGGCGGGGTCACCGGCTGGCTGCAGGCGGCCGCCATCGCCGACACGTCCGGGCTGCCCATGTCCTCGCACCTGTACCCCGAGGTGTCCGGCCACCTGCTCGGGGTGACCCCGACCCGGCACTGGCTGGAGTGGCAGGACTGGGCCCACCCGGTGCTGGCCCACCCGTTCCAGATCCGCGACGGCCTGCTGCACCTGCCCGCCGTCCCCGGCAACGGCCTGGCCTGGGACGAAGACGCCGTCGCCCACTACATTGCGAGGTCTTGATCCAGCCGCGGCTATTCCCTCTTCAAGATGCCTTCGACATTAATGGTTTCTGGGCGGCCCGGGCCCGGGCCGCCCAGAAACCGGCGCCGATCGTCACCGCCACCAGCAGCAGGCTCCCGATCACGGCGCCCGCCCGGCCATCCGCGTCCAGTTGCGACCAGCCGAACACGAACGTGCCCAGGTTGAGCAGCTGCATGAGCGCGAAGGCCGACAAGGCCACGGCGCCGAAAAACAGCGAGCCCAAACGGACGGCATAGACCGCGATCGCGGTGCACGCGATAGCCTCAATGATGCAGCCGAACCACATATAGCTGGCGTGCTGCGAGCTCAGAATGAGCACCGAGGTTGCGATCTGGCCCGCCAGGACGCCGCCCACGAGCGCCCAGCTTCCGCGGCGTTGACCGCTTCGCGCGGTAACCTGCCGGATCGCGATCAGGAGCAGCACCGTCGCGGCCAGCAGGCAGGCATCTCCGGCCGTTATCGTTTTCGTGTCTCCCGACAGTGAGAAAGTTCCCGAATATTCTTGCGCGCCGATTCCTATCAGGAGATCCCAGGCCAAAGCGAACACGGCGGGCCAGCAGGCACCCTCAAGGATTGCCAGTGTTGTTACTGGATGGCGTCTCGCGCGCACCAGGTACAACAGGCCGACGGCGGCCGGAATAATGTAATAGGCATACTCGGACTTCTGGTCAATACTCCCCGGTGCGCCGTCATAAAACTTGGCGTAACCGATAAGGCCGAGAATTCCTCCGCCAACCGCCAGCAGCGCTCCCGCGATTGCCGCACCGTTTCTCACCTGCACTGTGGCGGGTACCCGGGGTCTCACCGGCGCTGGTGCGACGGTCTTCCGAGGAGGGCGCTGCGCGGGCTGGCGGGCAACGGAAGGCCCGGTCATGACACCGGGCGGAGATGTCACTGTCGGCGGGGACACTGCCGTGGCCGCCGGCGCCTCCGCCCGGCTGGCCTCCGGCCCGATGGCCACACCTAAGGCCGCCGCCCAGGTCACCACACCCCATCGAGCGGCCTCGGAGCCCAGGCCGACGTTGTCCTCCAGTACCCGGGCCAACTGATTGACCAAGATGATGCCCGGCACCGACCCGTCCCAGGATCTGAGTTGAGCCGGAATGCCCTCGCGCACGGCGCTGCCGAGAATCGAGATTTCCCGCCGGTGCTCGCCGGACAGATCCCGCAGCAGCGCTTCTACCCGCCGCGCGTCCTCGCAGACCTCCAGTCCGTACTCGGCAATGATGTGATCGAGAGCCGCCTCCACCGCCTCAGCCACGGCCTACCTCCTGTCGTGCAGTCGAGCGCCGCGTCAGAACTTGATTTCACCTTCGGAGCTGCCGAAATGCACTCGTACACCATCAGCCAGCCCGACACTCTGCCCGGGATTGACCTGGCGGATGTTGCCACTCCTCCCGGTGATGGTCCATATTTTCCCGGTCATATTTTTCAGGCCCCAGAGGTCTGGATTAGCCGGGTGCCTGGACACCTCGGCCACTGGAGCGGCGAAGCTCACTGGATCACCGTCGTTGATGTGGTGAGCGAACAGCTTCGAATCCTTGTTGAGAATGATGGTCTGCCTGCCAATAATGATCTGGGGCGGCGAAGGGATGGCCGTCCCGCAATTCCAGCAGGACTGGGTGCCCGCCTGCGGTGCTCGGTCGGCGTCATAGATGTTCTCCGCGCCGCATCCGCAGTAGACGATCTGGTCGCGGACGCGGCTCATCGCCGATCGCCAGGTCGATTCCCTGATCCGGCCGTGCTCTGGATCCCGTAGCCCATCGGTGAAGGCCTTGGTGAACAGATCCTTCAGGAACGCTGGGTAAACTTTCCAAAACGCTATCGCGTTATCTTGATAGCCAGGAAGTGGCCTGTTGGCCTGATTGGATGGGTCGAAGATAAAAACGGGGTCTGTCCCGTAGATCCGGGTCATGGCCGCGAGGTCGAAGCAATGTATCTCAGCTTCCTTGGAGCCTTCGAGCGGATGATGATTCATCAGCATAAGAAACAAGAGCACCGATAGTGAGAAAAGGTCGGTCCGGGTCGATGGCATCGCTTCGCTCCGGACAATCTCGGGTGCCATAAAACGAGGTGTTCCCACCACCGCGCACAATTGGCTGTCCAAGCCCACATTGTCGTTGTCGCAGATCAGAATATCACCTGAGTCCGAGTCGAAAAAGACATTCCCCTGAGATATGTCGCGATAGCACAGCCCCAGGGCGTGCAGTTGCAGAAAACCAGAGGCCAGATGCGCACCAGCGCTCGCCAGTGTCTGGAAGGAAGGACTTACCCGCCGGGCCAGCAGATCGGCTACCGCTTTGTACCTGGGATCGCGCAGTGCCATCAGATACCCGAACCCTGACTTCTGGCTGCTGCTGACCAGTTCTATCGGCCATAGGAACCGGGTGTCGGGGCTGCCCCGGCTGATCAGAACCTGCAGCGCTGATCGCTGCTCGGCCGTGGCTGACTGCTGGTAATACCACTTCAGCGCCATGTCAGAGTGGCCAGCCTGCACCCGGTAAACTTCCCCTTGGCCGCCGGCCCCCAGCAGTTCTTCGATTCGGCAGCTAATCCCTGATGTCTCTCCGCGGACGGCATCCCCGCGACTGAGCATCCCTGACATCATCCGTCAGGCCCCTTTCGTTCCGCCTTGGCGGCAGCCACGCCTACCGTGGTGACTTCCGCGGAATTCCGCGTGCGCGGCGTCCCGCCCGGCTGCTGTGGCAGCCAGAATCTTTCTGTGACGTCGGCGCCGGCCCGGGCCAGATCCAGCTCGGCCGCGGACCGGGGCATCCCGCTCATCCGGCAAAGAACACCCAGCGAGATATCGTCGCCACTGCCGGCCTCAGTTATCTGGCCGAGCCAGCCTTCTATCCGGCCGGCCACCGCCCCGAAACCATCCTGAATTAGCATCAGCAGAACATCCGATGCAAATTTCCGCAGACCGTCGTCAGCGACGAATGAGTTGGAGAACCCGTCTGATGAAACCAGGATCAGCGGAGCAGGGGTTCCGTAGAAAGCCACGCGGAACAGGCGGGCAGCATCCTCCGAGCAGAGTGAGGTCGTCTGGTTGGCGATCAGCCTCTCGTCACCCGGTACCGGCCGGTCCACATCTCCGTCCGCCGAGACGGCCAGGATGTCACCATCGCCAACCTGCCACGCCGCCATGAAGTTTCCTGCTACCACGACGGTCACTAGCGTCGTGCCATAGGCAAGGTAGGGATTTTCGCGCACCCGCTGCACGGCTGCCGCACTTTCCTGACTCGCGAGCCGCCGGACCTCCGCATCACCGAACGAGGTCCGCATGAAGTCTGCTCTGACCGTTTCTCGCCATCTTTCGACGATGGTGCGGGCCACATACCGCTCTAGCATGTCCTTGACCACCGGGAGAGGTTCGGTGGCCGACAGCGACAGCAACTCTCCCGCAATCTCTTTCGAGACCTCAGCGGCCAGCTCCGCACCCATCGCACTGCGGAAGCTCTGGGCGCTTCCGTGGCCGTCCGCGACGATCAGGGCCGCCACCGGCCCCACGCCAGCTGGTGGATAGCACCTGATCTGGTCCTGATTACCAAGGTTGGCCCGGACGTGCGAGGCTCCGCGGACGGAGCAGCCGGCCACCTGCCAGAAATCCGACATTGATTCTGGGTCCTGGCCCATGCTCACCGGCGAGTTCAGGCCCGGCGCGACATGGTCGCCCACGCGGCGCCCTGCTTTCCGTAGTGTCCGGCGCATGGGCTGATTACCAGACGGCGGTCACGGTGTGATCCGGCTGGGGCGGGACTGGGGTAGCCGCGTGACTGGATCCGGCCGGGCCGATTTGGGTGCTCGGCGCCGAGGCGGCCTGCAGGACGGCCGTCGACGCCCACCTGATGAAGCTGACGAGTGTGGGAGAGTTGCTCGCCACCAGGGGCTTCAGTTCGGTCGAGCCGATGAACCTGGACAGCATGTCCAGATCAGCATCGCGCCCGATCGCGATGGCCAGACGAACCGCCTTGGCTCCCCACCGCTCCGCGAGCAGCGCTCGCAGTCCTGAGCTGAAGTCGTCTGTCGCCTGGCCGTCGCTGACCAGTACCAGCACAGGCGGCAGCGCTCGCTCGGACATCGGCGGCACCCGCAGTTGCTCGGCCACCAGCCGAAGTGCCTTGCCCATGTCGGTGACCCCGCCCGCGTGAACATCGGACCAGCGGAAGGTGGCCACCGGTGTCGGCGTGCTCACGTGCCACTGTGCCCCGCTGGCGAACGTGACCGCCCGGACCAGGACCTCCGCGTTGGGGTTCTCGCGGGCCACGTCCTGCATCGCGGGCAGTGTTTCACTGATCGCGAAATTGAGCTGACGGATCTTGTCGCCCTGCATCGAGCCAGAACAATCCAGAATCCATATGAAGTGTAACGGCCGACTCGAAATCGGCCCCCCCGGCAGATCAGCCATGATCAATGAATACCAGACAGATAAGCCTCACCACAACGGCTATGCCACAAACTGTCCCAGGCGCCGGCTATGGACTTAATGAGCCGGCTGCAGTTTCCGGACATTAGTTGTGAATCGGATTTATTTCTGTATTCGGAATTACCCCGCATACATCCCTGACGATGGACCGGGGGCCGGGCATCAAGTCCCCGGGTAGGGCAGGCGGGGGCGGGGGTGGCGGAGGAGCCACTGCCAGAACGTGCGGCGCGGCGGGCGCGGGCCGCGCACGACCACGCTGCCGCTGCCGAGCTGCCCGGATACCCGGATATGCAGCGCGGCCGGTGCGTCCGGGCTCCAGTTCGTCCGGTCCTTGACCGAGCCGCTGCGCAGGGCCACGTCGTTCAGGTCCACGGTGATGCCCGGCCTGGTGATGAGGGTGAGCGAGCCGCTGCGGACTTCGGCGTCGATCTCCAGCGCCGGCTGGGTGATGACCGCCTGGGTGAAGTCCAGCCGGGCCGAGCCGCTGCGCAGCCGGACCTCCATCCGCTTCGGCACCACCCACCGGCCGGTCCGCTCGGCCGAACCGGACCCGAGGTCGATCCGGACCAGGTCACGGGGCGGGCCGGTCACGCCGGCCGCCGCGGGCAGGTCGCGGGTCAGCGCGGTGAGCTCGGCGTAGGTCCGTGCGGTGAGCGCCCTTTCCAGCCGCTGGTCGAGTTCCTCGGCGTCCAGCCGGCCGTCGCCGGCCGCGATCCGGAGCTGCTCGGCCACCCGGTCACGGTCCGCGTAGGAAGCCCGCAGCTCGCCCGGTGGCACCAGATCGCCGTCACCGGACGGCTCCAGCTCTCCCGTCATGGGCACACTCTAGAGGTTCAGAGCGGCACCGGCGGCTGCGGCCAGGCCCCGAGATGGGTGCCGGTCTGCCCGGCGTGCGCCGCCGCGGCGTGCATGGCCTGCGGGATGCCCGCGCCGGTGAGCCTGGCGTGCAGGAATCCGGCGATGTAGCTGATCTCCACAATGGAGGATAAGGACGTTGGTCATTGCCGCTGGGCCGTTTGACTCTGCCCGGTGGGTGCCCGGCCGGGCAGAGTGGAGAATAGCGCCGGGGGACCGGCCGCAAGACCATTGCCTGCACCAGATCGGTGTCATCCAGCCCCGGCTGAACAGCAGGGGGTCTTAGCAATGCACAGCCGCATCTCGCACGCGTGTTACGCCGCCACGCTGGCCGGGATCACCCACTGGGCCTGGCTGGGGCCAGTACCCCGGCGGCCGCCTCGGCGGGCTCACTGGGCCCGCCGGCTTACGGCCGTTTCCTGGCTGGGTACGCCGCTACCGGGCGGTGGTTCCGGTTCGTTTCCGCCGCCGTTACCATCCCGCCGAGCGGTGGGCCGGCAGGCTATCCCGTCATGTTCGTCACGCTGGGCAGCGCCGCCCACCCCGGGTCGGGAGACGTGGTCATCCAGATCCAGCCGGGCGGCGGCGCGGGCAGCATCGGATACGGAAACCAGTCAAAGTTCGCGCCATTCGGGCTGAACCCGAACGTCGGTGACCAGATCAAAGCCAGCATCTATTACGACCAGCATGGCCACACCGTTTTCACCGCCACTGACCTCACCCAGGGCATCACCCGCACCGCGGCGCTGCCCACCGCCGGCATCGTCTACAACAAGGCCGCACTGCTCGACGAGGAGGCCTCGAATGGCGGACCGCCAGCCACCGACGTACGTCTGTGGCAGGTGACCGGCGCCCGGATGACCACCTACACCGGCGCGCGCGGCACGGTGACCGGCCCCTGGCAGACCGGTCCGGTCATCCAGACCAGCAGTGGCACGGCGGCCGGCACCGTGTTCAGCAGCCCGGCCGGGCTGTGGAACGGCGGAGCGAACTTCAGCGTCTGGCTGCGCGCGCTGCCCCGGACCTACACCGGGGGCCTGGCTGGCTACTACAGCAACCGCGGGCCGTTCCGGTTCCTGGCCGCGGACATGACCGTGCCGGCCGCGCAGGTGCCTGCGGCCAACGGTGGCAGCGCGCTGGTGACCCTGGGGCATAGCGGTGGCCCGACCCCCCGGCCCTACGCATACATCGAAGTGCGCCCGGGCGGCGGGGCCGGCAGCATCAGCTATGTCTCCAACGCCGCCACCGGCACGTTCAAGGTGAACCCGGCGCCCGGCGACCAGCTCGCCGTCAGTATCTTCTACGACCAGCACGGCCACTATTCCCTCACCGTCACCGACACCACGCAGGCCGTCACCGGGACGGTCACGGTGACGGCGCCGCACACGGTCTCGATGGCCCGGAACTACGCCGAAGTGCTGGTGACCATCGACAACAGCGCGGTGACGCCACCCCCGGCCGACGTCCAGATCTGGGCGTTCACCGGCGTCCACATGACCACCTACAGCGGGGTGCGCGGCGGCATCCTCGGGCCGTGGTCCAGCGGCACGATGATCGACACCACCACCGGTACCGCCGCCGGAACGGTGGTGACGGACGCCACCCCGCCCGCGGTGGCCGGCAGCGCCTTCAGCGTCTGGCTGCGCCACCAGTAATCCGGCGCTCGGCGGCGGTCCAGGCGGCGGCCTCCCCGGACGGCTCGAAGCGGCGCACCGGCTGGGCGGCCCGGACCAGCCCGCGCAGGCCTGCCAGGTCGCCCGGGGCCGCGCCCAGCGCCCGGGCCTGGACCAGGATGTTGCCCAGCGCGGTGGCCTCCGCCGGGCCGGCCCGCACCGGCAGCCCGCAGGCGTCCGCGGTGAGCTGCAGCAGCAGGTCGTTGCGTGAGCCGCCGCCGACCACGTGCACCACCGAGATCTGCCGCCCCGACAGCTCCTGCACCTGGCGCAGCGCGCGCCGATAGGCCAGCGCCAGGCTGTCCAGGATGCACCGGACCAGGGCGGCCGGGCCGTCTGGCACCGGCTGCCCGGTGCGCCGGGCGGCCGCCGCGATCCGCTCCGGCATGTCGCCCGGCGGCAGGAACACGGGGTCGTCCGGGTCCACGACGGTGACCAGTGGCGGCTGCCGCGCGGCCGCCGCGAGCAGGTCGGGCAGGTCTACTGACTGGCCCGCTGAGGCCCAGCCGCGGACCGACTCCTGGAGCAGCCACAGCCCCATCACGTTGCGCAGGTAACGGACCGTCCCGTCGACACCCGCCTCGTTGGTGAAGTTGGCCGTCCGGCTGGACTCGGTGAGCACCGGCTCGTCGAGTTCCATCCCTACCAGGGACCAGGTGCCGGAGGAGATGTAGCCGAAGTCCGGTCGCTCAGCCGGGACGGCCACCACCGCGGACGCGGTGTCGTGCGAGCCCACCGCGATCACTGGCACGGCCGGCAGGCCCGTACGGCGCAGCACGCCGATGATGCTGCCCGGCCGGCGCAGCGGCGGGAACAGCCGGCCGGGCAGCCCGGCCGCGCGGATCAACCCGTCCGCCCAGGACTGTGCGCGCGCATCGAGCAGCTGCGTGGTGGACGCGTTGGTCAGCTCGGCGCCGACCTCGCCGGTCAGCCAGTAGGCCAGCAGATCGGGGATGAGCAGCATAGTCTGTGCGCCGTCCAGCTGGCCGGCCCGGGCCGCCGCGGTGAGCTGGTTGATGGTGTTGAACGGCTGCTGCTGGATTCCAGTCACCGCGTACAGTTCGGCCGCGCCGATCCGCGCGGTCACCTCATCGGCTACGCCATCGGTCCGCCCGTCCCGGTAGTGCACCGGGTTGCCGAGCAGCGCGCCGTCCGCGCCGAGCAGGCCGTAGTCCACGCCCCACGAGTCGATGCCGGCGCTGGCCAGGTCGCTGCCGCGGGCCGCCGTGCGCAGCCCGTCCAGCAGGTCCGCATACAGCCGGAGGATGTCCCAGTGCAGCGTGCCGAGCACCCGGACCGGCTCGTTGCCGAACCGGTGCGCCTGGCCCAGCCGCAGCGAGCCCGGGCCGACCCGCCCCGTGATCACCCGGCCGCCGGACGCGCCGAGATCGACAGCGGCGACCGTCACCTCCGGCATCGCGATGCTCAGCGCAGGAACGCGGCGGCCACGCCCGCGTCCACCGGGATGAGCAGCCCGGTGGTCAGCGGCAGGTCGCCGGCGGTCAGCGCGGCCACCGCGGCGGCCACGTGCTCCGGCAGCACCTCCTGCTTGAGCAGGGTGCGCTGCGCGTAGAACGCGCCCAGCTCCTCCTCGGGCACGCCGTACACCGCGGCCCGCTGTGCCCCCCACCCGCTGGCGAAGATGCCCGAGCCGCGCACCACCCCGTCCGGGTTGATCCCGTTCACCCGGATGCCGTGCTCGCCCAGCTCGGCGGCCAGCAGCCGGACCTGGTGCGCCTGGTCGGCCTTGGCCGCCCCATAGGCCACGTTGTTCGGCCCGGCGAACACCGCGTTCTTGCTGCAGATGTAGATGATGTCGCCGCCCATGCCCTGATCCCGCATGACCCGCGCGGCGGCCCGGGCGACCAGGAACGACCCGCGCGCCATGACGTCATGCTGCAGGTCCCAGTCGGCCACCGTGGTATCCAGCAGCGGCTTGGAGATGGACAGCCCGGCATTGTTCACCACCAGGTCGACCCCGCCAAACCCCAAACACCCTTGGCCGAACGCCAGTGCCACGCTGGTCTCGTCGGTCACATCCGAGGTGACCGCGATGGCCACGTCAGTGCTCCCCAGTGACTCGGCTACCTTCTCCGCCGCCGCCGCGTCCTTGTCCGCCACGACCACGCAGGCGCCCTCGGCCGCCAGCCGTTCGGCGGTGGCCCGGCCGATGCCCGAGCCGCCCCCGGTGACCAGCGCCACCCGGGTGGCCAGCGGCTTGGGCTTGGGCCGCCGCCGCAGCTTGGCCTCTTCCAGGGCCCAGTACTCGATGCGGAACTTCTCGCTCTCCGGGATGGGGGAGTACGTCGAGACGGCCTCGGCGCCGCGCATCACGTTGATCGCGTTGACGTAGAACTCGCCCGCCACCCGGGCGGTCTGCTTGTCCGCGCCGAAGCTGAACATGCCCACCCCGGGCACCAGCACGATGGCCGGGTCGGCGCCGCGCATCGGCGGCGAGTCCGGCTCGGCGTGCCGCTCGTAGTAGGCCCGGTAGTCCTCGCGGTAGGCGGCGTGCAGTTCGCGCAGCCGGTCCAGCACCTGGTCCAGCGGGGCCGACGGGGGCAGGTCGAGCAGCATCGGGCGGACCTTGGTGCGCAGGAAGTGGTCCGGGCACGAGGTGCCCAGCGCAGCCAGCGCGGGGTGCTTCTCCCGGGCCAGGAAGTCCAGCACCACCGGCGCGTCGGTGAAGTGGCCCACCTGGGCCCGGTCGGTGCTGGCCAGGCCGCGTAGCACCGGCGCGAGGGCCGCCGCCCGGGAGTGGCGTTCGGGATCGGGAAGTGGGTCGTAGCCGGGGAGCGGCGGGCCGAACGGCTCGGGCGCGCCACGGGAGTCCAGGTAGCGCTGGGCGGTGGCGATGATCTCCAGCGAGCGCGCTTCGCACTCGTCGCTGGTCGCGCCCCACGCGGTGATGCCGTGCCCGCCCAGGATGACCCCGATGGCCTGCGGATTGTCCCGGGCCACCGCGGCGATGTCCAGGCCGAGCTGGAAGCCGGGCCGGCGCCACGGCACCCACAGCACCCGGTCGCCGAAACAGGCCCCGGTCAGTGCCTCGCCGTCGGCCGCGGTGGCCAGCGCGATCCCGGCGTCCGGGTGCAGGTGGTCCACGTGCGGGGCGTCGACCAGGCCGTGCATGGCGGTGTCGATGGACGGGGCGGCGCCACCTTTGCCGTGCAGGCAGTAGTCGAACGCGGCCACCATCTCGTCCTCGCGGTCCACGCCCGGGTACACGCCGGTCAGCGCGCGCAGCCGGTCCAGCCGCAACACGGCCAGCCCAGCCGCGGTCAGCGTGCCCAGGTCGCCGCCGGAACCCTTGACCCACAGCAGCTCGACCGGGGTCCCGGTCACCGGGTCGGTGCCCGGCCCCTTGGCCGAGGTGTTCCCGCCCGCGTAGTTGGTGTTGCGCGGGTCGCTGCCGAGCCGGTTGCTCCGCGCCAGCAGTTCCGCAACGACCTCAGTCACGCGTGGCTCCTCCCGGTTTCATGAGTGCGGTGAGTTTGTGGTCACCGGCGACCACAAAGTCACCGCGCTGTTGCTTTTTAGCTGCCCCAGCTGGCCTGGGTGCCGCCGATGCGGTCGGCGACGATCTTCTCGGCATACCCGGAGCGGGCGTAGGCGGCCATCGGGTCCGGGTCCAGGCCCTGGTCGGTGCGCACCTCGGCGAGCAGCGGGCGGACGTCGGTGTTGTACGCGTCCATCAGCACCGCGTTCGCGCCGAGCACGTCGCCCGCCTGCTGCGCCGCGGCCAGCGCGCCGGTGTCCACCAGCAGCACCTTGGCCGTGGCCTCCTGCACGTTCATCACCGAGCGGATCTGGGCCGGGATCTTGGGCTCGATGTTATGGCACTGGTCCAGCATGAACGCGATGCCCACGGCCGGG
>Ga0335078_10007634_pt1 | contig 16045 bp, 11 predicted proteins | sample Lox_Sample_32_FD_206711 | JGI IMG/M metagenome (GOLD analysis project Ga0335078, IMG submission 206711) | Soil microbial communities from Loxahatchee National Wildlife Refuge, Florida, United States - Lox_Sample_3.2 | ecosystem: Environmental > Terrestrial > Soil > Wetlands | place: USA...
CCGTAGTCGGTCTCGCAGGTCAGGCAAAAGCTCTCCGCCGGCAGGATCGAAATGCGCTTGCCGCGCTCCTCCACGAATATGGGACGGCGGATGCGCAGATACTTCCGCTTCCGGCGATATTGGCGGATGCCGGCTGTGCGGATCAGTTCCACGAAGGGTTGGCCGCTGCCATCCAGAATGGGCACTTCCAGGTTGTCGATCTCCACGAAGGCGTTGTCGATACCCATGCTGTAGAACACGCTCAGCAGGTGTTCGGTGGTGGATATCAGCACGCCTTGGCGCATCAGGCTGGTCGCGTAGCTGACGCGCGCCACGTGCCGCCAGCTTGCCGCGATCGGGAAATTGTCCAGATCGGTGCGCAGGAACACAATGCCCGTCGAAACCGGCGCGGGAAGGATGCGGATGGAAACTGCGACACCACTATGCAAGCCCACGCCGCATGCCTGGACGGGGCGTTGGACGGTCGTCTCAAAACACAAATTGAATCTCCGGATGATGCGTCGCAAATCTAAGGCGGACCTTACTAAGCAAGCGTAACACCAAGAGGGAACTCTTTTGCTGTCAATTGCTTCGAGACTGCAAGCTGTTGCGGATTTGCCACACTTTAGCTCATGGATGTGGCATAAACGCCCTGGGTGATGGAGGGCGGGCTTCAGCCCCGCTGGGTCGCGCTACTGGCCACGGCACGGAGGCAGGCCGGTGATCCGGACCAGGTCCTGCTGCAGGCGGCCCATCGCTTTCCGCGCGCTGGCCTGCCGTGTTAAGGCCGCGTGGATCGCCGTGGAGTAAGCCCTCGATACCTGATCGTAAGACTTGCCCGCGATGACGGAGGGACGCGCCACGATACCGGTCATGGCCAGCTTGGAAAGCGCGCCGCTGAGCGGTGTGTAATCCATGATGTCGGGGCGTTGGTGCAGCGCGGCGAGTGTGGGCACCGCGCCGGCTTGTTTGGCTCGCGCCGCCTGAGTCGCGGTGCTCGCCAGGTCGCGAACCGCGGCGATCGCCTCGTCCCGATGCGGCGAGTACTTCGATACCCCCACGGCAGTGTCGCCCAAGGCCCGGCTGTGCCCGCCGATTCCGCCCGGCAATAGCGCCACGCCAAACCGGTCGCGCACCGGGCTTGCCGCACTGCGCACCGAGCCGTATACATTGAGCCAGTTGCGCATGAAAGCCGCGTGGCCCGCGCGCCAGACATTCATGCTGTCGTCTTCGCTGTACGCCAGCACTCCGGGAGGCGAAATCGTGCCCACCCACCCGACCGCCCGTTCCACCGCGCGGATGGCCCGGGGATTCGCCACGCAGACCGTCTTGTCCGGCTCGATGATGTTCCCGCCGCCCTCCGCGCTCTGCCATTCGAGCGCATTGCAAGTCAGCGCTTCGTCCGCCGCGCCTTGCCACACGAATCCCCAGAAATCCTCCTGGCCCGCGCGCCGCTCGCCCGTTTGGATAATCTTCGCCATCCTTCCCAGTTCATCCCATGTGGCGGGCGGTTTTGCGAACCCGTACTTGCACAACAGGTCCGAACGATAGTAGAGCAGCCCGGTATCCATGAAAACCGGAAGCGCAATCAGCCGGCCGCCAAATGTGAACGCCTGCAGGAGCCCGGACGCGAAAGCCTTTCGGTCGTCCCCCAGGTACGGCCCCAAATCTACCAGATCGTCCGCCAGCGTGGCTGTCCAGATGATGTCGATCTCGCAGATATCGGGCTGGGGCGATTGCTCTTTGAAGAGCTGGCGATACATGCCCAGCAACTCGTCGTCGCTTCCGAATTCGGGTACATACTGAATGCGATATCCCCTTTTGGCGGCGAACTCGTGCAGCGCCTCGCTTTCAAACGCCGCATTGGTTTCATCCACCAGAGACATGACCGTCAGGGAAACGCCGCCGGCCCTCTCCGGATCGATGGATGGCGAAGCGGCTCCGCCCCAGCCGCAGGCAGTGGTCACCATGCTGGCCGCCACGGTTAACCACCACGCCATCATGCGGGAAAAGGGGGCATATGCCACACCGTAACCATCGGCAGCTCTGATTGATGCCTGTAGAGCGTTGCCCGGGATTAACCATCCCGGGAATACCTGCCGATGAATAGATGACGGCCGTGTTGTGACTCTGCCATCCGGCGTCACCCGATATGACAGTCCTGGCGTGGCCCTGGTGGATCGGTTCGCGGAAGATTGGCGTCCGCCTCGCTCTGTGCTTCAGCGTCATCCTGCTGCTCATGATCGCCGGCAGCGGGGTGGCCGTGTGGCAATTCGAGTCTTACAATCGGCAGGTCCGGCAACTGGATGAAACGGACCGCCAGGCCATGGCGGTGCTGCGGGTCAACAACCGCGTTTTGGCTTACCAGGAGGTGCTGCGGAGTGCCGCCGCTGAGCGGCGCATTCTCCGGTTCGTGACCGCCGTGCGGCCCTTCCGGGGAGAGTTGCGCCGCGACCTGGATCAGGCTCGCGAGACCCTTCGCGCATCGGCGCGGACGCGTCACCGCTATGCCATGACCATCGCCATCCTGGCCTACTTTCGATCCAACGTGGGCAACCAGATCGATACCGCATTGGCCATGGCCGAAGCGGGCGACTGGCAGGCGCTTCATCTGCGGCTGGACAACCAGGTCCGCCTCATGACTCTTACTATCGCCTCCCTGGTCGAGGATATCGATGCGGAATCCGCGCGGGAACGGCAACAGTCGCTCGAGGCCATGGCGCGCGCGAATCGGATGGCCTTGGCCATGCTGCTGGTGTTCGGCATCTCGACCCTGCTGGTGGCCGGCGCTTTGGCCATCTCCGCGACGCGGAGCATCACCCTGCCTCTCAAGCAACTCGAGGCCGGCGCCGCCGCTCTGGGCGAAGGAGATTTCGAGTGCCAGGTGGCTCTCGCAGGACACGACGAGCTGGCCCTGGTGGGGCGCGCGCATAACCGGGCGGCCCGTCGGCTCCGGGAACTGTACCAGGCGCTGAGCCGCAGTGAGGCCCACTTTCGTTCGCTCATAGAGAATGCGGGTGAACTCATCATGGTGCTCGATGGCGAAGGCGCCATCCGCTATGTCAGCCCCGCCAGCACCAGCCTGCTCGGCCGGCCGCCGGAACAGTTGGTCGGCGCAGAGATCTTCGGCCAGATCCATGCTGACGACCGCGCCCGGCTGCGGGACGTGCTGCAGGGCGGAAATGGAGATCGGGCCGCTGTCGCGCTGGAGTTCCGCTGGCTCCGCCAGGATGGCACGTGGCGGACTTTCGAAAGCATGGTCAGCCATCGTTGGCACGATCCAGCCGTGGCCGGAACGGTGATCAATTCCCGGGATGTGACGGCCCGCCGGGAGGCCGAGGAGCAGATCCGCGCTTTGAACGAAAACCTGGAACGGCGCGTCGCTAGGCGGACCATCGAACTGGACCGCGCCAGGATGGTAGCCGAGTCCGCCAACCGCGCCAAAAGCGAGTTCCTGGCGAACATGAGCCACGAGATTCGCACGCCCATGAACGGGATCCTCGGGATGACCGAGTTGGCCTTGGGTACGGAGCTGACTCCCGAGCAGCGGGAATACCTGGAAATGGTCAAAATCTCGGCGGACGGCTTACTGGTCGTGATTAACGACATCCTGGACTTCTCCAAGATTGAAGCTGGCATGCTGGATCTGAACCCCGGCCCGGTCCGGCTGCGGGAGTATCTGGCGCAAATCCTAAAGCCGCTGGCCTTGCGCGCCCATCAGAAAGGGCTGAAACTGAGTTGCCACGTCGGCCCCGAGGTGCCGGGAGAAATCGTCACGGATCCCGCGCGGCTGCGCCAGGTCATTATCAATCTCGCCGGCAACGCCATCAAGTTCACCGAGCGCGGAGAGATCGCGATCGCAGTCGGCGCTCAGGCCGCCGCGCCGCATCAGGAGAATCTGCACTTGGCCATCCGCGATACCGGGATTGGAATTCCCCCCGAAAAGCAGCGGCTGATTTTCGCTCCGTTTTCTCAAGCCGACGGCACCACCGCACGGAAGTACGGCGGCACTGGGCTGGGACTCACCATCTCCGCGAGACTGGTGGCGATGCTGGGTGGGAGCATCTGGTTGGAAAGCCGGCCGGGGGAGGGCAGTTGTTTCCACTTCAAGATCCCCTTGCAGAGAACGCAGCCTGCGGCCGCAACCGAACCGCACATGCCGGAATTGGATGGCTTTGCCTGCCGGAAACTTGGCACCTCGCATCAGGCGAGACCCCTCGACGAGGCAGCATTCCATCCGCGGGCCGGCCTGCGGAATCTGCGGGTTCTGCTTGCCGAGGACAACCTGGTGAATCAGAAACTGGCCTGCCGGCTCATGGAAAAACGCGGCTACAGCGTGGTCGTGGCCGGTAACGGGCGAGAGGCGCTGCAGGCCATGGAGAGGCAGTCGTTCGACCTCCTGATTACCGATGTTTCCATGCCCGAGATGGACGGCCTCGAGATGGCGGCCGCACTGCGCGCGCTGGAGAGAGCCACCGGCGCGCACCTTCCCATCATCGCCATGACGGCCCACACCATGCAGGGCGACCGCGAGCGATGTCTGGCCGCCGGAATGGACGCCTATGTCGCGAAACCGCTACGGGCCAAAGAGCTGTTTGCCACTATCCAGGCCCTCGTTTCCCACTCCCAGTCTTCTTGAACCGGTCCGGCGATTCCTCAGCGCACAGGCCCGGCCACGTCTATCGGTTCCAGCTCCATGCCGACTCGAAAGGAGGAACCGTGGGCTACGCAGTACCGCGTGATCGCCGTCCCCGCAAGCCCATGGCAATCGATTCGGACAGATGTTCCCGGCGCAATCTCCGCCTTTGTTTCCACAGAGATGCCGTCGACTGAAATGTCACAAATTGTGGCCGGAATGTGCGTGTGATCGCCGAGCCAAAGCTCGACTTCTCCCCGCGATCGGACTCTGGGCTCTTTGCGCCGGCAGACGCTCATGTTGATTCTATCGGAAGTTTGTGCCCCCGGCCTTAGCCGCCGCCTCCCATCGTCTCCGGTACAATAAACTGCATGCAGTCCCATATCCATCGGTCCTGCCGCTTTGTCCTCTTCCTGGCCTTTTCGCTCGGCGCGTACGCCCAAAAACCCACTTCCTGCGTCGTTACCGCCGCGCCCGTCATCGTGCACTCCGAAGGCGTCGCGGAGCGCGTCGGCGATATCCTCCTGCAATGTTCCGGCACGCCGGGCGCCACCGTCACCGGAAGCCTGACCGTGTCCCTTCCCATTTCGATCACCAACCGCGTTAACGCCGCCGGATACTCCACCGACGCATCCCTGAGCATCGACACCGGCACGGGCAACGTGCCCTCGGGCGTAGCCGGGCTGGTCACCAACCAGATCATCTCCTTCGATGGCTTCCAGTTTACGTTCCCCGCCAGCGGCGCCGCCTCGCTGCTGATCGACGATGTGCGCGCGAATGTGAACCAACTCGGTCTCCAGCAGCAGTCGCTCATCTACGCCTATCTCGGCGGATCGCTGCCGCTCGAAAACATTCCGGTCCCGGTGGCCATCGGGCAGCAGAGCCTGCTGGCGACCAGCATGGATTCCGGCGTCACCTGCTTCGGCTCGCCCACCCCTGCCACTCTCAGTCTGAGCAATCTGTTCGCCGCCGGAACCGCAGAAGAAACCACCCGCCTCACCGAAGCCTTCCCTTCGTCGTTCCAGCCCAAGGACTCCACCAGCGACGCCGGCACGCGCTTCCTGCTCTCGTATTGGAACGTCCCCGCCGGCACGGCAATCTATCTTCCCGATGCGGTGGCCGGCTCGGACGCCATGGTGCCCACGGCGGGCGGCGATCTCGGGACTCCCGCCGCGGTGGGCCAGTATGTTGCGGGCAGCCACACGCTGCTGCTGGCGCGCGTCCTGGGCGCGGATGCGACCGGCGCGGACGGCACAGTCGTCCCTCTTCCCGCATCCAATAGCTCCCTGTCGGTACTGCTGAACGGCGCCAACCCGGTGCCCCTCACCAACGGTGCGGGCTACGCCGTGTACGAAGTGGTGGACGCCAACCAGTCCGTCACCGAAAGCGCGCAGATTCCGAACTTTTTCGCCCTCCCTCCCGATAGTCCGCCGTCCACCACCAACGGCAGCCTCTCGCTGGCTCCCCTCTCCACGGTGTCCTCCGCGTCCCCCACCGCGCCCATTCCGCGCTTCGTGGCGGTCACGCCGCCGTCCGATTGCGCCGCCGTGGGAGATTGCAACGCCTCTTACTATCCGCAGTTGCAGGCGACGGCCATGCCCTTGCAAGCGACGGCCCTGTCCGGAGGGAAAACAGTGGGCGCGGGCAGCATCACTATTCGAAATAGCAGGGGCGGCGTGCTCGACTGGTCGGCCAGCGTCACTTACACCAACGGCTCCGGCTGGGTATCGCTGTTTGAGCCGTTCGGAATTGACAACGCCGTGATTCAGGCGTTTGTCAATCCAGGCGCGCTCGCGCCGGGCACTTACCAGGCCACCGTGTTGATCGATGCCGGACCCATCGCCGGCAGCCAGAGTTTTCCGCTTACCTTCACGGTGACCGCGCCGGCGGCCGCGCCCCCGCCTGCGCCCACGCCCCCTGCGCCCGCGCCGCCACCGGCGCCCGCGCCTGCTCCTCCGCCGGCTGTCGTAATCGGCGCCGTTACAAACGCGGCTGATTTCCATACCGGACCCGTGGCGCCTGGCGAGTTGGCCACCGTTTGGGGAACCAACCTGGCGGGCCAGAACGTGTCGGTCGCGTTCAATGGAATGCCCGCGACGCTGCTTTATACCGGCGCGCAGCAGATCAACCTGCTGGTCCCGTACGCGCTGGGCGGCCTGTCCTCCGCGCAGATGGTGGTGACCGCCGACAGCGTCGCGAGCGCCCCATTCACCGTTCCGTTGACGGCCGTCGCGCCCGCTGTCTTTACGCCCGGCGTGTTGAATCAGGACAACACCGTCAACTCCCCCGCCAACCCCGCGCCGGTGGGCACCGTCCTGCAAATCTTCCTCACGGGCATGCCGGATTCCGGCGCGATCGCCAGCGTCACCATTCAGAACCGCGGCAACCTGGTCCCGCTCTATGCGGGCGAGGCCCCCGGCTTCCTGGGCCTGCAGCAGGTCAACGTAGCGGTGCCGCCCGACCTGCAGCCCGTCACCTCCAACCTGACGATCTGCGTCATGGGCGCCGGCAATCAGCCGTATTGCAGCCGGCCCGAGTCGATCGCCTTGAAACCATGATTCTCGAATCGCGTTTGCGCGCCTGGATTTCGCTCTTCGCGCCCCTGCTGTGGTTGTGCGGCTGTGGCTACATCGCGGAGCCGCTGCCGCCGCTGATGAACGTCCCCGGCCGCGGCGAAAACCTGGCGGCGGTCCAGCGCGGCGCGAACATCATTGCGCACGTCACCTTGCCGTCCTACACCACCGAAGGCGTGGTCCTCAAACGGAGCGTACGGCTGGATTTGCGCATTGGACCAAAACCCAATGGGCCCTTTGACGCCGGGGCGTGGGCCGCCGGGGCCAAATCCGTGAACGGAGGAACCACTGCGAACGGCATCGCCGAGTATCGCATCCCGGCTACCGCGTGGATCGGCAAACAAGTAGCGATCGCCGTCAAGGTGATCGGGGCCAATGGCCGCGACGCGGGCTGGTCCAGCCCGGCGGAGCTGACCGTGGTGGTCCCACCGGAACAGCCGCGCGATTTGCGCGCCGAAGCCGTGCCGCAGGGTGTGCGGCTTACCTGGCATGGCGCGGGAAACTCTTTCGCGGTTCTCCGGCGCGGCCCCGACGAGCCTGACTACAAAGCCCTGGGCCGCTCCGCCAAGCCAGAATACATCGATGCCACCGCCGCGTTCGGCAAGCCGTATCGCTACCTGGTGCAGTCCATGGTCAAAGCGGGAGAAAGCGAAGCGCAAAGCGAGCTATCCGGTGAGGCGGCCATCACGCCGGTGGATACTTTCCCGCCCGCCGCGCCCGTGGGCCTCACGGCCGTGCCTTCCACGGCCAGCATCGAGCTGGTGTGGGAGCGCAACACCGAGCCGGACGTGGTTGGATATCGCGTCTATCGCGCAATCGGCAGTGCGCCCCTCGAGCTGCTGGCCGACGCGCAGCCGTTGCCCGCATACAGCGACCGCAAGATCGCATCGGGCAAGACCTACCGCTATGCGGTCAGCGCGGTCAAGAGCAACCAGAAGGAGAGCAAGCTCTCGGAACCGGTGGAAGTCGCCGCCCCGTAAGGGCCCCCCGCCAGGCGCTAAAATCTACCCATGCGCGCATTCCTGATCGTCCTCCTGGCCACCGCGGGCGCCGCCCTGCTCCCCGCCGCCAAGAATCTCGAAATCTATTTCATCGACGTCGAAGGCGGCCAAGCCACGCTGTTCGTGGCGCCCTCCGGCGAATCCATGCTCGTCGACACCGGCTGGTCCGGCAACAACAGCCGCGACGCCAACCGCATCGCCGCGGCCGCCAAGCACGCCGGCGTGAAAGCCATCGACTACCTCCTGATCACGCATTTTCACGAGGATCATGTGGGCGGCGTGCCGCAACTCGCCGCCAAGCTGCCCATCCGCACCTTCATCGACCACGGCGAAAGCGTCGAGCACGACCAGCGCGCCAAGGAGCTTTACGCCGCCTACATGGAATACCGCGCGAAAGGCTCCCACATTCTGGCCAAGCCCGGCATCACCATCCCGGTCAAGGGCCTCGACGTGCAAGTTTTGACCGCCGATGGCGACGAGATCGAAAACCCCCTGCCTGGCGCCGGGCAAGCCAATCCCCTCTGCGCGGACGCCAAACTGCGGGCCCCCGACCCCACCGAGAATGCCCGCTCGGTGGGTACCTTAATCACCTTCGGAAACTTCCGCGCCCTCGACCTGGGCGACCTCACCTGGAACAAGGAGCACGAACTCGTCTGCCCCAACAACAAAATCGGCACGGTCGATCTCTACATCGTCACCCACCACGGCATGAATCTGTCCGGCTCGCCTGCCATCGTGCATGCCATACATCCGCGCGTGGCCATCATGGACAACGGCGCGCGCAAAGGCGGCTCGCCGGCCGCCTGGCAAACCATCCACACTTCGCCCGGCCTGGAGGATATCTGGCAGTTGCACTACGCCATCGCCGGCGGCAAGGACAACAACGCGCCGGACACCTTCATCGCCAACACCGATGAGGTGGGCGACCAGGGCTATTGGATCCAGGTCACCGTGCATCCCGATGGCGGCTTCACGGTGACTAACAGCCGCAACAAGTACTCGAAAACGTACGCCCCCCGATGACCGCGGCCGGCATGCCTACACGTCCGGATTATGGCATCGACGCGCCCGGTGTCCTGGCCGCCCTCTTGCTGATGGGCGTGCTCTGCGAAATCCTCGGCCTCTTCGCGCCCCCGTTCACGATCGGTCCCGTCGCCATGGCTTTCAGCGTCTCGATGCAGATTGCCGGCGCGATCTTCCTGCTGGAAAGCGCGCTGATGATCCTCTACGTCAAATGGGGCAAGTTCCGGCACCGCGACCGCATGCTGGCGCAGGTTCCGTTCACCGGCGGCGAGCATGTGCTGGACGTCGGCACCGGACGCGGGCTGCTGCTCATCGGCGCGGCGAAGCGCCTGACCACTGGCCGCGCCGTGGGCATCGATGTCTGGAGCGCCCGGGACCTGTCCGGCAATGCGCCCGCGCGCACCCAGGCCAATATCGCGCTGGAGGGCGTCGCGGCCAAGGTCGAATTGCGCACCGAAAGCGCCGCCAGCATGAGTTTTCCGGATGGTTCGTTCGACGTGGCGCTCTCCAACCTGTGCATCCATAACATCCCGAAACAAGCGGGACGCGACCAGGCCTGCCGCGAGATCGCGCGGGTGTTGCGGCCGGGAGGTATGGCGGTGATCTCCGACTACAAGTTGACCGCGAAGTACGCGGCGGTGTTCGCCCGCGAAGGGTTTTCGGTCCAATGGCGCGGGCCATTCTGGCGCGACACGTTTCCGCCGCTGAACATGTTCGTCGCGCGGAAGCCATCATGAAGATCGCGGTCCTCGGCTTGGGCTTCATGGGCAGCACCCACGTGCATGCCTGGCGGCAGATCCCCGGCGCGGAACTGGCCGCGGTGGCCAGCCTCGACCCGCGCCGCCTGTCCGGCGACTTGACCGGCTCCGAAGGCAACCTCGGCGTCCAGACCGGGATGCTCGATTTCTCCTCGGTGCCGAAGTACACCAGCGCCGAAGAGGCGGTTCTGGACCCAGCGGTCGAAGCCGTCGATATTTGCCTGCCCACGAATCTTCACCAGCGCATCGCGGTGCTGGCGCTGGATGCCGGCAAACATGTGCTGGTCGAAAAACCCATGGCGCTCGATGGCGCCGCGGCCGACCGCATGGTCGCCGCCGCCCGGCGCAATGGCCGCGTTCTGATGGCCGCGCATGTGGTGCGCTTCATTCCGCCGTATCGCGCCGCCGCCGATATCCTCCGCTCCGGGCGGCTGGGCGCGGTGCGCGCGGCTATCTTCCGCCGGCGGTGCGCCGCTCCCGCCTGGAGCGCCTGGCTCACCGACCCCGCGCAAAGCGGCGGCGCGGTGCTGGACCTGCTGATCCACGATATCGATTTCTGCCTGCATCTGTTCGGTGTCCCGGAAGCCGTAACGGCCTCCGGATTCGAGGATCTGCCGCGCGGCGTGGATTGGATATTGGCGCAGTTCTGGTATCCCTCGATAGGCGCCGTGGCCCTCTCCGGCGGCTGGCATCACCCGGCCGCTTATCCCTTTTCGATGGAGTTCACCATCGTGGCCGATAACGGAACACTGGAGTTTAACTCCGCCAACGCGCCCCTTGCCGAATACGGGGCGAACGGCCGCCAACACCCCCTCGATGTGCCCTCCACGGATGGCTACCGCGCCGAGCTCGAGTATTTCCTGGACTGCGCCACGCGCGGGGAAGCGCCGCTGGCCTGCCCGCCCGAAGAATCCGCCGCGGCGGTGAAGTTGGCGCATCTCATGCTGGAATCCCGCCATAGAAACGGAGAAAAGATCGCATGCAGCCTCTGAACGACATGGAAATCGGCGTCATGTTTTGGGCCGGGCGCGATCCCTATGAAACGCTGCGCGAGCTGAAATCGTGGGGCGTGCGCTGCGGCCAAATGGGCATCCCCGGAGACATGCCGCTGGAAGGCGCGGCCGCGCGCTGGAAGCAGGCGCTGGCCGACGAAAACTTCACCGTGGTTACCGTTTTCGCCGCGTACGTGGGCGAGAGCTACGCGGATATCCCCACGGTCGCGCGCACCGTGGGCTTCGTGCCGCCGGCCACGCGCGCCGAGCGCGAGCGGCGCACCTTGGCGGTCGCCGATTTCGCCGCTGAACTCGGCGCGCCGGGCATCGCCACGCACATCGGCTTCGTCCCGGAAGACCGGTCTTCCGCGGACTACCAGGCCGTGTGCGAGATGGTGCGCCGCGTGTGCGATCATGCCGTGGCGCGCGGCCAGACCTTCGCCCTCGAAACCGGTCAGGAACCGGCGCCTGTGCTGCTCGAGTTCCTAATGGCCGCCAAACGCCCCAACCTGCGCATCAATTTCGACCCGGCCAATATGATCCTCTACGGCACCGGCGACCCCATCGCCGCGCTCGACATCCTGGCGCCGCACGTGGTCACGGTGCACTGCAAGGACGGCGACTGGCCGCCCGCAACACCCGGCGCGCTGGGCGAGGAGCAGCCGTTGGGCCAGGGTTCGGTGGGCATGGAGCGGTTCATCGCCAAGTTGAAGCAGATCGGTTACAAAGGCCCGCTGACCATCGAGCGTGAGGCCAGCGACCCCGCGCGACGCCGGCGCGATATCGCCTTGGGGGCGGAGCTGCTGCGGCGCTTGTCGCGCGCGCCGTTGTAAACTGGCTGCATGGCGCTGAAAACGGTTCTATTCCTGGCGGCGGCGCTGGCCGCCTCCATTACCATCCCACCGGCGGTCGCCGAGCAGCACGGGCGCGTCTTTGAGCTGCGCACCTACACCTGTTACGAAGGCAAGCTGCCGGACCTGCTGGCGCGCTTCCGCAACCACACCATGCGCATCTTCGAAAACCACGGCATGACCAGTATCGCGTACTGGGTCCCGCAAGACCCGCCGGCCTCGCAAAACACGCTGATTTACATCATTGCGCACGCCAGCCGCGAAGCCGCCAAAAAGAATTGGGACGAATTCCGCAACGACCCGGAATGGCAGAAGGTGCAGAAGGACTCAGAGGCCAACGGGAAGATCGTGAGCAAGGTCGAATCCGTGTTCATGGACCCCACGGACTTTTCGCCCATGAAATAGCGAAGCTCGGCCCCGCAGCTATCCCCCGTACTCCTTCAACTTGTTGTGCAGCGTCTTCAGGCTGATGCCCAGAATCTCAGCCGCCCGCGTCTTGTTGTTGTGAGTGTGCTCCAGGGTCCGCAGGATGAGGCCCTTCTCGGCGTCTTCCACCGTAGTGCCGATGCTGAAACGCACCGATTCGGGGTCGTCCGCCGCGGCGGCCGTTTGGGCGGCGGCGGCGGCCATCGCGGCGCCGCCCTGCAAAAAGGCCGGAATGTGCTTGATCTCGACGGTTCCCTCGCCCGCCAGAATCACGGCGCGCTCCAGCACGTTCCGCAATTCCCGCACATTCCCCGGCCAGGAGTGCCGCTCGAACGCATCCTGCACCTCCGGCGCGATGCCCGTCACGCGGCATTCGTGTTTGCGGTTCAAGGTGGCGATCAGCGCCTCGGAAATGGGCGCCACATCCTCCTTGCGCTCGCGCAACGGCGGCAGGTGAATATGGAAAACGTTCAGCCGGTAGTACAGGTCTTCGCGCAGATGGCCGCCCCGGATGGCCTCGTCCGGCGCCTTGTTGGTGGCCGCCACCAGCCGCACGTCCGCTTCGAACTCGGTCTTGCCTCCCAGCCGCCGCACTCTGGAATCCTCGATAATGCGCAACAGCTTGGCTTGCGTGGGCAGGGGCATCTCGCCGATTTCGTCCAGCAACAGCGTCCCGTGCTGCGCCAGTTCGAAGCACCCGGCGCGCCGCTCCGACGCGCCCGTGAAGGAGCCCTTCTCGTGCCCGAACAGTTCGCTTTCGATCAGCGTCTCCGGCAGCGCGGCGCAGTTGATGGCGATGAACGGCCCTTGCCGCCGCGGGCTGAGCTTATGAATCGTGCGCGCCACCATTTCCTTGCCGGTGCCGCTCTCGCCGGTGATCAGCACGCAAGCCTTGCTCGGTCCGGCCTGCTGCAGCAGCGCGAAGATCTCCCGCATCCTGGGCGAAGCGCCCACCAGGTCTCCCAGCGATCCGTTGTTGGCCAGTTGCCGCAGTAGCGCCTGTTTGTCGTTGCGCAGACCGGCATGCGTGGCGGCCCGGCTCACCAGCACCTCCAGGCTCTTCGGCTGGATCGGTTTTTCCAGGAACCAGTAGGCGCCCAGTTCGTGCACGGTTCGCACGGCCGTTTCCACGTTGCCGTAAGCGGTCAGCACGATGGTGGGCGGCATATCGCCCATTTCCCGCAATCTCTCCAGGAAGCCGAAACCGTCCAGACCGGGCATGTTCAGGTCGGTCAGGATCACGTCGGCCGGGTTGCGGCTCAACGCCTCCAGCGCCTCGTGGCCATCCGCTGCGGTCTCCGCCGTCATGCCCCACGCTGACACCATGGCCGCCAGCCCGCTGCGCTGCGCGGGTTCGTCGTCAACGATCAGAACTCTCAACCGATTCAATCCTTCCAACGGGCCGCCTCCTGGCTTGCCATTTACCAGGGTGTTTTCCATTATTGTAACGCCCGGCACATTTTCTAATCGGAACACCGACGCCCGGGCAAAGTTGTACCCCTTGGGTTAACTCCCGATTTTGAGATAATAACAGCACTAGGTTCATGGTCTTCGAAACGGTCCGAAGCGCCCGCCGCCGCATCCTCGCCAACGAGGCATTGCGCCATGCCGCCTACTCGGCCAGCGCGGCACTGGCCTCGCTGATCCTGCTGCTCTTGGCGGGAACTCAGATCCTTGGCTGGGCGTGGCTGCTCCTGCTGCCCGCCATCGCGCTGGCCGCCGGGACTTACGCGACCTGGCGCGGCGCGCCTTCCCTCTATCAAGTGGCGCAGCGCGTGGATCGCAACCTGAAACTTGCCGACACCCTGTCCACGGCCCTCTTCTTCTTCGCCTCGATGGATCAAGCCGCTCGATCCGGCGACCTGCGGCGCGCGCAATGGTCGCACGCCGAACGCGTTGCCGCCGGGGTGGATTCGCGGCGCGCCATTCCGATCCGCCTGCCGCGGGCCCTATATGCCACCGCCCTGCTGGCCTTGCTGGCGGGAGGCCTGTTTGCGCTGCGCTATGCGTTGGAACGCCGATTGGATCTGCGCGCGCCGTTGGCTCGCATCGTGCAGGAAGAATTGGGTTATCCCGCCTCGCGGCAAATGGCGCTCGACCGTCGCCATCCGCCCGCCCCCGATCCCAATCGCCCCGCGGAGCCCGGTATTTCCCTGGATGCCTCTCAGCAGAAAAGTCCCGGCGAATTGGACGCCGCGCCGGACTCCGCTCTGGACACCGTGGGCGTGCCAGATGTCGATAGCAAGACCGCCCCGAGCCGTCCGGACAACTCTAGGCTGGCGCAATCCACGGAACTCGAAAGCGGCCAGAACCCGGCCGAGGAGTCCGACGGTGCTAGCGCCAACCCGGGCGGCCAGCAATCCGCCGATGGCCGCCAAGGTCCGGGACAGGGAAAACAGGGCAAGGGCGACGACCAGCAAGCCTCCGGCAGTTCCGGTGAAAACTCCGGCCTGCTGGGCAAATTCCGCGACGCCATGTCCAGTCTGATGAATCGCATGCGGCAGCAGGCGGGGGCCACCGGCGCGCGCCAGCAGGCTGGCGCGCAGAACGGCGGCCGGCAGAAAAGCCAGTCCGGCAACGCCGGCCAGAATGGCGAACAGGGCCGGCCACCGGGAGACGGGCAGCAGGCCGATGCCAAAGAGGCCCAGCCCGGAGACGATAGCCAGAACGCGCAGAATTCGCAACCGGGCAGCCCCGGCCAGAGCGGCGAGCAGCCGGCCACCAAGCAGCCCGGCAGCGGCATCGGGCGGCAGGACGGCAGCAAAGACGTGAAGCTCGCCGAACAGCTAGCCGCCATGGGCAAGATCAGCGAGATTATCGGCAAGCGCGCAGCCAACGTGACCGGCGAGGTAACCGTGGAGGTTGAGAACGGCAATCGGCAGTTGCGCACACCGTATGCCCCCCGCGACGCGCGCCACAGCCAGGCTGGCGGAGAGATCAATCGCGACGAGGTTCCCGCGGCGTTGCAGGCTTACGTGCAGCAGTATTTCGAGCAGGTACGCAAGCAGACGGCGCGGCCGCGGAAAGAGCCGGCCAAGGCAGCCACGCCTGGGCTGTGATTCCGGCCGGGCGGTCGAAGTCATTTTCAAGGGGGCCTCTTGGCAGCCGTTCGCAAGCTCTCCAAAAAAATATCTCTTGACTCATCAACGACTTCGCATCCTGGTCCCGCCTCTCGCGCCCGTAGCCGTGCTTCTCTGGAAGTAAGGACGCCTGGTGCCAACCAGCCCTACGCCTCGCCCAACTCGCAACATGTTTTGCATCGGGGTGCAACCAGATGCAACACCTTTCGCGGATTCCCGTCCAGCGCTGCGCCCAAAAGACGCAAACCGTGCAACCCCAATGCTTTCAATTAAATTGGGTTCGTTCGTACCATTTCCGCGTGTTCCGCATCGCACCGCGGCACGCCCAACCCTGCACAATCTCGCACAAGCGCCGGTCCGCAGCGCGCCGTCTCGCATCCGATTATACTGAAATGTTCGTTCGCCGTCACCAGAGATATACACCATGAGTGCCATCGCGACAACCAGTCAATTGCACCGCTCCATCGGGTTCTACGAATCCACCCTCGGCAAGAAAGTGGTGATGGCCGTCACCGGCGTCATCCTGTTTGGATACGTGCTCGGCCACCTCATCGGCAACCTCCAGATCTATGCGCCGGATCCCCAACAGATCAACCACTACGCCCACTTCCTGCATTCCCACGGGCTTCTGCTGTGGGTGGTGCGCTGCGGTTTGCTGGCTGCCGTAGTCCTGCACATCACCGCCTCGGTGCAGTTGTGGCTGCTGAAACGCGCGGCCCGCCCCGA
>Ga0335078_10007635_pt1 | contig 16044 bp, 10 predicted proteins | sample Lox_Sample_32_FD_206711 | JGI IMG/M metagenome (GOLD analysis project Ga0335078, IMG submission 206711) | Soil microbial communities from Loxahatchee National Wildlife Refuge, Florida, United States - Lox_Sample_3.2 | ecosystem: Environmental > Terrestrial > Soil > Wetlands | place: USA...
CAGCAGTCGGCAGTAAGGGTAGCGCAGACCTGCTTCCCAAGGTCTGCGGCTCGAATCTCGCCGAACCGAGAAGGTACCGCAGACCTTGAGAAGCAGGTCTGCGCTACCCTCACTGCCCTCGCTCTGTGTTTGATTTTTCACACGTGCCTAAACCTGGGCGCCCAGGTTTCGCCCGGTCCCGCGATCCCCGCCTTCAGTGGCCAGCGCGCCTTCGACGACCTCAAGCATCTGGTGGACTTCGGTCCCCGTCCACCCGGCACCAAGGCGCTGGTCGATTCCCGCAACTGGATCACCGGACAGCTCAAGGAGGCCGGTTGCCAGGTGGACGAGGATTCGTTCACCGCCGACACGCCGCTGGGCCCGATTCCCATGACCAACGTCATCGCCAAGATTCCGGGCGCGAGCCCCAGCGTCATCATGCTGGCCGGGCACTACGACACGCTGCGCCTGGAAACCGGACGCTTCGTGGGCGCGAACGACGGTGGATCGAGCGCGGCATTCCTGCTGGAGATGGCTCGCCTGCTCGCCCACCGCAAGAATCCGGTGACCTATTGGCTGGTCTTCTTCGACGGCGAGGAGGCGCTACGGCAGTGGAGCGCTACGGACAGCGTCTACGGCAGCCGGCACCTGACGGCCAAGCTGGCCGCCAGCGGCGAACTCAGCCGCATCAAGGCCATGATCCTGGTGGACATGATCGGCGATGCCCATCTCGATGTCTTTCGCGACGCCGACTCGACGGCATGGCTCGAGCAGATGGTCCTCGACTCCGCGCGGAGCCTCGGCCTGGCGAAATACTTCGAGGGCGCGGAAACGGCCATCGAAGACGATCACATGCCGTGGGTGAACGCCGGCGTCTCCGCAGTCGATCTCCTCGGCCACGTTGGTCCCCTCGACGCCGCGCATACCTTCGGCATTTATTGGCATACCCCCAAAGATACGCCCGATAAGTGCAGCCCCGTCAGCCTGAGCATCGTCGGCCGCGTGCTGTCGGCCACGCTTGAAGAGTTGGAGAAATCGCCGCGAGTGAAGTGAGAAGAGAGCTTTCAGCCGTCAAAGAATTGACGATTGCAGATTGACGATTGAAAGAGACCTATTGACGATTGTTGACGTCCTGTTGAAAAGCCGGGCAGCTTGCTTCCTCTTCTTTCAATCGTCAATCCGCAATCGTCAATTCTTCGCCTTGTCAGGAATTGGATCTGGCAGCACACTGGCGAGCGGACGCTTTCTTGCTGAACGCCGATAGCTGAGCGCTGATAGCTTTCCTTACCGGAAATAAACCCCCTCCCCCTTGGACACATAAGAATGAAGGGCAGGTTGCGACTCGGCCTTCAGCGGGAAATCCGAGCGATAGTGGGTGCCCCGGCTCTCCTGGCGCGCCAGGGCGCTCCTGGCGACCATCTCCGCCACATCGCGAAGATTGCGGGCTTCCCACGCCGGGCGAGAAGCGGCGACGGTCTCGGCCGGCGAGATCCCTTCCAGCCGCCGGATGGCCTCGCCCAACTCATTTCCCGTCCGGATGACTCCGACCTTTTCCCACATCAGATGGCGAACGTCGGCAGACAGCTTTTCCGCATCGAGCTCCAGGGGTACGGGGGGCTTCGCCTTCCGGCGGTCGCCCGCCGCGCTGGAATCCCAGGGGGTCGGACGGGCGACGGGTTGGGGCATCGCGGTGGGGCGCGATCGCCGCGCCACCATGGTGGCGGCGGTGAGCATGCCGTAGACGAGGCCCTCCAGCAGTGAATTATCCGCCAGGCGATTGGCGCCGTGCACCCCGTTCACCGCGGCCTCACCCACCGCGTAGAGACCGGGCAGCGTGGTGGCGCCGTCGAGATCCACCGCGATGCCGCCTACCGCGTAGTGTGCCGCCGGGCGCACCGGCACGAGGTCTTCGGTGATGTCGATGTTGAACTTGATGCAGGTGGCGTGAACCTTGGGAAAGCGCTTCTTGACGCACGCGGCGTCGAGTTCGGTGAGGTCGAGATAGACGAAATCACTCCCGCAGCGCTGCATCTCCATAATCGAGGCGCGGCAGAGAACGTTGGCCGGGGCGCGGTCGGCGTCCTCGTGGTAACGAGGCATGAAGCGTTCGAGATCAATGTTGCGCAGGTGTGCGCCCATCTGGCGAAGGGCTCCAGGAAGCGGCAGGCGCGGCGCCCCCTTGAGGTGCAGCGCCGTGGGATGAAACTGGACGAATTCCATGTCACTCAGCAGAGCCCCGGCCCGGTAGGCGGCGGCGATGCCGTCGCCGGAGGCCAAGGGGGGATTGGTGGTTGACTTGTACACCTGACCGAACCCTTCCGTCGCCATCAGGACCGCCTCACCGAAAATGTGCCTCACGGCGGAAGTGGTTTCGTCGAGGCACCTGACCCCCACCACGCCCGGGCCTTCCGTGAGGAGATCGAGGATGAAGCTGTGCGGCCGGAATTTGATGCCCGGCAGCGTCCGGGCCTTGGCCACCAGCGCCCGCAGGACTTCCTCACCCGTCGAGCCGCCGTGGGCGTGCAGAACTCGCGTCTCGTTGCGAACGCCCTCGGGCGTGAAAGCCAGCTTGGTGCCCGTGCGCTCCAGGCGCATGCCCCAGCCGATAAGCGTCTCGATCTGGCGCGGCCCCTCTCTCACCAGAAAGCGGGCGGCTTCTTCATTGCACAGCCCATCGCCGGCCTGCAAGGTGTCGTGGAGATGGAGGTGGACTTCCTCATCGTCGCCCTTGGTCACCGCAATCCCAACGTGCCCCCACTCCGCGCGGCTCTCGGTCGGCGAGCCCTTGCTCAGCACCAGGACGCGGCCCGCGCGCGCTAGTTCAATGGCCGCGCGCACTCCGGCAATGCCCGCACCAAGGACCACGAAGTCGGCCCGCTCATCTCTTAAGGCTGCCATTAACGCTTATGATAGCGTTGGAAGTCGCCAACTGCAAGGAGCACTCAGCAGTTCGGCAGGACAGCAGTAAGCAGACGCGGCGGAAAAGTGGGCTTGTAAAACGAGGCAGAAGTCGGCGGGCAAAACTACCCACCGATGACCGCAGACTGCATGCTGACTGCCGACCGGCGGCTGCCGGCTGCTCCCTGCACGGCGATGCTGTTCATAGTACTTTCGCAAAAGGGGTACCAAGAATGGAAGCCGGGGTGGACATCGCGGCCTCAAATCTTACCAACTGGCTTACAACTTGGCGATGGACCGACACCGGATCGGGAAGAATCCGATATACCTTGCCAGGAATCAGAGACGCCTGATAGTCGGTATGGTCTACGCAAAGAGCGAATGGTTTGGTTCATGCCTTCATGATTCGTCCAACTGGCGCGCTCCCTTTCAGCACGATTCGCCCAAATCGTGCAACGCACCCCGAGCCCGACGATGGGATCATACGCCCGCGCACTCCATTCCGATGGGTGAGCCCGCAAACTGGCCGTCGGCGTATACCCGCTGACCCCGAACGAAAGTCATCTCCACCACTCCTTGCAGCGTTTCCCCCAGATAGGGGGAGACCGGATGCCGGTAAGGCAGCCGGTTCGCCTCCACCTGGAACGACGCCTCCGGATTGAACACCACCAGGTCGGCGTCGTGGCCTTCCTCGATCCGGCCCTTGCGCCGCGACAGTCCGGCCAGTTCGGCGGGTTTCTCGGCCATCCAGCGGACCACGTCGCCGATCGAGAAGCCGCGCCGCTTCGCTTCCGTCCAGATCACCGGAAGACCCAGCGAAAGGGATGCCACGCCGCCCCAGGCCTCCCGGAAACTGCCCTTCTCGAAATGCTTCATGGCGGGAGGGCAGGGCGAATGGTCGCTAGCGATGAGATCGATGGTCCGGTCGCGAAGCGCGTCCCAAAGCCGCTCGCGGTTCTCGCGGTTGCGGATGGGGGGCGCGCACTTGTACTGGGTGGCACGGTCGGGGATCTCGTCGGCCGCGAAGTGCAGATAATGCGGGCAGGTCTCCACCGTGATGGGCAGACCCTCTTCGCGGGCTGAGCGCACGTCAAGCAAGGTCTCGCAAGACGAGAGCTGAACGATGTGAACGTCGCAGTCGTACCGCCGGGAGAGCTCCACCATCAAGCCGACGGCCTCGAACTCGGCTTCATCGGGTCGCGACTCGAAGTAGGTTCGATATTTCCTCCAATCGGCGCGCGGGTCGCGATCGAGCTCCCGTCGCGCCGCCTCCAAGGGGCCGGGCAGCTCGGCGTGGGTGAGCAGCGGCAGCCCCGTCTGGGCGACAATTGGCATCGCCGCTTCCACTTGCCGCGGGCTGACCATGGTGAAACCGCCGATACCCGGAGGGGTGAGAGAACACTTGTAGCCGAGCACCCCCGCTTCCGCCAGCGCCTCTAGATGCTGCGAATTCTCGGCTACCAGCCCGCCCCAGAAGCCGTAATCGACCCAGCATTGGCCCGTCGCCGCTTGCCGCTTTTGCGTCAAGGCGGCAACGGTGGTGGTGGCCGGCAGGCAGTAGAGCGGCATATCGACGATGGTAGTACAGCCGCCGGCGGCAGCCGCCTGCGTCGCCGTGGCGAACCCCTCCCAGTCGGTGCGGCCCGGTTCGTTGACGTGGACGTGGGTATCCACCAGCCCCGGCAGCACCATCCGGTCTCCCAAATCCAACACCTCGCTGTCGCTGGGGGTAACGATGAAGTCAACGATCTGGGAGATTTTCCCCTCGCGCACGATGATGCATGCCGGTCGGGTTCCCCCCGGCGTCACCACTCGCCACGCTCGAATCGCAAGGTCCATTGCCGTCTCGGAATCCGGAGCACCCTTTTGCAGACTCGAACCGGAAACTCGAAATTCGAAAATCAAGACCTATTCAGTCTTCGTCTCAACTCGAACCGTCGAATTTCGATTTTTCGAATCGCCAATCGTCCATCACAGAAGCTCCGGTACCATAACCTTTAATATAACATTGCAAAGTGCGCTATGGTTACTATCGACTAGTCTCTCGAAGCGGATTTAATTCTCGGCCAGTGCCGGCCTTGAATCTTCTCGCAGTTTCTTTGGGAGAGACCGGCGCGCAGCGCCGGGGGAGGGTGGTCAACAATTAGCCGGTACTTGGCACCACCTTTGAGCGCCGGCGGAAGGACCGGGCTTCAGCCCCGCCCTGGAATTTCTACATTCCTATTCCCGGACCAGCTCTGCGCCGTGCCTGCTGAATCGGAACGCAGAAACTCAAGGGAGGGGCTTCAGCCCCGCCGGAATCGCGGCTCCTACGCTTTTGCTCGTCGCAGGAGTCGGAAATCAGACGGATGACGCCGCAACGGCGGGGCTGAAGCCCCGCCGTTCCAAATCCTCGTGAGAAATGCTGGGTCAGGCGGGACAGGGCGCTATGGATTGAAAACCAAGAGCCGACATCATCAGCTCTTGGTCCTCAATCCAAAATCCAAAATGGAAAATCCAGAATCAGTTTCCATTCATTTCCATCAGCTCGTCACTGGTCGTCACTGGACGTTGAGCGTAAACGCGATCTGATGCGAAAGGCTGCTTGACGTACCCGTCACGGTGACGCTGTACGTGCCCGCCGGCGTCCCGGTAGGAGGGGGGGGAGTGGTGGTGGTGCTGCCGCCACCGCCGCAACTGGCGAGGCCCAGGGCCAGCAGCAGGAGCATCCCGGCCAGGGTGACCCCAACCAGCACCCGCCGGCGCTTGGCCAGGGCGAGGATCATCCAGGCCAATAAGAGCATGGCGAGAGGCCCCAGCAAAAACAGGGGCACGGGCGTGGGCGTCGGACGCGGCCGGTGATCGCCTGCCGGCGGCGCCAGCGACCGCGCCGTGGTGCCGACCGTGAGCGTGGAGGGGGTCGACCCATTCGAGGGGGGCGTTACCGAACTCGGATTCAACGAGCAGGTTGGCAGGGTACCGCTGAACCCGGAGGGCGTCGCCACCGTGCAGGTGAGGCTGACCGCGCTGTTGAAGCTATAAGCGCTGGTGAGGGTGAGGCTATACGTCGCCGAACTGCCGGCGACGACGCTGGCGCTGAGAATTGGGGCGGTGAAGCCGAAGTCCGGGGTGGCGTTGACGGTAACCGTGTTGGAAACCGGGCTGGCCATGTAGTTGGTATCACCCGTGTACTTGGCCGTAACCGTGGCGTTGGCGGTGAAGGTGGTGGTGAGAACCCAGGTTGAATAAGCGTACGCGCCGGTGACGGGATTATAGCCGACTCCGGTGTACACCGGAGTGCCGCTGATCGCCGCGCCTCCATTGAAGAACTGTACCGTGCCGGTCGGCGCGAAGCCCAGGCCGGCGCTGTTGGCACTGCTGGTGCACGTTGTGGTGTTGGTGCAAACTGTCGCCGTCAACGCGAAGGTGCCACCGTTCTGCGGCGATTCGCTCAAAACAATCGAGGTCGGGGCTTGCGTAATGGTGAGGGCGTAGGCGGCCGACGTACTGGTGTTGTAACTGTTGTCTCCCGGATAAGTGGCAGTCACGGCGGGATACGAACCGGCCGGATACTGGATGAACTGATCCTGCGTGAAGCCCTCGCTGTTCAGTGGGTAGGTGCCCGGGGTATTGGTAGGCGGCGACTCCTCGTCGGTCGGGGTAGGAGACACCTTTACTGTTCCTGTCGGGCAGGGAATCGCTGGGGTAGAGGTGAACCCATTCGCAGCCCCCGCTGCGCCGGTGGTGGAGCATTGCGTACCGCTCGCGTTGGTCACGTCCACCCGCAACACGTACGGCGCTCCGTAGACGTAGGAAGCGCCACTTCCTACGTCGGTCCCCGCGGCGTTGACCGTGGAAACCTGCGTCACGCTGTTCTCTTTGCTCACGTTAACCTGAACCTGGTTCGAGTCGCTGGATCCGTAGGTGCCGTCGCCGGCATAATGCGCATTGACCCAGTAGGTGCCGGCCGGGAGTAATTGGGTTGACCAGGTGACACTATTTGCTCCGCCGGGCAGGGTGGCGAAGGCGATCCCGGACGGATTGGTCAAGGAAGCCGCTGGGCACGGGACTGTCTGTTTCTGACAGCCGATGAGGGAAACATCGCCCGTCGGAGTGCCGGTGCCCTGGGGAGCGACATTGACGGTGACGGAGGTCGACGCGCCGTGGGTGAAACTGGTTGGTGAAAGGCTAAGATGGGTCGCCGTGGGCGTGAAGCTGACCTTATTCCAATTGTTCACCAGGTTGGCAACGTTCACCGTGCCGAGGCCCGTGGCGTAATCATATCCCGAGCCGGCGAGCCAGGCGGGGGAGAGGGTCGTGAGATAGGGATTCACCAGGATGCCGTAGTTTGCGATGGCCGTGCTGCAGTTAGGCGAGCCCCCCTCGCACGCCACCGAGTCATTACCGGTGTTCACGTCGTAGAAGATGCAGGAAGTATTCGTCACTGCGGACGAGCTGGAAGTGCAGTAGCCACCGTTGTTCGCGGCGTATTTGGCCAGCGGGTAGAGAACGAAATTCGCGTTGCCCTGTCGCTGGCCATTCTGGGCTTGCAGCACCAGAGCCATGACGCCGGCGAAGGCCTGCGCCGATGCCGACGTGCCCCCCACTCCTCCAAAGTCCTCATAGGGAGAGTTGAGGTCGCAGGAGGTCGTGTTGCTGCCCGTGTTGGCATCGGCCTCGCACACGATAAAGAAGCTTCCGTCATAGCCGTTGCTGGCGAACAAGGAAACGTCAGGGACGTCGCGCACCGGCGGGTTTTCCTGGGGCACGCCGTTCCCGGTTTGCCAACTGGGTTTGGCGTACCCTTTGGAGCAGGCGGCGTCGATGCAGTTGCTGGGGCCACCACCGCCGCCGACCAGATCAGACCCCCCTGAATCCGGGCTGCAAGTCGTACTGTTGGTGGTGCCGTAGTCCAGGTTCTGGGCGCACGCCGAGTCACTCCACGTGCTCTCGGGAATATAAGACAATGCCGAAACCCGGGTGGTTGAATTGTTGGTAGTGTTCCAGTAAGGGGAATAGTTGTTGTAGTCATTAAAGTCCGTCCCGCCCACGGCGACGTTAAAAGGCGTGGAAGCGTTCCCAGTAACGTTGAGGCCCTGGGTTGCCGCCACTTCCGTACCGCCGTCACAGGCAGCGGAGCCGTTGTCGCCTGCCGCCACCACCACGGTAATGCCTTGGGCGGCGGCCTGTTCCCAGAGATTGTTATAGAACGCGTTGCCGCCGGCGCCCAGGCCTGCCTCGCAGGCGCCGTAGCTGTCGCTCAGGATCGGAGCGAGGTTGTTATCGACGACGTAGACGGCGGAGAGATCGGTACCCTCGAAGAAGTAGTTGCTGTTGGACGCAAGGGCCTCGGCCGGAGTCTCCGAAAGCACTAGGTCAATGGTCGCACCCGGCGCCACTGCGGTGGTCCACTCGGCGTCGAGAATGGCCTCTTCCTCATCCGCGGTGGGGGAGGTGGGGCCGAGGATCCCGGGGTCGGGGCCGTCGAGGACGATGTTGAAGGTATTGGGGCACGGGTTGGTGGCGCTGGTGGCTGTGTAGGACAAACCGAACAACTGGCGAAAACTCGCCAAGTCCTGACAATTGATGTTCGACTGGGCCACGATGGCGATCGTCTGTCCGCTACCGACGGTGCCCTGGTTCCATAGCGGGAGCACATTGTAGATGGTGGCGAAGTCGTACGGTCCGACGCCGTACCAAGTCTCGCCGGAACTGCCGCAACCGGAAGCGCCGAGCGGACAGGTATAGGTAAAGAGCGGTTTCACCTCCCCGGTGGCCTTGGTCCGCTCGAATGTGCCGACGCGGAGCGACTGCGGCTTCCTGGGAAAATCATTCAACGAGTTAATGCCGGCCACCACCGGCGCCAGAGCGGCGGGAATCTGGGGGTTGCTGGAATTGGCCCAATGAGACTCGCCGTTAACCATGTACTGGTGGATCTCGGTATGAAAGGCCTGGCGCACCAGTCCCGCCGTGCCGGAAAACTCGATCACCGTGCGGCCGTTGGAGACACGATTCACCTGGAAGCCCTCTGATGCGAGCCAATCCGTCACCGCCTGAATGTCCGCGTCGGCGGGACCGAACTGCTGGCCAAACTGCCGGGGCGTCAGCCACTGGTGGAAGCCGGGCGAGGACTTCACCTGCTGGTTAACCAGGACTTGCCGCAGTGCGGTCTCCTGGTCCGCCGACCGCTGCAACACCAATAGCATCCTCGGCAGGGCGAGGCTGTCGGGGGCCAAGCCTTGGTCGTACTGGGGGCGGGCCAGCGGATGGACGTTCCCCTGCAGTGTGACCAGTTTTTCCGGGTCCACGGCCTGATTGACGCGCGCCGGAACGCGGCTGGAGCGTTGCGCGCTGGCGCTGAGGGTCGCGACAAGGATGAAAACTGATGCCAAGGCACTCTGAGCGGCCGACCCATGCGAAAATCTCATGCTGCCTCCTCGACTAACCTTACCGCATAAGCTGAAGGGTACAAACGGGCACGTTTCCTGCCAACTCCTGCATCCCTTGAAATCCATTCATCAATCAGCGGCTTTGACGTGCCGAATGCCGATCGGCGTCCACCGGTTCTGGTTGAAATCCACCGCCGCTGGTGGATTTCAACCAGCGCCGGAAGGGAAATCAGAAATCAGACAGTAGAGATCAGAAAGCGGAGACGGTCTTGATTCTGATTTCTGCTTTCGAATTTCGGATTTCCTTTGAGCTGGTGGAGCCAGGGGAGTTCGTCGGTTACTCCCGCGGCTGCGCATTGTTGTGTTGCGACTCGTCCTTCGCTTCGGCGACTCGAGGCGCCGACGGCGGCAAGAATCAACCGGAAAGTAGGGCCCAATTAAGGGTATGTGGAAGGCAGAAGGCCTTCGCAAAGAAGGCAACAAGTGAACTAAGCCGGCGCCCGACCTTGCCCTCACCTAGTGCTCCAACCCTCGCTGCCTCAAGTGTATTCCAAACCCTGACCTAACCCCCAGGTCTTGCGTTGAGATTGTCCGACCCGCCGTTTTGGTTGCCTGGGCAGAGTTTTCAGTAGTTCTCAGTTTCCAGGCCTCCACATCTCGATGTCCCCTTAATGTTTTCCGACTCGGGCCCAGCGAGTTCCATTTTTGGTGGGAAAGAGCGCGAAGATGGATGCGAGATTGAACGCTCACGGGCACTTCGCAGTCTTCAGCTTCAGTGTCCCATCATGTTAAGCGGGTCGGACTCCGGCTGGGCAAGTTCCAGTCTCGTTTGGTGAGGCCGCCGGGTTCCGAGAACTGAAAACTGATAACAGACAACTGAGGATGAGCTTACGCCAGAGCCTTGAGGACCTCCTGGATGTGCCCGTCCACCTTCACGCGCGGGAAAACGTGCTTCACCTTGCCGTCGGCCCCGACGATGTAAGTGGTGCGCACGATCCCCTTCACTTTGCGGCCATACATGTTCTTTTCCTGCCAGACGCCGTAGCTCTCCAGCGTCGTGTGGTCGGTGTCGCCGAGCAGCGGGAAGTTCAGTTTATATTTGTCGCGAAACTTGGCCAGCGCGTCGACGCTGTCCCCGCTGATGCCGACCACTCGCGCCCCCAGCCTCTCCAGTTCCTTCTTGGCATCGCGAAACTGGTTGGCCTCGCTGGTGCAGCCCGGCGTATCAGCTCGGGGATAGAAATAAAGAACGAGCTTCTGGCCGAGGAGGTCCTTCAAATTCACGTTGTCCCCGGAATCCGACGGCAGTGAAAAAGCCGGGGCCTTGTCGCCTACATCTAGCATATTCGCTCCTCTCCCAGGATTGTCCCAACAAAGGGGTTGACAAACTCCACGCCCTCAATTCGGCTGCCAGGCGAGAAATCCTCACTAAGCACCCTCGGGATGTGATTCATTTTCGCGGTAGCCCAGACTTGTGCGTCCCAAAACGCCCACTGATATTGCACCGCGCCTCGCGCCGCTTCCAACACGATCTCCGGGGTCACGGTCAGGATCCGCCAGGACCGCGCCTGCCGCTCAAGTTGAACGTATGCGTCCTGCGGGGACAATGGCTGCGACAGTCTGCGGCTGAGTGCGCGGAACAACTCCCCGAGAATTTGCGTGCTGAGGGCGGCTCGATCGGTCGAACGCAGCCAGTCCAAAACGTCGCGTGCCCGCTTTTGCTTGGAGTGTTCAGACCGGTCATACGAATAAACCAGAACGTTGGTATCAACCAGGAAACTAACGCCGTTCATAAAGGTCCTCGCGCTTCCAGGTGCGCTTGCCCTTCACCGGCCCTTTCGCGATCAGAGAGTCAATAAACGCAAGTACCTCTTTCCATGCCTGGGGATCAGGCTCAAAAGGGAGCGGCTCGTCCAATACACGATTGACCCCGCGGCGAATCAACTCGCTTTCTGTCACTCCGCGGCGGCGCGACAAGGCGCGCAGCCGGCGGTTCTGATCGGCTTCCAGGTAAACCTGCTTGCGCTCCATGCGTTTCATCACCAACCCTCAATATACATCGTAGCATACATCGTCGTCGTTGGGCTTCAAGCTCACGGGGTTGCGGCCGTGGGGGCCCTACGGCACAGAGAGACCTCGTACCCGTCCCCAAAGGCAACGGGCTATTTGACCACCGCGAGCCGGCAAAGTATATTCCGCGCCGGAAAAATCCAGGCAAAGTGTTTTTCGTAGAAATCTATGGAGATGCCGGCAATGATGCGTCCCAGATTGTCCAACAAGAAGTTATGGCCGAAGGTCAGGCTCCGTTCGAGAATTCGGAATCCCCCTGCGCCGTAGGTGAAATTCTCAAAGCTCCCCCCGACGAAGTAATCGAAACTGTGAAATCCCAGGTGCACGAGGTGGGTGGGATCAGCGTAGGAGTCGAGCGAGCTGTAATGCGGCGTCACCACCACCACTTCCGCGCCGGGTTTGGCGATGCGGTGCACCTCGGTCATGGCACGGAGAACATCGGGCTGGTGCTCGATGAAGTGGGAGAGATAAACCTGGTCGGCACAGGAATCGCGGAGAGGCCAAGGAAAATGCGCCAACTCACAAAGTACGTCGGCATCGGAGCCTGGCTGGCGGTCCAGTCCAATTGCATCCGCTACTTGTTTGTTCCTTCCGCAGCCGATATCGAGAATGAGCATCAATGCTCCGCGGGCTGAACCCGTCCGCCATCCTTCACCGCGAACCCGCAGGCGCATTGTAAGCAGCCATGTCCACTTTCCTCCAGTCCCCGTTGATGATTCCCTTTCGGATCTCCGCCGCGCTCTTGCCCTTCTGGGACTGCTCGTAGGCATAGACGGCTTCCATCCGGCAGGTGGAGCAGACTGCGGCGTGGGTGCTGACGTAGCAGTCGAGCAGACTCTGGTGACCGTATTCGTGGTCGCACATGCAGTAACAGGGCTGCTGGTACAGGACCTTCTTGATCTTGGCCGCCAGCGCGTACACGTTCTGGTTCACGGCGTCCGGGAACTGCTTGGGGTCCTGCGTCTCCGGCAGAGCCCCCTTCGGGGGATTCTTGTGGTATGCGGGAACACCCGCGGTGTGCGTGTGTGGAACATCTCCCTGCGGTACCGGCGACTCCTGCGGCCGTCCCAACGACGCCGAGGTCACGGCCAGCCCCACCGCCGACGCGAGCACCATCACGACTCCGAGGCAATGTCTTCTCATCGTCAACTCCTTGAAAGAGTCAAAAGTTGAAAGTTGAAAGTCGGAAGCCAGGACTGGCAAGCTTCTGCTTTCGACTTTTAACTTTCGACTTTCGACTGCACTTCCCCCAGTTCTCCCCTGAGAATCTCCTGCACGATTTGAGGATTAGCTTGCCCGCGCGTGGCCTTCATCACCTGCCCCACGAACCAGCCGAGGGTGGCCGTCTTCCCAGCGCGGTACTGGTCCGCTTGTTTGGGGCTGGTGGCGACGACCTCGCGCACGGCGGCGCGGATCTTCTCCGGATCGCTCACTTGCGCGAGGCCCTTCTCCGCCACGATCTCACTCGCGCGCTTGCCATGAGCCGGCATGGCCGCCATCTCCGCCAGCACCTCTTTTCCTATCTTGCCCGAGATGGCGCCCTTGCTGACCAGCGCCACCAGTTCACCAAAGTTCGATGCGGGCACCGGCGACTGCGACACCTCCTTTCCGCCTTCATGGATCAGGTAGAGCAGTTCGGTCAGCACCCAGTTGGCGGCTGCCTTGGGATCGCCGGCTACCTTCGCTGCTTGCTCATAGTAATCGGCGAGGGCTTTGGACGCCACAAGCTGCGCGGCGTCGGCCTCGGGCAGCGCGTACTCGCGGATCAGCCGCTGCCGGCGCGCCTCGGGCAGCTCCGGCAACGAGCGGCGCACCTCCTCCTTCCACTCGTCGCCGATCACCAGTGGCAGCAGGTCAGGCTCCGGGAAATAGCGGTAGTCGTGCGCCATCTCCTTGGAGCGCATTCCGTAGGTGCGCTGCTCGCGGCTGTCCCAGAGGCGGGTCTCCTGCTCCACCGTCCCGCCTCCCTCCACGATGGCAATCTGCCGATCAATTTCGTACTCCAGAGCACGCTGGAGGAATTTGAAGGAGTTGAGATTCTTCACCTCCGTCTTGGTGCCGAACGCCTCCGCGCCCGCCGGCCGCACGCTGACGTTGGCATCGCAGCGCAGGCTCCCTTCCTCCATATTGCAGTCGGAGACTTCCAGGTAGAGCATCAGCAGCTTCAGCCGCGTCAGGTAGTCGTACGCCTCCGCAGGGGAGCGCAGGTCCGGCTCGCTCACAATCTCGATCAGCGGCACACCGGAGCGGTTGAGATCGATGTAGGACATGCGGTCCGAATCCGGAAAGCCCTCGTGCAAGCTCTTGCCCGCGTCCTCCTCCAAATGGACTCGCGTGATGCCAATGCGTTTCGGCTTGCCCTCCGCTTCGATATCCACCCAGCCGAACTCGGCCAGCGGCTCGTCGTACTGCGAAATCTGGTAGCCTTTGGGCAGGTCGGGATAGAAGTAGTTCTTGCGCGCGAATCGCGAACGCGGATTGATGGCGCAGTTCAGCGCCAGCGCCGCCTTCATGGCCATAGTCACAGCCTCGCGGTTGAGCACCGGCAGGGCGCCGGGCAGCCCGAGGCATACCGGGCAGGTGTTGGAGTTGGGCGGATCGCCGAAACGGGTGGAGCAGGCACAGAAGATCTTCGACCGGGTGAGAAGCTGGACGTGGACTTCCAGCCCGATCACCGCTTCGTATTTCGTGCGAACTTCCGGCGTTGTCGGCATGACTGCATTATAGCGTACCTGCGAGCCCGCCCTGATGGCGACTCGAGTGAGGCAAAAGTTGCGATCGATCTGCTCACCGTCGATCCGGCGACGGCCGCTAGCGTGCATTCCCGGCAGGCCGGGCGAGTAAGATTTACCGCGACTCCGCAGGCGTTTTCAGCCCTCCGCGCGTAACCGATACGTCGAGTTGAACTTATTTAGATATCAGCATTGGCACGTCGGGTGCGTTATGATCCGGTGGGACGAGTTTACGGAAAAGGACTGAGGGGAGGACCTATGCACACTCATCTGCACCCGGCATTCGAGCTTTTCGGGCCGTCCTCAACTCCGGGCTCCGGCTCCGGCGTGTCCGACCGCAAGGTTGGAAGTGTCGCGATCATCGACATCGCCGGCCCTCTGGTGGGAGAGGCGCGAGTCAACGCTTTTTGCGACCGCGTTGAACACCTGGTCGAAATGGGTGAGTGGAACTTCGCCGTCAACCTGGTCGCGGTTGACTATGCTGATAGTCGTGGGTTAGGCGGCTTGGCACGCGCCTACAATCTGATCGAGCACGCCGGAGGCAAGATCAGATTTTTCGCTGTTTCCGAGCGGCTGCGCCGTACCCTCGAGCGGCTGCGCCTCGATCAGGTCTTCGAAATCCATCCCGACGAGGCCTCCGCCCTTTCCGGCTTCAGGCCGGCGTAACGCCCGCTTTGCCTCGCCATATTGATAACCGTCACCCGAGGCCAATCCATATTTCCTACCGCCCCCCGGGCGGCGGCATCAGCGTCAGGGTATTGGCGCGATTCACCGGACCCAAAGCCGAGATACGGACGGAGGTTCTCTGGGCTACCCAGGTGGTGGAGATCGGAAAGGTGGCGCTCCGCGTACCTGCAAGGACCCAGACGTTCTCGGGAACCGCCGCATTCTTAGGGGCGCTGCTCCGGAGGGATACAACCGTTCCTCCTGCCGGCGCCGGTTTCGCCAGCCTAACCACTCCTAGACCGCGAGCGCCGCCGGGCATGACCTGATGCGCCAAGGCCAGGGACGACTGCGAGGCCGCCGAGCCGGAATTGAAGGGCGGCAAGCCATTGGGAAAGGGGCGATACAAAGGATCCCCGAGATTGAGGATCCTCCACTTCAATGCCCGGGTGTTTCGCAGGAAAGCGTCCCCGACGTTGGCTCCCTCAAAGAGGTTGCGGAATACGCCATCCGGGTGGGCCATGCCCTCCAGATAAGGCTCTCCCACCGCCCCGCTGGTTACGGTAATGCCCTTGATGATGGCATTCGCTGACCAATTCGTCCCACCTCTGGGGTCCTCAGCCCCCAAGCTGTCAAGATGGAAGCCGATCGCGCCCGTGTTCCAGGTGAAAGCATCGTTATAGTGGTTCAGGCTGTACCAGCCGGAGTAGAGCGCGGCGCCGTGGCAGACCGGGGCGGGCGGGGTGCCAAATTCCTCTCCGTGAGAGTCCTCGGTGACGGCAAATCCCGCTTCCCGTGCAAATTCGGCGGCCTTGTGAAGGTCCCAGTCTCCGGAGCCGTATTCCCAATCGGGCACGTTGGAAATCTCGCCCTTGTTGCGATCGAAACAAGCCTGTCCGCCCAGGCCGGAGGTTTCGGCGGCGACGGCCTTGTCGACCAAACCCTCGGCAAGCTGCGCGTTGGCTCCATCCAGCCGCCAGACGGAGTAGATGGTGCGTGCCGAGGGCGAAGCCCGGTAATCGGCCAAGGAGACAAACGGAGAGTAGACGTTGCCCTGCGACTGGGCTTGAGCGAAGTAAGGGTGGGGCCTGCCGAAGGCGGGATCCCCACGTTCAGGATAAGCCTGGTCCCAGAGGTCGGCTATGAACTGATCGATGGCGTAAGGCCCGTTTGGCATCCCCAACCGCCAAGGGGTCTGGTAAGTGAAGACGATATAGAGGATCTTGTCCCGGCCGACGCGCTCCAGGCACTTCCGCAGCGGGCCCTTCACCGACTCTTCGAAAGCGCCCCAATCCAGCTCGCGAACGTTCGACGGTCGAAGTGCGCAGAGGTTG
>Ga0335078_10007638_pt1 | contig 16037 bp, 14 predicted proteins | sample Lox_Sample_32_FD_206711 | JGI IMG/M metagenome (GOLD analysis project Ga0335078, IMG submission 206711) | Soil microbial communities from Loxahatchee National Wildlife Refuge, Florida, United States - Lox_Sample_3.2 | ecosystem: Environmental > Terrestrial > Soil > Wetlands | place: USA...
CCGGGCAGACCGCCGGTGAAGTCGCCGCGCTGTCCCTGCAACTGCACGCCGCGCTGCTGGGCAGCGCGCTGGCGGAGGCCGGCTTCGAGCTGGCTGAGCCGCTGGCCAGCACCCCGGCGCCAGCCAGCCCGCCGGCCGCGGCCTACGGGAACCCCGGGTTCGCGGGCCCAGCCGCGGCCGGGTCCGGTGCCTGACCGGGTTGGCGGGGCCGCCTGCCGTGGCCGCCGGCCGCAGCCGGCCGCCACGGCACTGCGGTCCGGTGCGGGTGTACGTTGGCAGGGGATGCCCAACGCGGGGCGCCCGCCTGGGGCAAGCCACCAGGCGCACGTGAGGACGGAGCCGCCGTGAGGAAGATGGAGGTCGTCGGCGTCCGGGTGGAGATGCCCACGAACCAGCCCATCGTCCTGCTGAAGGAGACGCAGGGGGACAGGTACCTGCCGATCTGGATCGGGCCGGTCGAGGCAACCGCGATCGCGTTCGCCCAGCAGGGCATGGTTCCCGCCCGCCCGCTCACCCATGACCTGTTCCGGGATGTGCTGGAGGCCATGGAAGTGCAGCTGCAGACGGTGAACATCACCGCGCTGCGGGACGGCATCTTCTTCGCCGACCTGATCTTCTCCAACGGGAAGGAGGTCAGCGCCCGGCCGTCGGATTCCATCGCGCTCGCCCTGCGCACCGGGGCCGAGATCTACGCCAGCGAGGAGGTGCTGGACGAAGCGGGCGTGGCCATCCCGGACGATCAGGAAGACGAGGTCGAGAAGTTCCGCGAGTTCCTGGACACGATCACGCCGGAGGACTTCGGCCGCGCGACCTGACCGGCCAGCGGCAGGCCGCCGGACCGCCGGGCGACGCGCCGTGGCCGATCGTTGACGCGCCCGCCGCTGGCGGCCTACCGTGCGAACGAGTACCCAGGGTGGCCAGCTCCCGGGTGGAGGCGTTGTGGCGGCAAGCAGAGGTAACAGCGAAGCGTCGGGCCCACGTGGCGCGGCCGCCCAGCAGGCTGGCGAGCAGGGGCTGCTGTTCGACGACGACCTGGCCGCCCGGCCCGCCGGGGTCGGCTACCGCGGGCCCACCGCGTGCCACGCCGCCGGGATTACCTACCGCCAGCTCGACTACTGGGCCCGGACCGGCCTGGTCGAGCCGAGCGTCCGGGCCGCGCAGGGCTCTGGCTCCCAGCGGCTGTACAGCTTCCGCGACATCCTGGTGCTCAAGGTGGTCAAGCGCCTGCTGGACACCGGTATATCCCTGCAGCAGATCCGGGCCGCCGTGGCCCACCTGCGCAGCCGCGGCACTGACGACCTGGCCCGGGTCACCCTGATGAGCGACGGTGTCAGCGTGTATGAGTGCACCTCCTCCGACGAGGTGGTGGACCTGCTGCAGGGTGGGCAGGGCGTGTTCGGCATCGCGCTCGGCCGGATCTGGCAGGAGGTCGACGGGACGCTGGCCGAGCTGCCCGCCGAGCAGGCCGAAGGCGCGGCCCTTCCCCCGCCCGCCGGCGCCCCCCAGGGAGCCGGCGCCCAGGGAGCCGGCGCCCAGGGAGCCGGCGCCCAGGGAGCCGGCGCCCAGGGATCCAGTGCCCGGGGAGCCAGTGCCGGGGGAAGAGGGCAGGCCGATGAGCTGGCCCGCCGGCGCGCCGACCGGGCAGGCTGACCACACCCTCGGGTAAGGTCGACGTCAGGTCTTACCCCGTGGCTCCTCGGGGCACGGCCTGGCCGATCACACCGTCCGGGAGAGTCTCCGCGCGGCCAGCGCGGGGCGCCGAAGGGGCAACCTCCCCGGAACCTCTCAGGCAGCAGGGACCGGACGGAACAGGCAGCTCTGGAGTCGGCGCCGCGGCGGCGACAGAGGGGGGACCAGGCACGGCGCGTGCCTGACGGCTCCGGCTCCCCTCTGGAGGCTCCGATGAACTTCGCAGCACGCCACATTGGGCCCTCTCCCGCCGAGCAGGAAACCATGCTCGGGGTGACCGGCCACCGCTCGCTCGACGAGCTGGCCCGGGCGGCGCTGCCGCCCGGCATCGGCGACGTGGGCCCGCTTGACCTGCCCGCCGCGCTGTCCGAGACCGAGGCCGCGGCCGAGCTGCGCCGGCTGGCCGGGCGGAACGCCGCCGCCCGCTCGATGATCGGGCTGGGCTACTACGGCACGATCACCCCGGCCGTGATCCGCCGCAACGTGCTGGAGAACCCGGCCTGGTACACGGCCTACACCCCGTACCAGCCGGAGATCTCGCAAGGCCGGCTGGAGGCGCTGCTCAACTTCCAGACCATGGTCGCCGACCTCACCGCGCTGCCGGTGGCCGGGGCCTCCCTGCTCGACGAGGCCACCGCGGCGGCCGAGGCGATGACCCTGGCCCGCCGGGCGGCCCGGCGCGGCCGGGTCTTCCTGGCCGACGCGGACTGCCTGCCGCAGACCCTCGCGGTACTGGCCACCCGGGCCGAGCCGCTGGGCATCGAGCTGGTCACCGGCCCGGTGACCGCCGAGCTGATCGACGCGCAGCCCGAGGGCGAGCTGTTCGGTGTCCTGCTGCAGTATCCCGGGGCCAGCGGCGAGCTCCGCGACCTGCGCCCGGTCATCGCGGCCGCGCAGCGCCGCGGCGCGCTGGCCGCGGTGGCCGCCGACCTGCTCGCGCTGACCCTGCTGGTCCCGCCGGGGGAGCTGGGCGCTGACATCGCGGTGGGCAGCTCGCAGCGCTTCGGCGTGCCGATGGGCTACGGCGGCCCGCACGCGGCCTATATCGCGGTCCGCGACGAGCTGCGCCGGCAGCTGCCCGGGCGGCTGGTCGGGGTTTCCCTGGACGCCGACGGCCGGCCCGGCTACCGGCTCGCACTGCAGGCCCGGGAGCAGCACATCCGCCGGGAAAAGGCGACCAGCAACATCTGCACCGCGCAGGTGCTGCTGGCGGTCATCGCCGCGATGTACGCCGTCTACCACGGGCCGGAGGGGCTCACCGCGATCGCCCGCCGGGTGCACGAACAGGCGGCCCGGCTGGCGGTGACGCTGCGGGCGGCCGGCCTGACGGCAGGAGACGGGGCGTTCTTCGACACGATCCGGGTCAGCCTGCCCGGCGCCGCGGGCGCCGCAGCCGGGCGGGCCCGCGAGGCGGGCTACAACGTGCTGATGGCCGACGCGGACACCATCCAGATCGCCTGCGACGAGACCACCACCGACGCCGACCTGGCTGCCGTGGCCGGCGCGCTGGCTGGCCGGCCCACCGAGCTGGCCGGACCGGGCGGGCCCGGTGGCATGCTCCCCGCCGCCCTGGCCCGCAGCTCCGCCTTCCTCGGCCATCGGGTGTTCCACGAGCACCGCAGCGAGACCGCCATGCTGCGCTACCTCCGCCGCCTGGCCGATTTCGACATTGCGCTGGACCGGTCCATGATCCCGCTCGGCTCCTGCACGATGAAGCTCAACGCGGCCGCCGAGATGGAGCCGATCAGCTGGCCAGAGTTCGCGGACCTGCACCCGTTCGCGCCGGCCGAGCAGGCCCTCGGGTACGCCGAGCTGATCGGTGAGCTGGAGCAGTGGCTGGCCCGGATCACCGGATACGACGCGGTGTCCGTGCAGCCGAACGCCGGCTCGCAGGGTGAGCTGGCCGGGCTGCTGGCCATCCGGGCCTACCACCGCGCGCGCGGTGCGGACGGGCGGGACGTCTGCCTGATCCCCGAGTCCGCGCACGGCACCAACGCGGCCAGCGCCGTGCTGGCCGGGCTGCGCGTGGTGGTGGTCAAGTGCGGCAGCGACGGGGCCATCGACGTGACCGACCTGCACGCCAAGCTGGAGTCCTGGGCCGGGCAGGTGGCCGCGATCATGCTCACCTACCCGTCGACGAACGGCGTGTTCGAGGAGACCGTGCAGCAGGTGTGCGCGGCCGTGCACGAGGCCGGCGGCCAGGTCTATCTGGACGGGGCCAACCTGAACGCCCTGGTCGGGCTGGCCCGGCCTGGCCAGTTCGGCGCCGACGTGTCCCACCTGAACCTGCACAAGACGTTCTGCATCCCGCACGGTGGCGGCGGTCCGGGGGTGGGGCCGGTGGCGGTCCGGGCGCACCTGGCCGACTTCCTGCCCGGCGCGGGCCAGGCCGGCCCGGTAGCGGCGGCACCCTACGGGTCAGCGGGCATCCTGCCGATCTCCTGGGCCTACATCGCGATGATGGGGCCGGACGGCCTGCGCCAGGCGACCCAGGTCGCGATCCTGGCCGCCAACTACGTTGCCACCCGGCTGGCGCCGTACTACCCGGTGCTGTACACCGGGCGCGGCGGGCTGGTCGCGCACGAGTGCATCCTGGACCTGCGGCCGCTCACCCGGCAGACCGGGGTGAGCGTCGAGGACGTGGCCAAGCGGCTGATCGACTACGGATTTCACGCGCCGACGATGTCGTTCCCGGTGGCCGGCACGCTGATGGTCGAGCCGACCGAGAGCGAGGACCTCGCCACCCTGGACCGGTTCTGCGACGCGATGATCGCGATCCGGCAGGAGATCGGCAAGGTCGGCTCGGGCGAGTACGACGGCCAGGACAATCCGCTGCGCAACGCCCCGCATACCGCGGCCATGCTGCTCGCGGCCGACTGGAAGCACCCCTACGAGCGGGCCGAGGCGGCCTACCCGCTGCCCGGCGACCGGCGGTCCAAGTACTGGCCGCCGGTCCGCCGGATCGACCAGGCCTACGGTGACCGCAACCTGGTCTGCGCCTGCCCGCCCGCCGCCGCCTTCGAGGACTGAGCCGGGGGGCCGGGATATCACCAGAGCGCTGGTTATCGCCGGCCCGCCCAGGCGCTACGCTGCCTGCCAGTGATCCGCAGGAAGGCGCGTGATGGCAACTTCGCTCCCGCCGGTCATCGTCGGCCTGGACAACGGCGGCACGATGAACAACGCCACCGTGCTCGACCTCGCCACCGGCCAGTTTCTGGTCGAGCACCTGCTGGAGCGGCCGAGCCGGGTGCGCGAAGGGCCGGACGTGGCCATCGAGGCGCTGGCCGCGTCCTTCGACCAGGTCCTCGACGTCACCGGGGTATCCGGCGCGGCGGTACGCGCGGTCGGCCTGGACACCCCCGGCCCGGCCAGCGCGGACGGCGTGCTGTCCGCCCGGGGCGGCACCAACCTGGGCGCCGGCTGGGGGGGCTTCGACATCCGGGCCGCGCTGGAACGCCGGCTGGGCCTGCCCGTGGTGTACACCAACGACGCCAACGCGGCCGCGCTGTATGCGCACTACGCCCGGTTCGGCCCGCGCGCGGCGCAGCATTCCTCGGTGGCGGTCATCGTCGGCACCGGGCTGGGCGGCGGCGTGGTCGAGTCCGGCCGTGTGGTCAGCGGCGTGGCGGGCATGGCGGGCGAACTCGGCCATGTGCAGATCCCGCTGGACGGGCTCCTCGAGGACGGGCAGCCGGTGCCCTCGTGCAACTGCGGGCTGAGTGGTGACGTGGAGAGCTTCGCCTCGCTGTGCGGTATCGAGCGGAATCTGCTGCCGTACTGGCTGACCCGGTTTCCGGGTCATCCGCTCGGCGAGGTGCAGCCGCTGGATAAGGCGGCCAAGCTGGTGCGTGGTCACGGCGAAGCCGGCGACCCGCTGGCCCGGGCGATCTTCGGGCAGCAGGCCAGCGCCCTCGGCCGGCTCTTCTCGATCGCCGCGATGTTCACCGACCCGGGGACGTATTTCGTCGGCGGCGGGGTGGTCGAGGCCGACCCATCGTTCCGCGGCTGGTTCCTGGACCAGGTCCGCGCGCACACCACGCTGCGCGCTGAGCAGGCCCGGGTGGTGGAGTTCGTCCTCGTGCCCGAGCTCGACCGGGCCGGCGCCCGGGGCGCCGCGCTCGCCGCCCGCTCGGCCATGGACCAGCGCGCATAGAGTTGCCCCGTGGCAGATCCACACTCCTACCGGCCGGCCCCCGGGTCGATCCCGGAATCACCGGGCGTATACCGGTTCCGTGACGCCCACAGCCGGGTCATCTACGTCGGGAAAGCCAAGAACCTGCGGTCCCGGCTCAATTCCTACTTCGCGGATTTCGCTACCCTGCACCCGCGCACCCAGACCATGCTCACCTCGGCCGCGGGGGTGGACTGGACCGTGGTGGCGACCGAGGTGGAGGCGCTGCAGCTGGAGTACTCCTGGATCAAGGAGTTCGACCCCCGCTTCAACGTGCGGTACCGGGACGACAAGAGCTATCCGTACCTGGCCGTGACCATCGGCGAGGAGTACCCGCGGGTCATGGTCATGCGCGGCGCCAGGCGGCGCGGGGTCCGGTACTTCGGGCCCTATTCGCACGCCTGGGCGATCCGCGAGACGGTCGACGCGCTGCTGCGCGTGTTCCCGGTGCGCACCTGCTCGGCCGGGGTGTTCAAACGGGCTGGCCAGATCGGGCGGCCCTGCCTGCTCGGCTACATCGGCAAGTGCTCGGCGCCGTGTGTGCAGCGGGTCAGCGCGGCCGAGCACCGGCTGCTGGCGGAGGAGTTCTGCGACTTCATGGCCGGCCAGACCGACCGGTTCATCCGGCGGCTGGAAGCCGAGATGCGGGAGGCCGCCCGGGCCGAGGAGTTCGAGCGGGCGGCCCGGCTGCGCGACGACATCAAGGCGCTGCAGCGGGCTCTGGAAAAGCAGACCGTGGTGCTCGGCCACGGCACCGACTGCGACGTGATCGCGCTCGCTGAAGACCAGCTGGAAGCGGCGGTCCAGGTGTTCTACGTGCGGGACGGGCGGGTCCGCGGCCAGCGCGGCTGGGTGGTGGACAAGGTCGAGGACGTGACCACCGGCGACCTGGTCGAGGACTTCCTGAGCCAGGTCTACGGCGACGACAGCGTGGCCAGCGAGCAGGCCGTCCCGGCCGCCGGGCGCGGTCGCCGCGGCGACGCGGGCGGGCCGCTCGACCCGAAGTACCTCACCCGGCAGGTGCCGGCCAGCAGCGCGGTCCCCCGGGAGGTGCTGGTGCCGGTGCTGCCGCCGGACACGGCCGCGGTGGAGGACTGGCTGACCGCCCGGCGGGGCAGCCGGGTCAGGCTCCGCGTGCCGCAGCGCGGTGACAAGAAGGCCCTGCTGGAGACCGTGGCGCGGAACGCGGCGGAATCCCTGGCCGTGCACAAGACGCGGCGGGCCAGCGATCTCACCACGCGCAGCCGGGCGCTGCACGAGATCCAGGAGGCGCTGGGCCTGGCCGACGCCCCACTGCGGATCGAGTGCTATGACGTGTCCAATCTGCAGGGCACGCATGTGGTGGCGTCCATGGTGGTCTTCGAGGACGGGCTGGCCCGCAAGTCGGAGTACAAGCGGTTCAGCATCAAGGGCGCCGGCGGCACCGACGACGTCGCCGCCATTTACGAGGTGATCACCCGCCGGTTCCGGCGTTATCTGGATGAGCGCGAGGAGACCGGGGAGCTGGATACGCTCGGTGACACCGAGGTGACCGGCCCCCCGCGCAAGTTCGCCTACCCGCCCAACCTGGTGGTCGTGGACGGTGGCCAGCCTCAGGTGGCCGCGGCCGCCCGGGCGCTGCGCGACCTGGGCATTGACGACGTCGAGGTGTGCGGCCTGGCCAAGCGGCTGGAGGAGGTGTGGCTGCCCGGCGACGACGCGCCGGTGATCCTGCCCCGGACCAGCGAGGGCCTGTACCTGCTGCAGCGGGTCCGCGACGAGGCCCACCGGTTCGCGATCACCTATCACCGGGCGAAACGGTCCAAGGCGCTCGCGGTCAGCGAGCTTGACGCGGTCCCCGGACTGGGGCCGGCCCGGCGGGCTACGCTGCTACGGCACTTCGGCTCGGTGCGCAAGCTGGCCAGCGCCACCGAGCCGGAGATCGCGGCGCTGCCCGGCATCGGCCCGCGGCTGGCCAGCGCGGTGCTGGCGGCGCTGCGCCCGGGCGAGCCCGCGGCAGCGGCGGATAATGGGACCAGGACCGGGCCGGGGGGGCGAGTTGAGCAGGCCTGAGGCACGTGGCGAGGCGGGAGCCGCGCCGGACATTGTGATCATCACAGGGATGTCCGGCGCCGGCCGGAGCACCGCGGCCAAGTCACTGGAGGATCTGGACTGGTTCGTCGCCGACAACCTGCCGCCCGGGCTGCTGTCGACCATGATCGAGCTGGCCCGGCGGGCGATGGGCGCGGTGCCCCGGATCGCGGCGGTGCTGGACGTGCGCAGCCGGGCCTTCTCCACTGACCTCCAGTCGGCCATTGGCGAGCTGGCCGCGCGGGGCGTGCGGCCACGCGTGGTGTTCCTGGAGGCCAGCGACGACACCCTGGTCCGGCGGTTCGAGAGCGTCCGCCGCCCGCATCCGCTGCAGGAGAACGGCCGGGTGGTGGACGGCATCGCGGCCGAGCGCGAGCTGCTGCGCGGGGTCCGCGAGGAGGCGGATCTGGTCATCGACACCTCGGCGCTCAACGTGCACGAGCTGCGGGCCAGGATGCACGACGCGTTCAGCGACGACGAGCCGGCCAGCCTCCGGGTCAACGTGGTGTCGTTCGGCTACAAGTACGGCCTCCCGGTGGATGCCGACATCGTCGCGGACTGCCGCTTCCTGCCCAACCCGCGCTGGGTGCCCAGCCTGGCCGACCTCACCGGCCAGGACGACGCCGTCCGCGACTACGTGCTCAGCCAGCCCGGCGCCGCGGAATTCCTGGACTCCTACCTGGCCGCGCTGCGGGTGGTGCTGGACGGCTACGAGCGCGAGGGCAAGCGCTTCGTGACGCTGGCCGTCGGCTGCACCGGCGGCAAGCACCGGAGCGTCGCGGTGGCCGAGCACATCGGCGCGCAGCTGGCCGGCAAGGGGCCCGCGGTGCAGGTGCTGCACCGCGATCTGGGGCGCGAGTGAAGGCGGCGGCCAGGTGACCGTCCCGTCGGTGCGGCCGATCAACCCGAAGGTGGTGGCGCTCGGTGGCGGGCACGGGCTGTTCGCCTCGCTGTCCGCGCTGCGCCGGGTGACCCGTCAGCTCACCGCCATCGTGACGGTGGCCGACGACGGCGGGTCCAGCGGCCGGCTGCGCCGTCAGTTCGGCGTGCTGCCCCCGGGAGACCTGCGGATGGCGCTGGCCGCGCTGTGCGGCGACGACGCCTGGGGGACCACCTGGAGCCGCGTGGTCCAGCACCGGTTCTCCGGGGAGAGCGAGCTCGGCGGGCACGCCGTGGGCAACATGCTGATCGTCGCGCTGTGGGAGCTGCTCGGCGACACCGTACAGGGACTGGACTGGGTGGGCCGGCTGCTCGGCGCCTACGGCCGGGTACTGCCGATGGCGTCGGTGCCGCTCGACCTGGTCGCCGAGGTGGAAGGCGCCGACCCGGCCCGGCCGTGCGCGGTGAGCACCGTCCGCGGGCAGGTCGCCTGCGCGTCCACCACCGGCCGGGTACGCTCGGTGTCACTGATCCCGGAGGACCCGCCTGCCTGCCCGGAGGCGGTCACCGCGATCCTGGACGCGGACTGGGTGGTGCTCGGGCCCGGCTCCTGGTTCACCAGCGTCCTGCCGCACCTCATGGTGCCGGAGCTGGCCCAGGCGCTGGTCACCACGCCGGCCCGGCGCATCGTGGCGCTGAACCTGGTGGCCCAGCCGGGCGAGACGGAGGGATTTTCCCCGCAGACGCATCTGGAAGTGCTGGCCGATCACGCACCACGGCTCAAGATCGACGTGGTGCTCGCGGACCGGGGGGCCGCGGGGAGTGCCGTGGCCGAGCTGGAGAAGGCGGCGGGAGTGCTGGGTGGCCGGCTGGTTCTCGCGGATCTGGCGATGCGGGACGGCACCCCGCGCCATGACCCGAGGCAGCTGGCCGGGGCGTTCGCAGAGATTTTCGAGGGGGACTGATGCCGATGGCGATGACCGGCCTGGTCAAGGACGAGCTGAGCCGGGTGGCGGTGGTCAAGCCGTGCTGCCGCAAGGCCGAGGTATCCGCGCTGCTGCGGTTCGCCGGGGGACTCCACCTGGCCGGGGGGCGCATCGTGGTGGAGGCCGAGCTGGACACCGGCGCCGCGGCACGCCGGCTGCGCAAGGACATCGCCGAGGTGTTCGGCCACTCTTCCGACCTGATCGTGCTGGCCCCGAGCGGGCTGCGCAAGGGCAACCGGTACGTGGTCCGGGTCCGCAAGGACGGCGACAGCCTGGCCCGGCAGACCGGCCTGGTGGACAACTACGGCCGGCCGGTACGCGGCCTGCCCCGCCAGGTGGTGGCGGGCACCACCTGCGACTGCGAGGCCGCCTGGCGGGGCGCGTTCCTGGCCCATGGCTGCCTGACCGGCCCGGGCCGGTCGATGTCCCTGGAGATCACCTGCCCCGGTCCGGAGGCGGCGCTGGCCCTGGTCGGCGCGGCGCGGCGGATGAAGATCCACGCCAAGGCGCGCGAGGTGCGCGGCGTGGACCGGGTGGTGGTCCGCGATGGTGACGCGATCAGCGCCCTGCTGACCCGGCTGGGCGCCCATGACAGCGTGCTGGCCTGGGAGGAGCGGCGGATGCGCCGCGAGGTCCGGGCCACGGCCAACCGGCTGGCCAACTTCGACGATGCCAACCTGCGGCGCAGTGCCCGGGCGGCGGTGGCGGCGGGCGCCCGGGTGGAGCGGGCCCTGGAGATCCTGGGCAGCGAGGCCCCGGAGCATCTCACCGTGGCCGGGCGGCTGCGGATCGAGCACCGGCAGGCCAGCCTGGAGGAGCTCGGCCAGCTGGCCAGCCCGCCGCTGACCAAGGACGCGATCGCGGGGCGGATCCGCCGGCTGCTGGCCATGGCCGACAAGCGGGCCAGGGACCTGGGGGTGCCGGACACCGAGGCCAGCCTGACCCCGGACATGCTCGCCCCGTAGCAGCCAGGCCAGCCCGCCGGGCCGGTCCGATAGGGTCGGACCGGGCACTGAGCAAGCAGCGAACAAGGAGACAGGCCGCCGTGACTACTCGCGTGGGCATCAATGGATTCGGTCGCATCGGGCGCAACTTCTGGCGCGCCGTGCACGCCGCGCAGGCCGGGGGCGGCGCCGCGGGCATCGAGATCGTCGCCGCGAACGACCTGACCGACCCGAAGACCCTGGCCCACCTGCTGAAATATGACACCGTGCTGGGCACCCTGGACCTCGACGTGGCCGTCGACGGCGACGCGATCCGGGCCGGGGACCGCCGGATCGCGGTGCTGGCCGAGCGGGACCCGGCCGCCCTGCCGTGGCGGGATCTGGGGGTCGACGTGGTCATCGAGTCGACCGGCCGGTTCACCAAGGCGGCCGACGCGGGCAAGCACCTGGCCGCCGGGGCGAAGAAGGTCATCATCTCCGCGCCCGCCTCCGGCGAGGACCTGACCGTGGTGATGGGGGTCAATGACGGCGCCTACGACCCGGACCGCCACCACATCATCTCGAACGCCTCGTGCACCACCAACTGCGTGGCCCCGCTGGCCAAGGTGCTGATGGATTCCTTCGGCATCGTCAAGGGCCTGATGACCACCATCCACGCGTACACCAATGATCAGGTCATCCTGGACTTCCCGCACAAGGACCTGCGCCGGGCCCGGGCCGCGGCGCAGAACATCATCCCGACCAGCACGGGCGCGGCCAAGGCCACGGCGCTGGTGCTGCCCGAGCTCAAGGGCAAGCTGGACGGCATGGCGATGCGGGTGCCGGTGATGGACGGGTCGGTGACCGACCTGGTCGTGCAGATCGGCCGGGAAGCCAGCAAGGACGAGGTGAACGCCGCCTACCGGGCGGCCGCCGACGGCCCGCTCAAGGGCTACCTGCACTACACGGCCGACCCGATCGTGTCCTCGGACATCGTCGGCACCCCCTGGTCGTGCACGTTCGACTCCGCGCTGACGATGACGTTCGGCGACCAGGTCAAGGTCATCGGCTGGTACGACAACGAGTGGGGCTACTCCAACCGGCTCGCTGACCTGGCCGCGCTCGTCGCTGCCCGGCTGTCATGAAACGCATCGCTGACCTGGACGTGGCCGGGCGGGTCGTGCTGCTGCGCGCCGACCTGAACGTGCCGCTGGACGGCGAGCAGATCACCGACGACAACCGGATCCAGGCCACGCTGCCCACGATCAGGGAGCTGGCCGGCCGGGGCGCGCGGGTGGTCATCTGCGCGCACCTGGGCCGGCCCAAGGGAGACGGCTACGCGGCCCGGGCCGCGGGCGGCCCGTCGCTGCGCCCGGTCGCCACCCGGCTCGGCGAGCTGCTCGGCCAGCCGGTGGCGTTCGCCTCCGACGTGGCCGGGGAATCGGCCGCCGCCACCGCGGCCGGGCTGGCCGACGGGCAGGTTGCGCTGCTGCAGAACGTGCGCTTCGAGCCCGCCGAGACCAGCAAGGACGATGCCGCGCGGGCCGGGCTGGCCGGCCGCCTGGCCCGGCTGGCCACGCTGTACGTCGGCGACGGATTTGGCGCGCTGCACCGCAAGCACGCCAGCGTGTACGACGTGCCCGGGCTCCTTCCGCACGCCGCGGGAGAGCTGGTTCTCGCCGAGATCGAGGTGCTCCGCCAGCTAACCACTGACCCGGCGCGGCCGTACGTGGTGGTGCTCGGCGGGGCCAAACCGTCGGACAAGCTCGCGGTCATCGGCAATCTGCTGGGCCAGGCCGACCGGTTGATCATCGTGGGCGGCATGTCCTACACATTCCTCGCCGCCCAGGGTTACGAGGTGGGCCGGTCGCTGCTGGAAAAGGACCAGATCCCGCACGTCGCCGACGTGCTGGCCGAGGCGGGCCGGCGCGGCGTGGAAGTGGTCCTGCCGGTGGACCTGGTGGCCGCGGACCGGTTCGCGCCGGACGCCGACCACCGGGTGGTGCCGGTGGCTGACTTTCCCGCCGACCGGGAGAGCCTGGACATGGGCCCGGCCACCCGGGAGCTGTTCGCCCGGAAGCTGGCCGACGCCAGGACCGTGTTCTGGAACGGGCCGGCCGGCGTGTTCGAGTTCCCGGCGTTCGCGGCTGGTACCCGGGCCCTGGCCGAGGCGATCAGCAAGGTCAGCGGGCTGACCGTGGTCGGCGGTGGGGACAGCGCGGCGGCCGTCCGCCAGCTGGGCTTCCCGGCCACCGCGTTCAGCCACATCTCGACCGGCGGCGGCGCGAGCCTGGAGTATCTGGAAGGCCGCACGCTGCCCGGGCTGACCGCACTCGAGGCGGGCGGCTGATGTCGTCCCCGCGCAAGCCGCTCATGGCCGGCAACTGGAAGATGCACAACACTCACTTCGAGGGCCTGACGCTGGTCCAGAAGCTGGCCTTCACGCTCACCGACAAGGACTACGACGCGGTCGACGTGGTCGTGCTGCCGCCGTTTACCGCGCTGCGCAGCGTGCAGACGCTGGTGGCCGGGGACAAGCTGCGGATCGGCTACGGGGCACAGGACCTGTCCCAGCACGACGAGGGCGCCTACACCGGTGACGTGTCCGGGCCGATGCTGGCCAAGCTGGGCTGCGGCTACGTGCTCGCCGGGCACTCCGAGCGGCGGCAGTACCACGACGAGGACGACGCGCTCGTCAACAGCAAGGTCAAGGCGGCGCTGCGCAGCGGGCTGACGCCAGTGCTGTGCATCGGCGAGAACCTGGTCGTCCGGCGCGAGGATGAGCACCTCACCTTCTGCCTGGCCCAGCTGGATGCGGGGCTGGCCGGGCTCAGCGCGGAGCGCGTGGCGGAACTGGTGATCGCCTACGAGCCGGTGTGGGCCATCGGCACTGGCGAGGTGGCGTCGCCGGAAGATGCCCAGGAGGTGTGCGACGCGATCCGCAGCCGCGTTTCGGGGGCTCATGGCGACGCAGCGGCCGCAAGTGTGCGTATTCTGTATGGCGGGTCGGTGAAGGCCGGCAACATCGCTGCGATCATGAAGCAGCCAGACATTGACGGTGCACTGGTCGGTGGGGCGAGCCTGGATGCCGGTGAATTTGCCAGGATATGCCGGTACCGGGAACTGGCCGTAAGCGCATGACCTGGTCGTCAGGGCAGAGCTGAACACCCGGAGGGATTGAGGCACGGCAGTGGTAATCGGTGTTTCGGTAGTGCTCATCATTACGAGCCTGCTCATGGTGCTGCTGGTGCTCCTGCACAAGGGCAAGGGCGGTGGCCTGTCTGACCTGTTCGGCGGGGGAGTGACCTCTACGCTTGGATCGTCGTCGGTGGTTGAGCGAAACCTCGACCGGCTCACGATCTTCACCGGTATCGTCTGGTTTCTCTGCATCGTCGGGCTGAATCTGCTGCTGAACCGCTGACGTCGGTCCCAGTCGGGGCAGCCATGCCAGTTGAGCGATGGACCAAGGGGTGAGCAGTGAGTAGTGGCAACGCGATCAGGGGCAGCCGGGTCGGCGCTGGCCCTATGGGCGAAGCGGAGCGCGGTGAGGCCGCGCCCCGGGTCCGGGTCTCTTTCTGGTGTGCGAATAAGCACGAGACCCGGCCCAGTTTCGCCAGCGATGCCGCGGTCCCGGAGACCTGGGACTGCCCTCGCTGCGGGTTTCCCGCTGGCCGGGACGAGACCAATCCCCCTGGCCCGCCGCACAGCGAGCCCTACAAGACGCACCTGGCCTACGTGAAGGAGCGGCGGACCGACACCGACGGGGCCGCGATCCTGGCTGAGGCGCTGGACCGGCTGCGCAACAACGCCTGACTTACGGTACCGCCCAGTTAGGGCCCCTCCCGCCCTTAGTGGGCGAACGACTGGCGCTCGCCTTCCGGTGCCAGTGGCACCTGGCCGTGCGGATGCATGGTCAGCGCCCGGACGTGCTTATGCAGGTCACTGAGCAGAACGTCGGCGAGGTCGCGGCTGAAACCGTTGCGAACCACCACGCGCAGCACCGCGACGGCGGTCAGGTTCTCCGGGAAGGTATAGGCGGGCACCAGCCAGCCGCGGGTGCGCAGCCGCTCTGACACGTCGAACACGCTGAACGGCGCGTCCTCGTCGCGGACCCGGAACGCGAAAACCGGCAGGTCGCGGCCTTCGGTCAGCAGCTCGAACGGCCCCATCTGGGCGATCTCCCCGGACAGGTGCAGCGCCACCTCCTGGCAGGCCTGCTGGATCTGCCGGTAGCCCTCGAAGCCCAGGCGCAGGAAGTTGTAGTACTGCGCGGCGACGTTGGCCCCGGAGCGGGAGAAGTTGAGCGCGAACGTGGGCATCTCCCCGCCCAGGTAGTTGACCTTGAATACCAGGTCTTCCGGCAGGCAGGCGGCGTCCCGCCAAACGGCCCAGCCCACCCCCGGGTAGACCAGCCCGTACTTGTGCCCGGACGCGTTGATCGAGACCACCCGGGGCACCTGGAAGTCCCACACCAGTTCTGGCTGCAGGAATGGCGCGACGAACCCGCCCGAGGCGGCATCCACGTGGATCGAGACATCCGGCCCGCCGGCCGCGGCCAGCTTGTCCAGCTCGGCGCTGATCTCCGCCACCGGCTCGTAGCTGCCGTCCATGGTGGAGCCCAGTATCGCGACGACCCCGATCGTGTTCTCGTCGCATCGCGCCGCCGCCTGCGGCCCGCGCAGGTGCAGCCGGCCCGGCTCCATGGGTACCTTCCTGGGCTCGATCTCCCAGTACCGGCAGAACTTTTCCCAGCACACCTGGACGTTCGCGCCCATGACCAGGTTGGGCCGGGACGCGTCCGCGCCCGCCGCCCGGCGCCGCTCCCGCCACCGCCACAGCAGCGCCATGCCGCCCAGCATGCAGGCCTCGCTGGACCCGGTGGTCGAGCAGCCGGTGGCCGCGCCGTCCGCCGGAGCGTGCCACAGATCGGCCAGGATGTTCACGCAGCGTGACTCGAGCTCCGCGGTTTGCGGGTACTCATCCTTGTCGATCATGTTCTTGCTGAGGCACTCGGTCATCAGCTGCTCGGCCTGCGGCTCCATCCACGTGGTCACGAACGTGGCCAGGTTGAGCCGGGCGTTCCCGTCCAAGGTCAGCTCGTCCCGCACCGCCTGCAGGGCGGTGGCGGGCAGCAGACCCTGGCGGGCCAGCCGGTGCCGGGGCACGGTGAGATGCAGCTCGCGTACGTAGAGGGGGTTGATCTCGATCTCGCCCGCGTCTCCGGTCCGGATATGCAGCGCCATGGGCTCAGGCTATCGGGAGAGCGAGCGCCGGCACCCGCCCGGGCGCTCCGGCCTAGCAGGCAAGATAGGGCTATGC
>Ga0335078_10007639_pt1 | contig 16036 bp, 12 predicted proteins | sample Lox_Sample_32_FD_206711 | JGI IMG/M metagenome (GOLD analysis project Ga0335078, IMG submission 206711) | Soil microbial communities from Loxahatchee National Wildlife Refuge, Florida, United States - Lox_Sample_3.2 | ecosystem: Environmental > Terrestrial > Soil > Wetlands | place: USA...
GCCCGGCTCGCCGGGGCCGCCCACGCGGGCCGCGAGGGCATGGTGGCCGGGGTGGTGCCGGCCCTGGTGGCCGCGATGGTGACGGCGGGCGCGAGGCCGGCCCGGATGCGGGCCGTCATCGGCCCGTCGATCTGCGCCGGCTGCTATGAGGTGCCGGCGGACATGCACGCGCGGGTCAGCGCGGACGTCCCGCAGGCGAGGGCGACGACCAGGGCGGGAACGCCAGGGCTTGACCTCGCCGCCGGAGTCCGCGCGCAGCTTGCCGCCGCCGGGATCGAGGCGATCGGGCACGACCCGCGCTGCACGCGCGAGTCCGCCGACCTCTATTCCTACCGCCGCGACGGCATCACCGGCCGGTTCGCCGGCCTCGTCTGGCTGGCGCCATGACCGCCGGCCGCCGGAGTGCCGCTGGTGACGCGGGCCGGCGTTCCCCGCATGGCCGGCCGCTGGACGAGCGCCCGGAGCCTGGCGCGATGATGATCGGGTGATCTCACCAGGTGACGACGCCCCGGTGCAGGCGCGGCTGGCCGAACTGGCCGGCCACCTTGAGGCAGTCCGGGCGCGGATCGCGGCCGCGTGCGCGGCCGCGGGCAGGCCGGCCGGGGCGGTGACGCTGATCGCGGTGACCAAGACCTTTCCCGCTGCCGATGTCATCCTGCTGAACCGGCTGGGCCTCACCGACTTCGGCGAGAACAGAGACCAGGAGGCTGCACCAAAGGCGGCCGAGTGCGCGGCGGCAGGGCTGGCGCTGCGCTGGCACTTCGTCGGCCAGTTGCAGGTCAACAAGGCTGCCAGCGTCGTCTCGTACGCCGACGTGGTGCACTCGGTGGACCGGCAGCGGCTGGTGACGGCCCTCGGGCGCCGGGCGACGGCGGCGGGACGGGAGATCGGCTGCCTGGTTCAGGTCAGCCTGGACGACGATCCTGGCCGGGGAGGGGCGGCTCCGTCGCAGGTCAGCGCCCTGGCAGACGCGATCGCGGCCGAGCCAGGACTGAGCCTGGGCGGCGTGATGGCGGTTGCCCCGCTCGGCGCTGCCCCGCGGCCGGCGTTCGCGCGGCTGCGGGAGATCGCCGAGTCCGTCCGGTCGCAGCACCCGGCCGCCGGCGTCATTTCCGCGGGCATGAGCGGTGACCTGGACGAAGCGATCGCAGAAGGCGCGACACACGTACGCATCGGTACGGCGTTGCTCGGCGGCCGGCGAGCCTTCGTCAGGTAATGTCCGACGCAGGTACCTGGCGTGAGCTGGGCTGCCTGCCCTGCACACCGGAGGACAGAAGATGGCCAGCGCGATGCGCAAGATGGCGGTCTATCTCGGCCTGGTAGAGGACGACCACCGCTACGACGATCAATACCAGGACGAGTACCCGGACGGCTACGACTACGACGCTGACCTGGTGCAGGACGAGGACCGGCACGAGATGCCGGCCAGCAACGGCCGGACCGCGGAGCGGCGCCCCGGCGGTCAGGTACATACGACTGATTTGACCCGTATCACTACAGTGCATCCGCGCACATACAATGAAGCGCGGACGATCGGAGAATACTTCCGTGAGGGCACGCCGGTGATCATGAACCTCACCGAGATGGTCGACAGTGACGCGAAGCGGCTGGTGGACTTCTCGGCGGGGCTGATCTTCGGACTGCGCGGGAGCATCGAGCGCGTGACGAACAAGGTGTTCCTGCTCTCCCCGGCCAACGTCGAGGTTGCGGCCGAGGACAAGGCCCGGATCGCGGAACGGGGCTTCTTCAATCAGAGCTGAGCCGCTCCACTCGGGCGGTCGGCCTGTGCAGGCGTGGCAGGTCCGGCGGCCGGCAGTACCGATAGGCAGGGCAAGTACGTGAACATCTTCAGGCATGTGGCCTTCTACGCGCTATCCGTCTATCTGGTGCTTCTCATCGGCCGCATGATTCTCGGCTGGATCCAGGTGTACGCGCGCTCCTGGAGCCCGACCGGCGTGGTGCTCGTGATTGCCGAGTGTGTTTACACGGCCACGGATCCGCCACTGAGATTTCTAAGGCGCTACATTCGGCCCCTCCGGATCGGTAGTGTGGCTCTTGACCTCAGCTTCATGCTGCTGTTCCTGGTGGTCTACGTGCTCTGGCAGGTAGTCCAGTGATAGTAGGGTCATCAGGTAGCGTCCATATGGGACAAAGCTCCAGGGAGAAGAGATGCCACTGACGCCCGCGGATGTGCGGAACAAGCAGTTCAGCACGACCAGGCTCAGGCCGGGCTACGACGAAGAGGAAGTCGATGCCTTCCTCGACGAGGTAGAAGCAGCGCTCGACGAGCTCATTCAGGAGAACGAGGAGCTCAGGGCCAAGCTGCAGGAGGCACTGCGCGGCAAGCAGTCGGTGGCGCTCGCTCCGCAGCCCGAGCCGGAGATGATGCTGCCCGAGCCGGTTCGCCACGAGCCGGAGCGCAGGCCCGAGCCCGTGATGATGAGCTCGATGAAGCCGGCCGAGGACAACATGGATACCGTGGCCCGGGTGCTCGCGCTCGCGCAGCAGACCGCGGACCAGGCGATCGCCGACGCGCGGCGCGAGGCCGACGAGACGCTCGGCCGCGCCCGCCGCGAGGCCGACGACATCCTCACCAAGGCCCGCCGCCAGTCCGAGCAGATCACCAGTGACGCACGGGCCCGCGCCGAGAGCCTCGAGCGGGATGCGCAGGAGCGGCACCGCCAGGCCATGGGCTCGCTCGTCCAGTCCCGGGAGGAGCTGGAGCGCCGGGTCGACGACCTGCGCGCGTTCGAGCGGGAGTACCGCAGCAGGCTGAAGGCATACCTGGAGGGCCAGCTCCGCGACCTGGAGGCGGGCGCCGCCGACAGCGGCGTGTTCCCGGCCGTCGCGACCGGGCCGCAGTCCGCCGTCGGCATCGGCATGGGCCGCATGGAGATGCGCAACGGCAACCAGAGCGGCGGCTACCCGTCGATCCCTGAGCCTGTCGCGCACACCAACGGCGGCTTCCACCCGTCAGACGCGGGCCAGCACGACCGTCGCTAGACCGGTCGGCTGACTGCGCTCAGGAAATACGGAGCCTGCAGTGATCCGGTTCAGCGTCATCGTGTCGGTCGTAGCGGTAGCCCTCGGCCTGCTGGTCGCGGGCGCGGCGTCCGGCACGCTGACACTGGTCTATCTCGCCATCGCGGTCGCTAGCCTCGCGCTAGTGCTGCTGATCGCGGGCGTCGTGATCTGGCGAGACGAGGTATTCGGGAGCCCTGCGGCCCGCGAGTCGGCTGGTGGCGACGCAGAATTCGCGGCGCCGGCCAGGGAGCGTGTCCCGGCGGGTGTCGGGGTATCGCAGCCCTCGCGGGCAGCCGCGGCCGGGGTTCTCACCGCGGCACCTGGTACCTCCGGTGCGCCAGCCGCCGCTGGTGCGGCGGCTGCCGCGCCGGTGGCGGCGGCCGGCGGCGCAGGCCGGGGTCGGCCGTCACAGCCGGGTCGCGCACCGGAGTTCGAGCCCGCGCGGACGGGACGGGATGAGCAAGCCGTCCGCCGCGACGCTCCCGCCGAGCAGGCCGCGCGCGCTGATCTCGATCCGGGCCCGCGGCGCCAGGACCAGGAGCCGCAAGACGCTGAGCGGCCGCGGCAGGATCGGAGCCGGCGGGAGCGGGACCGGCAGCCGCAGGATGGGGGCCGGCAGCCGCACGGCGGCAGGCGGCAGGCGACGCCAGCCGGGTCAGCGTCGCCGGCCGGACCGGCAGCGCCGGCCGACCAGATGCCGGCGGCCGGGCAGATGCCGGCGGCCGGCAAACCAGACGATGACGCTGCCCGCCGCCGGGTGGCCGCTGCCGCGGCGGCCGCCGCCACGGTCGCGGACGCGGCGGCCACTCCGGCCGCGGACGCGGGGCGCAAGCAGCCCGCGGGGACCCGGCCGTTCGCCCTGCCGGGCGCGGAGCCGACCGGGCCCGCCCGGTCGGCCGCAGGGACCCCGCCCGAGTCGGTCGAGGACCGGCACCGGACGACTCGGGAGAACACACGTCTCACCCCGGTCGTTCAGTCCGCCGGGACCCGGTCGGCATCCGCAGCGCCTGCCGCTGCCGCACCGGCGCCCGCCACGCTCCCCGGCCCGCCGGCCGGCTCGCCGCCGGCTCCGCCGGCCGATGCTGCACCCGGGCAGGCACCAGGTGCGCGCGCCGGGTCGGGCGCCGGCTCGCCGTCGGCTCCGGCGGCCGGTGCCGCACCCGGGCAGGCCGCGGGCGTGCCCGGCACCACCGCAGCGGCGGCCTCGGCTGCTGCCACCCGGGCGGCCGAGGCGGCGCCCGCGGGCGGCCCCGGCTCGCTGTTCCAGCCGCGGAGCAGGCCATCAGCGTCGGTGCCGAGCAGCACGGCCGATGCCGCGACCGCAGCCCGCCCGGCCCCTGGAAGCAGCTCGGCCGGGCTCGCCGCGTCGCCTCCTGCGGCCCCGGCGCCTGTCCCCGCCAAGCCGGCCGCGGAGCCAGGAGCGCCGGCCAAGCCTGGCGCTCCGGTGGCGGGGCCCACGACGCAGGCTTCGGTGTCCGCGCAGCCCCCGGGCGCCGCAGCCGCAGCCGCAGCCGAGTCGGCAGCCGACGCGGTCGGCCAGGCCCACTCGAGCGGCGCGAAGGTCACGATCGTGCCCGGCATCGCCCGGTATCACAAGGCAGACTGCATCCTGATCAGGTTCCTCGGCGATGAGGACCTGGAGACGGTGTCTATCAGCAAGGCCGAGGAGTCGGGCTGCGTTCCGTGCCGGGCGTGCCGCCCCGAGAAGGAACTCGCCACCGCCTGACGGCAGGATCCCGGAGTCTCCGCGAGTCGCCGCGCGCGGGCGCAGAGGGTCGGCGCGGCCGGGCTCAGAGGGTCGCCGCGGGCTGCTTCTGCAGCCAGAACTCCAGCGCGAGGCCGCCGCCGGAGTGCCCGGTCCCGCCCGCGTCGGCAGCGCCGGGCCGCAACTGCGCGAAGTCGATCGCGAGTACCTCGGCCGCGATCAGCTGCGCGTGCTCGGTGAGCGCGGCGGCCAGCTCCGGGTCGGGCGTTGACCACCGCACCACGATCCGGTCGGTCAGCTCCAGCCGGTCCGACTTCCTGGCGTCCTGGAGCAGTCTGATCACGTCCCTCGCCAGGCCCTCCCGGCGCAGCTCAGGCGTGATCGTCACCGCGAGCGCGATCGTCTCGCCGCCGTCGCTGGCCGCGGCCCAGCCCGACCGCGGCGTCTGCGTGACGGTCACGTCGTCAGGCCCGATCCGCACTGTGTCGCCGTCGACGGTCAGCTCCGCGGACCCGTGCGCAGCGAGCGCGGTCGCGAGCGCCTCGGGATCCGCGGCCGCGATCGCCGCGGCGACCGGCTGGGTGCCGCTGCCGAACCGGCGGCCGAGCTCGCGGAAGCTGGGCCGCACCGTGTGCGCAACCAGCTCGCCCTCCGCACTGGCGAGCGCGGTGACCTCGTGCACGTTCAGCTCCTCGGCAACGTGCGCGAGCAACTCGGCCGGGAGCGCCCCGAACCCCGGCGCGCTCACCAGCGCGCGGGCCAGCGGCTGCCGCACCTTGACGGCGGCGGCCGACCGCGCGGACCTGCCGAGCTCGACGAGCCGGCGGACCAGAGCCATCTGGTCTGCCAGGTCGGCGTCGATCAGTGCCTCGTCGGCCGCGGGCCAGGAGGCCAGGTGCACCGAGTCCGATGCGTCCGAGGTGCGCAGCACGCTCCAGACGTAGTCGGTGATGAATGGCGTGATCGGCGCCATGAGCCTGGTCAGGACGTCCAGCACGGTGCGCAGCGTGGCGAATGCGGCCGCACCCTCAGGGGCCGACGTTCCCGCCCAGAAGCGCCGCCGTGACCGGCGTACGTACCAGTTGGACAGGTCGTCGATGAAGCCGGCGATCCGCCGGCCGGCGAGGGCGGGGTCGAAGCTCTCCATCGCGGCGGTGACGTCTCGGGTCAGCGCATGCGCCTCGCTGAGCAGCCAGCGGTCGAGCAGCGGCCGTGCGCCGGCGGGAGGTTCCGGCTCACCGGCGGGCGCAGTGTCCGCGTTCGCGTACAGGACGAGGAACGACACCGTATTCCAGTAGGTCAGCAGTACCTTGCGGACGATCTCCGCCAGCACCGCCGGGCCGATCTTCCGTGTCGCCCACGGCGAGCCGGACGCGGCGAAGAACCAGCGGACCGCGTCCGCGCCGTGCGCCTCCATCAGCGGGATCGGCTCGAGCACGTTGCCCAGGTGCTTGCTCATCTTGCGGCCGTGCTCGTCCACGATCAGCCCGAGGCAGATTACGTTCTGGTAGGCGGACCGGCCGAACACGAGCGTCCCGACTGTCATCAGCGAGTAGAACCAGCCGCGCGTCTGGTCGATCGCCTCGCAGATGAACTGCGCCGGATAGGACCGCTCGAACTCGGCCTCGCCCCGGTGCGGCGCGCCGTACTGCGCGAACGGCATCGCGCCGGAGTCGTACCAGACGTCGATGACCTCCGGCACGCGGCGCGCGGGGGACTCGCACGACGGGCACGTGATCTCGATCTCGTCCACGAACGGGCGATGCGGGTCGATGCCGGTGACGTCCCGGCCGGCCAGCGAGGAGAGTTCCGCGAGCGAGCCGACGCAGGTGAGATGCCCGGCCGAGCACCGCCAGATCGGCAGCGGGGTGCCCCAGTACCGGCTGCGTGACAGTGCCCAGTCGACGTTGTTGCGCAGCCAGTCACCGTACCTGCCGTGCTTGATTGTCGGCGGCTGCCAGTTCGTCAGCTCGTTCTGCGCGAGCAGGTCATCGCGAATCGCGGTGGTACGGATAAACCAGGACGGCAGCGCGTAGTACAGCAGCAGGGTCCCGCACCGCCAGCAGTGCGGGTAGCTGTGCTCGTGCAGATGCGAGCTGAACAGCAGGCCACGGTCGGACAGGTCATCGATCAGCCGCGGGTCGGCGCTCTTGAAGAACAGGCCGCCCACCATCGGCAGGTGCTCCTCGAACCGGCCATCCGGCAGCACCGGATTGACCACCGGTAGCCCGTGCTCACGGCCCGCCGCCATGTCGTCGGCGCCGAACGCCGGCGCGAGGTGCACCAGGCCGGTGCCGTCGGTCGTCGTGACGAACGTGCCGGTGACCACCCGGTGCGCAGCCGGGATCTCGATAATGCGGAACGGCGGCCGGTACCTGGCGCCGGCCAGCTGCGTGCCGGTAAGCCGCTGCGTCACGTGCCATCCCTCGCCGAGCACGCGGCCAAGAAGAGCGTCCGCGACGACCACCTTGTCGCCGACCCCCGCCCGGCGGGCGACGGCGTAGGTCTCGTCCGGGTGCACGGCGACCGCGGTGTTCGATACGAGCGTCCACGGCGTCGTCGTCCAGACCAGGAGGTCGGCACCCTCGAGCCGGGCCCTTACCTGCTCCGGCAGCTCCTCGGGAAGGCTCAGCAGCGGGAACCGGACGATGACCGACGGATCGGCCACCGTCTGGTAGACGTCCGGCTGGCCCATCTCGTGATCGGACAGCGGCGTACCGCAGCGCGGGCAATACGGGCTGATCCGGAAGTCACGGACGAGCAGGCCACGCTCGTAGATCTGCCTCAGCGACCACCAGACCGACTCGATATAGACGGGATCCATCGTCTGGTACGCACGGGACATATCGATCCAGTAGCCCATGCGCTCGGTGAACTCTGCGAACGCGTCAACATGCCGCAGAACGGATTCCCGGCAGCGGTCGTTGAAGGCGGCTATCCCGTATGCCTCTATATCCCGCTTCGAGCCGAGACCCAGCTCCTTCTCAACCGCGACCTCCACCGGCAGCCCATGGCAGTCCCAGCCGGCCCGGCGGGGCACGTGGTAGCCCTGCATGGTGCGGAACCTGGGGAAGGCGTCCTTGAGGACCCTGGCCTCGATGTGGTGGACCCCTGGCATGCCGTTCGCTGTGGGCGGACCTTCGTAGAAAATCCAGCGCGGGCCGCCCGAGGTCTGCTCGAGCGAGCGCTCGAAGACTCTGCCCTCGCGCCACCGCCTGAGGACCTCGTGCTCGAGAGCGGGCAGGTCAGGGCTGGCCGGCAGCTCGGGAAACGGGCGCGGCATGGTCGCCTACGATACCGGAACGGCGCGGCCGGCGGCCGGCGGGAGGTAGCGCCGGAGGGCCCGGGAACCGGGAATGCGAGCCGAAATTGCGCGGTTGGCAGTGTGTCGAGCGCGGGTATGTTTGCGGACTGCGCCTGTCACCACTTATCCTCCGGTGACTGTTTGCTTTCAAGATCCACGCCTAGTGGCCCCGAGGGAGGCGGAAATGACTGCTACCGCGCACTCTGGCGCTGCCACCCTTCCGGTCCGGCAGGGCGAGAAGCGGTGGACAGAGGCGGAGCTCGAGGCCGTCCGGACCGAGCTCGCGACCGAGGCCGCCGCGCTGCGCGCCGACATCGAGCGCGCGGAGACCGACATCGCCCTTCGCCTCGGCGACTCCGTCGGCGACGCCGGAGACGACCAGGCCGATGTCGGCGCGAAGACGTTCGAGCGCGAGCACGAGCTCGCGCTGACGCACAACTCCCGCGAGCTGCTCGCACAGAACGAGCGGGCGCTGGTCAGGATCGAGACCGGCACGTACGGGACCTGCGAGTCCTGCGGCGAGCCGATCGGCAAGGCTAGGCTGCAGGCTTTCCCCAGGGCTACGCTGTGCGTGACATGCAAGCAGCGCGAGGAACGCCGCTGACCGGGCGTGCGCCGGCCGCAGGATCCCAGGGCGCGCCCGGCGCCGGCACCTCCGGCGGATCCGCCGCCCAGCCCGCCGCGAACCGGCCCGGAGCGCAGCGCAGGCGCCGCATCGGCGTCCTGCTCGCCGTCGCAGTGCTCGTGCTGGCGCTCGACATCACCAGCAAGCTCATCGTCGTCGCGAACCTGTCGGACCGGCATATCCGGCTGCTCGGCGGCTTCCTGACCCTGCGCGAGTCGCGCAACCCCGGCGCCGCCTTCAGCCTGGGAACCGGCGAGACCGTCCTGTACTCGCTGATCGCGATCACGGTCATTGTCGTGATCCTGCGCACATCGCGGCGGATCCGCAGCGTGGGCTGGGCGGTCACGCTGGGCCTGCTGCTCGGCGGCGCGACCGGGAACCTGATCGACAGGATCTTCCGCTCGCCGGGGCCGTTCCGCGGCTGGGTGGTCGACTGGATCCAGGTCCCGCACTGGCCGGTGTTCAACCTGGCGGACTCCGCGATCGTGTGCGGCGGCATCCTCGCGGTCCTGCTGTCGGCCCGCGGCATCCACCTGGACGGCGGTCGCGAGTAGGAAGGGGCGCGACTAGCGATGAGCCAGCCTGGTCCGCGCCATGTGCCCGTTCCGGAGGGGCTCGACGGTGAGCGGCTGGACGCCGCGCTGGCGCGGATGTTCGGGCTGTCGCGCACACAGGCCGCGGACCTGATCGGCAGCGGGGACGTTCTCGTCGGCGGCCGTCCCGCGGCCAAGTCAGAGCGGGTTCCCGCCGGGGAGTGGCTCGAGGTAACGCTGCCCGCGCCGCCGTCCGCGCCCGTGCTCCGGCCCGAGCCCGTGCCCGGGCTGAGGATCCTGCACGAGGACGCCGACATCATCGTCGTCGACAAGCCGGTGGGGGTCGCCGCGCACCCCACGCCGGGCTGGACCGGCCCCACGGTGCTGCAGGGCCTGCTCGCCGCCGGGCATGCCGTAGCCACCAGCGGGGCAGCGGAACGGCAGGGCATCGTGCACCGGCTCGACGCAGGCACCACGGGCGTCATGGTCGTCGCCAAGAGCGAGCGCGCCTACACCGTGCTCAAGCAGGCCTTCAGGGACCGGGAGGTGGACAAGCGCTACCACGCCCTCGTGCAGGGCCACCCGGATCCGCTGCGCGGCACCGTAGACGCGCCGATAGCCCGGCATCCGTCGGGTGACGGGCGGTTCGCCGTCGTCGCCGACGGACGGCCGTCGGTGACGCACTACGACACGCTGGAGGCGTTCCGGGCGGCGAGCCTGCTGGAGGTGCGGCTGGAGACGGGGCGGACGCACCAGATCCGGGTGCACATGGCAGCGATCAGGCACCCGTGCGCGGGGGACCGGCTGTACGGGGCCGACCCCGTGCTGGCCGCGCGCCTGGGCCTGCAGCGGCAGTGGCTGCACGCGGTCCGGCTCGGTTTCGCGCACCCCGCCGACGGCCGCCGGGTGGAGTACGCCAGCGAGTACCCGGCCGACCTCGCGCACGCGCTGGACGTGCTCGCGGCCGAGTCCTAGCCGACGCGCGAGGCACGGGCCGGGGCGAGGCCCCGGCCCGCGCTGCTGCGCTGAGAACTAGATCTTGGTGTAGTTGTGGTGGCTCTCCCAGGACTTCGCGCTGATCGGCTCGCCCGTCGCCGGGTCGAGGAACAGCGGGCGGTCGCGGCCGCCGTGGAAGTCGAACATGTCCTGCAGCGACCCGGCCAGCGTGTCGGCCGCGCCGTTGCCCAGGGCGGGCAGGTGCCAGTTGTACTCGATGAACTTCACGATCGAGCTCTGGTCGATCAGCGTGCTGCTGACGTAGTTCAACTTGGCGAACGGCGAGATGACCAGGAACGGCAGCCGCGGGCCGACGCCGCACCGCCCCTGCTCGGGCGCGCCGGAGCCGGTCACCGGCACCAGCGACGCGTCGTCGCCGCACTGGCCAGGAGCGGTCAGCGCGTCGCCGGACCCGTTGGCGGCGTCGATCGGCGTCTGCGACTGCGTCTCGACCGGGCCGAGGATGCTGTCGTACCAGCCGTCCGAGTCATCCCAGGTGATGACGACCGCGGTGGACTTCCAGGTCGGCAGCGACTCCAGGTGGTTGATCGTCGTGGCCAGGAAGTTCTGCTCGTCCAGCGGGTCGGAGTTGTTCGCGTGCCCGTCCTGGTACCGCGGCGCCTTGAGGTAGGAGACCGCGGGCAGGTGCCCGGTGTCGGCGGCGGCCCAGAAGTCGGCCAGGTCGTACTGGTGGTTGGCCTGGTCGGTCTTGCCCACCATGGCCACCGACGAGGGCGGCGTGTGCATCGGGTTCGCGGTCGAGGCGTAGTACTCGAACGGCTCGTGGTGCGGGCTGTAGTCGGTCTCGAGCACGCCGCCGGCGTTGTCGTGCGCCCCGGCGCAGATCTGCGCGGTCGTCGGCTGCGTCATGCCCGTGCCGGGCACGTAGCCGTTGTCGAAGCCGCCCTCGAACCAGCCCCACGTGGTCTTGGCGGAGGTCAGCTCGTCGCCGATGTTCGCGCCGCCCATCGTGATGGTGCCGGCGGGGCTGTCACCGTCGCCGCGGTCGGAGCCGGGCAGGTACGAGCAGATGTCGTACGTCGGGTCGTCGTCGCCGATGACAGTGCCGGTGCCGGCCGGCTGGGCCGGGCCCGTGGTGATGTCCGACTGCGTCGGGTCCGTCGTGTTCAGCCCGGCAGGGGCCGCGCAGGGGGTGTTGTTGATGCTCGAGCCGTCGTCGGTCGGGCCGCAGATCTCGCCGTACGTCTGCGCCGACGTGACGTTCAGCGCGCCGGGAGTGGATGGCCCGTAGGTCGTGCCGTAGCCGTTGTCGCTCAGGGCGAAGTGCTGGGCGTAGTTCCACAGGCCGGTCACGGTGTTGCCGTCGTAGTAGTCCATGACGGCCTTGTTCGTGCTGGGCGTCCCAGCGGGCACCGTCTCCGGCGAGCCGTTGAAGTTATGGCCGGAGAGGCACTGGGCCAGGGTCAGGTTGTTGCCGGTGTTCGCGGGGTACTGGTCCTCCGCGCCATGGTCGGCCGCGAGCTGCTCGGGCGTGTAGTCGTGATCCTGGTCGCAGGTCATCGGATCGTCGTGGCCGAGCCGCACCGGGTTGGACCCGTTCGGGTTGCTGGTCAGCAGCGGGCCGACAGGGCCGGACTTGGTGATGGCGTTGTAGAGCCCGTTCACCTGCGGCGTTCCTGGCTTTGCATGGAACGCCGGCTCGCCCTTCGGGTTCGGTGCGTAGGGGTAGGTGCCGAAGTAGTGATCGAACGATACATTCTCCTGGAAAATAACGACGAGGTGTTTGATCGGCGTCGCCGTGCCGCCCGTGCTGCCCGCGTGTGAGCGGGCCGTGGCGGCGCTACCTCCGCTTGCGATTGCGCTGGTAGCACCCCATGTCATCGCCGCAAACAGGGCGATGGCAGCGGGCAGCGCATAGAACCTGACTGAGCGTTGCATCCGTGCTTCCTCTCGGTTGCGGACTCGCCGGTCCGCCCGGCTGACAGAAAATGCCAGTAACGGTGTGGCTGCGCGGTTGATCGTAAAACGCTGGTCCGAGCAGATGTTTATGGCGCGGGGTCCATTTAAGTAACAGTTATTGACGCGCGGGTGAATGGCGGGTGTCGATTTGGCGGGCAGCTGCGCCGCGACGGCCAGCCAGGCCGGGCTCGTGCGGTCTGGCGTGTCGGGCGGGCGGACTGTCGGCGGGCCGGGTTAGGCTCGTCTGACACCCCACGAGAGTGCCCCCTGCCGTGCGGGCCGCAGCGATGGCTGGCCGCCCCGTTCGCGCGGGTGGCAGCGTGCGTCCCGGGAGGCGGATTTCCATGGCTGCAGGCCCGGCGACCGGGGGACCAGGCAACTCGTTCGTGCACCTGCACGTGCACACCGAGTACTCGATGCTGGACGGCGCCGCGCGGCTGAAGGACCTGTTCGAGGAGTGCGCGCGGATGCAGATGTCCGCGATCGCGATCACCGATCACGGCAATGTATACGGCGCCTACGACTTCGCCCAGAAGGCCGCCGCGGCGGGGATCAAGCCCATCATCGGCACCGAGGCGTACATCGCGCCCGAGCACCGCGGGCACAAGCAGCCGGTCCGCTGGGGCATGCCGGCGCAGAAGGACGACGATGTCTCCGGCGGCGGCGCGTACACGCACATGACGCTGCTTGCCGAGAGCACCGAGGGCATGCACAACCTGTTCAAGCTCTCCTCGCGCGCGTCGCTCGAAGGCTATTTCCGGAAGCCGCGGATGGACCGCGAGCTGCTGTCGGAGTACGCGCGCGGCATCATCGCCACCACCGGCTGCCCCGGCGGCGAGGTACAGACAAGGCTGCGGCTTGGCCAGTTCGACCAGGCGCTGGCGGCCGCCGCGGAGTTCCGCGACATCTTCGGCGCGGGCAGCTTCTTCGTCGAGCTGATGGATCACGGCCTGGCCGTCGAGCGGCGGGTAGGCGAGGGCCTCCAGCGGATCGCCCGCGAGCTCGACCTGCCATTCCTGGTCACGAACGACTCGCACTACACGCGCGAGGCCGACTCCGCCGCGCACGAGGCCCTGCTGTGCGTGCAGACCGGCACCAACCTCGCCGACCCGACGCGGTTCCGGCTCGACGGCGGTCCCGACTACTTCCTCAAGAGCCCGCAGGAGATGCGCGCGCTGCGCGGCGACGAGGACTGGCAGTCCGGCTGCGACAACACGCTGCTGATCGCCGAGCGCGCGGAGGCGAGCTTCGCCAAGAGCAACCTGATGCCGGTGTTCCCGCTGCCGGACGGCGAGACCGAGGCCAGCTGGATGCGCAAGGAAGTATGGAAGGGGATGGACTGGCGCTTCCCCGACGGCTACGACGAGCCGCGCCGGCAGCAGGCGGAGTACGAGATGGGCGTCATCGAGACGATGGGCTTCTGCTCGTACTTCCTGGTCGTGGCCGACTTCATCATGTGGGCCAAGCGAAACGGGATCCGGGTCGGGCCGTGCCGCGGGTCCGCCGGCGGCTCGATCGTCTCCTATGCGCTGGGCATCACCGACCTGGACCCGATCTTCCACGGGCTGGTGTTCGAGCGGTTCCTGAACCCCGAGCGCGTGTCGATGCCGGACATCGACATCGACTTCGACGAGCGCAGGCGCGGTGACGTGATCCGGTACGTCACCGAGAAGTACGGCGACGACCGGGTCGCGCAGATCATCACGTACGGCACCATCAAGGCCAAGGCCGCGGTGAAGGACGCGGCGCGGGTGCTCGGCTTCCCTTACGCGCTCGGCGACCGGATCACCAAGGCGTTCCCGCCCGCGGTGCTGGGCAAGGACATCCCGCTGGCCGGGATCTTCGACGCCGACAGTGAGCGGTACGGCGAGGCGGCGGAGCTGCGCGGGATGTACGAGGCCGAGGCCGAGGTGCGTCAGGTCATCGACCTGGCCCGCGGGCTCGAGGGCCTGATCCGCCAGCCCGGCGTGCACGCGGCCGGGGTCATCATGAGCAAGGAACCGCTCATGGACCACATCCCGGTCTGGCGGCGGGAGGCGGACGGGGCGATCATCACCCAGTTCGACTACCCGGCGTGCGAGGACATCGGGCTGCTCAAGATGGACTTCCTCGGGCTGCGCAACCTCACGATCCTGGAGGACGCGGTTGCCGGGATCAAGGCCAACCGCGGCATCGAGGTCGACCTGGACCACCTGCCGCTGGACGACAAGCCGACCTACGAGCTGTTCGCGCGCGGCGACACGCTCGGGGTGTTCCAGATGGAGGGCGGCCCGATGCGCGGGCTGCTGCGGGCGATGCGGGCGGACAAGTTCGGCGACATCTCCGCTGTCAACGCGCTGTACCGGCCGGGCCCGATGGCCAGCGCGCCGGTGTACGCCGACCGCAAGACCGGCCGGGCGCCGGTGACACCGATCCACCCCGAGCTGGCCGAGCCGCTCGGCGACATCCTCGGCGAGAGCTATGGCCTGCTGGTGTACCAGGAGGACGTGATGTTCGCCGCGCAGAAGCTCGCGGGCTACTCGCCGGGAAAGGCCGACCTGCTGCGCCGGGCGATGGGTAAGAAGAAGAAGGAGATCCTGGACAAGGAGTACGAGCCGTTCGCCGCGGGCATGAAGGCGAACGGGTACTCCGACGCCGCGATCAAGACCATCTGGGACGTCATGGTCCCGTTCTCCGGCTACGCGTTCAACAAGGCGCATGCGGCCGGGTACGCGCTGGTCGCCTACTGGACCGCCTACCTGAAGGCGAACTTCCCGGCCGAGTACATGGCCGGCCTGCTGACCTCGGTGGCGGGCGACAAGGACAAGTCCGCGCTGTACCTGAACGAGTGCCGCAGGATGGGCATCAAGGTGCTGCCGCCGGACGTGAACGCCTCGACCGCCATGTTCACGCCGGTCGGGCCCGACATCAGGTTCGGCATGGCCGCGGTGCGCAACGTCGGCACGAACGTGGTCGAGTCGGTCGTGGCGGCGCGGACCGCCAAGGGCGCGTTCACCAGCTTCTCCGACTTCCTGCGCAAGGTACCGGTGAACGTGTGCAACAAGCGGGTCATCGAGTCGCTGATCAAGGCGGGTGCGTTCGACTCGTTCGGGCACCCGCGCCGCGGGCTGGTGCTCATCCACGAGCAGGCCGTCGACGCGATCATCGACGTCAAGCGGAACGAGGCGATCGGCCAGGACTCGCTGTTCGGCGACGCCAGCGAGCCGGACGTGAGCTTCGACGTGCCGGTCCCTGACGGCGAGTGGGAGAAGTCGACGCTGCTCACCTTCGAGCGGGAGATGCTCGGCCTGTATGTGTCCGACCACCCGCTGCTGGGCATCGAGCACGTGCTCGCCGCCGCCACCGACTGCTCGCTTGCCCAGCTCGTCGGCTCGGCGGAAGACGACCCGGAGCGCACTCCCGGCGGCGGGCAGAAGGGCGAGCGGGGCGACAGCCAGGTCGTGACCGTCGGCGGGATCCTGTCGGGCGTGCAGCGCAAGGTGACCAGGCAGGGCAGCACCTGGGCGGCGGCGACGCTGGAGGACCTGGAGGGCGCGATCGAGGTACTGTTCTTCCCCGCTACCTACCAGCAGTGCATGAGCCAGGTGATCGACGACGCGATCGTCGTGGTCAGGGGCCGGCTCGACCGGCGCGAGGAGGTGCCGAAGCTGGTCGCGATGGACGTGACCACGCCGGACATCACGGCCGGGCAGACGGGCCCTTTCGTAGTGTCGATCCTCGAGGCCCGCTGCATCCCCCCGGTGGTGGAGCGGCTGAAGGAAGTCCTGCGGACCCACCCTGGCCCGACTGAGGTACGGCTGCGGCTGCAGTCAGGCAACCGCACCAGGGTGCTGCGACTGGATGACAAGCTCCGGGTCAGGGCGTCGCCGTCGCTGCTGGCCGACCTCAAGCAACTCCTGGGCCCCGCCTGCGTCGGATAGCCCGGCGGT
>Ga0335078_10007640_pt1 | contig 16036 bp, 14 predicted proteins | sample Lox_Sample_32_FD_206711 | JGI IMG/M metagenome (GOLD analysis project Ga0335078, IMG submission 206711) | Soil microbial communities from Loxahatchee National Wildlife Refuge, Florida, United States - Lox_Sample_3.2 | ecosystem: Environmental > Terrestrial > Soil > Wetlands | place: USA...
TGGCGCCCGGGGGGATCACGTGAAACAGAGGCGCGGGTGTTCCGTTAAAGGTGACCTGCAGTCCCTCAGAGGAAGTGGCGGGAAACACGCCGCTGGCTTCGAGAGTCGTGGCGCCGCCCAGGCCATTCGCAAAGATGCTAGCGATGGATCCGGGTGCGATAGTGCCCGGCTTCGCAAACGAGGCGTTGTTGACCACCGACGACAGCCCGATTAGGGGCAAGCCGGCGGCGTTACTGCTGCTGACGCCTCCAACGGTGGCCACAATCGGTTGCGTCCCTTGGACGCCTGGGGGGACCTCGAAGTTGATCTGGTAAAGTCCCGGCGCTACCGTCCCAGCGAAAGGAATACTGCTGGCCGGAACAGGTACTCCACCAATGGTCAACGACGTTGTGCTGGCCGTCTTATTGCCTGAGCTCAGACCGGTTGCCGTAGCCGGGCTGGTCGGTCCAAGGCCTGTTGCATAAACCGCTAAAGTATCGCCCGGCTTGGCGGGGGCGGCAAACGTGACGGGCGCGCCCGAAACCGAAAGGGCTTCCACGATCCCGGCCATCGTAAAAAAAGCTGGGCAGTACGTAGATAGCGTGATGTTGAATGACGCCGAGGGGATTCCATTCACTGCAACGGTGAGTGTCGTCGCACCCGTCGCGGCTTCAAAGGGGATCTGCACAAGAAGTTCAGTGGATGATGCAAAACTCACATAAGCCGGCTTACCCCCAATGATGACGGTAACGGCTGAGACGGCGGTCCCTAAGTTCGAGCCGAAGATTCCGGCAGCGGCACCAGGGCAAATTTGTGGGCCTAGTGACGCGGCATTGAGGATGGTCGTAATCGTGGGAGTCTGCGCCTGGGCAAACATCCGCACGGAAAATGTAAGTACTACCATGGCTCGAAGCATGGCGCGCATTATATTACACGAAAGCACCTCTTGGAACGAATGGCGCGCTAGGCGTCTCTGGGCTCAAGTAAACATCGTTGCGCCGGATCGGCGTCACCTGCGGGCATCGGAGCATGGCGGCGCACAACAATCCCGCAGCACGCTGTTTAACTCAGTACTGCACGCGAAACGTCAGCGATGGGGCCTCACACTAGCCTCAGGGAGCGGCGTTCACGGGTGGCCAGCAAATGGGTAGTTCCGGCTCGTGATACGCGTCTATCAGCCTCCGAGTCAAATCACTGGCCGCACAAAGGCGATCAAACAAAACACGCTGGCTTGCCTGGGTCACGGAAGAAAGTATAAAATTCTCCGTTGCAACAATGAGACCGCTTAGCTGCCCGTGATCTCTTCGGCGTTCGGACGCAGGATCGCGAGATGGTAGCCGCAAACGAGATCGGGAGCCGTTTCAGTGATGAGCGCGGGCACACCAATGTCATCAGGCGTCTCTGAATCCTTGGTGATAACGATGTCACCGACTTGGAGCGCAAAGCGCTCTATTTGGGCCTCTGTCGCAGTCGCCTCCATGAAATCGAGGCTCATCGTGATCTTGTCGTTCTTGTAAACGTCAACATAATTGCAGAGCCTGACGGCCTTCTCGCCGTCCTCGGATTTCTTGTCGACGTTGCTCGTGCGCAGTTCGACCACGTCGTGAATCCGTTCTTCCCGCCAGCCGAAAGGCAATCACTTCATGTGCTTGAGCGACTGCTCATTTTCCAAGCAGATCTCGTCGATCAACTCTGTTCCGACCACGATTCGCTGCCTCAAGTCTACGGTCCATGGCTTGGTGTAAGCCTTAGGATCATCGACCGTGACGTGGATTTCGAGGTGTCCGAAGTCCGGGCGCCGGATCTCCTCTCGCACTTTCGCGGCCTGAGTCAGCACGCTTCCATTCCAATCAATCCAGGTATCGTCGCGCAGTCCGATCGTATCGATTACCAACGTATCGCCGGACCATCTCCCAGACGAATATCCTTGCCACGAGGGCGCCGGATCTTCGGGCAACGGCCTTGCGTCGAGGAACACCTGGCGGTAGCCGGCGTTCACCTCGTTGAGAACGACCAAAAGGGCAGGCGTATGGACGAACTTGAGCAAGTGTGGCATTCCGTACGCGCGAAGGAAATTGTCCGGCAAGCAACGGATGTGCGGATCGTCCTTCGCATCGTTGGTGGTTCGCTGCTTGACGATGGGCACCAGCCACGGCTGATAAGGCAAACCTCCCGGCAGATCGATGCCGATGTTCGCCATTTGGCGCGAGCCAACGATGGCACTGGGGTCGCCAGGCCCCTGCGGGTCGTCGGAGCCATTAGGGTTCCTCGGGCCTGCCAGATCTCTTGGACTCGACAAGCCGAGCGCTCGGCGATCAAACGGCTCTCCCGTGGTCCAGATTCCGGAAAAGTCGGGTTTCCCATTCGCCATCCGAGGCGCGGAGGCCAACATGTCAACACTGCCATCCGGCTTGTGTGGCACTCCGGCGGTGGGATACTTCAGCCATTGACCAGCTAAATGAGTGGAAGCCAAGGGTGTGCCGAGAATGAAGAGAGCGCCGATGACAAGCGCCTGGCGGCGTCGACGGGTTCGAATCTTCGGGTGAGAACGATCAGAAGAGGATGCGTACGGCATCGGGCCAAGCATACACCCGTCGCAGGCAGTCTGTCGCAGGCAGTCTGGGAAACCGGGTGAGCCGGTGATACGATAAACGTCGCAGAGGAGGGCACCGTGATCTCAATTTTCTGCAGTGCCCGTCAGTGCTTGCTTAGCTGTGCATGGACTATCGCGGGCTCGATTGCTTTGCTCGCATGCGGCGGGAGTAACACACTGGCGCAATCAAACGCCCTAACCCCCAGTTCTTTGGAGCATTCGGTGGTGACGCCGCCTCTGCTGTTCCGCGAGGTCTGGCAGCAGCCGCCCCATACCGGTCCGTTAGATGACGAGAATCGCCGTATCACGCAACAGGCCTTGACCAACCCGGACTTGGAACTTCGGCTTTACGGCCCGGACTCGCGCAACATTCAGGTGACAGAACACAATGGCATCCCCGACCTGTGGAACGGCTTCACTACCTCACCCGTGGCACTGACGCTGAGGTACAAAAACGCCTACCTCGATCTGACAGGTCTGACCAGGATGCGCTGGAGAACGCGCACGGAGAATCTGCACGTATTGCATCCGGTGGTGAAGCTGGCCGACGGCAGGCTGCTGGTAGGCAGTCAGACGTTCCAGAGCCCACAGAGGCGGATGTCGGGGGCGGAGGGTTTCACGGGCGATTTCGTGGTGTCCGAGGTGACCTTCGACGATCAGCGCTGGTTCGAGCTGGATGCGAAGAGCGTCGTCGTAAAGCTGGAAGTCAATGACCCGGACCTGAGCCGCGTGGACGAGATCGGTTACGTCGATCTCATGCCCGGCGGCGGACACGGTACGGCCGGATGCTCCAACGTCTCCTGGATCGAGGTGTACGCGACGCCACGCAAGCGCTGAGCGGGCGGTATGAGCGTGGCTGTACTCCCGGGGGATTGCCGGGCGAACCGGACGAAGCTCATGTGATCCGGGCTGTGTACGGGTGGCGCGTCGTCCAGACGGAGCGCTGCGGCCCGTTCCGAAACGGTCCCTTGTGCGACACTATTCAGCAGCCAGCGTTCAACTGGGGACATCGTCGTCCGCACGGTTCAATGCAACGCAGGAGCAAGGCTTGATAATGAAGTACAACCATGTCGGGATACCAACGACCGTAAATTTCGATGGCGAGATTCCGTTGCCGCATTTGAAAGTGACGGTAAGCGATCACCAGAACAACCCGTTCGGCATTCAGTGGCAAAGATACTGGGACGACGCCCCGTATCCAGACCTGGTGAAGACCGTTCCGCACGTTGCCTTCGAGGTTGACGACTTGACGGAGGCAATCCGGGACAAGAAGGTGATCATTGCGCCGAACAGCCCGAGTGTCGGGGTGCTCGTTGCCATCGTCTGGAGCACGGCCCCACGCTTAAACCGGGCAGGTGGCCCGCGACCGGAATCCGGATTACTTCCGGAATGCCGGTCGTTCGTTCCTATCTGTCAAGAACGCCAAAATCAGGCAGGATTTCGAAAAGGCCCGCGCCGAACTAAATTCGTTTTCGGTGAGCGTAGCGACTCTTACAGGACCTTCACAGCGATTAAAGTGATGTCGTCCGGCTGCCGCTGTTCCCTGAGGTGATTTCGCACTTCATTCACGACCCCATCGCACACTCCGGCGGCAGTTCCGGTCCCCAGACGGCCGAGCGAATCGAACAATCCGTTGTCTCCAAAATCTTCCCCGCCTTCAGTCGCCGCCTCGGAGATGCCATCGCTGTAAATGAGCAGCCAATCTCCCGAAGTAAGTTCGACGCTCTCCTGAAGCGGAGGCAAATCGGGCAGCATGCCAACCGGCGGTGTGAGGCCCGCCAGCCGGATGCAGGTGGCATTGCCCTGTTCGTCTCGGCGCACCAGCATAGGTGGACAATGTCCGGCGTTAGCATACGCCAGAATCCGGGTGGCGGGGTCGTAGACTCCATAGAATACTGTCGCAAACCGCTCGGCCGTCGTAGTCTCGAACAACAAAGCGTTGGCCTTCGTAAGCACTTCGCCGCACCGATCTCCTGCGCTGACGGCATTCGCACGGACCACGGCATGCAACGACGCCCCCAGCAGCGCCGCCGACATCCCCTTGCCGGAAACATCCGCCAGCAACAGCCCCAATTTCCCGTCCCCAAGCGCCAGAAAATCGTAGTAATCGCCGCTGACGCCCCGCGCGGGTCGGCAAATTCCGGCGTAGTCCAGTCCCCGCACCGCCGGAAGAACACGCGGGAACAGGCCCTGCTGTACCTTCGTCGCCATCTCCAGCTCCCCGCTCAGACGCCCTTCATCCCGGTGATGTTCACGCTCATGCCGCAACAGCGCCCGGACCCGCGCCAGCAGCTCGCGCAGCGAAAACGGTTTGCTGACGTAATCGTTCGCGCCGAGATCCAGGCCCACCACGCGGTCGCCCTCCTCCGAGCGCGCCGAAAGCATCAGGATGGGCGCATTGAATCCCTCCCCGCGCACCCGCCGGCAGAGATCGTATCCGCTCATCTTCGGCAGCATCAGGTCGAGGATTACGAGATCCGGCGCATGCTCGCACACCAGCCGGTATCCGGCTTCACCGTCAGCCGCCGTCAGGACCTGGTGCGACTCGAACTCCAGGTTGTCTCTCAAGCCGCAAAGAATCGCGGGGTCGTCTTCGACGATCAGAATGCTGCTCATGGGCCCCCTCGGTCGGCCTTATTTCTTCGCCGCCTGCTGTTTGGGCTCGAAGTTCTCCAGTATCCACAAGGACCCCAACCAGGCTTCGGCCCCATCGCCCGGATGAGTGGAGTGGCAAACGAGGCCTCCATTGCCAACTGTCGAACCGAAAAAACAGGGCCCGTAACGGACGAAGACCGGGTCCCCCACAGCCTTCCCATCCTTGATCGGAAGTAAGTAAAGCGCTTCCGAACCCGAACGGGAGTTGGAAATGATCAGGTAACGCCCGTCTCGGGTCCAGTCGATCAGGTGAGTGTTTTCGGAAACCATTTCCGGCTCTCCCCCTGTAACCGGCATGATCCAGACCTTACCGATACGCTCGTATGCTGCGCCGGACGCAATGAAACGTCCGTCAGGAGAAGGCCGATTTATAGGGCCTTGGGCGCGCCCCAGATTGCGGATTTCACCGTCCGTCACCGAAAGCCTGCGAACCTGGCCGGCACCATCAGGCTCACCAGGCTTTTTCATGCAATCGAAAAAGTATCGATTATCCCACGACCAATCCGGCGGCCCGCATTCCGAGGAGCTTATAGTACCGCCGGGGCTGTCGCGCAGGCCCGCAACGATATGTGGAAATTCGCGATAACCCGTCCCGTCGGTCTTGAGCACTACCGGCTTCCGGCTACCATCTACACCAAGCAACACAATGACGCGGGAAAAATCCCGAGAGGGGAAAATGTTTTCGATAGTTTCACCCGCTTTCGGTTTTAAGACGACTCGTTTGTCCTGACCGGCGAGGTCGCTGATCATCAGCGCTCCGGTGGCCGCATCCTTGTAGAGCACGCGTTGGCCGTCACTTGGAAAGATCAATAAACCTACATACCGTCTCGTGCCCTTATACGCCAGGGTGCTTGCGAGGGGCAGCTCGATTTTGCGCTGCGTCATGGTGGCGGGCGCACCGGCGCGTTCCCCTTGACGCAGCACAACCAGCCTGGCGTTCGCCGTCGCCGCCAACTCACGCTGATCGCCATAGTCCCGCGCTACCTGCTCATAAAGCTTGATGGCCCTGTCCTGCCCCAACTTCTCGTAGCAGCGGGCAGCCTGCAGCAGTGCTTTGGCCGCGAGCGGACGGTCCGACGCAAACTCCTTCGCGACGCGCTGGTAGAGCTTGATCGCTTCTTCCAGATTTCCCGCCGCGCGCTCCTGCGTGACGGCTTTCTGAAACAGTTCCGCCCCGCTATCGGCGGCGAGCGCCGCTGCTACGAACACAACACCCGCAATCAAAATTCTCAGCTTCATATGAGTTCTCCTACTTCGCCGCCTGCTGGTTGGGCTCGAAGTTCTCCAGCATCCACACCTCGGGAGCGACGGGCGCTTCGGCTATAATGTGTTTCCCATCCGGGCTGATCCGCAAACGTCCCTGCTTGCTGGCGGACGGGAAGTCGCCGATCCGCTCCGGCTGGCCTCCGGCAGTCGAAACGCGGAACAGACTCTGTTTCCCCGCGGCATCCACGTCATGGTAAAGCAGCCAGTTTCCATCCTGCGTGAAGGCCGTCTGCGTCGTGTCCAGCGAAATCAGCGGCTTCCAATCGCCGCCCGGCGTCGGCCGGATTTCGATCTTCCCCTTGTCCCACCGGGCGATCCAGTGCTCGTCCGGAACCGGTCCCAGCCAATCCCCTCCGGTGATGGGGCCGGGAATCCGGTCCACCACCGTCACCTGCCGCGCACCGATGTCCCATCGAATCAGCTCCGGTACCGGGCTCGATACTCGCGGGTTCAAAAATCGCCACATATAGACAGCCCGGTCATCGCGGTCGCTGAACAAAACGCCGCCGTCCCAGGCTTCGGCTAAAGGGCCAAGCGGTTCCACCTGGCCGGAATCGGTCGAGATGGAGAACAAATCTACCGCGGTGGGATCGCGGTCGATCAGCCCCTGGTCACAGAAGAGCTTCGGGTGCTGCGCCTCCCAGATGCAGTCTGCCCTGGTGCCCCGATAAAGCTCGCGCTCCTCGCCGCTGGCCATGTTTCGCAAGCGGATAGCGTATGTATTTTTCCCGACGGCTTCATCCGGGGACGAGTAGATGATTTGGGTGCTGTCCCGGGACCATCTCGGGTTGAACGACCGCTGGCTGGTACCGCTTAAGCTTAAGCGTTTCCAGTCAACGGGACGGCCAGCCGAATCGAGCGCCCCAAGCCACGCGGCGTAGCCGCCGCCCTGCGGAGTCGATTGGTAAACGACGGCTCCATCGGAGGTGGTCCGGCCGAATGTGAAGGACCCGTAACGGACGAAGATCGGATCGCCCGCTGGCCGGCCGTCCTTTATGGGAAGCAGGTACAGCGCCTCCGGGCCGGAGCGTTCGCTGGCAATTACTAAATAGCGCCCGTCGCGCGTCCAGTCGATAAAGCGGGCGTTATCGGCAACCACTTGCGGCGGGCCGCCCTCGCTCGGCATGATGGAAATCCTCCCAAGTCGAAGAGTTGCCGCCAAATCGGCAACTGCGATGAAACGGCCGTCCGGAGAGGGCACGTGGTAGTAGCTGCCGTTCTCCTGCACTTGACGGACTTCTCCATCGGCTACCGAAACCCTGAGAATCTGTGTTGACCCAGGCCTGGTAACAAAAAGGTAACGGTTATCCCAGGACCACCCCGGATAAAAGGCGCTATCCGGCAGGCTTTCGCGGTAGCCCGTGCCATCGATCCTGATCACTGCACTGTGGTGAGACCCGTCCGGCCTGGTCAGGTACATGACAACCATGGAAAAATCCCTTGAGGGTACATAGCCGCCCAAACGTTCGCCCGTCTTGGGTTTGAAGATCACTCGCTTGTCCGTGCCCGCGAGATTAACGATCATCAAGGCGCCAGTGGCGGGGTCTGCATAAACCTCGCGCCGGCCGTCCGTTGAAAAGGAAGCAACGATGGGATAGCCCGAAAACGGCAGATCGATCCTGCGCTGCGTCATGGTTGGGGGCGCCGCGGCGCGCTCCCCTTGCCGCAGCACGGCCAGTCTGGAACTGGCCGCCGCGGAGAGTTCGCGCTGATCGCCAAAGTCGCGCGTCACCTGTTCATAGAGCTTGACGGCCTTATCCTGTTTATCCTGCCCGAGCAACTCGTAACAGTGGGCCGCCTGCACCAGCGCTTTGGCCGCCAGCGGACGGTCCGCCGCAAATTCCTTCGCGACGCGCTGGTAGAGCTTGATCGCTTCTTCCAGATTTCCCGCCGCGCGCTCCTGCGTGACGGCTTTCTGAAACAACTCCGCCCCGCTATCGGCGGCGATAGCCGCTACGGCTAAGACAAAACCCGCAATCAAAATTCTCAGCTTCATACGAGGTCTCCTTCGAAATTCCAGAGTGCGCTTTCTTTCCGCAAGAGTGGTCATGGCAATGCGCTCCGAGTGCAAAGTAAATGCAGTATTTTTGTCATCGAATTGTATGGCCACGATTTATCGGCATGGCTACTTTCGAACGCCCTTGAGATCGCCTTCCACCATTTGCAGGATCAAGTGGGTGACCAGCCCGGCGTCGTCCGTAACGAACTTGAGGTTTCCAAAAACCGCGGAGAACTCCGTTTCGGACACGGCCGTTAGCGGCGTGCTGGGCCCGGCTCCGCCCGCCATCAAACGATCTCCGTCCAGGCTGATGGTCATTGTTGCGATTCGGTCCGTACCGGGGAACTTGAGCTCATAAGATCCGGCGTACTTCGAAAGAATTTCGGAAGTAACTTTGACGCTCTTCACATCCGAAGCCTTGCCGACGAGGTGCGGGCGGTCCCGTTCATTCTCGTTGCAGACGTATTCCAGCGGTTCGGTGTCCGCGTCCAGTTCAAGTTTCACGGGAACTGTCCAGGCCCCCGCGAACGCCTCCGGGTCGACAAGCGTCCTGCGAATCTCCAAATGGCCGAAATCGGGACGCCGCAAACGTTCCGTCACGTGCAGCTTCTCGGTGTGCGGATGCCCTTCGAAATCAATCCACGTCCGGTCGTTGAAACCAGCGCTCTCGATCACCAATGTGTCGCCCTCCCAGTGGCCCACCGAATAGCCCATCCAGTCCGGATTGGGGTCTTTGGGCAGATCCCGGCCATCCGTGAAGATTTCGCGATATAGCGTTCCACCAAAGAGCATGAGCAGAAGATTGGGTGTCTGAACCACCCGGCCGGCGCCAAGATTGACGATTGGACCGGGGGGCAGGCAATTCACGCTGTAACCGTCTCGGCCCAAGTCCTCCTTGCGCTTTTCGTACAGTGCCGCAGCCCAGGGTTGGGCCTTCAGAGTCTCCATTGCTTTGCTGGTCTCTGCGGTCCCGGCGGCGTCGATCCGCCACACGCCGGAAAAATCGGGCTTGCCGTCAGTGGCCTTCGGCGCCGGTGCGGCCAAGTCCGGTTTGCCGTCTGCCGTGCGTGGGATTCCAGGCGTCTTATAGTTCAACCATTGCGCCCGCGCGGACATGGGCAGCAGGGAGAGAGCGGAAGTTACCAAACCGACTAAAACTCTCAGCTTCATGTGAGTTCTCCTTCGGATTCCAGAGTGCGCTTTCTGTTCGCAGGAGTCGTCATGGCGATACGCGCCCGGCGCAAAATTAATGCAGTATTCTTGTCATGGAATTGTTTCCTCTGCTCGTTACGGGACGAACTTGTATCCGACTCCGTGCACAGTCTTGATGTGCTCCGGCTGGGACGAATCCCGCTCCAGCTTCGCGCGCAGCCCGGCAACGTGGTTATCCACGGTGCGGCTGGAAGGATACGATTCGTAGCCCCAGACTTCGTTTAAAAGATCGTCCCTGGTAACTACCTCACCGGCGCGAGAGGCCAGAAAACGCAGAATGGCGAATTCCTTGCGCGTCATCTCGACCGGTTCTCCGTTGCGTCGCGCTTCGTAGCTTCGGAAGTCGATATCCATGCCGCCAAAGTGCAGGTCATCCGGCAGACCGGGACTGCCCTCCGATCCGGACTGGCTGCGCCGCAACAGCGCCCGCACGCGCGCCATCAACTCGCGCACGGAAAATGGCTTGGTCACGTAGTCGTCCGCACCCAGATCCAGACCCAGCACGCGATCCGGCTCCTCGCTGCGCGCGGTCAGCATCAGGACCGGCGTTTGGATTCCTTCCCCGCGCAGCTTGCGGCAGAACTCAAATCCGCTCATGCGGGGAAGCATCAGATCCAGCAGAATCAGGTCGGGCTTGCGTTCCCGCTGCAGGCGGTAGCCGGTTTCGCCGTCCGTCGCGGTGATCACCTCATAGCCTTCGAAGCGCAGATTATCAGCGAGGCCCCGCAGGATCGCCGGATCGTCCTCGATCGCCAGAACCGTGGTCATGAATGAATTCCATTATCCGAAAGAACAGGGAGCAGGATGGAAAAGGTGCTGCCCGATCCCGGCGCGCTTTCCACCTCCACGCGCCCTCCGTGAGCCTTGACAATATGTGCCACCAGCGTCAGCCCCAACCCCGTTCCCGCGATCAAACGGCTCTCGTGCGAGGGGGCCCGATAGAATTTCTCGAAGATGTGCTTCTGCTCATCGGCCGCGATCCCGAGCCCATGATCCGCGACCTCGATGACCGCGTCTCCGTTGCGCGCGCCCAGCCGCAGATCGATTTCGCGGGCATCGCCGGAATACTTCATGGCATTGGTCAACAGATTCAGGATCGCCTGCTGAATGGCGTCCGGATCGGCCCGAAGCTCGGGGATGTCCCGCTCGACGGAGAAGCGCAGTTGGAATCCCTGCTGGGCAAGCGGGAATTGCATGGCTCGCGCAGCCGAATCGGCAATGTCCTCCAGTCTTACGGGCCGGAAGCGGTAAATCTTCTTGCCCTGTTCGATCTTCGAGAAATCGAGTACGTTATCGACAAGCCTGGCGAGGCGCTCGCTTTCGTTCACGATTGTCTCCAGGTATTCCAACTTCGTGCGCTCGTCCCGGGAACGGCCCATCGCGAGCGTCTCGGCGAACATGCGGATCGCGGTCAGCGGAGTTTTCAGCTCGTGCGACACGCTGGCCACGAACTGCGAGCGCACTTCCGTCATACGAACGTCGCGATTGACATCGCGCAGGAGTAAATAGCCGCCAAACACCGCAACACCGAGCACCAGCGCCAGTCCCGCTATCAGAATTCCTACCGGCAAGCCCTGGCGTCCCGCCTCCTTGAAGCGAGTATCGGTCCATTCGACCTGGAGGCCCGGGAAGGCTTCGCCCAGGGCATCGATCAAAGCCGCGCCCTCGATCAGGTGGCTCAGAAGCTTTACCCCGGGCGGCACAACCATGGCAGGCGATATGGCCACCACAAGACCCGGCAAAGGCGGCATCGGGCCGATCATGGTCACAAGCCACGGCGTCACGCCGAAAGGAACCCAAACCGATCCGCCCGGCGCGTTGCCCGATTCAATCCTTGCTCGCAGCCGTGGAAAACTGGCGATCAGCGCCGTCGCTTGCTCCATTTCCGCGATCCGTTCGGACATTCTTCGCCCCGTCTGCGCATCCGGGAAAAAGCCGGGAAGCGCACGGATCAAATAAAGCTCAGGTAGAGTGAGCCGCCGTTCGCTGTTGATTTCCCTTCGGATTGCGCCCATGACAGCAGCCGGTTCGCGCTGCGCAGCGATCAGGCGCTCGGCGGCATAGAAGCGGTAGCCGACTCCTTGTTCGTCTCTGGCGTGCGAGGGATCGTTCAACAAGGCTTCGTATACCGCGTAGGCTTCCTCCGTTTTTCCGGCTTTGTTAAGCGCACGCGCCAGCAGCAAATGGGCCTCTGCGCTCTCCCCAGGGTTATGGGCTGAGGCAAGGGCCAATCGATATGCGGCCGCTGCGCCGGCAACGTCTCTTTTGGTGAACTCCTGCGCCTCGCCTTCCTGCCGATACTTGGCGAACGCCGCGGACTCCGCCGGGGCCGGAACCTCCCAAGGTAAGAGCAAGCGGTCGCCCTCCAGCCTCGCGGTAAAGATGACCGCGGGGTTCTCTGCGCCGGGCAGCCGGGTTGAATCGGCCGAGCGCATCAGCCCGTTGATTTCCTGCAGCTTGATCGCTTCGAGGCGCGAAGACAGTTCACGGCGTAGCTGTTCGACAGCCGCGCTGCGCTGGTCGACCGCCCGTTTGGCTGCCAGCTCCCGGTCCTGGTATACGATGCGACCGGCAAGTCCAACCAGAACCCCGGCAGGCACAAGAATGGCCACGAGGAACAAGAAGATCTGCCGCTTGTGGCGCGTAATACGCATGACGCCCAACTTGCCGATATTGTATGGCTTCTACGCCGGAAGTTTGTCATGGAATTGTCAGGGCGCTCTGGGTTCGGCTGGCAAGAATATGTGTTGGTCTTGGCTCGTCGACGAACTGCGGTGGCGTGTACCCGCCGGCAAATGACATCACTCAACGGTCGCGGGCGGAAATCTCTGATAGGAGCTCTATTCGAAACGTGTTGGCCTGATTACTCCTGGATGGTCGGCAATCCGGAAGTGAACCGTCAATTTCTGGAGCGCTATTCGCGCTCCAGGGTTACTGTGTGCTGGGGCGGGGACAAGGGCTGCCCAGAAAAGCCGCATCCCAAACGTTCACGCGTGCGCCGCGCTAACTCATCGGTCGAGCCGCGTATGGAGAAGCTTGGCCGGTTGAGGGATCAAAGCGGTACGCCGGTCCCTCCCAGGCGCCGCCTCGGTGATAGAAGAAATACCCGGAATTTTGAATATCGAGACGTGGGGAGAGCCAGCCTTTTGGAATGCAAGCGACGTAAAAGGCGCAGCCCAAAGGGTATGGATCTGGAACTGCGATTTCGCCACCGACCCTGGCTACAGCTTGTCCGACACATACGCCAACCGTCAAGCGCACTTCGCCGCTCATGACGCCGAGACGCCTTACGCCCCAGGAACGGCTGGGTCCGGGCTGGTCTGGTGCGACATGGATCTCAAAACAGGCGGCTTCTACCTCTTCACTGCCGATGTACCGACATACATAGATGCCCAACTTGACGTACCCGGTTACGAGCCAATTGTCGAGTTCTGCATCGACGACACGGTGCTTGGCCAGCAAGGCATCCTTCCTGGAATGGATCTTCATTCCTTCGTTCTGAATCTCTCCGCGGGAACTCATCGGTTTATCATCAAACAGATATCTGAAGGATTCTTTTTTACGAGTCTGAGCGCGTGGCCGATCCAGCATGTCGTCATCGAAGGATGAGCCTGGAGAGTGGAAGTAAGGGGATTTTTGGAGACCGAATGTCCCCTAGCGGTGTGCGGCCAACAGCAGATCAACGTGGTCCGGCGATACTGCTCCTCGCACGATCACCACTTCCCGAGCCGTACAAATCTGCCGTATCAGGTCGCGCGCACGCTCCGCGATCCTCCCGCGTATCACCTTCTTCCGGTATTTCGTGCACCAGATCATGTGATACTTCAGATCGAAAACCGCGTGCGCGCTTTGCCTGTATTTCCGGCTCAAAGCTGACCGCCTAAAAGGCGGTGGGATTAGACCTGGCGGACGGAGGTAAAGGACCCGATTCATGTGAAGTTGGCGGCTGCGTCCCGGTCCGTCGCATCCTAAGTTCTATTCGTCGCCTGACGCACCCGCGGCAGGTTCACTCTGACGCGCATCGCCGGCACCGCGCTCCAGCGCCTCCAGTCGAGCCTCAATATCTTCGAGCTCGATTCCCTTGAAGGCCTGAGCGAACACGCATTCGACCGCCCGCAGTCTCACGGCCGCGGGGACGTTTGGATCTGTCATGAGCTTCAAGAGAGTAACGCTGGCGGCACCGGTGGCATGTTGAAGCCGGGCTGTTGCCTGGTGCACAACCTTGCGGCGCGCCTCCAGGTAACGGTGGTGAAACTCAGGGATCTCCAGCCACCTCAGCAGCGTTTTATAGCCGATGCCACATGCGCGTGCAGCTTCCTCGATGTTGCGGCTCGTGAGGAGGGCTGCAATCGCCTCCTCTTGCTTCCTCCCGAATTTTGCTCCGTGGCCGGTCATCTGGGATCACCTGGGATCATCTGAGGCTCAGCGCCGTCTCCGTCATCGCGTTCTCCAAGATCAACCACGACAGTACCGCCCGCCCTTCTGGCTGCCGCGATCCGCTCCTCGTCGGCCGGCGTGATTTCGTATCCGGCATCCAAGATCACCACCACCGGCGGATTGAAGTCTGAGCGTCGGCTGGGCGTGGTTTTTCGTGGTATGTTCGATTACGGCGATGCCAAGAGCTGACTTTCTTCGGGAAACAAAACAGCGGCGCGGGGCGTGGTTCGTTTGCGCGCTCGCGCTCGTGGCAGTTGCATACGGGCAGACTGACCACATAGACCAGCTGATCGCCGACTTTAATAACGCAGATTATCACGTTGCTGACCGCGCGGTCGAGGAATTGGGCCACAATTTTGGTGCCCTGCCCGTCGAGCGTCTAATCCCTCTCCTGACGGACTCGACTCTTATGGTGAGGATGCGTGCGGCCAGCGCCTTGGGCGAAATCAAAGATCCCCGCGCGGTCGAACCATTGGTCGCCATGCTGAAGGCCACACAGGATAACCTGATTGGGCGACAGAGCGCTGTGAGTGCCGCTCGGGCGCTAGGCGATATCAAAGACCCCCGTGCGGTCGAGCCGCTGATCACCGCTCTTAACGGCGGTTACGGCTACGATTCTGATCTCCGCGAAAACGCGGCCCTTGCTCTTGGCCAAATCAAAGACCCCCGCGCGGTCAAATCATTGTTAGCCGCGCTATACGGGTCCCGCGACGTCCAATACGGGGCGACCAAGGCCTTGGGCAATATCGGTACGCCCGAAGTCGTTGAGTCCGTGATTGGCTTAGCGGGCCGCGCTGCCACAGCCGCCACTCCAGCCGCGCCGGTATATGAAGTGTTGGCCGAAATCAAGAATCCTAGCGCGATTGGAGCCCTTACCGCCGCCCTTAAAAGTGAGTTTCCCAACGTCCGACAAGGAGCGACCAAGGCCTTAGCCAATATCGGCACAGCTGAGACTGTTGAGCCTCTAATATCGGCCTTGGCGGACCCGTTGCGCGATGTCGCGAATATAGCGGTTGGGGCGTTGGGCGAAATCAAGGACCCTCGCGCGGTCGAACCTTTGGTCGCCATCCTCAGGGATACGAAGGACGATGACGCCAGCCATCCCTTCGACAGCGTGAAACGAACGCGTGCGGCGCTAGCGCTGGGTAAGATCAGAGACCCTCGGGCAATCGAACCCCTGCTCACCGCACTCACAGATAAGTACTCGAACGTTCGGAAGGGTGCGGCCGATGCGTTCGGCTATGTCGGTTCCCTAGGCGTCGAGCCGTTGACTGCCTCGCTGAGGGACCCGAGTCCTGACGTCCGACGGAGTGCGGCCGCGGCGCTAGGCTACACGAAGGCGCCTTCCGCGGTAGACCCCCTGATTGCTGCGTTGAAGGATGATCCAAATTCCAACGTCCGACAAAGCGCAGCGGATGCGTTGGGCTCCACCAAGGACCGGCGTGCGGTCGGACCCCTGAGCGGAGCCCTGATGGACGCCCCCGCCGTTAGACAAGTAGCGGCGGTAGCGTTGATCGAATCTCGCGCGTCGGACGCAATTCCCGAAGCACTAAGAAAGCGTTTCACAGTGGTTGTGGCCGAAGTCTATCCCATCGTGATCCACCGCGGCATAACGGGATCAGAGCAGGCATTGATCTTGGCGCTGAACGAAGAAGGCGACGCCAGGATGGCTACCACCTTTCTCAACTGCGGGAATCTGTCGTTGGAAGCAGCAGCGCGCGAATGGGCAAAAAAGCGCGGCATGCAAATAACAACAAGCCCCTACGGCGATTTCCCCCGGTGGGGCCGCTGATGTGGTCCGCGATTCACAAACGGTCTTTGTGAAACGTGGCTGGTTTCTACTCCGGCGTGTTTTCCGCCTGATCGCTCAAAGGGTGGGAATGTTGGCGTCGGAG
>Ga0335078_10007641_pt1 | contig 16036 bp, 18 predicted proteins | sample Lox_Sample_32_FD_206711 | JGI IMG/M metagenome (GOLD analysis project Ga0335078, IMG submission 206711) | Soil microbial communities from Loxahatchee National Wildlife Refuge, Florida, United States - Lox_Sample_3.2 | ecosystem: Environmental > Terrestrial > Soil > Wetlands | place: USA...
CTCGAGCCGTGGACCGAACTGGTGACCGGTCCGTCGGTGCTGTTCCAGGGCGGTCCGGTGTCGCCGGACAGTGCGCTGGCCCTGGCCCTGCCGCGCGGCCAGGACGAGCCCATCGGCTGGCGCTCGCTGTCCGGGTCCAGGCTCATGTCGCGGATCGGCCTGGTCGACCTCGGCGCGCCGCCGCAGCTGCTCGCCGACGGCATCACCTCGCTGCGGGTGTTCGCGGGCTACGCGGGCTGGGGAGCGGGCCAGCTGGAAGCGGAGATCGACGCCGGGGCCTGGCTGGTGCTTGACGGGCTGCCCGAGGACGCGTTCGCCGCCGATCCGGACCGGCTGTACCCGGCCGTGCTGCGCCGCCAGGGCGGGGAGATGGCGCTGTTGTCTACCTATCCGGACGATCCGTCGCTGAACTGACTGGGCGTAAGCTGGTCGGCGTGACTGAAGTTATCCCGGCCGGCGGCACCAGGCTGGACTCCGACACCAGGACCGACCTTTCGACCGGCGACGGTGATCACGAGCGGTTCGCGCACTACGTGCTGAAGGACAAGATCATGGACAGCGCGGTGAACGGGACGCCGGTCATCGCGCTGTGCGGCAAGGTATGGGTGCCGAGCCGTGACCCGCAGCGCTTCCCGGTCTGCCCGGAGTGCAAGGAAATCTACGAGTCGCTGCCCGACAACGAGGGCTAGGCCCCGCTCGCGGGCTAGGGGCCTGGGCTAGGGCCGAGGGCTGGCCGTGGAGCCGGGCTGGGGCTGGGCGCGGGCCGGAACTGGCGCGGGCCGGAACTAGGGAGCCACTTCGGCGGGCTCGCCGCCGGTGATCGACAGCAGCTCCGCGAAGGACGTCGGGAAGACGGCGTTCTTGTGGCCGCCCGCCGCCCATACCACGTCGTATTTGTCCAGCCACGTGTCCACCAGCGTGCGGACCTGGTGCGGGTGCCCGACCGGGGCGACCCCGCCGATTGCCTGGCCGGTGGCGTCCCGCACGAACTCGGGATCCGCGCGGCTGACGTCGGCGAAGCCGTGCCGCTTCGCGATCCACCCGGTGTCGACCCGGTGCGCGCCGCTGGTCAAGATCAGCAGCGGCTCGCCGTCGGCGTTGAAGATCAGGCTGTTGGCGATCGCCCCGACCTCGCATCCCAGCTGGGCGGCGGCCGCGGCGGCGGTGGGAGCGGGCTCGGGCAGTTCCCGCACCTGGCCGGCCGCCCCGAGCGAGGCGAGCACGGCGGCGACGTGACGTGCGCTTGCATGCATGACCGGGAGGCTATCGGCTCGGGCCGGGCATCTCCGCCGCCGGTGGCTCGAAATCGACGACCGTCGGGATCACCGGAGCGCCCGCGTCCAGCAGCCTGGCCACGGCGGGAAGCTCGCCGAGCGCGGTGCGATGGCGTTGCCTGGCCGATTCGATGGGCTCGGCTCCGACGATCTCGCCAGCGCGGACCAGCTCCCGCAGCAGCGGCCTGGCGCGCCGCCCGGCCGCGGCCCCGGCTGCTCCATTGCCGCCGGTCCTGTCGCGTGCATCGTCGGCAGGTCCGGGCGCCGGGCCCGCGTCCGGCCGCCCGTTCGGCCAGCCGGTGCTGATCAGCTCGCCGGCCGCCGTGCCGGCGTCGTCCAGCGTGCGGACCGCCCACTTGCGGCCGGCGATGGTCGGCTTGCCGGCCGAGCGCTTGGCGACCGGCTGCAGCTCGGCTCCCGGGCCGGCCGACCTGGCCGCCAGCTTGTAGACCAGCGCGGCGGTCGGCGCGCCTGACCCGGTGACCAGGGCGGTGCCGACGCCGTAGCCGTCGACCGGCGCGGCGGACAGCGCGGCGATCGAGTGCTCGTCGAGATCGCCGGTGGCCACGATCCTGGTCCGGCCGGCGCCCAGCGCGTCAAGCTGCGCGCGGACCGCGCGCGAGAGCGCGCCGAGATCGCCGCTGTCGATCCGCACCGCGCCGAGCCCGGGACCGGCTAGCTGAACGGCGGTCCGAACCGCCTCGGCGACGTCGTAGGTGTCCACCAGCAGCGTGGTGCCCTGGCCCAGCGATGCGAGCTGGGCGGCGAACGCCTGCCGTTCGTCGTCGTGCACCAGGGTGAACGCGTGCGCGCTCGTCCCCGCCGTCGGGATGTCGTACTGCCACCCGGCACGCAGGTTGGACGTCGCCGAGAAGCCCGTCAGGTAGGCCGCCCGCGCGGCGGCCACCGCGGCGAGCTCGTGGGTGCGCCGCGAGCCCATCTCGATGATCGGCCGCGACCCGGCCGCGATGACCATCCGCGCCGCCGCCGAGGCAACCGCGCAGTCGTGGTTGAAGATCGACAGGGCCAGCGTCTCCAGCATCACAGCGTCGGCGAAGGTCGCGTCCACGACCAGGATGGGCGATCCGGGGAAGTAGCAGTCGCCCTCGCCGTATCCCCAGATGCTGCCGCGGAACCGGTAGGAGGCCAGGTACCCGGCGGTCGCGTCGTCGATCACGTCGGTGCGGCGCAGGAAGTCGAGTTCGGCGGGGGAGAACCTGAACCGGTCGAGCGCGTCGAGGAACCGGCCGGTACCGGCCACCACGCCAAACCGGCGGCCCGGAGGCAGCTGGCGGGCGAACATCTCGAACACGGCGCGCCTGCCCGCCGCACCGCTGCCGATCGCGGCGCGCAGCATGGTCAGCTCGTAGTGGTCGGTCAGCAGCCCGGTTCTCCCGCCGGGATCCGCCGCCCCGGCGGGACGGGCCGCCAGGTCCGGCCGGGCGGCCACGCAGTCATCGGTCACGGGGGAAGCCTACGGAGCCGGGTGCCTGTTCCCGCCGTCCGCTCCTGGGTACGTGGTACCTGGCCGATGCCGGGCAGTGGAACACTGAGAAGATGGAGGTGTTCTCGTGAGCGTCGCACCTGTGGAAGTCGCCAGGCCAGAGGCCGACGAGCAGGCGAGTATCGACCGGCCCTGGCTCACCATCGTCTGGAACGACCCGGTGAACCTGATGGACTACGTGACCTACGTGTTCCAGCGGGTCTTCGGCTACCCGAAGGCGAAGGCGGAGAAGCTGATGCTCGACGTGCATCACAAGGGCAAGGCCGTGGTGGCGGCCGGGGCGCGGGAGGCGATGGAGCGCAACGCCGAGACCCTGCACGGCTATGGCCTGTGGGCTACGGTCAGCCACGACGGGTGAGGCCCGGACGTATCCGGAGGAGACGATGGCGGGATTCCGCGCCAGCCAGGATGGCGTGACAGCGCGGTTCGCCAAGCCTGAGGCGGTCATCATCAGGGACCTGGTCGGCCAGGTGGTCGAGCTAGTCGTCGCCGACATGCCGCCGCCCGCGGCCGACGAGCTGGCAGCGATGGTCGGGCTGAGCGACAGCGCCGGGCTGCCCGATGACCCGGTGCTCGCCAGGCTGCTTCCCGACGGCTACCGGGACGATCCGGACGCGGCGCACGAGTTCCGGCGGTTCACCGAGTCAGGGCTGCGGTCGGCGAAGCTGGAGTCGGCGCGAACGCTGCTGGAGACGCTGCCGCCGGGCGGCGGCCGGATCAGGCTCAGCCGGGACCAGGCCGAGGCGTGGCTGCGCTCGCTGAACGACGTCCGGCTGGCGCTCGGGGTCCGCCTCGGCGTCACCGACGACTTCGACGGGCTGGCCGGCGACGTCCAGTCCGATGACCCACGTTATGCCTATGTCCAGGTGTATCAGTGGCTGGCGTTCCTCCAGGAGAGCCTGGTCACGGCGCTATCGTGACCAGCCGTTACCATCACGGCCATGCTGACGATCTCCCGCGCCCTCATCGACCGTGTCCTCACCCATGCCAGGGCCGACCATCCGGACGAGGCGTGCGGCGTGATCGCTGGCCCGGCAGGCAGCGACCGGCCCGAGCGGTTCGTGCCGATGACCAACGCCGATCGATCGCCCACGTTCTACCGGTTCGACTCGATGGAGCAGCTCGCGGTGTGGCGGGAGATGGACGAGCGGGACGAGGAGCCGGTCGTGATCTACCACTCGCACACCGCGACCGAGGCCTACCCGTCCCGCACTGACATCTCCTATGCCAGCGAACCGTCGGCGCACTACCTGCTGGTCTCCACCAGTGAGCCGGACCGGGCCGAGGTCCGCTCGTTCCGCATCGTCGACGGGGCGGTCAGCGAGGAGGAGGTTACGGTCACCGATGACCCGGCGGAATGATCGGGACCCGGCGCGGGTTGTCCCATCGGCGGCCACGCGCGGCGGCGGCATCGCCTGCCATCCGCCGGAGCCAGCCACCCGCGATCGCGGGCGGCGCGGCTGCCCGCTACCGTGACCGCCAGTTATCCGCGAGACCTGGAGAGTATTTGATGGCCATCGAAGTCCGCATCCCGACGATCCTGCGCACGTTCACCGGCGGCGCGAAGTCGGTTGAGGGCTCCGGCGACACGCTGGACGAACTGATCGCCGACCTGGACAGCCGCCACGCCGGCCTGCGCGAGCGGCTGGTCGATGACTCGGGCCTGCGCCGGTTCGTCAACATCTACCTCAACGACGAGGACGTGCGGTTCCTCGGCGGCCTCACCGCCACGGTGAAGGACGGCGACACGGTCACCGTCTTGCCCGCGGTGGCCGGCGGGATGGCCTGAGGGGCGAACGCCGTCAGGCCGGTCTGGCCGCGGGCGGAGACGATGCGTTACGACTCGCTGCTTGACGCGGTAGGCGGGACTCCGCTGGTCGGCTTGCCGCATCTGTCACCCGGGCCCGGTCAGCGGCTCTGGGCCAAGCTCGAGGACCGCAATCCGACCGGCTCGGTGAAGGACCGGGCGGCGCTGTGGATGGTGCGGGCGGCCGAGCGGGACGGGCTGCTCAGCCCGGGCTGCACCATACTCGAGCCGACCTCGGGGAACACCGGCATCTCGCTGGCGATGATCTGCAGGCTGCGCGGCTACAAGCTGATCTGCGTGATGCCGGAGAACACCTCGGCCGAGCGGACCCAGCTGCTCCAGATGTACGGGGCGTCGATCGTCTACAGCCCGGCCGCCGGCGGCTCGAACGAGGCGGTCCGGGTGGCGAAGCGGCTGGCCGCGGAGAATCCCCGCTGGGTGATGCTCTACCAGTACGGCAACGAGGCGAACGCCCGGGCGCACTACGAGAGCACCGGGCCGGAGATCCTGGCGGATCTCCCGGAGATTACTCACTTCGTGGCGGGCCTCGGCACCACGGGCACCCTGATGGGAACGGGCCGCTACCTGCGCGAGCAGGTGCCTGGCGTGCAGATCGTCGCGGCCGAGCCGCGGTACGGCGAGCTGGTGTACGGGCTGCGGAACATGGACGAGGGATTCGTCCCGGAGCTCTATGACGACACGGTGCTGACGTCGAGGTTCTCGGTGTCGGCGGCCGACGCGCTGCGGCGCACCCGCGAGCTCGTCTCGTGCGAGGGCATCTTCGCCGGGATCTCGGCCGGCTGCGTGGTCCACGCCGGCCTCGCCCTGGCGGCCAAGGCGCAGGCAGCGGGCGAGCGCGCGGACATCGCCGTGCTGATCGCCGACGCCGGCTGGAAATACCTGTCCACCGGTGCCTACAGCGGCACGCTGGCCGAGGCCGAGGCCAGGCTCGAGGGCGAGCTGTGGGCGTGATAGATCTCCGTTACGTGCGATAACGCCGCATCTGTACGATGAAGTCCGCGGAGTCAGAGGGAACCAGAGCATGACGATCTTCGACGAGGCGACCGCTGTCACGCCGCTCGGCGGCGGCCGCTACCTGGCGCGCCCGGACCAGCGGTTCGCGCTGGTCGCCCCCGGCGGCGCCACCCCGCCAGCGGTGAACGGCGGGGTGCTGATCGCGACCGTGCTGCGCGCGGTGCTCGACTGCTCCCCGCTGCCGCACCCCGTGGCGACCAGCGCGCACTTCCTGCGCGTCGCGAAGCTAGCCCCCGCCGAGATCGAGGTGACCTGGCTGAAGACCGGCCGGACCGCGTCAACCGCGAGGGCCACGCTGGTGCAGGACGGCGAGCCTGTGCTGGAGACCACGGTCACCACGGGAGCGGTCACCGCCAGCAGGCCGGATGCCGCCGCCGGGCCGAACGGATCGGCAGGTCAGGCCGGCCTGACCTGGACCGACCTGCCCCCGGCGCTGCCGCCGCCGGAGGAATGCGTGGAACTCGGCCCCTGGCCAGGCACGGTCGCGGCCGACGGGACGCAGGGGTACGGGGCGCAGATCAGGATGCTGTTCGACCCGGCCGTGGTCGGCTGGCGGCACGGAGAGCCGAGCGGCCTGCCGGAGATGCGGGGCTACTTCGGCCTGCGCGAGGACCGCGATCCGGACGCGCTGACACTCGCGGTCGCGGTGGACGGCCTGCCGCCGGTGGTGTTCGGGCTCGGCGCGACCGGCTGGGCCCCGACCGTCGAGCTGACCATGCACATGCGGATGGTGCCCGCTCCCGGCCTGCTCCGGGTCGCTGCCAGGTGCAAGCACGTCAGCGGCGGCTGGTTCGACGAGGAGGCCGAGGTGTGGGACTCTGCCGGAAACCTGGTCGCGCAGAGCCGTCAGATCGCCCGGGTCGGCCGCGGCACAGCCGCCAGCAATGAAGCCTAGTTAACGTCGTTCTGAACGACGTTAACTAGGCTTCATTGCGCGTTGGCGGGCGGGCCGGGTCAGTTGCTTGCTCGGAACCTGCGGCTCGCTCGCTGCGGAGCGGGCTAGGGGACGCTCTTGATCTTCCAGACGAATACCGATCCGGCGACCGCGATCACGAAGGTGCCGAGGAAGAGCGCCGGGTAGCCGCCGGCGAACTTGACCAGGACGGCGGCGAGCGCGCCGGCGATCGCCGCCGGCCCGACGATCGCTATGTTGATGATCCCGAGGTCTTTGGCCCGGTCCTTGGCCTCGGGCAGCACCTGGGTGATCAGCGCCTGGTCGACGGCGAGGTAGGCGCCGAAGCCGGTGCCGAACAGCACGGCAGCGACCATGGCGGCCGGCCACGTCTCCTCGAAGGTCAGCACCAGCGCCGCGACCCCCATCAGGGCACCGGAGACGGTGACGATCATCTTGCGCTTGCCGATCCGGTCGGAAATGACACCGCCGACGATGGCGGTGACCACCACGCAGCCGGTGTAGATCACGATCAGGATGAACAGGCCCTGCGCCGGATGCTTGTAGTGCACCGCGTCGCGCAGGAAGAAGAGCAGGTACAGCGTGCCCATGCCGATCGCGAGGGACGCCAGGAATCTCGTGAGCCAGGCCCAGGCGAAGTCGGGATGGCGCCGCGGGCTGAGCCAGTACGAGCCGAGCAGCGTGCGGACCGACAGCGAGCTGCGATGCTCGGGCTCGAGCGGGTGATCGGGCGTGCCGAGCACGAACGGCAGGGTGAGCACGACAAGCGGGATCGCCAGTGCCAGGTAGGGCAGGACGTAGGTGGCGTGGGCCAGCTTGGTGACCGGGGCGAAAACGTACACCACCAGCGCGGTGCCGACGACAAGGCCTAGTGCCTGGGGCATCCCCACCCAGCCGGCCACGGTGGCCCGCTGGTTCACCGGGACATGATCGGGAATCGCGGCGCTGAGGCTGGCGTACTCCCCGTTCTGGAAGGCGCTGAACAGCACCCAGAGGACGCCGATGCCGAGCGCCGCGTGCTGTCCGGCGATCGCCGCCAGGCAGACTGCGCTGAGCACCGCCATCGCCAGCGTCCACCGGTGCCGCCTGCCGCGCAGGTGCAAGAGGCCGAAGGAGTGCGTGGTCCGGTCGGACAGCGCGCCGGCCGCCGGCGTGGCCAGCAGCGAGGCGACGGCGCCGAACGCCGAGATGACCCCGAGCGCGACGATCTTGTTCCTGGGGTCGTAGGTCTGCAGTTGCTCGGGGATGAGCACCTGCAGCGGCGTGATCGCCGCCATCCACATGGCCAGGCTCGCGAGCCCGAGGCCGCCGATCCAGCGTTTGGTCACCGGCTCGGTCGGCTCCGCGAGTGCGTGCGGCAGCACCTGCGGGGCCTGCGTCGCCTGCTCGGCCCCGGCCGCCGCGTCGCCCGCTTCCACCCGCTGCGGCCCCCGCCCACCGCCCTTGCTCATGGGGTGACTCCTCTCGGGGCCGGCTGACGGGACAGCGCCACGGCCTCCTGCGGCCTGCAGGGATCATGCCGTCTTTTGGTTGTTCTGGGTAGATGTTAGGTAGATCTATTTCATCGTGGGGCCGTAGCCTTGGAATCCATGGATCTGACCATAGTGGGCTGCTCGGGCAGTTTCCCAGGACCCGATAGCGCCGCATCGTGCTACCTCGTGGTGGCCGACGGCTTTCGCCTGCTGCTCGATCTGGGCAGCGGCGCGCTCGGGTCGCTGCAGAACCACGCCGACCTGACCGGAATCGACGCGGTCTGCCTCAGCCACCTGCACGCGGACCACTGCCTCGACATGTGCGGCTACAACGTGGTCCGCACCTATCACCCGTCCGGCCCGCTGCCGCGGATTCCCGTCTACGGGCCGGCCGGGACGGCCGCCAGGCTGGACCGCGCGGCCGGCTCCGACACCGGCCACTCGATCGACGGTGCCTTCGACTTCGTCACGCTCGAGCCGGGGAAGATCGACATCGGTCCGCTCGCCGTCACCGCGGTGCGCATGAACCACCCGGTGGAGACGTTCGGCTTCCGGCTGGAGCATGCCGGGCGGGTGATCGCTTACTCCGCCGACACCGGGCCGACCGAGCAGTTGACCGCGCTCGCGGCCGGCGCGGACGTCCTGCTCTGCGAGGCGTCCTTCGTCGACGGGCCCGGCCTGCCGCCCGACCTGCACCTGACCGGCGGCCAGGCCGCGGGGTACGCAGCGCGGGCCGGCGTCGGCCGGCTGGTGCTGACCCACCTGGTGCCCTGGAACAGCAAGGACCGGGCGCTGGACGAGGCGTCGGCAGTCTTCGGCGGCGACCTGTGCCTCGCCGCACCCGGCATGGTCGTCTAGCGGCTCGCTGAACCCGGTGCAAACGCCCGGAAGCGCCAAGGTGCGCGGCCTCGGGCGGGCGCCCGCATAGACTGCCGTGACATGCGCGTCATCGTGACCGGGGGGGCCGGTTTCATCGGATCGCATCTGACCGACGCCTTCCTGGCCAGGGGGGACGAGGTCGCCGCGGTGGATGACCTGTCGGCCGGGCGGGCCGGGCGGCTCGACGAACGGGTCGCGCTGCACAAGCTCAGCGTGACCGATGCCGCGCAACTCGGCGCGGTCGTCGACGCGCTCGCTCCCGACCTGATCTGCCACCTGGCCGCGCAGATCGACGTGCGGGCGTCGGTGGCGCGGCCGTCCGCGGACGCGGAGACGAACGTGATCGGTACCATCAACGTCCTCGAGGCGGCCAGGTCCGCCGGCGCCCGGGTGCTGTTCTGCTCGACCGGCGGCGCGCTGTACGGGCGGGACGCGCCGATCCCGTCGATGGAGGACGTGCTTCCGCTGCCCGAGTCGCCCTACGGGATCGCCAAGCACTGCGCGGAGCAGTACGTCGGCCTGTACAACCGGCTGCACGAGACGACGCATTCGGTGCTGCGGCTGGCGAATGTCTACGGGCCGCGGCAGGATCCGGCGGGCGAGGCGGGTGTGGTGCCGATCTTCTGCGCCCAGATCCTGGCCGGGATCAGCCCGACGGTCTTCGGCGACGGGACCCAGACCCGCGACTACGTGTATGTCGGCGACGTCGTGACCGCGTTTCTCGCCACGGCCGACCAGCGCAGGCCGGGCACCTGGAACATCGGAACCGGGGCCGAGGTCAGCGTGCTCGACCTGGCGACGATGATCGGCCAGGTCACCGGGCGCAGCGTTCAGGCCAGCTTCGCCCCGCCCAGGCCCGGTGAGCTGCAGCGCAGTGCGCTCGCGGTGGAGCGTGCCGCGATGGACCTCGGCTGGCACGCGCGCACGGCGCTGCCGGACGGGGTGCGGTCGGTGTGCGAGTGGATCGGTGCGGGCACGCCGGACCGGGCGGCGTTCTGAGCTCTGCCGCGCTGGCCGGTAGGCTGGCCGGCATGAGTGCCCGACCCGATGGCCGCCGTCCCGACCAGCTGCGCGAGGTAAGGATCACGCGGGGCTGGCTCGATCACGCCGAAGGCTCGGTCCTGGTCGAGTTCGGCGCTACCCGCGTGCTGTGCGCAGCCAGCGTCCTGGACGACGTGCCGCGCTGGCGGCGGGGAAGCGGGCTCGGCTGGGTGACCGCCGAGTACGCGATGCTGCCCAGGTCGACGAACACCCGCAGCGACCGGGAATCGGTCAAGGGCAGGCTCGGCGGCCGGACGCAGGAGATCTCGCGGCTGGTCGGGCGGTCGCTGCGGGCCTGCATCGACTTCAAGGCACTGGGCGAGAACTCGATCGTGATCGACTGCGACGTGCTCCAGGCCGACGGCGGCACCAGGACCGCGGCCGTCACTGGCGGCTATGTGGCGCTGGCCGACGCGGTCGGCTGGCTGCAGGCCAGGAAGCGCTGCCGGGGCAACCCGCTGGCTGCCTCGGTGGCCGCGGTCAGCGTGGGCGTGATCGACGGCGGGCCGCGCCTCGACCTCTGCTACAGCGAGGACGTGACGGCCGAAACGGACATGAACGTGGTCTGCACCGGCAGCGGAGACTTCGTCGAGGTGCAAGGGACTGCCGAGCGCGAGCCGTTCGGGCGCAAGCTGCTCGACGAATTGCTCGATCTGGCCGTGGCGGGCTGCGCGGAGCTCACCAGGCTGCAGCGCGCTGCGCTGTCCGCACCCTGACCGCCTGCCACCCGGTGATGACGACGCGGGACAAGCGCCCCAGGCTCGTGCTCGCCACCGCGAACGAGGGCAAGCTCACCGAGCTGAACAGGATTCTCGCGGCGAATCACGTGCAAGTTAAGCTGCTCGGCCTGGAGGAGTTCCCCGGCGCGCCGGACGTCGCCGAGACGGAGGCCACCTTCGCGGGCAACGCGCTGCTTAAGGCGCACGCGATCGCCGCGTTCACCGGCCTGCCGTCGGTCTCCGACGACTCCGGCCTGTGCTGCGACGCGCTGAACGGCATGCCCGGCGTGCTGTCCGCCAGGTGGTCGGGCCGGCACGGCGACGACGCCGCCAACTTGCGGCTGCTGCTCGCCCAGCTCAGCGACGTGCCCGACGGCCGCAGGGGCGCGCAGTTCGTCTGCGCCGCCGCGCTGGTCCTGCCGTCCGGGCACGAGCAGGTCAGCGAGGGCACGCTGAGCGGCCGCCTGACCCGCGAGCCAAGGGGCGCCGGCGGGTTCGGCTACGACCCGATCTTCGTTCCAGACGGTGACGACCGCACCACGGCGGAGATGAGCGGCGAGGAGAAGGACGCCATCAGCCACCGGGGGCGCGCGTTCCGCGCCCTCGCGCCGGCGATCGCGGCCGCGGTCCGCTGACCACGGTGCGACGTTGTCAGATCTTCGGCATCGGCGCGACCTGCCCGGCGGGTGGCAGCGTGATCCGCACCGGCTTGTTGACCGCCGTCACGTCGAACGTCGTGGTGAAGGTGTGCCCGTTTACCGTCTCGGTGTCCCGCGCCTTCCTGATCAGGTGCTGCCTGTCGATCCAGACCTGGAAGTGCACCCGGTTGGTGCCCATGGCGCGCAGTGCGGGCCCGAGCAGCCTGCGCAGATTGGATGGCAGCTGCGCGAACGCGGCGGCCGGGGAGTACGTGCCGGCGTACTCGGTCGTCGCCACGTGGCCGACCAGCCGCGTCCCGATCACCTTGACGTCCTTCGACGCGGTGAACAGGCGGGTCTGGTCCAGCGGGTTGCTTCCCTCCAGGTTCTGCAGGAGCGACGCGACGCTGACCCCGGCCTTGGTGGACAGCTGGGAAATCTGCACCGTGACCCAGGGCTTTCCGGTGGTCTTAGTGAAAACTGGATCCTTGATGTAAATCGCCTTTCCGGTCAGAATTTCCGCCAGCTGGGTGCTGGATTTCTTGCCGGGAAGGGCGAAGGTCGCCGCGATGCGCGTGGTTGGCTTGAGCTGGATCTGTATGGCACCGGTGAGCCCGCCATGGCTCGTGCCGCTGGAGAGCTCCGAGAGCCGCGCGGTCAGCGTGTTCACGTCCTGTGACCTGCTCGCGGCCAGCTTGATGGCCTTCTGCGCCGAACTCGGACCGGGTCGCGCGCCGGGCCCCGCCGAGCAGGCGGCGATGGCGACGGCCGCGACGCCGAAGGCCCCGGCCACCGCGGCCGGCCGCGGAAGGCGGCGCGCGCGGTGATCGGGTGAAATGGCCAGGTAGTCGTTGCGCAGAATCATGAAGGAATGCTAGCAGTAACGATCAGCGCCCAGACCGGTAAATGCGTAACTAACGCATCTATAGAATTGCCCGCTTTCGCACCGAGATTATCCTGGAATCCATTCAATGCGGTTCTGCGGCCTGGCGGCCCGGCGACGCGCGGTGCCGCACGGTCGAGCCGGTACGGTAGGAGCCGAGCGGAAGGGACACGCACGTGGCGCAGATACGACTGGCTCCAGGCGACATGGCGCCGGACTTCACCTTGCCCGACGCGGACGGCCGCGAGGTCACCTTGTCCGGCTTGCGGGGCCAGCGGACGATCATCTACTTCTACCCGGCCGCGATGACCCCGGGCTGTACCAAGCAGGCCTGCGACTTCCGTGACAGCAGGAAAGACCTGTCCGAGGCGGGCTTCGCCGTTCTCGGCGTCTCGCCGGACAGCCCGGCGAAGCTGGCGAAGTTCCGCGACCGCGATGGCCTGACCTTCCCGCTGCTGTCCGACCCCGGCCACACGGTCCTCGAGGCGTACGGCGCGTACGGCGAGAAGATGCTGTACGGCAAGAAGACGACCGGCGTGATCCGGTCGACCTTCGTGGTCGGTGCCGACGGCGCGATCGAGCGTGCCTACTACGCGGTCAAGGCGACCGGTCACGTCGCCCGGCTGCGTAAGGACCTCGGGCTGCCAGACTGACGGTCAGCGGGTCCGAGCCGGCGTTGGCCGGCTTTGACGCTCCGGGGCCGTAGCCCAACGGCAGAGGCACAGGACTTAGGATCCTGCCAGTGTGGGTTCAAATCCCACCGGCCCCACTAGTGCTCTGAGCTGCACGGATACGGTGCGGGTGGGGATGGCGCAGGTAGGGCTGCCGGCTTTCCGCGTCCTGATGCCCAGCAGGATTTGCTGCAGCGCAACGACTGGCCACCCGGCGATGACCCGGCTGATGTTCCCGTGGCCGGCGGTCGCGATCTTCGCGGCCGGGCTCGCGACGGTGCCGGCAGTCAGGGGCGGCCCAGGGCAGCCACCCGGCGTCTCCGTGGGCGGCGGCGAGCCGCCGCATGGGGGAAGAGGAGATGGCGCCGGCGACGCCGGCCCAGCCCGGCCACGGTGGCCGCAGCGGTCCGGCTGATCCGCCTGGCAGCCCGCTTCGGAGCGGGGCGTGTGACCTGGGCAAACGTATCGGGAGCTGGTCACCTTCAACGAGCAGGGCGCGGTTCGCATGGTGCGGCGTCGGACCCGTAGCTCCACCGGGCGCCGGGGCCCTATTCTCCTCTTATGAGAGCCTGGATCATCGCCGCAACGACTGCCGCCATGGCGCTGACATTGCCATCCCTGGCCGCGAGCGCCGTCGTGACCGCTCGCCCGGCGGTCTCTGCGGCGGTCTCCGTGCGCGGCTGGGGCACGAACGACGACGGTGAGCTGGGAAGCGGCAGCGGCGCCACCGACATCCTCGCTCCGGTCAAGGTGAAGATTCCGGCGGGTGTGACCGTCACCTCGATCCGGGCTGGCTGTGACCACAGCGTGGCGCTGACCAAGACCGGCGCGCTGCTTGCCTGGGGTAGTAACACCTTCGGCCAGGTCGGTGACGGCAGCTTCAAGCGACGTAACACCCCGGTCAGCGTCAAGCTGCCGAAGGGAACCGAGATCAGCGCCGTCCGGGCCGGCTGCCAGGACACGATCGCGCTGACCAAGACCGGCACCGTGCTCGCCTGGGGAATGGGCCTGGGCGGAACTCTCGGCAACGGGCAGACCAGGAATTCTGCCACTCCCGTCCAGGTGAGCCTGCCCAAGGGCACCAAGGTCAAGGCGATCAGCGCGGGCTGCGCGCATAACCTTGCCCTCACCACCGCAGGCGCCGTGTACGCCTGGGGCACTAACGGGTTCGGACAGCTCGGTGACGGCACGCACAAGAACCGGCACAAGCCAGTCCCGGTCAAGCTGCCCGCGGGCGTCATCGCGACCAGCGTGACCGCTGGCTGCGACGACTCATTCGCCCTCACCAACGACGGGCTGTTCGCCTGGGGAGTCAATGCCCACGGCCAGCTCGGCACCGGGGACATGACGGGCCACGATGCTCCCGTCCTGATCGTCTTCCTCTTCCGCGGCGCTGGCCCGGGTACGATCACCAGCGTCTTCGCGGGCTGCGACGACACGTATGCCCTGTTCTCCAAGGGCGGCGTCCTGGCCTGGGGCAGCGACGACCACGGTCAGCTCGGCGACGGAGGGAACTCGACCGAGGTCAAACCCGTCGGCGTGATGCTCCCCACCACGGTCAAGGTGAAGGCGATCAGCGCCGGATGCAGCAACGGCTATGCCCTCTCCACCGCCGGGCAGGTCTTTGCCTGGGGCCTGGGCGGGCAAGGCGGACTCGGCGATGCCGGCAACAGCGACGCCCCCGTCCCCGTCGCTGTCGATAACCTGACCACCCTCACCGTGACCGCCATAGGCGCCGGCCCCGCCGCGAACCACGCCTTCGCCATCGGGGACAGTCACTAGCCCCGCCAGGCTGGTCTCGCAACGCTCAGAACGCTGTCCGCCGAGTCACCCGCGGATGCGATGTAGACGACGCCGGGCACGCTGAAGTACTCGGAATCGAGCATCGCATCGGAGGATGACTCGCTCCCGCCCCAGCTATTGGAGATGTTCCTGGCGCCTAGTGTCTCGCTGAGTAAGGTACCGCGTGCTCCCCGCGCATGGCTCCGCTCAGCGGGGTAAGTCCGTGCCGGTAGGCGAAGGCGACTGCCTGGGCGCGGTCGCGTGCGTCGATCTTGGCGAGCAGATGGTTGATGTGGCTCTTGACGGTGCCTTCACTGACCACTAGTTGATCAGCGATCTCGCTGTTCGACAGGCCTGCGGCGATGAGTGAGAGGATCTCTGCTTCCCGGCGAGTGAGGCCCGCGGGAAGGGGAGAGCCTGGTCGCCGATCCTGACCTGGTGATCCGGTGGCGATGGCGTCGACCACATGATGCTGGACGGCGGGGTCGATGACCGCATGGTTATCGAGGACCTGCCTGAGGGCCTGGCGAATTTCTGCCCCGCCCGCGTCCTTGGTCAGGTAACCGCGTGCTCCAGCCCGCAGGGCGGTGATCACGGACCGGTCATCGGCGTAGGTTGTCAGCACGACGACCTTGGTCGCCGGCACGCGCTCGCGGAGCAGGCGGGTGGCCTCGACGCCGTCACGGCGGGGCATCCGCAGATCCATGAGGACGATGTCGGGAAGCAGATCGGCGGCCATGGCGAGGGCCTCGTCGCCGTCGGAGGCGGAGCCCACGACCTCGACGTCAGACAGCAGGCCTAGCACCAGCGCCAGCCCCTCACGGACCACTCGCTGGTCGTCAGCGATGAGAACGCGCATCGGCCGGTTCACGCTGGTACCCGCAAGTCCACCCGGAAGCCACCGCGTGTCGTCGCCGCGGTGAGTTCACCGCCGAGCAACTCGGCCCGCTCGCGCATCCCGGTCAGGCCGTAGCCCGAGGCGTCGCCGATCGCGCGTGGCGGTTTCCCGTTCATCGCGAAGTTCTCGACCGTCAGGCGAGTACCGCAAGGCTCATAGCGCAGGTGCATCTCGACCCGTTCCGGGCAGGCGTGCTTGGTGATGTTCGTCAGCGCTTCTTGTGCTACCCGGTACACCGCGAGCCCAGCCTCTGACGGTAGTTCGTATGCCTGGCCCGAGACCGTGAACTGGCACGGGACGCCGCTGATTTCCTGGAACTGCGCGGCGAGACCGGCCAGGCGCTCCGGCCCGGGCAGTTCGTCGTCGCGCAGCATCCCGATCGCCCGGCGGGCTTCGTCCAGCCCGGACTTGCCGAGGTGGTGGGCCCGCTCGATGACTGCGGGCAGCCGAGGATCGCTGGGGTCATCGGCCACGAGCATCCGGGCGCCTTCAAGCTGGAGCATGAGCCCGGACAGGGAGT